>Ga0209643_1000161_pt1 | contig 160676 bp, 146 predicted proteins | sample AutmiccBRH37_all_FD_187383 | JGI IMG/M metagenome (GOLD analysis project Ga0209643, IMG submission 187383) | Deep subsurface microbial communities from Mt. Terri, Switzerland - Autotrophic microbial communities BRH/37_all (SPAdes) (version 2) | ecosystem: Environmental > Aquatic > Deep...
CATTTCGCTGCAAGGTTCTCCGCGGCTTCGAACAGAGATTAGCCGGTGCGCTTTTCGGTGCGCTTAAACCGTTCCCGACAATTTTAGTGAATTGCCGATTTTTCCCATTCCGGAACACGAGGCGGCCGCAGAAGAATGGCAGGCCGCCGGGAGAACCCTGTGCTGCCGTTGCGAGGCTGCCGGTGAAGGCGTCATCCCGTGCGTTTCGTCAAATGACTTCAGTCTTGCCGTTCGCGATCTTCAAAACGGCCAGATGCCCGGTGGCGAAGGCGGCGGTGTCGATGCAGATGCGGCCCTTTCCATGGCTGACCTGCGGCGCCGGTGTGTGTCCGTGCACCACCAGGACCGGCAGTTCAGGGCCGCGGCTGAGAAAGGGTTCCCGGATCCACAGCAGATCCTCGTCGCTCTGTTCGTCCAGTGGGAGGCCCGGCCTGAGGCCCGCATGAACAAAGACGATGGGGCCGATGGTCAGCAAGGACGGCAGCGAGCGCAGAAAGTCGACATGATGCTGCGGCACCGCTTCCCTCGTCAATGCCGCCAGCCGTTCCAGACCGCGGGGACGCTCGAGACTATGGCTCGCATCTATGCCGTAGGAAAAGAGGGTCTCGCGTCCTCCGAGCTGCAGCCAGCTCAAGTGTGCGGCAGGATCGAGCAGGAAGCGGTAAAACAGGTCGTCATGATTGCCGCAAAGGGCGACCCGTTCGAAACCCGCCGGGGGTGGCATAAGGAGATGGTCTATGACCTGGCGGGAGTTGGGTCCGCGATCGATATAGTCTCCGAGCATGACGAGGAGCTTCCTGCCATCCGACGCCGCCGCGTCGTCGAGAATTCGCGCTTCGGCATCGAGCAAGGCCGCGTGACAGCCATGGACATCGCCGATGGCATAAATGACGGCGTAGTCTGCCTGATCGCCGAGCGACAGTCGGGTTCTCTCCCCGGTGGGGCCGCCCGGCCGCATTCCGAGCAGTTTGTTCAGTAGTCTTCTCATTCCTGTCCGCTCAATACTCTTCACTCGACGTGATCTGGGAACCGACCGGCACGATTCGTGACGGCAAGCGACCCCGCTTCTTCCCCATGCATCGCATGCCGAAGGGGTGACCGTCACCCCATGATGGAGGAGGAAGGGAGATTGCGGCAGAGGGACGGTTGGCGGCGAGGCGGGTCAGATCGTGCGGCGATCGACGCATGGGGGATGCCGGTCGCCGCGGATGTCGGATCTCGCCTGTTCAGATCGCCAGCCAGAGGCGGGGATTGTCCGGCGACTGGATCTTGACCCAGCGCAGGTCGGTGTTCTTCCACGGGCGGATGGCGCTGGTGCGGTTGTCGAGCACGAGATCGCCCTTGCTGGTCTTGACCACCAGCACGGCATGGCCTTCGCCGGAGCCGGTGCGGGCAACCGCGATCCTGAGGGCCCGCGGCGACCAGCCCATGGTGATCAGGCGCTTGCGCTTGATCAGCGCGAAGTCTTCGCAGTCGCCGCTGGTGCCGGAGACCTGCCAGACGTCGCCGCCGTCGACCGCAAGGGAATCGCTTTCGGCGCGGAGCTGGCGATTGACGCTTGCATTGATCCGCTTGAGCTGGCTTTCGCGATAGGCGGTCAGCGCGACGACCGGCGAGCCGGCATTCTTCCTGCATTCCGCCGGGTTTTGCATGCAGAACTTGACATGGGCGAAGGGCGCGAGGGTCGGCCTGGCGGCGGCGATGAAGCTGACCGGCGGCGTGTCGCGGAGATTGCGGGCGAAGCCGCCGGGGCCGGCGGCAGCGGCCGGCTGGACCAGGGTGAGCGCGGTCAGCGCGACGACGGCGGTTGCAAGCAGTGTCTTCAGCATGTCCTCGTTCCCTGTTTGCCCGGTATCCGCCTGCTTGGCCGCAGGCTGTTGATTGCGGATTGCTTCCGCGGATGTCCTTGCCGCATTTCGCTGCAAGGTTCTCCGCGGCTTCGAACAGAGATTAGCCGGTGCGCTTTTCGGTGCGCTTAAACCGTTCCCGACAATTTTAGTGAATTGCCGATTTTTCCCATTCCGGAACACGAGGCGGCCAGAGCGGACGTGCCGCTGCGTGGCGGTTTCGCCGAGGACCGTGGTGCAGGAAGAGTTGGCGGGCGGTGAGTGGGAGGTTCTCAAGCGGCGAAGTCGCACGGCTCCCAATAAATTCGTCAGAATTCCGTAACCTGCAGAGGAGAACGAGCCACGTCTGACTGTTTTTCGGGCGCTATGCACATCTTACGGTCAGAATATTGAGATATGTTCAATATATCAGCACGAAATCGAAAAATTTTGGTAGATCATACTGCTTAAATGCAGAAATATCTAATATTCCTCGTATAGGAAAATTCATATCAAAGTCGAGTCAGGGATCTTAGACTCTACCAGAGTCTCTATGTTAAAATTATGTTGTATTGCAGTCACACTATTGTATCGTTTTGTGAATTAATGTCGAGTCGATCTATAAAACGGTTGCGTAAGTCGACAGCATGTCGGTAACTCAAAGATGAATTTTAGGATGATCATATGAGCTCCATGTCGTCTAAGCTGACAGTCGCCGTCATTTCATCTCTATTGGCCAGTTGTGCGGCCGTGCCGAATGCCGGGCCGTCTTACCATGCGATCGAGAATCAGGCGGCGGTCAAGCTGTCGACAAAAGAGAAGAAGGTCGGCATTGATTACGTGCTGATCGACATCAACAAATCGATCCTGGGATACTTCCAGTCCGAGACGATTTCCTCCCTCAAGGATGGCTTCGGAGGGGGGCGCGGCGGGGCGCCCTCGATCCCGCTGGGCATTGGCGATGCCGTGGAGGTGTCGATCTTCGAAGCGCAGGCGGGTGGCCTCTTCATTCCGAGCGACGCCGGTAGCCGCCCCGGCAATTTCATCACGTTGCCGCCCCAGCAGATCGACAGCAACGGCAATATTTCCGTTCCCTATGCCGGCCGCATCCGGGCGGCGGGACGCGCCAAGGAACAGGTCGAGCGCGAGATCGAGGACCTGCTGGCCAATCGCGCCATCGAGCCTCAGGTCGTGATTACCGTGACGGAGCGCAAGTCGAGCCAGGTGGCCGTGCTCGGCGACGTCAATGATCCGCAGAAGGTCGAGATATCGTCGGGCGGCGAGCGGGTGCTAGATGTGGTCTCCACGGCCGGCGGCATCAGTGCGCCCGGGATCGAGACCTACATCACCTTGCAGCGCAAGGGCCGCACTGCGACGATTTCCTACAACAAGCTGTCCAATACGCCGGCCGAGAACATATATGTCGCGCCCGGCGATACGATCTTCGTCAATCGCGAGCGCCGCACATTCCTGGCCTTCGGCGCATCCGGTGCCAATGGGCGCTTCGATTTCGAGGAGTCGAGCCTGTCGATGGGCGAGGCCCTCGCCAAGTCGGGCGGCCTGCTCGACAACCGGGCCGAGCCCGCGCAGGTCGCGCTCTACCGAACGGTCGACGCAAAGACACTGCACAAGTTGAACATCGATACTTCGGCTTTCCAGTCGGAGGAGATCCCGGTGATCTTCCGTGCCAACCTGCGCGATCCGTCCGCCTTCTTTGCCGTGCAGAAGTTCGCGATGCAGGATAAGGACATCATCTACATTTCGAACCACGACTCGGTCGAACTCATCAAGTTCCTCGACATCGTCAATTCCGTTTCGTCCACCGCGTCCGGTGTTTCGTCCGACGTCGTTGCGACGCGCGATGCTGTCCGGGAGATTGCGGATTGATTGAAGAGCAAGATTATCCGAGTGGAGAAAGATGTATCCTCTGGATATTCTTGTTTGCATTGCAAAACGCCGCAGATGAAGTTATAGGTATTTAAGTTCTGTTAATCGTTGTTCTTGTGGAGAGATCGGGATGACAATGTATGAGGTAACCTGCAAGTTCGCCGCAAGCGTTGCTTTCGCCATGCTCGCCTCCTCACAATTGGTGTCTGGCGCGTCAGCGCAGGATGTTGCGCCCGTTATTGCCTGCTTCCAACCGCCGGCCAAGCTCAACGAGGGCGATATATCGGCATTTCTTGCCAGTCCGGCCTCGTTGCTGACGGAAAACCCGAATGGCGGTCTGCCGCTGGCGAGCCGCGTTCGCGCTCTCGCCGGGTCCAGTTCCGCGACGATCGACGCCATTCTCGCCCTCGTGACCGATGCCAATGTCGACCAGAAGGCGGCTATCGGTTCCGGTCTTGCCCGTGCCGCCCGCGCTTGCGCGGCGACCAATCCGGAATATGCCGCGCTGATCCAGGAAAAGGTCGCCGGCGCCAGTTCGGCCGAACTCGTGACCGCCTTCCTGGCCGCCAGCAATGAAGTGCAGACCGCTGCGCTCGGCGGCTTGACGGGCGGCGCGACGGGTGGCGGCGGTGCGGCTGCCGGTATCGGCGGCGGCGGCAATGCCGGCGGCGGCACGGCGGGAATGGGCGGCGATAGCGTCTATACCCAAAATGCCGGCGGCTTTTCGACCGGCGGAAGCGGCCAGTATTTCGGTTCCACGACGGATGGCAACGGCAGCGTCAGCCCCACTCGTTGACCACCTCGGTGCAATGATTCAGCAGTCGTCACAAGTGGCGGCGGCATCTGATGACGCTTGTTTTATGAGGTGCTTTGTTGCTGTCGCCAGATAAGATCGCCGTGCGAGATGCAGATGAGTGGGGATCGGAGACTGGATCGGAAGTTTCGCTCGATTTCGAACGGCTGATTGCGATCGGGCGCCGTCAATGGCGCGTCGTGGCGTTGTCCGCGGCGGCAAGCGTCTTCCTGGCGATCGGCTACGTCCTGACGGCCGTACCGCTTTATACGGCTGATACGACCGTTCTCATCGACCGCAGCAAGAGCAACATCGTCGACCAGTTGTCCGCAATGGGCGGGGTCGATGCCGACGAGGCGACGGTTCTCAGCCAGGTGGAACTGCTGCGTTCCGACACGATTGCCGGGGCCGTCGTGGCCAAGCTGCAGCTTGTCGATGATCCGATCTTCAACGCGGTGAACAGCACCCCGCTGACGGCGGTCAAGGGTGCCGTTCGCAGCGTCATGAATGTCTGGAACTGGTTCTCGCCTGCCGTCGAGACCGCGGAGGAGCTGGAGAGGAGGAAGAATGCCGCCATCTCGAAGCTCCTGTCGGGCCTTGAAGTCTCGCGGATCGGCCGCACTTTCGTTCTGAAGATCAGCTATACCTCGCCCAGCCCACGGCAGGCCGCCGCGATCGCAAGGGCGGTCGCCGATGCCTATCTGGTCGACAAGCTGGAATCGAAATACGATGCCACCCGCCGCGCCAGCATCTGGCTGCAGGAACGTATCGATGAGCTGAAGCAGAAGGCCGTCGAATCCGACCTGGCCGTCCAGAAGTTCCGGGCCGAGAACGGGCTGGTGACGGCGGATGGCCGCCTGATCAGCGACCAGCAGCTGACCGAGCTGAACAGTGCCCTGATCGTCGCGCAGGCGGATGTCGCCAAGGCCCAGGCGCGCCATGACCGGATCAGATCCATCATCGATTCCGGCCGCACCGATGCGATCGTCACCGACGTGCTCGACAGCTCGATCTCCAACGATCTGCGCAAGAAATATCTCGAAGCTTCCAAGCTCGAGGCGGAGATTTCCAGCCGCCTTGGTCCGAACCACGTACAGGCCGTGCGGTTGCGCTCCGAAATGCGCGAGTTCGAGCGGCTGATGTTCGAGGAACTCGGCCGGATCGCCGAAAGCTACCAGAGCGAGGTGACGGTTGCCCAGTCGCGCCTCAAGTCCCTGCAGGAGAATGTCGCGGCGGCACAAGGGGCGAGTGCGATCGCCGGCGAGAGCCAGGTCCAACTGCGCGAGCTGGAACGCAATGCCGAGTCCTACCGCAGTCTCTATCAGACCTTTCTCCAGCGGTTCCAGGAGGCGACCCAGCAGCAGTCCTTCCCCGTGACGGAAGCGCGCGTCATATCTGTGGCGAACATCCCGGAAAGTCCGAGCCATCCGCGCAAGGCACTGACCCTTGCCATGGCGCTTCTGCTCGGCATCGGGGTTGGCGGCGCGATCGGCGCGTTCCGCGAGTTCCGCGACCGCTTCTTCCGGACCGGCGACCAGATCCGCGAGGTCCTGGGTCTCGAATATCTCGGAAGTGCTCCTCTGGTCGCGGATGGCAATGCGTCGGCTGCCAAGGGCGGCGACCATCCGCGCAATATCCGCCGGGCGACCGTGATTGCCAGCTATGTGCTCGACCATCCGCTTTCGATGTTCGCCGAGACACTGCGCAGCACCAAGATCGCCATCGACCTCGGCGCGAATGCCGGCGGAGCCAAGGTCGTGGGTATGATCTCCACCCTGCCCGGCGAGGGCAAGTCAACCGTTGCGATCAATTTCGCCGAGCTGCTGGCGATGCAGGGTGCGAAGACCTTGCTGATCGATGCGGACCTCCGCAATCCCGGCGCCACCCGCGCCATCGGTCGCCATGCCGAGGCCGGGCTGCTGGAGGCGCTGATCGACAACCGGCCGATCCGCGATCTCCTGCTGCTCGACCCGAAGACCAAACTCGCCTTCCTTCCGGCCGTCGTTACCCGCCGTGTCCCGCATTCCTCCGAACTTCTCGCATCGCAGGCCATGCATGCGATCATCGAGACTGCCAAGGACAATTTCGACTATATCATTCTCGACCTTCCGCCGCTTGCTCCGGTCGTCGACGCGCGCGCCATCGCCCATCGGGTCGACAGTTTCGTTTGTGTGATCGAATGGGGCAAAACCTCGCGCAAGGCGGTAGCTGCCGCATTGTTCGCCGACCAGGCGATCGTCCGCAAATGTGCCGGGGTCGTGCTGAACAAGGTCGATGAAGAGAAGATGAAGCTGTATCGCACCTACGGGTCGAGCGAATACTACTATTCCCGCTACTCCTCCTATTATCATGAGGACTAGGATCTACTGATGTTGCGCGTCCGGCCCGCGATCGCCCTGTTTGTCGTCATGTGCTCGATCCTGCTGGTCTTCGGTATCCGGGACCTCGCAGCATCGGTGCGTTTTGGTCGCGTGATGCAGCTTGCCCGTCATCTGGAAACCGGTACTCCCGTCAGTCGAGGGACCGTTACCGGGCTTGCGGGGGTGGCCGACGAGGTGGTTTCGGGGGGTCATTGTCGCGCCGATATCGTTCGCGCCGGACTTACGGTGAAGCTTGCGGAGCTTGACCAACGGAACTCTTACCACGACTATGATGCCTGGGCCGGCGCGCTTGCCGCGGCCGAGAATTACCTGCGGCACGCGATCGGCTGCCGTCCGACGGATGGAAACCTGTGGCTGCGGTTCGCCATGGTCCGCCGCGCGGTTGCGGAACAGCTGACCGAGATCGCCTTCCTCATGCAGCAATCGGTGTATTACGCGCCGGCCGAGCAAGGTGTGCTCGTCGGTCGTTTCGCCGTGTGGAATGACGCGGCGGCGACTACGCTCGAAGCCGCGCGATCCGCTGTGGAGACGGATCTCGCGACCGTTTTGCGGCACGGGGAGCTGCCATTGATCCGCCAGATCCTGCAGAAGCCGGGCGAGCGCCTGCAGCCCTTGGTGGACGCTGCTGTTTCTTCGCTCAGCACCGAGCGCCGCGCTGTGCTGGCCGGCGCCAAGATCGGGTCATGAGCCGCCTTCATCGGCAGAAATTCCGATGGACTTAGCCCCTGCGGCAAAGTTGCAACCCCTTCCCGGCTCGCATCGCGCAGGCGTGGGGGAATTTGCTGGAGAATTGAACAGATCAGTGTTGCATTGTCGCAATACTTGATTATCTGGAATCAATTTTGGTTAAGCAGAGTTTAATTTTGCGCATGACTTTCGATGATGTGCGTATTACGATCTTAATGGCTTTAGGTTTATCTGTGTAAATTGTAGAGGTTTCCATTGGCGATTCTCGATAGACCCGAGTGCTCAGATCGTCGTGGCGATGTGTTTGAGCTTAATAGATTAGAAAATTTCAATGTATTTAACGGCGCCTGGTCGAGGGGCCGGAACAAACCTTTTCAGCATGCCGCAAAGCGTATGATCGACATAGGTGTATCCATGTCGGCGATCCTGATATTGTTGCCTTTCCTTCTTGTCGTCGCCCTTTTGATCAGGCTGGACAGTCCCGGCCCCGTCCTCTTCAAGCAGGAGCGATGGGGCATGGGCTGCCGAAGGATCAAGGTCTACAAGTTCCGCTCGATGAGAACCGATCGGTGTGATGTCAGTGGCGTCAACCAGACGGTGCGTGATGATCCGCGGATTACCCGGATCGGCGCGATCATCCGGCGCACCAATATCGATGAGTTGCCGCAGTTGCTCAACGTGTTGAGGGGTGAAATGTCGCTGGTCGGACCCAGGTGTCATGCGATCGGCATGTTGGCCGCCGGACTTGCCTATGAAGAACTCGTGCCCGAATACCATCGCCGCCATGTCATGCGACCCGGAATGACCGGTCTTTCGCAGATGCGGGGTCTGCGAGGTCCGACGGACCGTCAGGCAAAGGCGCGGGCCCGCATTGCCTGCGATCTGTTCTATATCGACAATTTCTCGATCTGGCTCGACCTGCGCATCATCTTCGGAACGATCCTCTCCGAGCTGAGGGGTGGCACCGGTTTCTAGCCCGTTTTTCCGATGCGACGCGCATATTTGTCCGGAAATGCACAAAGAAGAGGGAGGTCGTAAGCTGCCGCATCTTCCAATGCCAACCATCGGCTCTCGTGGCGCACCGCCGCGACTTGCCAAACCTTTGGCCAGCGCGCTGTTGCTCCTAGTCCAGTGCTCCGGATCTTCGCGGCCGGCCAAGCGAAATGGACACGAGCGGCGCGAGGACCGCGGCCAGGAACATGCTCAGCCCGGGCAGTTGCAGGGAGAAATCGAAGGCGGAGTGCAGCAGGGCGAGAATGAGGATTGCGATCCCCATCGCCGGATAGATGCGTGCCTTGCGACGCTCCCGAAGGCCGGTCACGAAACTCTTGAACAGGACGCCGACAGCAAGGATGAGGCCGATCGGGAAGATCATGCCCAGTCCCAACTGGCCTTCCAGATAGAAGTTGTGGGCGCGGTCCCAAACGCCCCGGATGGAGCATTCTGCCCGCCGGTATGCGGGAAAGCCGGCCTCGAATGTGCCGAAACCCATGCCCGCGACCGGGTAGTCGGACAGGGCGTCGACGATGGCGGTCGCGGTGCAGAACCGGTCGTCGTCCAGTCCGCTGAGTTCGGTTCTGAGCATGGTCTGCCCGGCAAAGGTCAGGCCGATCGCGACCAGCCCCGCAATCGCCACGGCGATTGCGACCAACCTGGAACCCCGTCGCCTGTTCGGGGCGGAGACACTGTATCGCGCCAGATCCCGGCCTGTTGCCGCGAGATAGGTGAGAAGGAACAGGAGTGCAATCAACGCACTGGCGATGCCGGCGCGCGACTGGGTCAGGGTCAAGCCGATGAAGGCTGTCGCGGCGAGGCCGAGAAGCAGAACGAACTGGCCGGTACCGCGCCGACCGCGTGCGGCCTTTCCATCGATCAGGCGGGTGAGCAGTCCGGCCGGCGCGCCTTCCTGCGCCGACTTCCACAGCAGGCCCGTCAAAAGGATCGTCGCGAGACCGAGAAACGTCGCCGCAGTGTTGCGGTTGACGAACACAGCGGTGAATTGTCCGAGGTAGAACTGTTTTTCCGCGAGCAACAGATAGCGAGGGAATGCGAGGTGTTGCGCGAGGCTGAATGCCGCGACGAAGCCGGCGGCGATGGCCAGGCGCCGAAACATGGTTTCCGCCCGTTCGTCCGAATGGCAGAGCAGAAGTCCGGCCATGAAGGTGATGAAGGGGCCGGCAAGGGAAACCAGGGCAGACATCGTGTCGGCGGGTGCCACCGAGATTGTTGCGCCGCTCCGGCCGCTGACGGCATTCGCCTCGGGCCAGGCCGGATTTGCGAGCCCTGCCCAGGGGATGCTGGACGATTGCAGCACGATCATCAGCGCCATCGCGACGAGTATCGCCAGGGCGATGCGAAACACCATGTCGGTGCGCTGTCGTGCGGGAGCCTGTGTCGCGGCGGCGATGGCCACGATCGACATGAGCGAGGTGAAGACATGGGCGCTTTCGAGGGACACCGACCCGCGCGGCAGCAGCGCCGCCACCGCTACCGCAACGAAGGCGACGCACCACGCCCGGCTCGAGAGACCTGCGGTCGCCTGCGCTTGGCTTTGCTCGCTTTTGGCCGGCATTGCTCACTCCGTTGCCGTTCGAGAACCGCCCACGGGCGCGTTGCGCCGATGTGCTCCAGTTGCGGTCAGATAAGATGGCCTGCGGACATGTCTATCCCCTTGTTTCAACATGGATCTCATCGACGCGTCGGCCTGTCGATCCCTTTTCTAGTGGGTCGCTACGGATGCTCTCCAGTTCCAAGCGTCATCTTAGCGTAAAGGGTTCGTCGTCATCAAACTATAAAAGGGCTGTCCGACGCAGAAATTCCGATATGGTGTAAGGTTCTATTTTTTGATCGGCTCTTCGTTAAGCTTATGTATTGTCTGTTTTGTTTTCGGTCCAATCGAGGTTCGCAGCGCTTATGAAAATCGCGATGGAACTTGCGCCTTATTTCAGAATAATCGAAGATAAGTCTATAATTTAACCAATTGTAAACTGCCTTATTGCGTCGCAACATCCACAGATATAGTATTGATGCACAAGATTTATATAGCTGAAATGAAATGTATACGAGAACCTGTAGAATTTCAGTGAAGGGGTGAATAAATGGCCAAAGTTGCTCTCATAACCGGCGTAACCGGTCAGGATGGGGCCTATTTGTCCGAACTTTTGCTGTCGAAGGGCTATATCGTCCACGGGATCAAGCGCAGGTCTTCGTCCTTCAATACCGGTCGAATAGAGCACATTTATCAGGATCCGCATGAGATCGACCAGCGGTTCATCCTGCACTATGGCGACCTGACGGATTCCACCAATCTCATCCGCGTCGTGCAGGAATGCCAGCCCGACGAAATCTATAATCTCGCCGCCCAGTCCCATGTCGGCGTTTCCTTCGAGACGCCCGAATACACGGCGAATGCCGATGCGGTCGGCGCGCTCCGCCTGCTGGAGGCAATCCGCATCCTGAAGTTGGAGAGCAAGACCCGCTTCTATCAAGCCTCCACATCCGAGCTCTATGGCCTCGTCCAGGAAGTGCCGCAGACGGAGCGGACCCCCTTCTATCCCCGCAGTCCCTATGCTGCCGCCAAGCTCTATGCCTACTGGATCGTCGTCAATTATCGCGAAGCCTACGGCATGCATTGCAGCAACGGAATTCTGTTCAATCACGAAAGCCCGCTGCGCGGCGAAACATTCGTTACGCGAAAGATCACGCGCGCGGCCGCCGCGATACGTCTTGGAAAGCAACAGAAACTCTACCTCGGCAATCTCGATGCCAAGCGAGACTGGGGCCACGCACAGGAATATGTGCGCGGCATGTGGCAGATGCTGCAGCAGGACATTCCCGACGATTATGTCCTGGCGACGGGGGAGACCACCGAGGTCAGAAAGTTCGTCGAATGGGCTTTCGAGGATGTCGGCATGCGGCTCGACTGGCGCGGGCATGGCGTGGACGAAAAGGGTTTCGATGCGGTGACCGGCAAATGCATCGTCGAGGTCGATCCCCGCTATTTCCGCCCGACGGAAGTCGATCTTTTGATCGGTGATCCGCGCAAGGCCCACGAGAAGCTCGGCTGGCGGCACGAGACCAGTGTCAGGGCTCTGTGCCGCGAAATGGTCAACGAGGATCTCAAGGTGATGCAGACCGCGACGATCATGAAAGAGGCCTGACGATGTATTCGCTTTCGGGAAAGCGGGTCTGGGTCGCGGGCCATCGCGGCATGGTCGGATCGGCGCTTGTGCGCCGGCTTGCCTTGGAAGGCTGCGAGACGCTCACCGTCGACCGCGCCGAACTGGATCTTCGCCGACAGGGCGCGGTCGAGGCTTGGATGGAGAGGAACCGCCCGGATGCGGTCTTCCTGGCGGCCGCGAAGGTCGGCGGCATCCTGGCCAACGACACGCGTCCGGCCGAGTTTCTCTACGACAACTTGATCCTCGAGACCAACATCATCCAGGCGGCCTATCGCACCGGCGTGGAGAAGTTGCTCTTCCTCGGCTCGTCCTGCATCTATCCCAAGTTCGCTCCGCAGCCGATCACCGAGGATGCCTTGCTGACCGGGCCGCTCGAGCCGACGAACGAATGGTATGCGATCGCCAAGATCGCCGGCATGAAGCTCTGCCAGGCCTATCGGCGGCAGTACGGCTGCGATTTCATCTCCGCCATGCCGACCAATCTCTACGGGCCGGGGGACAATTACGACCTGACGTCGAGCCATGTCATGCCGGCGCTGATCCGCAAGGCGGATGACGCCAAGCGTGCCGGCGCCCCGACCGTCACCGTCTGGGGCACGGGCACGCCGCGCCGCGAGTTTCTGCACGTCGATGACTGTGCCGATGCCTGTGTCTTCCTGATGAAGTCCTATTCGGCGGAAGGGCATGTCAATGTCGGCTCCGGTGAGGACATCACCATTCTCGAACTGACAAGGCTCGTCTGCGACATTGTCGGTTTTCACGGAGTGATCGACCATGACCTGTCGAAGCCGGATGGTACGCCGCGCAAGCTTTTGAACGTCGAGAAGCTGCGGGCCATGGGCTGGGCACCGAGGATCGCCCTCGCCGACGGCATTGCAAAAGCCTACGAGGCGTTTCTCGCCGGTCGGTCCATCGATTGCGAGGAAGGTGTTCCCGGATGAGCGACGCATTCTCGGTGGCGCAGTTCGAGGATGTTGCCGTCGCCAAACCGGTGGCCGGCGATGCGAGCCTGTCGGCCCGCAAGGTTGTCGTCTACGGCATGAACTATGCGCCGGAAATGGCCGGTGTCGGTCGCTATACGGGCGAAATCGCCGAACATCTGGCGGAACTCGGCGCCGATGTAACCGTGGTCACCACTCCGCCCCATTATCCCGGCTGGAAGGTGCAGGCCGGGCATTCCAATCGTTATTCCAGGGCCAGTGAAGGCCGCGTCATGGTGTTTCGTGCTCCGCTGCTGCTGCGTCAGAAGATGGGCGGCATCTGGCGCCTGCTCGCGCCCTTGAGTTTCGCGCTCACCTCCGGCCCCGTGGTATTCTGGCAGATCGTCAAGCGCCGGCCGGCGACCATCTTCTGTGTCGAGCCGACCCTCTTTGCCGCGCCCGTGGCGCAATTGGCGGGCTGGCTGGTCGGTGCGCGGATCGTCCTGCATGTGCAGGACCTGGAGGTCGATGCGGCCTTCGCCGTCGGGCACCTCGCCGGATTCCGGTGGCTGCGGGCGCTGGGCCTTGCCTTCGAGCGTTTCACGCTCGGCCGCTTCCACAAGGTGGTGACGATCTCCGGCCGCATGGCCGATCGACTTCTGGACAAGGGCATCGCATCCGACCGTGTAACGATCGTTCGCAACTGGGTCGATCTCGCGCATATCCACCCGATGGAAGAGGTCAGTCCCTACCGGGACGAGCTCGGCTTCGCCGATGAGGATTTCGTCGTCCTTTATTCCGGCAATATCGGTGCGAAACAGGGCCTTAAGGTATTGCTCGATGCGGCTGAGCTGCTTGCCGGCCAGACGCGGATCAAGTTCGTCATTGCCGGAGAGGGGCCGGTCAAGCGGGAACTGGAGACAGCCTACGGGCATCTGCCGGCTGTCCACTTCCTGCCGTTCCAGCCCTATTCCCGGCTCAACGAATTTCTCAACATGGCGGATCTTCACGCCCTGCCGCAGGACAAGGGCGCGGCCGATCTGGTCCTGCCGTCCAAGCTCGGCGGCATGCTTGCCTCCGGCAAGCCGATTGTCGTCACCGCCGATCCCGGAACGGAGCTGGCGGATTTCCTCGGTGATGCGGCGATGATCACGCCGCCCGGGGATGCCGCGACGCTCGCTGCGGCGATCGCATCCTGTCAGCGCCCGGAACGGGATCTTGGCCGACAGAAGCGGCTGCGACTGGCGCTTCGGCTCTCGCGGCGGGAGGGTCTCACGCAGCTGGTCTCGGGTCTGGTCCAAGATGCTCAGGCGGGCAGCTGAATGCTCGAAGCGATCACATCCACGGGAATCGGGCGGCGAATCCTGTCGGGGTCATTGGCCAACACGGCCGGAATCGGCATGAGCGCCTTCGCCCAGCTGCTGTCCGTGCCGATCCTCCTTGGCGCCTGGGGCGCCGAGAAATACGGCATATGGATCATGCTGACCACCATACCGATGTACTTCGCCCTGACCGATCTCGGCTTCGTCCAGGCCGCTACCAGCGAAATGACGATGAAGGTCGCCAAGGGCGAGAGGGACGCGGCTCTCGAGATCTTTCAAAGCACCACGGCGCTCATCGCGTCGATCTGCGCAGCGGCCGTCGCCCTTCTGATCGGAATTGCCGCGGCTGTGGGAGCCATGGGCTATGTCATTGTCACACAGAATATGCGGCTTATCGTATTGCTGTGCTTTTTCTCGGCCTTCACTCTCCTTTCCCGGCTTCCGTTGGGTGCGCTCAGGGCGACCGGCCACTATGCGCTCGGAACTCTGGTCTATGATTTCCTGGTTCTGCTGGAAGGGCTGGCGGCTTTGCTGACAGCCCATGCCGGCGGGGATTTTTCCGCCGTCGCCCTGTGTCTGCTGGGCATGCGAACCGTCAACATGGCCGTGCTGAACATGCTTCTCAGCCGGCAGGTCCCGTGGTTGCGCTATGGGTTGGCGCAAGCCCGCATTCGCGAGATCCGACGCCTGTTCAAGCCGGCAATCGCCGGTATGGTCATACCCGTGGCATTGGCCACCAGTCTCCATGGCACTGTGCTCGTCGTCGGTGCGATCGTGTCGCCGGTCGCGGTGGCCGTCTACTCGGCCGTGCGAACCTGCAGCAGGCTGATGATCCAGGTCGTCGGCGTGGTCAACCGTGCGGCAATGCCTGAAGTGGCGAAGGCCTTCGCATCCTCGGAAAACAGAAGTCTCGGCGCGATCCTGAGCATGAACGGCCTCTTGATAGGCGCGGTCCTGCTGCCCGGTGCCCTGCTGTTCGCCGCTTTCGGCAAGGAATTCGTCGAGCTATGGAGCCGGGACAGCCTGTCGCCGTCGCGCACCTTCGTCAGCCTGATGGCCGTGGCGACGCTCGTGCACGGCGCCTGGTACTTCCTGTCCAACATGCTGTTGGCGACGAATTCCCATGTCTCCCTTGCCAAATACATCCTGGGCGCTTCCGCCATCACACTCCTGCTGGCCGTGGTCCTTGGCGGCTCAAGCGGCCTGAATGGAGCCGCGATTGCGGTCATTTCCGGAGAGCTATTGTGCCTGGCCGCGACCATAGTCGCCTTCCTCTCGCGATACCGGGAGGGCGGATGGCGCAGACCGGTTTAATTCTTGTGATGCAGAAAAGTCCAGGAAGCACTTCGACCGGCCAGGGAGCCCGACATGTGTCTTTTGCCTTCATTTCCTGGATGGAGGGCAATACGTGTCAGAGGTGAACGTCGTCTATCATCATTACCCACACTATCGCCGTCCGATAATGGCCGAATTGATGGCCAATGGCAGACACAGCTACCGGTTCTGGGGAAGCATCGAGCCGATTGCCGGGATCGTCGCTTTCGCGGGGGATGACGAGGTTCCCGTGATCCCACTTCGTTTCCGGGTCTGGCGTGGACTGTGGTTGCTCAAGGGGTATTGGCCAGCGCTCCTTGATCGTCGCTGTGACGTGCTGATCGTGCTCGCCAATCCCAACATGCCCGCCAGTTGGTTGATGGCGATGGTTGGCCGTGCGACGGGCAAGAAGCTCCTCTTCTGGGCGCATGGATGGTTGAAGCGGGAAGGGTTCGTCAAAAGGCGCTTGCGGAATCTCTATTTTCGTCTGGCGCATGGAATGCTGGTCTATGGCGAGCGATCACGCGAGATCGGGATTTCGCTCGGCTATCCGGCGGATCGGATCACCGTCATCTACAACAGCCTCGATTTCGACCGCTCCAGACGGCTCATAGCGCAGATCGAAGGCGCTCCGTTGGTGGAGCGCCCGCAGGATCTCTTCATCGACAGGGATCGTCCTCTGGTCATCTGCACGGCGCGGCTGACCCGGCATTGCCGGTTCGACCTGTTGCTCGAAGCGGCAGCGCGGCTAAAGAGGGAGGGAAGCCCCGTAAACATACTGCTCGTCGGGGATGGTGCGGAGCGCCCGTCTCTCGAAACGCAGGCCCGCCAACTCGGCGTCGAGGCGCATTTCTATGGCGCCTGCTATGACGAAGAGGTTTTGGCGCGGCTGATCTACTTCGCCGACCTCACGGTATCTCCCGGCAAGATAGGGCTTACCGTCATTCACAGCCTGAGCTACGGCACCCCCGCGATCACCCATGGGGATTTCGATGCGCAAATGCCGGAGGTCGAGGTGATCGTGCCGGGCAGCACCGGTGCCTTCTTCCGCAGGGACGACGCCGGAGATCTCGCGGATGTGATGAGGGCCTGGCTCACGTCCGGGAAGATCCGAAGCGAGGTCCGCCGGGCCTGCTACGACATGATCGCCGGCAATTGGAACCCCCGCCGGCAGCGTATGCTCATCGAGGAGGCCATTGACCGGGTCACGGCATGTCGGGGGAGCGGCGATGCGTAGACGCGGCGCGATCCCTCCAGTTCCGGAACCCATGCGGGTGTCGCCGGCCATTCTCGAGCGATGCCGCAAGATGGTGGATCGGCCGTTGAAGCGTCGGCTGCGGCAAGCCGCCAACTGGCTTTTGATCCGCAAGAATGGGCTGGCCGAAATGGGAGAGGGCGCCCAGTTGGCGTGGGAAACACGGGTCCCCGTCGGCAGCCGGCTAGGCCGGTTCTCCTATATCGGCAGCGGATTCCGTGCCCCGAGCCCGATCAGCGTCGGCGACTTCTGCATGATCTCGACCAATGTGACGATCGTCGCCAACGATCACGGGGTCGATGACCCTGAGACGCCCATGCGCCTCGCCTTTCGCTGGCAACACCATGTGACCGTGTTCGAAGCCGACGCCTGGATTGGTCATGGGGCGATCGTCCGCGCGGGTGTGAGAATCGGACGCGGTGCCGTCATCGCGGCCGGTGCCGTGGTGACCAAGGATGTGGAACCCTATGCGGTCATGGGTGGCAATCCGGCCAGGACCTTGCGGCAGCGTTTGGCACCGGAGGCGGCGGCCTGTCAGGACGCGTTGCTGTACGGAGAGATACAGGGGCGGGGCGAGCCATGACGCGAAAGCTGAAGATCAACATCGTCATGGGCCCCTTCTACCCGATCCCGCCGGTGCGCGGCCTCGCGGTGGAAAAGCGGCAATATGCCATGGCTCTGGAATATGCCAAGGCCGGCCATGAGGTCACCATGATCTCCAGGCGTTTCGACGGTTTCCCGAACCACGAAATGCAGTATGGCGTGCGGCACATCCGTGTCCCGTCCTTCGATCCGCCCAAGCCGGGCCTCACCTACCGGTTGATGGACGCGCTTTACAGCGTGATCGTCGGCCTCAGGCTGCCGAAGGCGGACGTGACCGTGACCAACAGTGTCAGCGCCCCGCTGATCCTGCCTCTGCGAAAGGCTGGCAGGATCGCGGTCAGCGTCGGTCGCTATCCGAAGGGGCAAATGGCCTTCTACCGCCGTGCGGCGCGACTGCACGCGGCGTCCACATACATTGCCCAGGCGATCGTGCAACAATCCCCGTCCATGCGCACCAGGGTGCATGTGGTCAACAATGCCATCAGCCACGACTTCGCCCAGGCGATCACTTCCGAGCGTGGTTCCCGCGAGACCGAGATCGTCTATCTCGGCCGGATCAGCCGCGAGAAGGGCCTGGATATCCTGATCCGGGCCTTCAAGGCTATAGCGCCGCATTATCCCGACTGGCGGCTGACCCTGATCGGCCCGTGGGAGGTGGCGAGCGGCGGCGATGGCGGCGCCTTTCTTGACGAATTGAAAGCCATTGCTCCGGAGCTTGGGGAGCGCGTGACTTTCACCGGGCCTATCTACGACGGCCAGGCGATCGTCGCGCGACTGAGGGCGGCGGATGTGTTCGTCTATCCGTCCGTCGCCGAAAAGGGCGAGGCCTTCGGTGTGGCGCCGGTCGAGGCCATGGCCTGCGGCTGCGCAACCATCCTCTCGGCGTTGAAATGCTTCGAGGATTTCGTTGCGCCCGAGCAGAACGGCCTTGTTTTCGACCACGGCCGGAATGCCGTGGCCAACCTCACCGAGGTGCTCAACCGACTGCTGGGAGATTCCGACTTGCGCGAGCGGCTGGGGCGGGCTGCCATGCGGACGGCACTTGGTTTTACGCCGGCACGCATCGCCCAGGCTATGCTCGAGGATTTCGAAAGGCTGGTTGCCGATGACGAACGCTAGGTACTTCAGTCACCAGAAGGCGCCCAACCAGAGCCCCTGGACCTTGCGCATGCGCATCGCCATGCTGGCCTGGGAATATTGCTGGCTTATCCTGTGCGCCTGGACGCCCAAGCCGGCGAATGCGTGGCGCCTGATGATCCTGCGGGCCTTTGGCGCACGCATCGAAGGTCGCCCCTTCGTTCACCAGCGCGCCAGAATCCAGATCCCCTGGCATGTGACACTGCATCATCGCTCCTGCCTCGGTGACCGCGCCAATCTCTACAGTCTCGGCGAGATCGAGATCGGTGCGCGCGCGACGGTCGGGCAGGAGGCCTATCTGTGCACCGGGACGCATAATTTCGACGATCCCTCGCTCCATCTCGTCACGGCGAAGATCACGATCGAGGCCGACGCTTTCGTCGGTGCCCGTTCCTTCGTCATGCCGGGCACCACCATAGGCAAGGCCGCCGTCGTCGGCGCCTGTTCCGTCGTCACCAGAGACGTGGCCGCCCTGGCATTCGTCGCGGGCAATCCGGCAAGACCCACCGGTCGAACAAGGAGAGATCCTCATGAAGGGTAGTGCGCTTACCAAAGTCGGCAGATTGGCGGATTACTTCATCGGACATCCTTCCGAATTGCCGCGCTATCTGCGGTCCGCCCGGGCGTTCCCGTTGCAGCTCGGCAAACCCTGGATTTCCTGGCCGGCTATCGATTTCCTCGCTGGCCATGTGCGGAAAGACATGGATGTGTTCGAGTATGGCAGCGGCGGATCGACGCTGTTCTTTGCGGAGCGGGCGCGTTCGGTAAGGTCAGTGGAGCATGACGCGGGCTGGTACGAATTCCAGCAGAAGGGCTGGAATGCGCCGGAGGCGAGGGTGGTTCTGAAGGCCGTGGAAGCGACGTCTGACGACGAGACACCCGTGCTCGACTATGTCAACGGGATCGACGGCGATTATGACATCATCCTGGTCGATGGTCTGGACGATGTCGCTGTGCCAAGCTTGCGACCGCTTCGCCTCAAATGCTTCGAGAAGGCCAGATCCCATGTCAGACAGGGCGGAATTATCGTGGTGGACGATGCCTGGCGCTATGACGACATCGCATTTGATGTCGGCGAGCCGCGCGACGTTCGCAGGTTCCAGGGCCCTGGGCCGGGGCGCTGGGGTATCACCCGAACGGACGTCTATTTCTACTGATGCTCGCCGTCCTGATCCTCACCTATAACGAACAGCTTCATATCGCCCGGGCGATCGACAGTGTCTCCTCCTTCGCGGGTCAGATATTCGTCATCGATTCTTTCTCCACCGACCAGACCGTGGAGATCGCCCGTTCGCTTGGCGCGACGGTCCTGCAAAATCCGTTCGTCAACCAGGCCAGGCAATTCCAGTGGGGGCTCGACCACGCGCCGATCCGTTGCGACTGGGTGATGCGGCTCGATGCCGATGAGGTCGTCGAGCCGGAACTGGCGCGCGAGATCGGCGAAAAGCTGCCGAAGCTCGGCCCGGACGTCGCGGGCGTCAATCTGAAGCGCAAGCATATCTTCCTCGATCGCTTCATTCGCCATGGAGGGCGCTATCCGCTCATCCTGACACGCATCTGGCGGCGCGGACAGGGACGCGTCGAAGACCGGTGGATGGACGAGCACGTGATCGTGCAGGGTGGGCGGACCGTGCTGTTCGACAATCCATTCAGCGACCACAATCTGCATGATCTCGGCTATTTCACCGACAAGCACAACAAATATGCGACCCGTGAGGCGGTCGATGTGCTCAATCGGCGCTATCGCCTGTTTGCCGAAGATGCGGGGCCGACGCGCGAGGGCAGTTCGTTGCAGGCCGCGGTGAAGCGCCTGATCAAGGAAAGAATCTACAACCGGATTCCCTTCCAGATTTCCACGCTCGGATATTTTCTCTTTCGCTATCTGCTCCAGCTCGGCTTTCTCGATGGCCGCGAGGGGCTGATCTACCATTTCCTGCAGGGCTACTGGTATCGCTTCCTGGTCGGCGCCAAGGTGCTGGAATTCGACCGGGCGATCCGCCACCTGCAAAGCGCGGACGAGAAGCGTCAAGCTCTCGCCCGCCTAACAGGGCTTGCGCTTTAGGCCGGTCCGTAGACTTGCCTCGACAGGAGTGCGCAACGATCACCCGGCCTGGCCGGTGCTGTCGCCGCGTCAGAGGCCCAGCGCATCCAGCCTTTCCACGATCGCGGCCGCGACGGCGTTCATCGCCGCAAGCGTCAGGTGGGTTCCATCCGCCTGCAGGCAGGACGGCGGGATGAGGCCGGCGGCGACCGCGGCGATGTCTTCGGCCGATCCGGTCGCGAGCCCCTGAAGCGTCGGATGGGGGTCGAAATAGCGGTTACCGAAGCGCAACGCGAGCCAGTCGTTGCGTTGATGAGTTGCGGCGATCTTGTCGGGGCCGCTATTGGTCCGCCGGCCGGAGCCGATGAAAATGTGCCGAGATACCAGAGAGGCCATCTGCTCGACCGCCGCCTGGTCCGCCGCCAGGGACGCGCCGTTCGCATCGCCGTCCCAATGAACAAGTCCGCAGCCGTGAAGGCCGGGAGCGGCCAGCATTGCCGCCAGCTGCGCCGCAAGATCGCTGCCGCCGATACCGGTCGAGACGACCTGGCGGCTCGCGCCGGTTGTTTCGACAGCGGCCGGAAGGGCAACGCCGCCGGTGCCGCCGACATAGCTGTCTCCAACCGTCCAAAGAAAGCGCGGCGGGGCATATTCATGGGCGAACAGGGCGACCGAGAGGATTTCGCCGGTCCATTCCTCGCCCGGCGTCGGCGACGCGCCGAGCCTGACCCAGCAGGCACCGGCAGGGGTGAAGGTCGCGTCCTGGCCGTAGAGATTGACGTCATCGAGCGCGACCAGATAGCGGGCCGCGCCATCGCTCGAAACATGCAGCCTGTGCTCGGCGTCGAGCGTGACAAGGCCGGCGATCACATGGTTGATCTGGTTGACGCCATTGGCGTCGGCCACGACGGTGATCGTGCCGTCCGGGTTCAGCGCGGCACGGTAGCGATTGCGCGCGCCGTCGTCGTCGAAGGAGAAAAGCACCCTGGCGGAAGCCGGCAGGCTGGCGGGTGTGCGAAAGGTGATGACGGCGGCAAAGGCGGGTGTTGAAAACCCTCTAAACGCAAGGGCCTCCCTGATCGAGAAATCGTCGCCATAGACCGTGCCGTTTGGACCGGATGCCGTGCGCAGGCCCAGATAGTGCGTTGTACCTTCGCCGGCGAAGGTTCTTGTCGCGACGAGGGGACTGGTCGTCGCATTGGCGGACATGCCGTTTCCCGGCGGGCTCATGGCCGGGGACCGGGAGGGGAAGGCGAAGACGCTGCTGCTCGCCGTTCCCTTCCTGTAGGTGGCCTTGGCGCGGTACGCCTTGCCCTGCTGTGTCGCCACCGAAGCGGAACGCACCGTCGCATTGGTCAGGCCCGTACCGCTCATCTCCAGTTGACCGGCAACGATCGCCGCCGTTGCGCCATTGAGGGCGGTCCAGTCGCCAATGCCGGCGGCGAAGTCTCCGTTTGCCAGGAGTTCCGGCGCCTCGGGGGCGACGTAGTCGCCGATCCTGCGCGTGCCGCCGGAAGCCACGCCGTCGACGGCCGCGAGGGCCAGGGCCTCCGTCGCAAAGGCTTGGCCATCATACCAGCCGCGGTTCTTGGCGAGATCCAGATAGAGGATCGGGCGATTGCCGCTGCCGTCCCTCGGGACCCAGGAGGAATTGCCGACACTGACCGATGCGCCCGGCAGGGCGAGACCGAGACCGATCTTGAATTCATTCATGGCTATTTCCCTTTCTGTTTCACGTCTTGAGACGCCGGGACCGACAGGTTCCGGGCCGCTGTTCGCCCGATTGTACGGGGACGTGGAGGAGCGGGGAAAACGCGTGAAGAATTTGTCTGAGGGGGGATGGTGGCGTTCGACGACTGCTGCCACCGAGTGTCACGGGCGCTTCAGCGGGACGTGAACATGGCGCATGGCATTGTCGCGTAGGATGAGCTCCTCTACGCCCGGGCCGACCTCGATGCCGATGTCCGTGTTCTCGATCCGATTCTGCTCGATCAGCACGCCGCGCACCGCCGGGATGGCGGCCGAGCCGCCGTTGACGCGAATGCTCGAGGCGGCGCGCAGCCTGTTGTCCCGGATCACCAGGCCGAAGGTCAGCAGCGTGTCGTTGCCCTTGAACTGCCGGCCGATCGCGGCAATTTCCGCAGATCGCCTGAAACCGGCGGACAGCGTCTCGTTGCCGAGAAACTGGATGTAGAAGTTCGGCTGCGGATGACGGTAATCGAGGGAAACGGCGGCGAAACCGCTGCTGCGAAGGGAAAGGTTACCGGCAAACACATGGCCGTGGCCCGTGCCGAAAATCTGGGCGCTGCCGACATCCTCGAATGCGTTGTCGACGATGAGGAAGTTCTCCTGCATCGGCACGATCGTGACCCGTGAACTGCCATCCGTCAGGTCCGTGAGATCGCGGTCGAGGGCGATCAGGTCGCCGGTCCGGCCCGTGACGCGGGCGACCGCGCCAAGGCCGCGCCCCTTGAGTACGAACAGGCCGGCTCCTTGCCAATTGCGTTCCTTCAGAGTGCCAAGTCCGGCCGGATCGATCCGGATGCGCCCATCCGCCTGCATGGCGATCGGGCCCCGATAGAAGCCGCCGGGTCCGTCGGATGTCATGGCCTCGCGGTCCCAGGCAAACATGCTCTCGAAGCGGTTGCCACGCATCAGCACGTTGCGGGCGGAGGAGCCGACAAGGGTGTTGATGCCGCCGCCCGAGCCCTGCAGATCCGCCCCGATCAGGTGGTTGTTCTCGAACAGGACCCCATCCGGCGCCGCAATGCTGTACCAGCCTCGCCGGCCGATGTGGAAGCGGTTGCCGGTGAGGCGGGCGCCGAGAGCCCGGGTCAGCACGAAAGGCCGCATCGAGGTAAGCACATCGCAGTCCTCGACGACGATGTTGCTGCCGGCCAGCAGCAATCCGACGGCACCCGTCTTCGTCCGCTGTCTCATCGCCTCTAGGCGGCGACCCGGCTCGTCGGGTTCCAGGCGCCCCATGAAGGACGAAGCACGGATGACCACCGCGCGGATCGTGATATTGCCCCCGTCGGCGCCCGTAGGATCGGGGGCGAAGCCACCCTTGATGATGTGGAAGTGGCGGTCCGCATTGATGGTGAGGTCGGCGATGGAGAAATCGCGGAAACCGCTGACAAGCGCGTCCGGTGGGTTCTCCGAATCCTTCCACATCAGTGTCACGAGGTCCCGCGACTCGCCCTTCAATGAAACACCGCCCGGGATGGTCAGCGGCCCGCCCAGGCGATAGATTCCGGCGCGCAGCAGAAGCTCTCCTCCGCCGCGCCGGGCCAGTGCCGAGAGCGCTGCGTTGATGCGGGCGGTATCGTCATTGGTGCGATTGTCGGGATGGGTGCTCGACAGCTCCATTTTTGCACGGTCGACCGAGGCGGGAGGCAAGACCTCGATCTCGCCGGCATCGCGCCAGGCGGAGGCGTCGCCATGACCGTTCCACAATCGGATCCGGTAGGTGGCAGGGGAGAGGTTCTTGGGCAGAGGAAAGGTCGCCGACCAGATATCCGGCCGCTCCACCTCGATCTCGACTTCGACGTCGTGCCTGCCGGAGGCGGCAAGTCGAACGACGGCGCTACCCTTCAGGGCGATATTGCGCCCCGACACTCGCAGCCAGCCGCCGGGGCTGGCCGCCTTTCCCCTGTCGCCCTGCGCCCAGTAGATATCCGGGAGGTTCAACGGGACCACCAGCGCACGGTTCGCTCCGCGGAGCGTGGCGGAAAACACGCCCGGTTCCAGCTCCGCCGGCACGACGAAGGCGAACGTGTTGTCGGTCCTCGCCAATACCTGCGCCGGATGGGCGGCCCGGGCGCCGCTGACCGCACTGCCGCTTGTGTCGGGGACGCGCGTGATATCGACCGTCTCGAACCCCGCAAGATCGATGCCGGTCATCTGTACGGTCTGGCCCGGCTTGACCGGATCGCTGGCCCAAAAAATGGCCGGCTCGGCGCGAATTCCATGGGCAGGAAGGAGCAAGGCCACGGCGATCAGGACCTCCGGAAGAAGCCGTCGCCGGCGCGAGACGATTCCATGCGGCATGGGCATCTCCTTCTTGCGCGCCATGCCGGCGCCGATCCGTCGAAGGGGTACTTCGTTCAGACTGACACCGTGCTTGTTGCGCTGCAACAGAAAAACCGATGCAACCGCCGCGAAGGGACGGAATCATGGACAAGGAGACGGGCGACTGCCTTTGCGATCTGTGGGCGGCGGGACGAAACCGCGAGACAGGCCCTAAGTGTGGTGGCTCGGGACCTGGGTGGCAGACGGTGCGGGAGCCGGAAAGACCCGGCCGTCCAACAGTTTTCGCGCCGTCCGCAAGGTGCCGATGCCGGTAATGTCACCGGCTGGCCCGCGCTCGACCAGGACTTCGGCTGCCCCCGTCGGGTGTTCGATGCGGAAACGCCCGTCGGTGGGGATCTCAGCCATTTCCGCCGCGACCGACCCTTCCAGCGTGCAGGCGGTGGCGACACTGACGGCGGCAAAGACGCCGATGGAGGCGTGGCAGCGGTGGGGAATGAAGCTGCGGGTGCCGATCGTCCCGCCATTGCGTGGCCCAGAGACCAGGGTCATCTTGGGCACGGAACTCTCCCTCACGTCGCCGAGCCTCATCAGTGGCCCGGCTTGAAGACGGATCGCCTCGAGCCGTGCCTTGAGCGCGTTGTCGCCATCCAGATCCTCACGGCTTTCCTCGCCGGTCAGGCCGAAATCGGCGGCGCGCAGGATGACGATCGGCATGCCGTTGTCGATCAATGTGCAGTCGATGCCGTCGATCACGTCGTGGGCTCGGCCGGTCGGCAGAAGCGCGCCGCACATCGAGCCCTCGGTATTCTGGAAGAACAGCGGTACCGGCGCATGGCGTCCGGGAACGCCGTCGATCCGCGCCTCTCCCTGATAGGTAACCCGGCCGCCCGGCGTGGCGATCTGAGCGAGCGACACTTCGCCGGTGTTGAGCATGTGGATGCGCACCGGCGTGGTGCCGTCTTGCGCCTTGACCAGCCCGCGTTCGATGGCCGCGGGGCCGACGGCGGCCAGGATATTGCCGCAGCCCTGCGCATCCGTCACGATCGCCTGGTCGACGAAGACCTGGAGGAAGAGATAGTCGACATCGGCGTCGGGCCGGGAGGAGGGCGACAGGATCGCCGCCTTGGAGGTCAGCGGATCGGCGCCGCCGATGCCGTCGATCTGGCGCGCGTCCGGCGATCCCAGAATGCGCAACAGCAGCGCATCGCGCTTCGGCGGATCGGAAGGCAGGTCGGAAGCCAGAAAGACCGCGCCCTTGGACGTGCCGCCGCGCATCCACAGGCAGGGAATGCCGTCGGCATAGTCCTCAGACATATTTCAAGCCTTTCTCGGCGAGCCGCTCGCGCATTGCATAGATGTCGAGTCCGAGTTCGCCGGCGGCGAGCCGCTTGCGCTTCGCCTCTTCCGCTGCGAGGCGCTTGTTCGCTGCTTCAAGCACGCTTGCAGCCTCGGCACGTTTGACCACCACGACGCCATCGTCATCGGCGACGATCACGTCGCCCGCTTCGATCGCCGCGCCGGCGCAGACCACCGGCACGTTCACCGAGCCGAGCGTCTCCTTCACTGTCCCCTGGGCGGAAACAGCCTTGGACCAGACCGGGAACTGCATGGAGGTCAGATCGCGGATGTCGCGCACGCCGGCGTCGATGACGAGGCCGCGGCAACCGCGGGCCTGGGCGGAGGTCGCCAGCAGGTCGCCGAAATAGCCGTTGTCACATGGCGAGGTCGGCGCCAGCACCAGAATGTCGCCGGCTTTCAGCTGTTCGATCGCGACGTGCACCATCCAGTTGTCGCCGGGTGGTGCCGAAATGGTCACGGCCGAGCCGGCGATCTGGGCGCCGGCATAGATCGGGCGCATGTAGCTTGCCAGCATGCCCTTGCGCCCCTGCGCCTCGTGCACGGTGGCGACGCCTGCGCGTGCGAGGCCGTCGATCACGGCCGGATCGGCGCGCTCGATGTTCTGGACGACGACGGCCATGTCAGTGCTCCTTCTTCACCGGCGGAGTGCCGTGGGTGTGGAAAGTGTCGATCGTCTTCAGGCCCCAGGCCTGGCCCTTCTTGCGGTCGGTCTCTGTCCAGATGACAGGCTCCCAGTCGGGCTGGAGGATGAGACGGGCGCCGGAATTGGCAAGCTCGACGCGGTTGCCGGCTGGTTCCCAGACATAGAGGAAGAAGGTGCCCTGGACGGCGTGCTTGTGCGGCCCGGTTTCGATATGGACGCCATTCTGCAGGAAGATGTCGGCGGCCCGCAGGATATCCTCGCGCTGGTCGGTCGCATAGGTGACGTGGTGGAGCCGTCCGACGCCACCGCCATGTTCTTCGGTGCAGGCGAGATCATAGGTCTTGTTGTTGATGGTGAACCAGCAGCCTCCGATCCGGCCATTGTCGAGCTGGATGATCTCGGTGACGCGGCTGCCGAGGCAGGTCTCCATGAAGCGGCGGAATTCGGAGACGTCGGAGGACAGGAGGTTGAGGTGGTCGAGCCGGCGTGGGGCCGCCCCGGTAAAGGCGGAGGCCGTGTTTTTCAGCGCTGGCACGTCGGCGCCGGTCGCCTGGTATTTCACCGTGTCCCAGTAGATCTCGAAGACGTGGCCGAACGGGTCCTCGAAGCGGAAGGCCGGGCCATGGCCGAGATCGCCGTCGATCCAGCCGTGGACCTTGTACCCCGATGCCTCTATCGCCTTGACGCGCCGCTCGAGCGCCTCGGGGCTGGAGGCGCGATAGGCGATGTGGCCGACGCCGGTGGTGTGGGACCTGGTCAGCTTCAGCGAGCAGTATTCGTAATCGTCCCAGGCCCTCAGATAAGCCGATGTCTCGTCCTGGCCCGACAGCTTCAGGCCGTAGACGCGGGTGAAGAAGTCGAGGCTTTCCTCGAACTTGTCGGTAAACATCTCGACATGGGCGAGATGGGCGATGTCGAAGCAGGGTTCCATGGCTCGCTCTCCCTTTAGAGTTCGTCGACGGTGCGCGGGAAGATCGACTGGAAGCCTTCCGCGTATTTGCAGGCCCGGCCGCCGGCCTGGCCGCCGGAATTGCGGGTGAAGTGGTTGGCGCGGTTTATGGCGACGCGGGTATAGTATTCCCACAAATGCTCCTGGCCTTCCATGCATTCGATGGCGGCGCGCTTCTTCTCCCAGACCGGCGTGATGTCGAGGAATGTGTCCGGCTTCCAGCCCATCTGTTCGGTCTGGTGCGGTTCGAACAGGTAAAGCTGCGGTGCGCCGAGCACCTTTTCTCCCGGATTGTGGCCCCAGGCCTGGGCGATCATGCGGCATTCCAGTGCCACCTGGGTCGCATACATATGGTCGGTATTGTAGGGGTCATATTGGGAGTGGCTGAGCATGAAGCGCGGCTGTACCTTGCGGATGACATCGACGAGATCGTTCTTGTCGTCGCGGCTGAGCTCCAGGGGATAGTCGCCGAGGTCCATCGAGATGAGCTCATGCACGCCGAGGGCTTCCGCAGCGCGTTCGGACTCGGCGCGGCGCGCGGCCTTGACGCGGTCGAGCGTCATGCCCTTTTCCTTCCACAGCTTGGCGCTTTCGCCGCGCTCGCCGAAGGACAGGCAAACCACCGTGACCTCGTAGCCCATCGCCGCATGCAGGGCGATCGCCCCGCCGCAGCGCCAGACGAAGTCGGCCGCATGCGCGCTGATCACCAAGGCGGTCTTGGCCGCCGCATTTTCCGTGGACATGGATATACCTCCCTGATTTTTCTCTGTCGCTCAATAGGTGCTGCCGCGCTAGCCGCAGATCAAATCGAAAGGCTGCCAATGAGTATAAGTTCAAGCTATAGATACTGGAATTGATGTGCGGCATTTGCCACAGTCTCCGGCAAAGGGAGAGGCAAGAGAGATGACTGGTATTACGGAACAATTCCCCGATATCGGCTTTGTCGGCTTCGGCGAGGCGGGCCATGCCCTGGCCTCGAGCTGGATACGTCCGGCGCGCGGAACGACCAGAGCTTATGACGTCAAGCTGCGCGACGCCGCCACGTCCGCCATCGTTCTTAAGCGTTGCGCGGAGGCGGGCGTCGAGCCCCATCCGGATCCTGGCCCGGCGCTTGACAAGGTGGGTCTGGTCTTCAGCCTGGTCACGGCGGACCAGGCGCTCGAAGCCGCCCGTGCCTGCGCGCCCCATCTCTTCCCCGGTGCCCTTTGGCTCGACTGCAATTCCTGCGCGCCGCAGACCAAGCAGGCGGCGGCCGAGTTGATCGAGGCGGCCGGGGGACGCTATGTCGACGTCGCGGTCATGGCACCGGTCTATCCCAAGCGCCACGAGGTGCCGCTGCTGCTCTCCGGTCCGCATGCAACCATAGCGGCGGCCCGCATTGAGGTCCTCGGCCTGCGCCCGAAGCTCGCGGGCGAGCGGGTGGGCGAGGCCTCCAGCGTGAAGATGCTGCGTTCGGTGATGATCAAGGGGCTGGAGGCACTGACGACGGAATGTATTCTGGCGGCCCGCAGGGCCGGGGTTGAGGATGCCGTTCTCGCCTCGCTGCAGGCCTCCGATCCGGGAATCGACTGGCGGGCGCGCGCCACCTACAACATGGAGCGCATGCTGGTCCATGGGGCGCGGCGGGCGGCCGAGGTGGAGGAGGTGTGCGTCACGCTCCGCGCCTTCGGCCTGCCGGACTCGATGAGCCGCGGCACGGTGGAATGGCAGCGTCGTCTGGCGTCGCTGGAGATCGATCCCGGTGAGGACGATCTGGCAAAGCGCGCCGACGCCGTGTTGTCCAAGCTATGATTTCCCGCAATCTGCGGCATTTGCGCCTGTTTGCGGCAGTGGCGGATCTGAAGTCGCTGACGCTGACCTCGGAAAAATGGCACATCTCCCAGCCCGCCGTGACCCAGGCCATCAACAAGCTGGAACGCGAGGCGGGCGGTGCTTTGTTCGAACGCAGCCGCCACGGCTTCTTCCTCACGCCGCGCGGAGAGGTGCTGCTGCGGCGCGTCGAAGCGGCCTTTGCGCTGCTCGATTCCGTCCTTGGTGAAATCTCGCCGCGCCTGCGCATGTCCTTGAGCTATGCCCAGCTTCAGGCCTTGATCGCCGTCAGCGAAAGCGAGAACTTCACGCTGGCCGCACGCCGCCTCGGACTGGCGCAACCGACGGTCCACCGTGCCGTCACCCAGATCGAACAGGATGCGGCGCGCAGCCTGTTCGAGCGGACGTCCTTCGGTATCCTGCCGACGCGTCTTTGCCAGGCGCTTGCCCAGGCGGCGCGGCTGGCGATCTACGAATTCGACCAGGCCGATACGGAACTTGCCGAATTCAACGGCGGCGAGGCGGGCGCGATCGTCATCGGCGCCATGCCGCTCGCCCGCTCCGGCATTCTGCCACAGGCGCTTGCCCGTTTCCGCGCCGAACGGCCGACCTATCCGGTGCGGATTCACGACGGTCCCTATGACGAACTCTTGAGCGCGCTCCGTCGTGGATCGATCGACTTCCTGGTCGGCGCACTGCGTGAACCGGCGCCGATCGGCGATGTGGTGCAGCAACGACTGTTCGACGACCGCCTGGCCCTTCTGGCACGACCGGGCCATCCGCTCGTCGGAAGAACAGAGCTGACGGCTGATGACCTGCTCGCCTTTCCCTGGGTGGTTCCGCGACGCGGCACGCCGACGAGGGACCAGTTCGAGACGCTCTTTACCTCGCAGGAGAAAAAGGCGCCGGAGAGGCTCATCGAATCCGGATCGCTGCTCCTGATGCGCGAGCTTCTGAACGAGAGCGACCATCTCGGCTGCCTCTCCCGCCATCAGTCGCAACGCGAGTGCGATCATGGGCTGCTGGTCACCCTGACCTATCCGACGGATCATCTCATCCGCCCGATCGGCCTGACGTGCCGGGAAAACTGGCGGCCGACCAATGCGCAGAAGCGCATGCTGGAGCTGATCGCCGATGTCGCTCCTTAGACGAACGTCCTAGCCAATAATTATAACAGGTTCCGATCGTTGAAACAGCTCGGCGGCTGCCGCCGGGCGCCAGGTAGGATGAACCGCCGCCCAGATCTCCCCCCATATCGCCAGGTTTCGATTCGCCTTCGCTTTCCATTCTACATTTGTGCAATGCGAAGCGTCCAAAGAATCCGCGAAATAACAAAAACTTGGCCAAGATGCAGCAAAACTGCGGCAGAATCTCTCTTTACAAGCGTGCAACAACGGATAAGACGAAAGAAGTGTGTCGGTCGGCACGGCTTCAGACGTCCATGCAAGCGCTTCGGATGCCTGTTTGTCCTGTCTATCGGCTCCGCTCCACGTGATTTGCCTCACGGACATAAAAACCATGGCGCGATTTTGGGGCGCGCCGTTTGCCAACGAAACCAGCGTCTTCGGCCTGGCCGAAAGAACGCAAAGGGGAGAATGTCATGAAGTACAAGTTCGGTTTTGCCGCAGCGGCCCTGCTCGCGGCCACCTTCCTTTCCAGCGCCGCAAGCGCCAAGACCTTCGTCTACTGCTCGGAAGGCTCGCCGGAAGGCTTCGATCCCGGTATGTACACCGCCGGCACCACGTTCGATGCCTCGGCGCATCCGATCTACAGCCGCCTGATGGAATTCAAGCCCGGCACGACCGAGGCTGAAGCCGGCCTGGCCGAAAGCTATGAAGTCAATGCCGACGGCACCGAATACACCTTCAAGCTGCGCCCGGGCGTCAAGTTCCACACTACCGAATTCTTCACGCCGAGCCGCGAACTGAACGCGGACGACGTCATCTTCTCGCTCGAGCGCCAGATCAAGGCTGACCATCCGTGGAACCAGTACGTCGCCGGCACCTCGTGGGAATATGCCGCCGGCATGGGCTTCCCGGAACTGATCAAGACCATCGAGAAGGTCGATGACCTGACCGTCAAGATCACCTTGAATCGTCCGGAAGCTCCCTTCCTCGCCAACCTGGCCATGCCGTTTGCCTCGATCGTGTCGAAGGAATATGCCGACAAGCTCGAAGCCGATGGCAAGAAGGAACAGCTGAACCAGATGCCGGTCGGCACCGGTCCGTTCTCCTTCGTCGGCTACCAGCAGGACGCCGTCATCCGCTACAAGAAGAACGCCGACTATTGGGGCGGTGCGCCGAAGATCGACGACCTCGTCTTCGCCATCACCACCGATGCCGCCGTTCGCTACCAGAAGCTGAAGGCCGGCGAATGCCACCTGATGCCGTTCCCGAACGCCGCTGACGTCGGTTCGATGAAGTCTGATCCGAACCTGACCGTGATGGAACAGGAAGGCCTGAACGTTGCCTACCTCGCCTACAACACGACCCAGGCTCCGTTCGACAAGGTTGAAGTCCGCAAGGCGCTGAACAAGGCGATCAACAAGCCGGCGATCGTTGATGCCGTCTTCCAGGGCATGGCAACTCCCGCCAAGAACCCGATCCCGCCGACCATGTGGTCCTACAACGAAGCGACCCAGGACGACGCCTACGATCTCGATGCTGCCAAGAAGGAACTCGAAGCAGCCGGCGTCAAGGATCTCTCGATGAAGATCTGGGCCATGCCGGTTTCGCGCCCCTACATGCTGAACGCCCGCCGTGCGGCCGAGATCATGCAGGACGACTTCGCCAAGATCGGCGTCAAGGTCGAGATCGTCTCCTATGAATGGGCCGAGTATCTCGACCGTTCGAAGGCCAAGGATCGTGACGGCGCCGTCATGCTCGGCTGGACCGGCGACAACGGTGACCCGGACAACTTCCTCGACACGCTGCTCGGCTGCGAAGCCGTCGGTGGCAACAACCGCGCCCAGTGGTGCAACGAGGAGTTCAACGCCCTGGTGAAGAAGGCCAAGGTCACCTCGGATCAGGCCGAGCGCACCAAGCTTTACGAAGAAGCCCAGCTGGTCTTCAAGCGCGAAGCTCCGTGGGCCACCATCGACCACTCCCTGTCCATCGTTCCGATGCGCAAGGAAGTCTCCGGCTTCGTCCAGAGCCCGCTTGGCGACTTCACCTTCGAAAACGTGGATATCGCCGAGTAACGGTTGATCCTTGACGAATTTGCCGCGGGACAGCTTGCCTGTCCCGCGGCACTTGCATTAGGACAAGCGACAATCCGCGGCCGGGCCGCGATCCTCGGGAAGGGCGATGTCCTTTTCGGGCAAGATACGTCCGCTGCGTGACCAGCGGCCACAGACCTCCAAGAAGAACAACAGCAGGTCCCTCATGTTTGGCTTTCTCTTGCGGCGGCTTGCCGTCCTGATCCCGACTTTCATCGGGGTTTCCATCATCGCTTTCGCCTTCATCCGGCTTCTTCCGGGTGACCCGGTGGCACTTTTGTCCGGCGAACGCGTCATGTCGCCCGAGCGGCATGCCCAGATCAGCGCCAATCTCGGGCTCGATCGACCCATCGTCATCCAATATTTCGACTATCTGGGCGGCGTTCTGACCGGCGATTTCGGCACATCGATCGTCTCCAAGTCGCCGATCCTCGATCAGTTCCTGGCGCTGTTCCCGGCGACGGTCGAACTGTCGCTCTGCGCCATCCTCATCGCCATCGTGCTCGGCATTCCGGCCGGCGTCATCGCGGCGATCAAGCGCGGATCCTTCTTCGACCAGTCGGTGATGGGGGTGGCGCTTGTCGGCTATTCCATGCCGATCTTCTGGTGGGGCCTCCTCTTGATGATCCTGTTCTCCGGCATCCTGCAATGGACGCCCGTGTCGGGCCGCATCTCGCTGATGTTCTTCTTCCCCCCGGTCACCGGCTTCATGCTGATCGATTCCCTGCTGTCGGGCCAGAAGGGCGCCTTCATGTCGGCGCTCAGCCACCTGGCGCTGCCGTCGATCGTGTTGGCCACCATCCCGCTGGCCGTCATCGCCCGCCAGACCCGCTCCGCCATGCTGGAAGTGCTGTCCGAGGACTATATCCGCACGGCGCGCGCCAAGGGCCTCTCGCCGCTGCGCGTCGTCGGCCTGCATGCGCTCAGGAACGCCATGATCCCGGTCATCACCACGATCGGCCTGCAGATCGGCGTCATGCTCGCCGGCGCGATCCTGACCGAGACGATCTTCTCCTGGCCGGGTATCGGCAAGTGGATGGTCGACAGCGTGTTCCGTCGCGACTATCCGGTGATCCAGGGCGGTCTTCTGCTGATCGCCGGCATCATCATGGTCGTCAATCTCATTGTTGATCTGCTCTACGGCCTGATCAACCCGCGCATCCGCCACTAGAAGGAGAAAATCCCATGGCCGATACCGCCACCAATCAACCGGTCTCCACAGCGGCCCTGCGCCGCCAGATGCTGGCCGAATTCTGGTTCTACTTCTCCGAAAACCGCGGCGCGGTGATCGGGCTGTTCGTCTTCATCGCGCTCGTCCTGATCGCCGTCTTCGCACCGCTGGTCGCGCCGCATTCGCCGTTCGAACAGTATCGCGACGCGATCCTGATCCCGCCGGCCTGGCTCGAGGGCGGCAATACGTCCTTCCTGCTCGGCACCGATCCGGTCGGTCGCGACATTCTTTCGCGGCTGATCTACGGCGCCCAGTATTCGCTGTTCATCGGCGTGTTCGTCACGACCCTTTCGCTGACCAGCGGCATCCTGATCGGCGTGATCGCCGGTTATTATCGCGGCTGGATCGACACGGTCATCATGCGCCTGATGGACATCATCCTGGCCTTCCCGTCGTTGCTGCTGGCGCTGGTGCTGGTGGCGATCCTCGGCCCCGGTCTGACCAACGGCATGATCGCCATTGCGCTGGTTTTGCAGCCGCATTTCGTGCGCCTGACGCGTGCTGCGGTGATGACCGAGAAGACCCGCGACTACGTGACCGCGGCGCGGCTTGCCGGAGCCGGTCCGATGCGCCTGATGTTCCGCACCATCCTGCCGAACTGCATGGCGCCCTTGATCGTCCAGGCGACGCTGTCCTTCTCCAATGCCATCCTCGATGCGGCGGCCCTCGGCTTCCTTGGCATGGGTGCCCAGCCGCCGGCGCCCGAATGGGGCACGATGCTGGCTGAAGCGCGCGAGTTCATCCTGCGCGCCTGGTGGGTCGTCACCTTCCCCGGCCTCGCCATCCTGATCACCGTTCTCGCCATCAACCTGATGGGCGACGGCCTGCGCGATGCCCTCGATCCCAAGCTGAAGAGGTCCTGACATGGCGCTTTTCGAAATCGAAAATCTGACCGTCCAGTTCGAGACGGCGACCGGCTGGTTCAAGGCCGTCGACGGCGTCTCGCTGTCGGTCGAAGCCGGCGAAGTGCTGGCGATCGTCGGCGAGAGCGGTTCCGGCAAGTCGGTCTCCATGCTGGCCGTGATGGGACTTCTGCCCTGGAGCGCGAAGATCACCGCCGACAAGATGCTGTTCCAGGGCCGGGACATTCATGGCATTTCGCCTGCCGAACGGCGCAAGCTGATCGGCAAGGACATAGCCATGATCTTCCAGGAACCCGTGGCGAGCCTCAATCCGTGCTTCACCGTCGGCTTCCAGATCGAGGAAGTGCTGCGCATCCACATGGGCCTTGGCAAGACGGCGCGGCGCGAGCGGGCGATCGAACTGTTCAAGCTGGTCGGCCTTCCCGACCCGGCCGAGCGGCTGCATCACTTCCCGCACCAGATGTCGGGCGGCCAGTGCCAGCGCGTCATGATCGCGATGGCGATCGCCTGCAATCCGAAGCTTCTGATCGCCGACGAGCCAACCACTGCGCTCGACGTGACCATTCAGAAGCAGATCCTCGACCTTCTGATGCGGTTGCAGGCCGAGACCGGCATGGGCCTGATCATGATTACCCATGACATGGGCGTGGTGGCCGAAACCGCCGACCGCGTCATCGTCCAGTACAAGGGCCGCAAGATGGAGGAGGCCGACGTTCTTTCGCTCTTCGAGGCGCCGAAGAACGCCTATACCAAGGCCCTGCTTTCGGCCCTGCCTGAGAATGCGACGGGCGACCGCCTCACCACCGTTTCCGACTTCATGGCGGGCGCGGCAGCAGGAGAGAACGCATGAGCCAGACCGTTCCCATGCTCGAAATCCGCAACATCACGCGCGACTATCACGTGCCGACCGGCTTCATGAAGCCGGAGAAGGTGGTTCACGCCGTGAAGGGCGTGTCCTTCAAGCTCGATGCCGGCAAGACGCTGGCGATCGTCGGCGAGAGCGGTTGCGGCAAGTCGACGCTTGCCCGCATCCTGACCTTCATCGATCCGCCGACCTCCGGCGAACTGTTGATCGACGGCAAGGCGGTCGATACCCGTCCGGGTCATCTGACCGCCGAGATGCGCCAGAAGGTGCAGATCGTCTTCCAGAACCCCTATGGTTCGCTCAATCCGCGTCAGAAGATCGGCGATGTGCTGGGCGAACCGCTTTTGATCAACACGAAGATGAGTTCGGCCGAACGGCGCGAACGGGCCACCGAGATGCTGGTCAAGGTTGGCCTCGGTCCGGAACACTACAACCGCTATCCGCACATGTTCTCCGGCGGCCAGCGCCAGCGCATCGCCATTGCCCGCGCGCTGATGCTGAACCCGAAGCTTTTGGTGCTCGACGAGCCGGTCTCCGCTCTCGACCTTTCGGTTCAGGCGCAGGTGCTCAACCTTCTGGCGGACCTGCAGGAAGAGTTCGGCCTGACTTACGTCTTCATCAGCCACGACCTGTCGGTGGTGCGCTATATCGCCGACGAGGTGATGGTGATGTATTATGGCGAAGCGGTGGAATACGGCACGCGCGACGCGGTCTTTGCCGATCCCAAGCACGAATATACCAGGACGCTGTTTGCTGCGACGCCACGTGCCGACGTGGAATCGATCCGCGCCCGTATGGCCAAGCGCGTCCGTCCGGCGGCACAGACCGCCTGACCGGAGTGAAAGAGTTCCATGACGTCTGACCGCCCGGCTGGCTGCAACCCGCCGGGCGGTCGCATTTCAAGCTGTCTGTCGAGAATGGTGGATAAGCGCAGCGGTCTTTGCTATTTGCGACAGACCGTTAGGATTGGGGCCGCGACGAAGTGATGACGCAGGCGATGGCCGGCAAGACGAAGGAACAGAAGGGGCAACCGGCGCTGCGCATCGGTTTCATCCTGGCGCGCAGCTTCACGCTCAGCGCGTTCTCGCTGTTTGCCGATGCGCTACGGCTCGGCAGCGACGTCGAGGACCGGTCTGGCCGCGTCCATTGCGACTGGGCCGTGCTCGGCAGCACGCGTAACTTCATCACTTCGAGCTGCGGCATCCAGGTGGCGCCGACGGCGCCGCTCGGCAATCCGAAGCAGTTCAACTATATTGCAGTGGTCGGCGGGCGGCTCAATGTCGCCGAGCCGATCGACCGCGAGGCGGTCGCGTTCCTGCACGAGGCCGCGGCCGCCGGCGTGCCGATCATCGGTGTGTGTACCGGCAGCTTCATCCTGGCGGAAGCCGGTCTTCTTGATGACCGCACCGCCTGCGTCAGCTGGCTGCACTATGTCGAATTTCGCTCACGCTATCCCTCGATCGACGCCACCTCGAAGCGTCTCTTCGTCGAGGACAATGGCCGCATCACCTGCGCCGGTGGCTCCAGCGTCGCCGATCTGGCCACCTATCTGATCCGCCGCCATGTCGGCGAGGCGGCCGAGCGCAATGCGCTGGAGATCATGCAGATCACCCGACGGCGCGATGCGAGCGAGATGCAGACCCGCAATCCGCTCGGCACGACACCGGTCAGGGACAAGCGCACCAACATGGCGCTGATGATGATGGAACAGCATATCGAGGACGTCGTGTCGATCGACGATGTCGCCGATGCGGTCGGTCTGTCGCGGCGCCAGCTGGAACGGCTGTTTCGTACCGAGTTCGGCGCGACCCCGGTCGCCATGTATATCCGCTTGCGGCTGGAGCATGCCCGGCGGCTGGTGGTTTTCACCGACAAGGCGTTGATCGACATTGCGCTGGAGACGGGGTTTGAAAACGTCTCGCACTTCATCCGCAAGTTCCGCAAGGAATTCGCGATCACGCCGGTTGCCGCGCGACGTCGGCACGCGGCGGAAACAGGGGCTTGAAACACCAAAGGCCGGCGAAAACGTCGGCCTTGCTCTTGGGATTTTCGAAGTTTCGTTCAGCGGTCAGAGGCGAACCTTGCGGAAGCCTTCCGGGTCGATGCCGAGCGTGCGCAGATCGCGTTCGCGCGGGCTGCGATGAGCCTCGACGGCTGCTGCGGCGGCGCTTGCTGCTCCGATGACGGCGAAGGCCCTACCAAGGAAACCCTTATGCATGGAACCTGTGAGGACAGACATTGTCTTTGCTTTCTCTGTGTGTTGACAAGAGAAAGATGGCCCTCATTAGCGGTTTCTACAATGGCGATAACTTCACTGCAGCCATGCAAGAAAAGCGGGCCGGAACTGTTGGGTTCCGGCCCGCCTTGATTTTCGTCATGTCTATCGGGGTCAGTCTTCGCTGGCTGCCAGATGCGACAGCATCTCGCCCTTGCCGCGGGCGCGCAGGATGAGCGGCAGAATGAGCGCCGTTGCGGCCAGCAGCAGCAGGCCGGCGGCGATCGGCGAGGTGAACAGCACCGTCACGTCGCCCTGGCTGATCGCAAGAGCGCGGCGCAACTGCTGCTCGGCGAGCGGCCCGAGGATCAGGCCGACGACGACCGGTGCGATCGGATAGCCGAAGATCCGCATGATATAGCCCATCACGCCGAAGGCGAGCAGCATGCCGAGTTCGTAGACCGAGGGGTTCGCGCCGATGGTGCCGAGCGTGGCGAACAGCAGGATGCCGGCATAGAGCCAGGGCTTGGGGATGGTCAGCAGCCGGACCCACAGGCCGATCAGCGGCAGGTTGAGGATCAGCAGCATGAAGTTGGCGATCAGCAGGCTGGCGATCAGGCCCCAGACGAGCTGCGGATTGGTGGCAAACAACAGCGGGCCGGGCTGCAGGCCGTATTGCTGGAAGCCGGCGAGCATGATCGCGGCTGTCGCCGTCGTCGGCAAGCCGAGCGTCAGGAGCGGCACGAGCGTGCCGGCGGCAGAGGCATTGTTGGCTGCTTCCGGACCGGCCACGCCTTCGATGGCGCCATTGCCGAATTCTTCGGGATGCTTCGTCAGCCGCTTCTCGGTGGCGTAGGAGAGGAAGGTGCCGATTTCGGCGCCGCCGGCCGGCATGGCGCCGATCGGAAAGCCGATCGCCGTCCCACGCAGCCAGGGTTTCCAGGAGCGGCCCCAGTCGGCCGCGGTCATCCAGATCGAGCCGCGCACCGCCTCGACCTTGTCCGGGCCACGATCGCCCTGGGCCGCCAGGAAGAGGCTTTCGCCGATGGCGAACATGGCAACCGCCAGCGTCGTCACCTCGATGCCGTCGAGCAGGTCGGGAACGCCGAAGCTCATGCGGGCCTGGCCGGTCAACTGGTCGATGCCGACGGTGGCCAGCGTCAGGCCGATGAACAGCGAGGTGAGCCCGCGCAGCGTCGAGTCGCCGAAGGCCGAGGAGACGGTGACGAAGGCCAGCACCATCAGGGCGAAATATTCGCGCGGGCCGAAGACGAGTGCCAGCTTGACGATGTAGGGGGCGATGAAGGCAAGTCCGATTGTGGCGATCAGGCCGGCGACGAAGGAGCCGATGGCGGCGGTCGCAAGGGCAGGGCCGCCGCGTCCGGCGCGGGCCATCTTGTTGCCTTCCAGCGCAGTCACGATCGAGGCGCTTTCGCCCGGCGTGTTGAGCAGGATCGAGGTGGTCGAGCCGCCATACATGCCGCCGTAATAGATGCCGGCGAACATGATCAGCGAACCGGCCGGGTCGAGCTTGAAGGTAATCGGCAGGAGCAGCGCGACGGTGAGCGCCGGTCCAATGCCCGGCAGAACGCCGACGGCGGTTCCGAGCGTAACCCCGACCAGGGCGTAAAAGAGGTTCATCGGCTGGGCCGCGACGAGCAGGCCCTGCCAGAGGAAGTCGAAAGTATCCATGTATGGCTACTCCTCAGAGGAACAGGCGTTCGAGCGGTCCGGCCGGCAGGGAGAGCTGCAGCAAGAGGGCAAAGACGAGCCAGACGGCGAGACAGATCGCGATGCCGAGCGGGAGGGAGAACCACAGCCGGCGTTTGCCGAAGGCGCGCGCGGTCGCGGCAAAAAGCACGCCGGTGGCAATAGAGAAGCCCAGCGTCGGAAGCAGCAGCATCTGGCCGGCAAGCCCGCCGATGATCCAGGCGACCGGAGCGATCTCCTGGTGTTCGCGTTCGGGGAAGTCGCGCCGGAAGGCGGCGACTGCCGTCCAGACTGCAAGACCCACGAGGCCGAAGGCGATCCATTGCGGCACGGTGGCCGGGCCGACGGGCGAATAGCCGACGACGTCGCCGAGACGATCGACGTCCCAGAAGATCAGCGCGGCGAGACCGGCGAGCACGAGGGCGATGACAAGCGCCGCCCCGTCGGGGCGGCGTGTCTCGGTCGTTGAGGTCTTAACCTCGCTCATTTCACCAGCCCGATGTCCTTGAGGACGGCTTCGGTGGCGGCAACATCCTTGTCGAGCTGGGCCTTGAAGGCGTCGCCGGCGAGGTAGGTGTCCTGCCAGCCCTTGGTCTTCAGGATTTCCTGCCAGCTGGCGGACTTGACCATCTTCTCGATGTCGGCGGAGACGGCGGCGGTCTGTTCCGGGGTGAGGCCCGGAGCGGCCGCGACCATACGCCAGTTCTCGACGACCACGTCGAGGCCGCCTTCCTTCAGCGTCGGGGCGTCGGCATTGGCCAGGCGCTCGGCGCTGGAGACGGCCAGCAGGCGCAGCGTGCCGGCCTTTACCTGGGCCTCGAACTCGCCATAGCCGGAAATGCCCGCGGTCACCTGGCTGCCGAGAATGGCGGCCAGAGCCTCGCCACCGCCGGAGAAGGCGATGTAGTTGATCTTGGTCGGATCGACACCGGCCGCCTTGGCGATCAGGCCGACGGCGATGTGGTCGGTGCCGCCGGCCGAGCCGCCGGCCCAGGAGACCGAACCCGGATCCTTCTTCAGCGCCTCTACCAGATCGCCCATGGACTGGATCGGCGAAGCGGCGGGTACGACGATGGCTTCATACTCGCCGGTCAGGCGGGCGATCGGGGTCACGTCCTTCAGCGAAACCGGGGACTTGTTGGTGAGGATCGCGCCGACCATGACATAGCCGCCGACGATTAGCGCATTGGCGTTGCCCTTCGACTGGTTGGCGAACTGGGCAAGGCCGATGGTGCCGCCGGCGCCCGGTACGTTCTGCACCTGGGCAGCGGGCGAAATTCCTTCCTGCTGCAGCACGGTCTGCATCGAACGGGCGGTCTGGTCCCAGCCGCCGCCCGGATTGGCGGGTGCCATGATGGTGTAGTCGGCGGCAAAGGTCGGCAGCGCCATCGCGCCGGCCAGAATGGTTGCCAGGATAAACTGTTTCAAGATGAATTCCTCCGTCAGGGCACTGCTCTTTCGCAGCGCATTTCTTGTTGAGCGGACGGGGGGAGCGTTTCGGCTGACGACACTTCGGTGTCCCGCTGGGACCGTGCCGGATGTCCAGGTCTCCTCCCGACCATGCCGGCCTAGCGCCTCCACGCGCGACCGCATCGTCATAAGATCACAGCAAGCTGACATCTGCCTGACACCGCCGGTCCATTCGACCCTGCGATCCCGGTGCGGGAAAAGCATACGCCGAACTATTGCAGCCGCAAGACTTCGTTCCAGCGGCTGATCAGCCGGGCGCGCTTCACCTGGTCGAGATAGACCATGAGGCCGGGGCTGACCGGGACGGGGCGCAGCTGCTTGCCCAGCTGTTCCTGCAGGGTGGTGGCGGTGTTTTCGCCGGCGACGTCGGGGCTGACCGCGGCGATCTGCAGCTGCCGTGCCATGATGGTCTGGCCCTCGCGCGACATGAAGAATTCGAGATAGGCCCGCCCGAGCTCGGGCGAGGCGGCGGCCTGCGGCACAAGGCCGATGCGCGACATGACGACCGTGTAGTCCTTGGGCAGGACGATGCCGAGATCGGGATGGCGCGAGGCCCAGTCGGCGGCGTAGGAGCCGAGGATGTTGTAGCCGAGCACGAAGCGGCCGTCGGCGATGCGCTCGAGGATGGCGGAGCTGGTCGAGTAGAGCTTGACGCCGGCGGCCCCCATGGTCTGGATTACCGACCAGATGTCGCCGAACTGTTCCTGGTCCCTTGCCATGAACAGGAAGCCGACGCCGGAGCGCTCGATGTCATAGGTGCCGATCCGGCCGTAGACGGCATTGCCTTGGCGTTTCAGGTAGTCGACGAATTCGGCGCGGGTGGCGGGCGGCTTTTCCTTGGTGAAACTCGGCTTGTGATAGACGAAGACGGCCGGCTCGAAGGTCAGCGCATAGGCCGTGTTGCGCCAGTTGGCCCAGGTCGGCCAGCGAGCGCTCATCGGCAGGTCGCTGCGCTGCGCATAGCCGTCATTGGACAGCTTCACCTGCAGGTCCATGGCCGAGGAAAAGGCGAAGTCGGCGGTGCGGGCGCCGCTGTCGGTCTCCTTGACGATGCGGTCGTAAATCTCGCCGGTCAGCATGTCCTCGTAGCGCACGGCGATGTCAGGATGGGCTCGCTGGAAGGCTTCGATCATCGGTTGGGCGACCGGTTCGTCGAGCGAAGAATAGACGACGAGGGTGCGTGCGTCGGCGCTTCCCGAGCGAGCGGGAAAAAGCGTCGTGCCGGCATGGGTGGCCCATGACTGAAGAAGGATGAAAAGGACGATGAGGAGGACTGTGCGCATTATTTGATAATGCCGTGGCCGGCAGGCGTTCACAAGCCGCAGGGTCGCCGTTAGAGTGGCGGCGAGGGGGACGATCTTGCGCATACTTTTGGTCGAGGACAATGAGACGCTGGCGGACGGCCTGAGCTCCATCCTGCGTAGCAGCGGCTATGCGGTGGACGTGGTGCGTGACGGGGCATCCGCCGACGCGGTCACGGCGACCGAGACCTTCGATCTCGTCATCCTCGATCTTAACCTGCCGGAAATGGGTGGCCTGGAAGTGCTGCGCTCCATGCGGGCGAGGCAGGACAAGGCGGCCGTACTGATCCTGACGGCACGCGGCACGACGGAAGAGCGGGTCAAGGGACTGGATCTCGGCGCCGACGATTACATGACGAAGCCCTTCGACGTCAGCGAGCTCGAGGCGCGCGTGCGCGTGCTGCTGCGCCGGCGCGCCGGGCTGCATTCCTCCTCGGTGCAATACGGCAATGTGTCCCTCGACCTGACCTCCCGCACCTTTTCTGCCGAGGGTGTGCTGATCGACCTGCCGGCGCGCGAACTCGGCATTCTCGAAGTGCTGTTCATGCGGGCCGGCAAGGTGGTGCCCAAGGATGCGATCATCCAGTCGCTGGCCGGCTTCGACGACGATCTCAGTGCCAATGCCATCGAGCAATATGTCAGCCGCCTGCGCAAGCGGCTCGGGCCCTATGGCCTCACCGTGCGGACCGCGCGCGGCATCGGCTACTATCTCGACAAGGCGGCGGAGCCGGCATGACCGCCGCCGTCGCCTATTCGCTGCGCAGGCGCTTGCTGGGCTGGCTGCTGCTGGCGACCGCCGTCCTCGGCATCGTCGCCCTGATCGATACCTACCGCGAGGCAGTACGCACGGCCAACACGGTTTCCGACCGGGTGCTCGCGGGCTCCGCCATGGCGATCGCCGAGCGGGTAATCGTCTCCGAGGATGGCACGCTCGAAGTCGACATTCCCTATGTGGCGCTCGAAATGCTGACCTCCGCGGCACAGGATCGCGTGTTCTATCGCGTCGACGGTCCACCCGGCGAGTTCATCACCGGCTACCAGAACCTGCCGACCTTCGCCGACCTCGGCGGTCAGTCGTCCTTCTATACCGACGCGATCTTCCGGGGCGAGCCGATCCGGGTTGCGGTGCTGCAGCGCTCCGCCTCGACCGGCATCGCTTCTGTACCCTTTTCCGTGACGGTCGCGGAGACCACCATTGCCCGCCAGCAACTGGCGCAGGCGATCCTCTTGCGCTCGGCCGCCCGTCTGGCGCTGATGATCGGCGGCGCGGGCGCAATCGTCTGGATCGCGGTCACCTATTCCCTGCGGCCGCTCTATCGCCTCGGCGAGGCCATCGCCGAACGCAATCCCGACGACCTCCACCCGATCGAGCAATCCGTGCCGACCGAAGTCCAGGGGCTGGTCGACACCGTCAACTCCTTCATGATCCGGCTCGGCTCGGCGCTCGATGCGCTGCGCAACTTCACCGGCAATGCCAGCCACCAGCTGCGCACGCCGCTGGCCATCATCCGCACCCAGCTGGCGCTCTCGGCCCGGGCGACGACGCTGGAGGAAGCCCGGGCGGCGGCGCTGAAGGGCGACCGGGCCGTCGGCCATGCCGAGCACGTGCTGGCGCAATTGCTGCTGATGGCGAAGATCGATGCCGCCGGTTCGGATCATCGGCCGCCTGTTGGTTGGATCGATCTCGTCCGTGTGGCGCAGGAGGTGACGGCCGACAGCGTACCGAAGGCCACCCAGGCCGGCATCGATCTCGGTTTCGAAGGTGAGGGGACGGCCTTGGTGCTCGCCGAGCCGCTGTTGATCGGCGAACTGCTCGGCAACCTGATCTCCAATGCGATCGCCTATGCCGGATCGGGAACGGAGGTCACGGTCCGGGTTTTTACCCGTCCGGAAGGCGTCTGCCTCCAGGTGGAAGATGACGGGCCGGGCATCGCGGCGGAAAAGCTCGCCTCGGTGCGGCAGCGCTTTTCCCGTGGCGACAAGGGCGAGGGTGCCGGCCTCGGCCTGCCGATCGTCGAGGAGATCGCCCGCCTCTTTGCCGGCAGTCTGGACCTCGCGCAGGGTTCGACCGGGCGCGGCCTCAAGGCGACCGTTACCTTCCCCCTGGCTGAAGCGGCAAGCTGATCCGGCACCGCCTATTTCAGGAAGGCGCGGAAGCGTCCGAGCGAGAAGACGAAGAGAACCGTTCCGATCCCAATCAGCCACAGGAAATCCGGCCAGACGACATCCATTCCGGCGCCGCGAAACAGGATCGACTGCGCCATGGCGATGAAATGCGTGTTGGGCGCGAAGTTCATGATCAGCTGGATGATCTCCGGCATGCTTTCGCGCGGGGTGAGCCCGCCGGACAGCACCTGCAAGGGCAGCAGGATCAGCATCAACAGCAGGCCGAACTGCGGCATGGAGCCGGCGACGGTCGCCAGAAAGATGCCGAGCGAGGTGGTGGCGAAGAGCTGCAGCGCCGTGCCGGCCATGAAAAGGGGCACGGAGCCCTGCAGCGGTACTTCGAGAATCCAGTGGGCGACGACGACCAGCGAAAAGGCCGATGCCACCAGCACCACCAGGCTCATGGCGAGCACCTTGCTGACCATGATCTCGAAGGCGGTCACCGGCATGACCAGAAGATGCTCGATCGTGCCGTGCTCGCGCTCGCGGATGAGGGCTGCGCCGGTCAGGATGATCGACAGCATGGTGATGTTCATGATGATGTTGTTGATCGCCCCGAACCAGACATTGTTCAGCTGCGGATTGAAGCGCGCCCGCAGGGTGAGATCGACCGGCAGGTCGACCGTGCTGCGATAGCGGTTGACGAACTCGCTCACCTCGCTGTTGACGATGCTCTGTATGTAGCCCGAGCCGCTGAAAGCCTGGGTCATGCGGGTGGCATCGACATTCAGCTGGATCGTAGGCGTCCGTCCGGCCAGCACGTCCTGCTGGAAGTTGGCGGGGATGTCGAGCGCGAAGGTCGAGAGGCCCGCATCCATGCGCTTGTCCATCTCGTTGGCCGTGATGATCTCCGGCTTGGTGAAATAAGGCGGGTAGAAGGCATCCTGGATGCGCAGCGAAAGCTGCGAGAGATCCTCGTCGACGATGGCGATGGCCGCCATGTTGAGCGTCTCGGGCAATGCCCGCGCCTCGGTGTAAATCGACAGCGAGAAGGAATAGAGGATGAAGACCAGCAGCATGCGGTCCTGCGCAAGGCCGCGCAATTCCTTGACGATCAGCTGAGCGATATGGCGGATGCGCATGGCCTTACCTCGCCTGTTTCTTCAGGAGGACGGCGGTCAGCCCGAGGAGGATCGGGATGGCGATCAGCAGATAGATCAGTTGTTGCTGCAAATCGGCGAAGCCGAGAGCCTTTGAGAACGTACCGCGCGCGATCGTGACGAAATGGGTCGTCGGATAGATGCTGCCGATGAAGGCGCCCGCGCCCTTGAGCGACGAAACCGGGTCGATGATGCCGGCATATTGGACGGCAGGAATGAGGGTCAGAAGTGCGGTGCCGAACAGGGCGGCAATCTGGCTCGACACGAAGGTCGAGACCAGCATGCCGAGCGCCGTGGTCGAGATGACGTAGAAGAGGGCGGCGACGGCGAAGGTGACGAAGCTTCCGGTGAACGGCACCTTGAAGATCAGGATGGCGAAAGCGGTCAGGAGCACGAAGTTCATCATGGCGAGCGCGACATAGGGAAGCTGCTTGCCGATCAAAAATTCCAGCCGGGTGGTCGGCGTGACGTAGAAGTTGATGATCGAGCCGAGTTCCTTTTCCCGCACGACGCTGAGCGCCCCGAGGATGGCGGGGATCAGCAGCAGAAGCAGCGGGATGACGGCCGGCACCATGGCCACCAGACTCTTGACGTCGGGATTGTAGCGATAGCGGGTTTCCAGTGTGTAGTTGCCCTTGGTCGCCTCCTCGCCATAGGCTTCGCGGATCTTCTCCGTGATCCAGTGGGAATGCATGCCCTGCACATAGCCGCTCACCGTTTCCGCGCGGGTCGGCATGGCGCCGTCGATCCAGGCGCCGATCTCGACCGCGTCGCCCCGCAGGGCATCCCGGCCGAAATTCGGCGGGATCTCGATCGCCAGGCTGATCTCGCCGCTGCGCATGCGCTTGTCGAGGTCGTCATAGTCCTTGAGCGGTGGATGTTCGACGAAGTAGCGCGAACCGGAAAGCTGGGCGACATAGTCGTCGCTGATCGTGGTGCGGTCGTGGTCGAGCACGGCGAAGCTCAGCTTCTCGATGTCGAGATTGATGCCGTAGCCGATCACGAACATGAGGATGACGCTGCCGATGGTAGCGAGCGTGCCGCGGATCGGATCGCGTTGCAGCTCGAGCGCCTCGCGGCGAGAATAGCTCATCATCCGTCTGAGATCGAAGAAGCGGCGGATCAGCGTTTGCCGCGGCGCGGCCTTCGCCACGGGCTCCGGCTCGGCGACCGCACCCGTCTCCGGCGCCGCTTCCGATGCGAACTCGGCATTGCCGGCGATCGCGTCCTCGAGATAGGCGATGAAGGCCTCCTCGAGGGAGGCGGCTCCCCGCTTGGCGACGATTTCCTCCGGCGTGTCGCTGACCAGCACGGTGCCGGCATGCATCAGCGAAATGCGGTCGCAGCGCTCGGCCTCGTTCATGAAATGGGTGGAAACGAAGATGGTGACCCCGTCCTTGCGCGAAAGCTCGCCGAGGATCTGCCAGAAATCGTCGCGGGCAATCGGGTCGACGCCGGAGGTCGGCTCGTCGAGGATCAGGATTTCCGGCGCATGCACCATGGCGACGGCGAGCGACAGGCGCTGGCGGATGCCGAGCGGCAGCCCGTCCGGCATGGCATCCATGACGTCATTGAGATCGAAGCGCTTTGCCATTTCCGCGACGCGCGCGCCGATACGCTCCTTCGGCAGGTCGAACAGGCGGGCATGCAGGTCGAGGTTCTGCCGCACCGTCAGTTCGCCGTAGAGCGAAAAGGCCTGGCTCATATAACCGATACGGCGGCGGACGGCGAGATCGGAGCCGTCGACGGCGCGGCCAAAAAGCTCAGCCGTGCCTTCGCTGGCCGTCAGAAGCCCGGTCAGCATCTTCATAGTCGTCGTCTTGCCGCAGCCGTTCGAGCCGAGGAAGCCAAAAATCTCGCCGCGCTCAATGCGGAAGCTCACGTCGTTGACGGCGGTGAAATCGCCGAACCGCATCGACAGGTGGCTGGCCTCGATGGCGATCTCGCCGTCGAGTTCCGGATTGCGCGGCGGAATGGAGAGCTCGCCGTGACCGCTGCGCTTCTCCTCCGGCAGAAGGGCGATGAAGGCCTTGTCGAGGTTCGGCGCGCCGGTGCGCGCCAGCAGATCCTGCGGCGTGCCGGTCGCCAGCACCTTGCCGTCGTCCATAGCGACCAGCCAGTCGAAGCGGGCGGCCTCCTCCATGTAGGCGGTGGCGACCACCACGGTCATGCCGGGACGCCCTTCGCGGATGCGGTCGATCAGTTCCCAGAACTGACGGCGCGACAGCGGGTCGACGCCGGTCGTCGGCTCATCGAGGATCAGGAGGTCCGGATCGTGGATCAAGGCGCAGCACAGGCCGAGCTTCTGCTTCATGCCGCCGGATAGCTTGCCGGCCGGGCGATCGGCGAAGGGGGAGAGACCGGTGCTTTTCAGCAGTTCGGCAATACGCCGTTCGCGCTCCTTGCGGCCATGACCGAACAGGCGGGCGAAGAAATCGACGTTTTCAAACACCGAGAGCGTCGGATAGAGGTTCTTGCCAAGCCCCTGCGGCATATAGGCAATGCGCGGGCAGGTGCGCGCCCTGTGGCCTGAATCGGCCATGTCTCCGCCGAGCACGTGAACCTTGCCGGCTTGCACCGCGCGGGCGCCCGCGAGCAGGGACAAGAGGCTCGACTTGCCGACGCCGTCCGGCCCCATCAGGCCGAACAGGCGGCCGCTCGGCAAGTCGAGCGTGATGCTGCTGAGCGCCTGGGTCTTGCCGTAGGACAGCGACACGTCCTTCAGGCTGACCACCGGGCCGGTGAAATCGGCCGCCTCGTTGCGCGAGGGCTCGTTCATTGGACGACGTCGCCCTCGACGCCGGCCGGCCATTGCGCGGCGGGGTCAAGCCGCACATAGGCGACGCCAGGCAGGCCGGTCTTGACCATCTCGATGTGCTTGCGCAGCAGGTCGGGATCGATCTTGGCCTTGACGCGGAACATCAGCTTTTCGCGCTCGATCTGCGTTTCGACCGTCTTCGGCGTGAACTGCGCGACATTGGCGACGAAGGAGACGGTCGCCGGAATGATGTATTGCGGCGCCGCGTCGAGTTTCAGGCGCACTTCCGCGCCGATCGCCACTCGGCCCGCCTGGTTGGTCGGCAGGAAGAAGCTCATGTAGACGTCGCCGAGGTCGACCAGGTTGATGACCTTGCCGCCACCGGCGACGATCTCGCCGGGCTGAGCGACGCGGAACTGGATGCGGCCGTCGCGCGGGGCGGTGAGCGTGCTGTCGGCGATCACAGTTTCGATATTGTCGATCGCGGCTTCCGCCGCATCGGCGGCCGCCTCGGCGTTCACCACCTGGGCCTTGGCATAGCTGATGGCGGCATCGGCTGCGGCCGACTGTGCCTCGGCGGCAGCAAGGGCCGCGCGCGCGCCTTCGGCGGCGGCCTGGTCGTCCTCCAGCGTCTGTTGCGAAATGGTGCTGGAACTGGCGAGTTGCCTGGAGCGCACCATCTTGCGGTCGGCCGAATCGAGCAGGATCTGGCGTTGCGATACGGCGGCGACAGCCGCCTTCTTCTCGGCATTTCGTTGTTCAACGAGCGCCTGCGCGGTTTCGATACCGATATCGGCCCGGCGCTTCTCGGCCTCGGCCTGGCGTAACTGCGATTCCAGCTGCTTGATGTCCATCTGGGCGAGCTTCTGCCCGGCTTTGACGAAATCGCCTTCGTCGACGAAGATTTCGGCGATGCGCCCGGCCGTCTTCGCCGCGACGTCGATCTCGACCGCTTCGATCCGGCCATTGCCGCTGGCGATGCCATCGGCCAGTTCGGAAGCCTGCAGCGATTGCCAGAGATAATAGCCGCCGCCTGCCGCCAAAGAGAGGACGAGGGCGACAATGATCGCGTTTCGGCTGGCTGGTTTCACCGCTTCGATCTCCTGTAGAGCGGGACCCTCCCAACGTGGATCGGTCCCGCATCATTTCTAATCATTCGATTAAAACAACATCCTTCTCGCAGGTGCAATAGAGGGGATGTGACAGTTCGACGAAATCCGAAGCGATTTGGAACAGGCATGCGACAGTGCCGCCGCCCTTACCTCCCGGGCGGTTCGGGCCACGCCTTTACGCCGCCGGTCCATGTTTCAAGCAGTTTCGACAGTTTCAGCACCCGCATGTCGTCGAAACGAGGGCCGACGATCTGCAGGCCGATCGGCATGCCGCTCTTGGAGAAGCCGCAGTTGATCGAGGCGGCCGGCTGTTCCGACATGTTCCACGGCACGGTGAAGGCGATGTGCTCGAAGGGCTGTTCGGGGTCGTTTGTGGGCGAGGCCCAATCGGCCGGGTAGGAGACGATCGGGTTGGTTGGCGTCAGCACCGCATCGACTGTGGTGAACAGCCTGCCGCAGGTCTTGCGCATCTCAATAGTTTGGCCAAAACCCTGCACCGCCTCGACGCCGGTGACGTCTGCGCCCTTCTCCGCCCATTGATAGATATAGGGCAGGATCCTCGCCCGGCGCTCGTCGGGGAGGTTGCGGATATCGCCCCAGAATTTGGCCCGCCAGAACATGTCCAGCCCGTCGAGCATGGCGCGTGTCATCGCCGGCTCGACCTCGAAGACCACGGCGCCCGCGTCCTCGAAGTGTTTGGCCGCCGCCAGCACCGCGTCGCGGATCTGCGGCTCTACCTCAAGGCCGCAGCCGGCGTCGAGCATGACGCCGATCCGCATGCCGCGCACGTCGATATCGTGATCCATCCAGTCGAAGTCGTTGGGCGGCAGACTGGTGCCGTCGCGCCAGTCGGGCCGCGACAGCGTCGCCATGGCGATGGCCGCATCGTCGACGCAGCGGGTCATCGGCCCGGCGCAGCGGCCGACATAATAAGGGTCGACCGGAATGCGGCCATGGCTCGGCTTGAAGCCGAACAGTCCGGTCCATCCGGCCGGCAGGCGCACGGAACCGCCGATGTCGGTGCCGATATGCAAGGGTCCGTAGCCGGCGGCGCCGGCTGCCGCAGCGCCGGCGCTTGAGCCGCCGGGGTTCTGGCTGAGATCCCAGGGATTGCGGCTCAAGGGGTGGAAGCTGGACAGGCCGGAGGACAGCATGCCGTAGTCGGGGCAGGTGGTCTTGGCGAAGATCACCGCGCCGTCCTCCTTCATCCGGGCGGCGACCGGCGCGTCCGTCTCTGACGGGATCAGTTCGACTGCCGCCGTGCCGAGCGGCACCGGCTGGCCCTTGGTGGCGATCAGTTCCTTGAGCGTCACCGGAATGCCGTCGAGCATACCCTGCGGTGCGTCCCTGAGCCAGCGTTCCGTCGAGGCTTTCGCCTGGGCGCGAGCGCTCTCCGGATCATAGGCATAGAGAGCGGCGATATGCGGCTCGAAGGCTTCGATGCGCGCCTCCACCGCCAGCCAGTATTCGTAAGGGGACAGCGTTTTCGCCCGGAAATGGGCGAGGAGATCCTTGATCGTCAAATGCAATAAATCGGTCATGTCGACATTCCGTCTCTGCTCAAATGCATTGGCTTGATCGTCTCTGGTCAGTCCGCCGATGGCGGTCGTACTGCCATGTCCTCGGCCCTGTGGCAGGCGGCCCGGCGCCCCGGTGCGATCGTCCGCAACTCGGGCGGCTCGGTGGCGCAGCGCGCGACGGCCAGCGGACAGCGGTTGCGGAAGGCGCAGCCGCCGGTCTCGGCGAGCGGGGCAGGGGGTGGCGCGCGTTCGGAAGGCTGCGGACGGCCGAAGCGCTCGATGCTCGGCTCGGCATCGGCCAGCACCTTCGTGTAGGGATGCAGCGGCTGCTCGAAGACTGCATGCGCCGGCCCCGTCTCCACCAGCCGCCCGCGATACATCACGCCGACCCGGTCGGCGATGCAGTCGACCACGGCGAGATTGTGGCTGATGAACAGGAAGGTCACGCCGCGCTTCTCGCGGAGGTCCATCAGCAGGTTGAGCACCTGTGCCTGTACCGACAGGTCGAGGGCCGAGACCGCCTCGTCGGCGACTACCAGCTTCGGTTGGGTGACCAGCGCGCGGGCAATGGCGATGCGCTGGCGCTGGCCGCCGGAGAACTCGTGCGGATGGCGCTCGGCGTGCTCGGCCTTCAGCCCGACGCTTTCCAGCATGTCGACGACCCGGTCCTTGATTTCGGCCCGCCCGGGCTTTCGCGCCAGCACATGCAGCGGCTCGGCGACGATGCGGCCGACCTTCTGGCGCGGATCGAGCGAGCCGAACGGGTCCTGGAACACCATCTGGAAATTCTCGCGCCTGCGCATGAGGTCCTTCGGAGGCAGCGAAAAGAGATCGTCGCCGTCGAAGATCACATGGCCGGAGGTCGGCCTGTCGAGTGCCATGACGAGCCGCGCAAGCGTCGACTTGCCGCAACCGCTTTCGCCCACCACGCCAAAGATTTCGCCGGCGTCCACGGTGAGCGACACGGCGTCGAGGGCGCGGGTGTGGTGCGGCGCGCCGAACAGGGAGTGGCTCGCATAGTCGCGCGACAGGGCGCGGATATCGAGGAGGAGGGGCTTGCTCAACGGGGACCTCCAATCCTACCAGAAACGAGTCTGGCTCCGGGGAGGCACCATGCGTGACTTGCCCCCCTCTGCCCTGCCGGGCATCTCCCCCTCGAGGGGGGAGATTGATAGGCGGCACGCACACCGTCCCAATCAAATGTCACCGTCTGGGGATTTTGGATTGACTGTACTCTGCCTGTACCATTGACGCTTGCCACCTTTGGTCTCCATCGAGCGGCATCCGTTTGGCCGATCTCCCCCCTTGAGGGGGGGATGCCCGGCAGGGCAGAGGGGGGTAGCCGCGCAGTCCGCAAATCCGGCCAACCCATCACTCAGCCTCCCCTTCCGCCCGGATGCAGCGAACGCCGCGGCCGTCGGCAAAGCTGGTCCATCCGGGCTCGCCCGCATGGCAGGCGGCGATCACGTCCGGACAGCGGTCGGAAAAGACGCAGCCGGAGGGCAGCCGGTCGAAGCCGGGCACTGTACCTCGAATGGTCGAAAGCCGGCCGCCGTCGCCGACGCGTTTCGGCACGGCGGCGATCAGGCCGCGCGTATAGGGATTGCGCGGTCCCGTCAGGACGTCGCGCGTGCCGCCTTCTTCCATCCCCCGCCCGGCATACATTACGATGGTGCGCCGGCACATGCGGGCGATGACGCCGAGATCGTGGCTGACCAGCATCAGCGCCATGCCGTATTCGCGGGCGAGGTCGCCCAGAATGTCGAGCACTTCCGCCTGCACGGTGACGTCGAGTGCGGTCGTCGGTTCGTCGGCGATCATCAGGGCGGGCTTCAGCGCCAGCGCAATGGCGATGCCGACGCGCTGGCGCTGGCCGCCGGACATTTCGTGCGGATAGGTCTTCGCCCGGCGTTTCGCATCGGGGATCCGCACCTGGTCGAGCAAGTCCACGGCTTGCGCCCGCGCATCGCGCCAGGACAGGCCGCGGTGCCACACCAGCCCTTCGGCGATCTGGTCGCCGATGGTCATGGCCTGATTGAGCGCCGTCATCGGCTCCTGGAAGATCATGCCGATGTGGTCGCCGCGGATCTCGCACAGCCGTTCTTCCGACGCGGCGAGCAGGTTTTCGCCGGCAAGCGCGATCGTGCCGCTGGCTTCCGCAACGCCGGGCAACAGCCCCATGATCGCCAGCGCCAGCAGCGATTTGCCCGAGCCGCTTTCGCCGACGACGCCGAGCGTATCCCCGGCTTCGAGGTCGAAGGCGATATCGGTCAGGATTGGCAGGTGGTTTCCGTCGCCGTGGCGGATGGAGACTGAGAGATCGCGAACGGAAAGGAGAGGGGTGTTGGTCACGGTCACATCCTCCCCTTCTCACGCGGATCGAGCAGGTCGCGCAAGCCGTCGCCCAGCATGTTGAAGCCGAAGACGGTGAGCGCGATGGCAAGGCCGGGCAGGATGGCCAGCCATGGCGCCGTCGCGAGATAGGTCTGGGCGTCGGCCAGCATCCGGCCCCAGGTGGCGGCCGGCGGCGGCATGCCGAGACCGAGGAAGCTCAGGCCCGCTTCTGTCAGGATCGCCAAACCGAGCTGGATCGTCGCCTGGACGATGATCTGGTTGGAGATGTTCGGCAGCACGTGTTCGACCGTGATCAGGAACGGCCCCTTGCCGGCGCCGCGAGCGGCGAGCACATAGTCGCGCGACCAAATCTGCTGCGCGGCACTGGCCGTCACGCGGGCGAAGACCGGCACCATGAAGACGGCGATGGCGATGATCGCGGTGAACCGGCCCGAGCCCATCAACGCGCCGAGCATCATCGCCGAGAGGATCGGCGGCACGGCGAAGATCACGTCATTGGCGCGCATGACGAAGGCTTCGGTCAGTCCCCTTCGGGCGGCGGCAAGCACCCCGAGCGCAGTGCCTGTCGCACCGCCGAGCGCGACGGCGATCGCGGCCGTCGACAGCGAGTTCCATGCACCCACCATCAGCATGGAGGCGATGTCACGGCCGAACTGGTCGGTGCCGAGCAGCCCGTAGGCAAGCGGCGGTTTCAGCTTGTGGATGATCTGCATCTTGGCCGGCGGCAGCGGCGTCCAGATGAGCGACAACAAGGCGATCGCCACGAGCGCCAGGATGATCGCGCCGCCGATCGCCAGATTGGGCCGGCGCAGCAGGAGCCAGGGGCTGTAGGCCGCAGGCTTTGTGGTGGTTTTCTCAACGGGTGCGCTCATCGGCCATGCCCCCTCAGCCGTGGGTCGAGCACGAGATAGGAGAGATCGACCAGGAAGTTCATGACGATGACGAGGCCGGCGAAAAACAGAACCACATCCTGCATGACGATCACGTCGCGCTGGGTGAGTGCCTGATAGGCGAGGCGGCCGAGGCCGGGCAGGTTGAAGACGTTCTCGATCAGGATGGCGCCGGCGATCAGGAAGGTGAATTGCAGGCCGAGAATGGTGATGACCGGCACCAGCGCATTGGGCACCGCATGGCGCCAGAGTGCCGCACGGCGCGGCAGGCCCTTGGCACGGGCGGTGCGGACGAAATCCTCGTGCAGCACTTCGAGCACCGAGGACCGCGTCACCCGCGTCAGCACGCCGGCCTGCGGCAGGGCAAGGGCCACAGCCGGCAGGAGCAGGGCCTTGAGCCCGGCGATGAGGCCGGCATCCCAGCCGGGAAATCCGCCGGCGGGCATCCAGCCGAGCGAGATCGAAAAGCCAAGGATCAGCAGGAGCGCCACCCAGAAGCCGGGCACCGCGATGAACAGCTGGGAGAGCACGCCGGCGAGATAGTCGAAGCTCGAATTGCGTTTCGCCGCCGAGGCGACGCCGAGCGGGATGGCGATCGCCACCGAGATCAGGATCGCCATCACGGCGAGCGGCAGGGTGACGGCCAGGCGCTCGGCGATCAGCCCGGCCACCGGCACGCCATAGGTATAGGACGTGCCGAGATCCCCGGTCATCAAGCCGCCGAGCCACAGGAAATAGCGCACCGGCAACGGCTGATCGAGGCCGAGTTCGTGGCGAAGGGCGGCCAGCGTGTCGGGGCTTGCGGACGTGCCGAGCATGATCGCCGCGGGATCGCCGGGGAGCACGTCCATGACGACGAAGATCAGGGCGGAGACTGCCGCGAGCGTCAGGACGAGACTTCCGAGCCGCCGGGAGATGAGTGTCAGCATGGGCGGCTCCCCACTGTGTTGCGACACCCCCTCTGGCCTGCCGGCCATCTCCCCCACAAGGGGGGAGAGCACCCGAGGCCGGCGTCGCGCCTCCAGTCCGATGTCTCCGTGCTCAAGCGAAACCCCACCACCGCACGATCGTCGACGTTGGAACGGCGAGCCCTGCGTCTGGTCTTCTCCCCCCTTGTGGGGGAGATGGCCGGCAGGCCAGAGGGGGAGACTGGCATCCGAGAACCCGGTATAGCTACCGCCCTCACTCCTCCCAATAGACCTCGGTCAACACGTTGGACGGGATCGGTTCGTTTTCCCACAGGCCCTTGAGCTTCTTGTCCCATATGCCGAGCTTGGGCATGACGAACAGGAACAGCGCCGGCACGTCCTCGGCGAGAATCTTCTGCGCCTCGCCGTAGAGCCTGTCCTGCTCGGCGGTGTCGGAGGTCGCCTCGATCTTCTTCAGGATGTCGTTGAAGCCCGGGTTCTTGTAGCCGAAATAATAGGGGTCGCGGGCATAGATGTCGATGTCCATCGGCTCGGCATGGGCGACGATGGTCATGTCGAAGTCGCGGCCCTTGAATACGTCCTGCACCCATTTGGCCGGGAACTCGGTCGGTTCGATGTTCATCGTCACGCCGATCTCGGCAAACAGCGCCTGCATCACCTGGGCCGAGCGCGGCGCATAGGCCATCTGCGGCGTCTTGATGGTGAAGGTGAAGCCGTCCGGATAACCGGCCTCCGCGAGAAGCGCCTTGGCCTTTTCCGGATCGTAAGCGTAGGTGCCGGTGAGGTCGACATAGCCACGGTCGTTGGGCGTATAATGGCTGCCGATCGGCGTGCCGTAGCCGGACCAGGCGCCGTCGACGATCACCGAACGGTCGAGCGCCATCATCAGCGCCTGGCGCACGCGCTTGTCATCGAAGGGTTTGCGCTCGTTGTTCATGCCGGCCACGACCTTGAGCTCGGTATTGCCGATCACGGTCGCTAGTCTCGCGTCGTCCTTGAAGCTCTCCACGAGCTCCGGCGCGCCGAATTCGGGGAAGGCGTCGACATCGCCGGATTTCAGCGCAGCGGCCTGGGCCTGCGGATCGGCGATGAAGCGGAAGGTGACCTTGTCCAGCTTCACCTTGACGTCCTCGTTCCAGTAGTCGGGATTGGCGGCAAGCTCGACCTTGTCGCCCTTGGCCCAGTTGACGAACTTGAACGGGCCGGTGCCGATCGGCGTGGTCTTGGCCTCGGCCGCGCTCTTGGTGCCGACGATCACCGAGGATGGCCAGCCGAGCCAGTAGAGCAGGCTGCCGGCCGGCTCCTTCAGCTTCAGCACCAGCGTTGCGGCATCCGGCGTTTCGATCGTGTCGATGGCGGCGAAGAAGCGCTTCTGCGGGTTGACGCTGTCGGCGCCGCGGGCGCGCTCCAGCGATGCCTTGGCCACGGCCGAGTCGAAGGCCTCGCCGTCATGGAACTTCACGCCCTCCTCGAGCTTGAAGGTATAGGTCAGGCCGTCCGCCGAAATCTCCCAGCTCTTGGCCAGTTGCGGCTTGATCTTGCCGTCGCGGTCGATCGTCACCAGGCCCTCGAAGACGTTCTGCCAGGTCACCTGGCCGATGGCCACGGGCGCGGCGATCGTCGGGTCGAGCCCGGTCGGCTCGATGGTCATGCCGAGCGTCAGGTCCTTCTCCGCGGCCAGCGCCGGGCCGGAGAGGATGACGGCCACGGTAGCGGCCAGGCCGAGGGCAAGACTGCGGAGGAGGTTGGGCCTGACGGCCGGCAAAGCATCGGTCATGAAATTCCCCTGTTCCTGGCGCTCTTACCGTTCCGGCATATTGGCCGATGGCGCACTGCAACAAATACTGGCATCTCGCCGGCGCGGGCACAATGCGGTTTTTTATGTTTGCCGCGTCGTGCAAGCGCCAGCCCGGTGCCCCCGCCCGGCGAAGGCGAGCCGTGTGCCCGGCGATAATTGGGGAAACCGCGACCGACGGGCCAGCGGAGGACCACGATGAAAAGAATCTCGGACCCCGACGGGGCCGCCTTTTCAGGCGACGGCCATCCGACCACCGGCGGAGCTGTTGCCCCGCCCTACGCCGTCCCCGGCCAGCATGCCCGCCTGGCGGGCAGCGGCAATGAACGCCTTGCGGGCGACGTCCGCCGCCTCGTCGGTTTCGATCGCCAGCCGGCACCAGCGCTTGGCCCGTTCATAGGCGACACCGCTGCGGGTCGGCCATTCCTCCTCGAGGAAATAGAGCGCGTCGTAGGGCTCGCGGAACGTCCGCTCCAGTCCTGATTGCAGGGTGAGTTCGACCGGATCGGTCCAGGTGGAATTTCCAGGGGGCATTACCTTCTCCATTGCGCCGACACGAACACGCGGAAAGGGAAAAAGTTCCTTGGAAATTTTGCCTTTATTTCAACTGTTTGTGAGTCCGTGTGCCGCTCACGCCGTGACGGCGGCTGATAGCGACGACGGCTCGTCTGCCCAGTCCGTTCCGGTGCAGGCGTCGCGTTGCCTGAGCCAATCTGCCGTCGCCTCGCCCGCCCATTCGGCGGCCTCCGAGAGGGTTTCTCCGCCAACCAGGGCATGCAGCAGGGCGGCGCTGAAACTGTCGCCGGCGCCAATCGTGTCCCGGTTTGATACCGGATGGACGGCATGCACGTCGCGGCGCTCGATGCCGTCGAACAGGGTGATCGCACGTGGGCCGTCGGTCAGGGCGAGTTGTCTCAGCCGCGGGCCCGAAATCTTGGTGGCCTTCTGCCAGATCTGCTCGAGGCTCTCTCCGGGAAAATCGGCTTTTGAACCGACGATGATGTCGGCGGGCCGTGGCGTGGGGGTGCCGAGCGGGAATTGGGATACGACCAGCGAGGCCTGTTCCAGCGACTGGAGGATTGCGTCGCACAGCCGGGCGCCGTTGACGTAGAAGGCCCTGCCTTTCACCGGCGCCGAAAGCGAGAAGCCCCGGCTGGCGCGCTTTTCGTCCGACAGAATGGTCCGCTCTCCGTTCGGCTCGAGCAGGATGTCGGCACATTCCGTCTCTCCCTCCACCGTGCCGACATGGGTCAGGTCATAAGCCTGGCGGGCCAGAACGTCGCGCGCCCAAACGCCATAGCGATCGTGCTTGAGCGTCGAAACAAGGCAGACCGAATGGCCGAGGTCCATTAGCCGCCGCGCCGTGTAATATCCGCCGCCCCCCAGCCGCACGCGCCGGTCCGACCAGGATATCCGTGCGCCGGAGCGCAAGGGTGCGTTCAGTCGCCAGATTCGGTCGTGGTTGATGTGGCCGATCACGATGATCGGGCCGCTTGCCGGCGGAGGGGAAGTGCGCATGCGGTGTTTGAAGCCCTTCTGTCTTGCGCCGCGGATGGCTTGATCCGTCTTTTTCGCCGTTTGCCGGAACCGCGCCGCGCTCGTGCCCATTTCTTGCCCAAGGATGAAGAGAGCGCAAGGAGATTGACCGTGACGATCAGGGCCGTTGTCTGGGGCGAGAATATCCACGAGCATACCAATGAGATCGTTCGCGGCATTTACCCGAAGGGAATGCATTCGACCATTGCGGCGGCGCTGAATGCCGACGATGGCATCGGGGCAACGACCGCGACATTGCAGGAGCCGGAACACGGGCTGAGCGTCGAGCGGCTGGCTTCAACCGACGTGCTGGTATGGTGGGGTCACAAGGACCACGGGGCGGTCTGCGACGACGTGGTGGAGCGCGTGGCACGGCGTGTCTTCGAGGGCATGGGGCTGATCGTCCTGCATTCGGGCCATTTCGCCAAGCCGTTCAAGCGGCTGATGGGTACGCCCTGCGCGCTAAAATGGCGCGAGGCCGGCGAGCGCGAGCGGATCTGGACGGTCAATCCGGGGCATCCGATCGCCGAGGGCATCCCGGAAAATTTTGTCCTGGAAAACGAGGAAATGTATGGCGAGTTCTTTTCCGTGCCGGAACCGCTGGAGACCGTCTTCATCTCCTGGTTTGCCGGCGGCGAGGTGTTTCGGTCGGGCATGACCTGGCGCCGCGGCGCGGGCAATATCTTCTATTTCCGCCCAGGCCACGAAACCTACCCCACCTATCACGACGCTACCGTGCAGCGCGTGATCCGCAATGCGGTCAAATGGGCTCACAATCCGCGTCCCGCCTATGCCGGCGTGCATGATGCGCCGAACGTACCGGTTGAGCGCGCGCTCGAGCCGATCACCGAGCGCGGGCCGAAGCTGCACCAGGAGGGTGAAGAGGGCTACAAGTGATGATCCCGATCCGTCTCCTCGTGCTGGGCACGGGCGGCATGGCCAATACCCATGCGATGAATTTTGCCACACTTCCCGATGTGCAACTGGTCGCGGCGGTCGATGTCGATCTCGCCAAGGTGCGCGCCTTCGCCGTGCGCCACGATATCGCCCATACCTTCACCTCGCTCGACGAGGCCATCGGCTGGGGCGAATTCGATGCCGTGACCAATGTCACCCCGGACCGCATTCATCATCCGACGACGCTTGCGCTGCTCGCCGCCGGCAAGCACGTGATGTGCGAGAAGCCGCTTGCCGAGACCTACGCCAAGGCGGACGAAATGGCGACGGCGGCCGAAGCCTCGGGTCTCGTCAACATGGTCAACCTGACCTACCGCAATGTCGCGCAGGTGCAGAAGGCGCGGCAGATGGTGATCGATGGGGAGATCGGCCGGGTGCGCCACATCGAGGCGTCCTATCTGCAGAGCTGGCTGGTGTCCAAGGCCTGGGGCGACTGGGCGAGCGAGAGCCAGTGGCTGTGGCGGCTTTCCACCAAGCACGGGTCCAACGGCGTGCTGGGTGATGTGGGCATCCACATCCTCGATTTCGCCGGCTTCGGCGCAGCGACCGAGATCGACCATGTGTTCGCCCGGCTGAAGACCTTCGACAAGGCGCCGGGCAACCGGATCGGGGAATATGATCTCGATGCCAATGACAGCTTCACCATGACTGCCGAATTCACCAACGGCGCCATGGGCGTCATCCACGCCAGCCGCTGGGCGACCGGCCATCTGAACGAGCTTCGCCTTCGGGTTCACGGCGACAAGGGCGCGCTGGAGGTGATCCACCGGATCGACGGTTCGCGACTGAGGGCCTGCCTCAAGGAAGATGTGGAAACGGCGGTTTGGAAGGAGATCGAGGTCGACCCGGTCGAGACCAACTACCAGAAGTTCATCGCCGCAATTCGCGGCGGATACATGCAGGAACCGAGCTTCCGCCATGCCGCCAACCTGCAAAAAATCCTTGACCTCGCCCTGGTGACGGAGCGCGAACGGCGCGAACTTGCCGTTTAGGCGGCCGAAGCCCTTCTCCCCGGCGGGGAGAAGGTGGCGCGCAGCGCCGGATGGGGGGAGCCTCGAAGACTGGCGTCAAGCCTCAGTAGACGACCTTAACCGCCGCCTTCTGCTCCACCGACTTCAACGCAGCGTCGGCCAGCGCCAGCGCGATCAGGCCATCCTCGGCCGAGGGAGAAAGGGGCGTGCCCTTTTCCAGACTGTCGATGAAGGCCGAGATCTCGGCGGCATAGGCGGCCGTGTAGCGGGTCATGAAGAAGTCGTGCAGCGGCGGGCGGGTGTAGCCGTCCTTGGTGGCGACCTCTATCGACACCGGCCTCTGGTTTTCCGCCGAGACGGCGCCGAGCGAACCGTGCACCTCGATGCGCTGGTCGTAGCCGTAGGAGGCTCGGCGCGAATTGGAGATCAACGCCTGGCGGCCGCTCTTGGTCGTCAGGATCAGGCTCGCCGAGTCGTAGTCGCCGAGTTCGCCGATCTTCGGGTCGACCAGGACCGAGGCGGAGGCCATCACGGTTTCGATTTCCTCGCCGAGCAGGAAGCGGGCCATGTCGAAGTCGTGAATGGTCATGTCGCGAAAAATGCCGCCCGAAACCTTGATATAGTCGGCCGGCGGAGCACCGGGATCGCGGCTGGTGATCGTCACCATCTCGACCTTGCCGATGGAGCCCTTGTCGATTTCCCGGCGCACGGCCTGGAAATGCGGGTCGAAGCGGCGGTTGAAGCCGAGCATGACCTTGCCGCCGGCCTTGCGCACCGTTTCTAGGCAGGTCCGGGCGCGGGCGACGTCGAGGTCGATCGGCTTTTCGCAGAAGATCGCTTTGCCGGCCTTGGCGAAGCGTTCGATCAGGTCAGCATGGGTATTGGTCGGGGTGCAGATGATGACGGCGTCGATGTCCTTGTCGGCCTCGATCTCGTCGATGGTCTTCACCGCCGCTCCGGAGGCTTCTGCAATGGCCCTGGCCGCCTCGGGAAAGGCGTCGGCGACAGCGACCAGTTTCGCCCGCTTGTCCTCGGCGATCGCGCGCGCATGTACCTTGCCGATCCGTCCGGCGCCCAGAAGGGCCAGTTTCGTCACCATCGTCTTCTCCTCCCTTGGTCGCCTTGCCGATCAGGCCTCAAGCGCCCTAAACACCGTTTGTGCCGGCTCCTCGTTTCGCCTTGCCATCCTGGCGGCGGTACGGTGGCGTAGGTCACCGAATGGAGCCAAAACTCCATTTGGAATATTAATTCTATTTTGCTAGATTGCGATATCGCTTGTGTCAAGCGGCATTGCGGAAAGGACAGTCATGACGGAAACCGGCGGACCAGCCAGCATCAAGGCGTTCGAGGAACGATTGCTGGAAGTGTCGGAAAGCCTGCCGAAGCGGCTGCGCCAATGTGCCGACTATGTCGCCGCCAACAAGGACCGGATCGCGGTCTCGACCGTGGCGGAAATGGCGGAAGGCGCCGGCGTCCAGCCGTCGGCCTTCATGCGCTTCTGTCAGATCCTCGGCTTTTCCGGCTTTTCCGAAATGCAGAAGCTGTTTCGCGATTCCTTCGTCGGCGGTTGGCCGGATTATTCCACACGCCTGCAGCACATTCGTGACATGGGCGAGGGCAGCCCGACCGCCTTGCTCGCCGAATTCGTCGAGGCTGGTCGCACCTCGCTCGAGGGCCTGCTGAAGTCGGTCGAGCCGGACATGCTGGAACGGGCGGTCGATGTGCTTGCGAGCGCCGGGATGATCCACATCATCGGCCTGCGCCGCTCCTTCCCGGTCGCCAGCTACATGGCCTATGCGCTGGAAAAGATGAATGTTCCGGCCATGCTGCACAGCGCCGTCGGCAAGCTGGAAAATCACCACGCGATCAGGCCGGGTGACGCGCTGCTGGCGATCACCTTCTCGCCCTATTCCGCCGAGACCATGGAACTGGTCGAGGAGGTGGCGAAGAAAGGGATTCCGATCGTCGCCATCACCGATACGATCGTCAGCCCCTTGCGCCGGTTCGATGCGATTGCGCTCTCGGTCTCCGAGGTCGATTTCGGTGCCTTCCGCTCGCTCTCCGCGACACTGTGCCTTGCGATCACGCTCTCGGTCGCGGTGGGAACGGCGCGACAGGAGTCTTGAATATTTGTGTTGAAAATTCCAAAAATGGAATTTAAAGTCCATTCCAAGAGGAGAGGAGGCCGTGGTTCGGCGGCCGCCTGACGGAATGGACGGCGAGGCCAGCGACCCGCGGCCCAAAGGGAGGTTTGCTTGGCACAACTCGATCTGATCACGATCGGACGCACGTCGGTCGACCTTTATGGCGCACAGGTCGGCGGTCGGCTCGAGGACATGGCCTCCTTCAACAAGTATATCGGCGGTTCGCCCACCAATATCGCCGCCGGCACGGCCAGGCTCGGGCTGAAGTCCGCCGTCCTGACCCGGGTCGGCGACGAGCACATGGGCCGCTTCATCCGCGAGCAGTTGGTACGCGAGGGCGTCGATGTGCGCGGCGTCAAGACCGATCCCGAGCGGCTGACCGCGCTTGTGCTGCTCGGCATCCGCGACGAGCACCAGTTTCCGCTGATCTTCTACCGCGAGAACTGCGCCGACATGGCGCTCTGCGAAGACGATGTCGATCCCGAGTTCATCGGCGCGGCGCGCTGCGTGCTGGCGACCGGCACCCACCTGTCGCATCCGCGAACCGAGGCGGCGGTGCTGAAGGCCTTGAAGATTGCCCGCGAAAGCGGCGCGCGCACCGCACTGGACATCGACTACCGCCCCAATCTCTGGGGGCTCGCCGGCCATGGCGCGGGCGAAAGCCGCTATATCGAATCCCATGCCGTCACCGCCAAATTGCAGGCGACGCTGCATCTGTTCGACCTGATCGTCGGCACGGAGGAGGAATTCCACATCGCCGGCGGCACGACGGATACGGTCGAGGCGCTGAAGGCCGTGCGCCGCGTGTCGAAGGCGGCACTGGTGTGCAAGCGTGGCGCCATGGGCGCCGTGGTGTTCGAAGGCGTGATACCGGACAGTCTCGACGATGGACAGGCAGGTCAGGGCTTCCCGATCGAGGTTTTCAACGTGCTCGGCGCCGGCGACGGCTTCATGTCCGGCCTTCTGAAAGGGTGGTTGACCGGCGAAGACTGGCCGACCAACCTCAAATTCGCCAATGCCTGCGGCGCCTTCGCCGTCTCGCGCCACGGCTGCACGCCGGCCTATCCGAGCTGGGAAGAGCTGCAGTATTTCTTCAAGACTGGCATCCGCAACAAGGCGCTACGCAAGGACGAGGCGCTGGAGCAAGTGCACTGGTCGACCAATCGCAAGGGCGACTGGTCCAGGATGCGCGTCTTCGCCTTCGACCACCGCATGCAGCTGGAGGCCATGGCCGACGAGGCGGGCGTCCCGCGCGAGCGGATCGGCGCTTTCAAGACGCTCTGCCTGAAGGCGGCGCTTGATGTTGCCGGTGGCGTCCCCGGTTACGGCATCCTCTGCGACAGCCGGCTCGGCCGTGACGCGCTTTATGCGGCGAGTGGCTCGGGCCTGTGGATCGGCCGCCCGGTCGAATGGCCGGGCTCGCGCCCGTTGACGCTCGAGCCCGAACTGGGGCCCGACTTCGGCGGTCTGGTGGAATGGCCGGTCGAAAACGTGGTCAAGGTCCTGTGCTTCTATCACCCCGACGATACGGCCGAGATGCGGGCCGAGCAGGAGGCGACCGTGCTTCGGCTCTTTGCCGCCGCCCGCCGCAACCGCCTGGAAATGCTGCTCGAGGTCATTCCGTCCAAGGTCGGCCTGACCGATGACGACACGGTTTCCAGGATCATCGACCGCTTCTACGAGATCGGCGTCTATCCCGACTGGTGGAAGCTGGAGCCGATGCGCACCGAAGCCTCCTGGGCCAATGCCTGCGCCGCCGTCGAGCGTCATGATCCCTTTACCCGCGGGATCGTCGTGCTCGGTCTCGATGCGCCGCAGGCCGAGCTGGAGGAAAGCTTTGCCCTTGCCGCCCGCTTTGCGCTGGTGAAGGGTTTTGCCGTCGGGCGGACGATTTTTGGCGAGGCGGCACGCAAGTGGCTGTCCGGTGCGATCAGCGACGGCCAGGCCGTGGAGGAGATGGCGCAGCGTTACCGCAGCCTCTGTTCCGTCTGGGACAAGGCGCGGCAAGGACTGGGTGCCCAGGGAGAAAAGGCATGAAGACGGTGAGACTGACGGCGGCGCAGGCGATGATGCGCTACCTCGCCAACCAGCTGAACGAGGACGGCGTTCCCTATATCGCCGGTGTCTGGGCGATCTTCGGCCATGGCAATGTGGCGGGCATCGGCGAGGCGCTTTATGGCGTTCGGGATCGGCTGCAGACGCTGCGCGGCCAGAACGAGCAGTCGATGGCCCATGCGGCGATCGCCTATTCCAAGCAGCTGCGCCGGCGGCGCGCCATGGCCGTGACCTCGTCGATCGGTCCGGGAGCGGCCAATATGGTGACGGCGGCAGCGCTCGCCCATGTCAACCGCCTGCCGGTGCTCTTCATTCCGGGCGACGTTTTCGCCAATCGCGGTCCCGATCCGGTACTGCAGCAGCTGGAGGATTTCGGCGACGGCACGATGACGGTCAACGACTGCTTCAAGCCGGTTTCTCGCTATTTCGACCGCATCATGCGCCCCGAGCAATTGCTGACCGCCCTGCCGCGCGCCCTGCGCACCATGACCGATCCGGCCGATTGCGGCCCGGTGACGCTGTCCTTCTGCCAGGACGTGCAGGCCGAGGCTTACGATTATCCCGAGAGCTTCTTCGAGCCGAGGATCTGGCGCCAGCGCCGGCCGGAGCCCGATGCGCACGAGTTCGAGACGGCGGTCGCGGCGCTGAAGGCGGCGAAGAACCCGATCATTGTCGCGGGCGGCGGCGTGCATTTTTCCGGCGCCACGGACACGCTCAAAGCCTTCGTCGAGAAACACGGCATCCCGGTCGTCGAAACGCAGGCCGGCAAGTCGGCGCTCGCCTGGGACCACGACCACAATTTCGGCCCGGTCGGCGTAACCGGCGCCGAATGCGCCAACATCATCGCCGAAAAGGCCGATCTGGTGTTCGGCGTCGGCACGCGCTTCCAGGATTTCACCACCGGCTCCTGGGGCCTGTTCAAGAACCCGGAGCGTCGCATCCTGGCGCTCAACGTCCAGGCCTATGACAGCACCAAGCACGACGCGATCCCCCTGATCTCGGACGCGAAGATCGGCCTTGAAAGACTGTCGGCCGCGCTCGGGGACCATCGCTTCACCCCACCGGATTCCGCCATCAAGGCCGGCTGGTTTGCCAAGGCCGATGCCGTCACCGCACCGCCGAAGGACGGCAATGCACTCCCGACCGACATGCAGGTGATCGGCGCCGTGCAGCGCCAGTCGCGCGACAACACGGTCGTCATGTGCGCGGCCGGCACCATGCCGGGCGAGCTGCACCAGCTGTGGAAGGCCACGCTGCCGCTCTCCTACCACATGGAATACGGCTTCTCCTGCATGGGCTACGAGATCGCCGGCGGCCTCGGCATCAAGATGGCCGAACCGGACCGCGACGTCATCGTGATGGTCGGCGACGGCTCCTACATGATGATGAATTCGGAGCTCGCGACCGCGGTTGCCATGGGTGTGAAGATCACGGTCGTGATCACCGACAATCGCGGCTATGGCTGCATCAACCGGCTGCAGATGGGCACCGGCGGGGCAGAGTTCAACAATCTCTATGCCCATACCAATGTGCATCCGATGGCCATCGACTTCGCCGCGCATGCTGCCTCTATGGGTGCGAGCGCCCGCAAGGTTTCCTCGATCGCCGAGCTGGAAGAGGCGCTTGCCGCCGCACGTGACGCGGCGGTCACCACGGTCATCGTCATCGATACTGACCCCTATCCCACACCGGAGGCCGGCGGGCATTTCTGGGACGTCGCCGTCCCCGAGGTTTCGCCACGCGCGGAAGTCAATCAAGCCCGTCTCCGCTACGAGGCGGCCCTCAAGGAAAGACGCTAAGCATGATCTTATACGGTACCAATCCGATTGCCTGGTCGAACGACGACGACCGTTCCCTCGGCGCCCATATCAGCCTCGACCAGTGCCTCGACGAGACGGCGAAGATCGGCTTCGACGGCATCGAGAAAGGCCACAAGTTCCCTGAAGATCCGGCGAGCCTCAAGTCCGTGCTCGAACCGCGCGGCCTGCGCTACGTCTCCGGTTGGCATTCGCTCAACCTGCTCACCCACACGATCGAAGAAGAAAAGGCGGCGATGCAGCCGGCGCTCGACCTGCTCAAGGCCATGGGCTCGAAGGTCATCATCGTCTGCGAGACCTCCAGCGCCATCCACGGCAATGACGCGGTGGCCGTCAACGACCGTCCGAAGCTCTCCGAAGCCGACTGGGCCAGATTCGGCGCCGGCGTCGAGGCGCTGGCCGAATATGCCGCCGCCCAAGGCATCGCGCTCGTCTATCATCATCACATGGGCACGATCATCGAGAGCGAAGAGGAGATCGACAAGCTGATGGCCCATACGGGCCCGCATGCAAAACTCCTGCTCGACACCGGCCATTGCCTGTTCGGCGGCGGCAATCCGGAGCGGGTGGCGAAGAACCACATGCACCGCGTCGGCCACATCCATGCCAAGAACATCCGGCCGGTGATCGCCCGGCAGGTGCGCGACGAAAATCTCTCCTTCTTGGAAGGCGTGCGCCGCGGCGTGTTCACCGTGCCGGGCGACGCGGAAGGCGGGGTCGACTTCCTGCCGGTCTTGCGGATCGCCGCCGAGCATGGTTACCAAGGCTGGCTGGTCATCGAGGCGGAGCAGGACCCGGATGTCCGCAATCCCTTCGAATACCAGAGCCTTGGTTTGAAATCGCTAAAGGCCATGGCCAGGGAGGCCGGGCTGGACAAGGAGACAGCGTGAAATTTCTCGACCCGCAGCATCCGTTCTTCAAGCCGCTCTGGCGCCGCATTCTGACCGTCGTCGCGCCGGTGGCCTGGGGCCTCGTCGAGCTCTCGAACGGTGAGGCGGGCTGGGCCATCGTCTTCATCGGGGCGGCGGCCTATGCGGGTTACGAGCTGTTCCTGGCACCGCAGCCGGCGCCGGGTGAAAAGCCCCAGGCGGACGAGACGGCCAGGGACGACAAGGGAGACGAGGGAGACGACGGATGAACAATCTGCTGCGCAAGCCGAAGGGATCCTTGGGCAAGGTGCACGACATTACGCCGGCCGATGCCGGCTGGGGCTATGTCGGTTTCGGCCTGTATCGGCTGAAAGCCGGCGAGACGGCTTCCGAGCCGACCGGCGAGACCGAGGTCATTCTCGTTCTGGTCGAGGGCAAGGCGCAGATCTCGGGCGAGGGAAAGGACTTCGGCGAACTGGGCGACCGCATGAGCGTCTTCGAGCGCACGCCGCCGCACTGCGTCTATGTGCCGGCCGGTTCCGACTGGTCGGCGACGGCCACCACCGACTGCACGCTTGCCGTCTGCACGGCGCCCGCCATGCCCGGCCGCGAGGCGCAGGTGATCGGCCCGGCCGGTATCTCGCTGGTTGAGCGCGGCAAGGGCGCCAATACCCGCTATATCTATCCGATCGCGATGGAAGACCGTGACGTGGCCGACGCGCTGCTGGTCACGGAAGTGTTCACGCCGTCGGGCAACTGGTCGTCCTATCCGCCGCACCGCCATGACGAGGACAGGTTTCCCGAGATGACCTATCTCGAGGAGACCTACTATCACCGCCTCAACCCCGCGCAGGGTTTCGGCTTCCAGCGCGTCTTCACCGAGGATGGATCGCTTGACGAGACCATGGCCGTTTCAGACGGCGACGTTGTGCTGGTGCCCAGGGGGCATCACCCCTGCGGCGTGCCCTATGGTTATGAGATGTACTATCTCAACGTCATGGCCGGACCCTTGCGCAAGTGGCGCTTCCAGAACCATCCGGATCACGACTGGATCTACCAGCGCGACAATCCGTAAGCGCCTCACGGCAATTCACTGATCGACTTCTGGGAGGAAGACATGGCGGGTCTCGGTATCGGGCTCATCGGCACGGGCTATATGGGAAAGTGCCACGCACTGGCGTGGAACAACGTGGCGAGCATCTTCGGCGATGTTGAACGTCCGCGCCTCATAACGCTCGCCGAGGTCAATGCCGATCTGGCGGCGAAGAAAGCGACTGAGCTCGGCTTTGCCAGGTCGACCGGCAACTGGCGCGACCTCCTGTCCGATCCATCGATCGACGTGATTTCGGTGACCACGCCCAATGCCTTCCACGCCGAGATGGCGATCGCAGCGCTCGAAGCCGGCAAGCATGTCTGGTGCGAAAAGCCGATGGCGCCTGCACTGGCCGATGCGATCCGCATGCGTGACGCCGCCGCCCGGTCGGGCAGGGTGGCGGTCATGGGCTACAACTATATCCAGAATCCGATGATCCGCCATATCCGGCGGCTGATCGGCGAGGGCGCGATCGGTGCCGTCAACCACGTCCGCGTCGAAATGGATGAGGACTTCATGGCCGACCCGGCCCAGCCCTTCTACTGGAAGAGCGAAGCCTCGTCCGGCTACGGCGCGCTCGACGATTTCGCCGTGCACCCGCTGTCGCTGCTGTTCACGCTGTTCGGCCATGTCGAGGCGGTGGTGACGGACATGGTGAAGCCCTACGAGACGCGGCCGCTCACCGGTGGCGGCGAGCGGCCGGTCGAGAACCACGACATTGCCAGCGTGCTTCTGCGCCTCGAGGGCGGCATTTCCGCCGCGCTGATGGCCAATCGTTCGGCCTGGGGTCGCAAGGGCCGCATCGCCGTGCAGATTTTCGGCTCGGCCGGCTCGATCCTGTTCGACCAGGAACGCATGAACGAGTTCCAGCTCTACCAGGCTTCTGGTCGCCCAGAGGAACAGGGCTTCCGTACCATTCTCGCCGCCCCGCATCACAAGCCCTATGACCGCTTCATCCCGGCGCCCGGTCACGGCCTAGGCTTCAACGACCTGAAGGTCATCGAATGCCGCGAACTGATCGCCGCGATCGGCGGCGACAAGGCGCATGTGATCGGCTTCGACGACGGCCTCAGGATCGAGCGCAGCGTTCATGCCATGGCACAGTCCTTTGCCGAACAGCGCTGGGTGTCGGTCGAGGAATAGTGTTGCCCCTCTTCCGGTCCGATTGATCCGCCGTCGCCTTCCGCCCGTAGTCCATGGCAGAGGCGTCGCGGCGGCTGTTCCGTGCCTCGCCTTGTCGCGGAGGGTCGATCATGGAAAGCAAAATTCTGCCGTCGCTCGGGTTCGGCTATCACGCGCTGGTGCTCGGCGCATCGGGCGGCATCGGCTCTGCGTTTCTCAGCGCTTTCGAAGACGATCCGGCCTGCGCGCGGGCGACCGGCCTCTCGCGCCGCGACGATGGGTTGGACGTGACTAACGAGGCCTCCGTTACCGCCGCCGCCCAGCGGCTCGAAGGCGAGGGGTTCAGGTTCGACGCGATCATTTGCGCCACCGGCGCGCTCACCATCGACGGCGTCGGCCCGGAGAAATCGATCCGCGCCATCGAAGCGGATGCGATGGCGGCGCAGTTCGCGCTCAATGCCATCGGCCCGGCCCTGGTGCTGAAGCATTTCACCGGCCTGCTGCACCGCGACCGCCGCAGCCTAATGGCATTCCTGTCGGCGCGGGTCGGATCGATCGGCGACAATCGGCTCGGTGGCTGGATCTCCTACCGCGCCTCCAAGGCTGCGCTGAACCAGATCGTGCGGACCTCAGCAATCGAGATCGCCCGCACGCGACCGCAGGCGTTGGTGGCGGCGCTACATCCCGGAACCGTCGCCACCGCGCTTTCCGATCGCTTCTCGGCTGGACACGACCGGCTCACGCCCGACGACAGCGTGCGGCGCATGCTCGCCGTGCTCGACGGGCTCGATCCGACGGGGAGCGGCGGCTTCTACGCCTATGATGGCCAGATCATCCCATGGTGACGCGGGGCAGCGGCAGATCCATTTCCCGAGGCCATGCGTAGATGGGCCAGAACCTCACACAGGAGACGCTCCGATGACCAAGACCGGGTCCATGTTCTTCGCCCTTCTTCTTCCTGTCCTCATGCCCGCCTCCGGCGCCGCTGCTGCCGGGGCTTTCACGCTCGAAGGCTTCTTTGCCGGTAAGAGCAAGGCAGTCGGCTCGTTCAGCGCCATCAATGGCGTCAAACGCAAGTTCACCGTTGATCTGACAGGCAAATGGGACGGCAAGACGCTGACGCTTAGGGAGGACTTCGTCTTCGACGACGGCACCCGCGACACCAAGACCTGGCGCTTCGTCAAGACCGGCCCGGCCAGCTATTCCGGAACGCGCGAGGATGTGATCGGCCAAACCGAAGTAACGTTCCAGGGCAATGTCGCGCGCTTCAACTATCTCGTCTATCTCGATTCCGCCAGGCAGGCGAACAAGGTCCGCTTCTATGACAAGATGGTCCTGCGCAGCGATGGTACCGTTCTCAACACCGCGCTGGTGACGAAATTCGGCCTGCCGGTGGCCAAGACCGTGGTCGAGTTCGAGAGGTGAGGCGGCAGTTCCGCCACCCTTAAGCGGCAAAGGGCTTTCCTGAAGGAAAAGGGCGGCGCCGGGGCGCCGCCAGGTGGCTTTCGCTGTGGGAGTTATCTCTCATACCTTGCGCTTCTTCTGCCGGTAGACGTCGGCGACGACGGCGGTGACGATGATCATGCCCTTGATGATCTCCTGGTAATAGGCGTCGACCCGAAGGAAGGTGAAGCCGGATGTCATTACGCCGAGGATGATCGTGCCGATTACCGTGCCGGTAATGCGCCCGGCGCCGCCGGCGAGCGAAGTCCCGCCGATGACGGCCGCGGCAATCGCGTCGAGCTCATACATCACGCCCATGCCGGCCTGCGCGGTCTGGGCGCGGGCGGCGGTCACGACGCCGGCCAGCCCCGCCAGCATGCCGGCGATGGCATAGACCTTGATCAGATGGGCTTCGACATTGATGCCCGAGACGCGGGCCGCCTGGACATTGGCGCCGATCGCATAGGTGAACTTGCCGTAGCGGGTATAGCGCAGCGCAACGTGGAAGATGATCGCGACGACGAGGAAGACCACGACCGGGGCGATGCCAGTGCCGATGAAGATGAAGTCTTCGCTCAGGCCCGAGACCGGCTGGCCCTTGGTGTACCACTTGGAAATGCCGCGCGCCGTCACCATCATGCCGAGCGTGGCGATGAAGGGCGGGATCTTCGTGCGGGCAATCAACTGGCCGTTGATGAAGCCGGCGAGCAGACCGACGGCGATGCCGACCGCGATCGGTACGAAGAACGGCATGTCGGTAAGGTTCGGATAAAGCGCGCGCGGCCAGGTCGAGGCCTGGGCGAAGCTCGCCGAGAACATCGCCGTCATGCCGACGACCGAACCGGAGGAGAGGTCGATGCCGCCGGTGATGATGACCTGGGTCACGCCGACGGCGATGATGCCGATCACCGAGACCTGCAGGATCATGATCGTCAGCCGCTGCGGGTTCATCAGGAAGCTCTGGCCGACGAACAGCCAGCCGAGCAGTTCGAAGATCAGCGCAATGCCGACCAGGACGAGAAAGATGTTCGCCTCCGGTGGGATGCTCCGGTGCTGGGTTTTTCCGGTCCTCGGATCGACCTCGTTCTTGGCCATGGTTTCGCTCTTCATAGGTTCTCCTCCAAGGTTCATGATCGCCGGCAGCTCAGCGCGCGGCGAGATCCATCACCTTGATCTGTGTGGCTTCCGCGCGATCGAGGAAGCCTGTGACGCGTCCCTCGTGCATGACCATGATCCGGTCGCTCATGCCGAGCACCTCGGGCATTTCGGAGGAGATCATGATCACGGCGACGCCGTTCTTCGCCATCTCCGTCACCAGCCGGTGGATTTCCGCCTTGGCTCCGACATCGATGCCGCGGGTCGGCTCGTCGAGGATCAGGATGCGTGGATTGGTGAGCATCCAGCGGCCGATCAGCACCTTCTGCTGGTTGCCGCCCGACAGGTTCTCGATCCGCTCGTTCATGTTCGGCGTCTTCACCCGCAGCTTTCGGCACATTTCCTCACATTCGGCCGAAAGGCCGGCTTGCTGGACGAAACCATTGCGGACGAACTTGTCCTGCAGGACGGCGAGCTGCATGTTTTCCAGCACGTTGAGGATCAGCAGGCAGCCGGTCTCCTTGCGGTCCTCGGTCAGAAAAGCCATGCGATGGCGGATCGCTTCCGTGGGGCTGAAGATGTCGACCGGCTTGCCGTCGATCTCGATCGTGCCGGAGGAGGCCGGGGTCACGCCAAAAATCGTCTCGGCGACATTGGAGCGGCCGGAGCCGACGAGGCCGGCGACCCCGAGGATTTCGCCGGCGCGCACGTCGAACGAGACGTCGTTGAACACGCCGTCGAGCGTCAGGTTCTTGACCGACAGCACGACGTCGCCGAGGGGCACGTCCTCCTTGGGGAACATCTGGGTGATCTCGCGGCCGACCATCATGCGGATGATGTCGTCGCGCGTCACGTCGGTGGAGGCGTGGGTGCCGATATACTTGCCGTCGCGGAAGACCGAGAACTCGTCGGCGATCTCGAAAAGCTCGTTCATCTTGTGGGTGATGTAGACGATGCCAATGCCCTGGTCGCGCAAGCCCCGGATGATCTGGAACAGATGCTCCACCTCACGCTCGGTCAGCGCCGAGGTCGGCTCGTCCATGATCAGTACGTCGGATTCGTAGGAGACCGCCTTGGCGATCTCGACCATCTGTCGGTTGGCGACCGACAGTTCGCCGACCTTGGTCTGCGGATGGATGGAAATGTTCAGCCGGTTGAACAGTTCGGCCGTCTTGCGGTTCATCTCCCTGTGGTCGACGAAGCCGAGGCGGGTGAGCGGCTCGCGGCGGATCCAGATGTTTTCCGCCACCGTCATCGGCGCCATCAGGTTCAGTTCCTGGTGGATCATGGCAATGCCGTTTTCCAGCGCGTCGAGCGGCGATTCCAGCCTGATGTCGACGCCCTTCAACTGAACGGTTCCCTTGTCGGGATGGTAGATGCCGGCGAGGATCTTCATCAGCGTCGACTTGCCGGCGCCGTTTTCGCCCATCAGCGCATGCACGCTGCCGCGCCTCAGCCGGAAGGTCACGTCGTCGAGAGCGACCACGCCGGGGAACTCCTTGCGCACGCCCTCGGCCGTCAGCAGGTATTCCGAAGTGGGAACGGCACCGCTCTTGCGGACCGCAGCCATCGTGGTCGGGCTGACCATGGCAGTTCTCCTCTCGCCTCATGCAAGGGAATGCGGGCCGTGACCCGCATTCCGGTGATCCCCTGGGAGATCAGTTCTTGCTCTGGTAGTCCTTGAGGTTTTCCGGGGTGACGAGTTCGAACGGAATGTAGACCTTCTTCTCGACGCTCTCGCCCTTGGCGATCTTCAGCGCCGCGTCGAGCGCGCCCTTGCCCTGGCCGGCGGCGTTCTGGAAGACGGTGACATCGAGGTCGCCGGCTTCCATGGCCGCAAGCGCGTCCTGGGTGGCGTCGACACCGGCCACGACATAGTCCTTCATGTCCTTGCCGGCGGCCTTCAGCGCCTGCACCGCACCGATTGCCATTTCGTCATTGTTGGCGATAACGGCGTTGAACTCCAGCCCGCTCGACAGCCAGTTGGTCACAAGGTCGGCGCCCTGCGTGCGCTGCCAGTTGGCGGTCTGCTCCTCGACGATCTCGATACCCTTGCATTCGTCGGTGGCGACGACGTCGTGGACGGCCTTGGTGCGCATGCGGGCGCCCTGGTTGGACAGTTCACCCATCATGACGACGGCCTTGCCCTTGCCGCCGAGCAGACGGCAGACTTCCTTGGCTTCCAGCGTGCCGGCGACGATTTCCTCCGAAGCGACGAAGGACTGCTTGTCCGGCAGTTCGTTGACGTTGACCGGCTCGCGGTTGACATAGACCAGCGGAATGCCGGCATCGGCGGCGATCTTCGACATGGCGACGGTCGCGTCGGTGTCGACCGGGTTGACGATGATCGCATCGACGCCGGCGGCGATGAAGTTCTGAATCTGGCTCTGCTGCTTGGCGACGTCGTTCTGCGCGTCTTCGACCTGCAGCGTCACCCCGTCCAGCGTCTTGGCATAATCCTGCATGCCGTTGCGAAGCACGGTCAGGAAGTTGTCGTCGAACAGTGCCATCGACACGCCGACGGTTTCCGCATGGGCGGCCGTGCTCAACAGAACGGACATGGCGGCGCCCAGAATGAGCTTTCTCATGATTTCTCCTCCTCAAATGGTGCCCGGCTCACCTTCTCCTGCCGGAGATCGGCATTCGAGCCGACCTGCACTTGTTCCGCGCTCCCGACGCGTCGGATAAAACGGAATGAATAGACCGCTAATCCTGAAATGCAGATAGTTTATTCCATTTATTGGTCGGTCCGTCAACGGAGAGATGGCGGCTTGGGCCAATTTTCCGCCATATCCTCGGAAAGACAGGGGAAATCGCCAGGAGGCGGGCCGCAGTAAATGGAATTTCTATTCCATTTCACGCGGCAAGCGGCCGAGATCGGGAGGGCTTGGCGCGCCGGCTAGACCGCCGCCCGGATGTGGTCGATGCTTTCCCTGACCGCCGCGCCGGGATCGACGAGCGCATGCACGCTCGGGGCAAAGGGCTCGAATGAGAGGCAGCCGTCATAGCCGGCGGCGAGAAGTGCACGGATCTGTCCGATAGTGTCGAGACGGTCGTCGCCATCGACCAGAACTCTGTGGCTGTCGCGCATGCCGGCCACGGAAACGGCCGGGTCGGTCACGCCGGAAAGATGAACCAGTCCCGTCATCGCGGGAAATATGGCTGGTTCGCCCGCGAGGTGATGGTGGAAGGTGTCGTGAACCAGCTTGAACACGTTGCCTCCGCCCACCGCGTCGATCGCGTCGGCGGCCTCCTGCTTGGAGCGTAGCGAGCAGATGGCAAAGCCGAGCGGCTCGACCAGGCCGATCACGCCGGCCGCTTCGAGGCGCGGCTTCAGCGCCGAGAGTGATTCGCACAGGTTCTGCTGGCGCGCGCCGTCCTCGCAGCCCGTGCCATCGTTCTTCGGAACCAGGACCAACGCCTTGGCGCCGCAGTCGCGGGCATAGGCGATCAGTTCATCGGTCTCTCTTGCGCGCGCCTCGGTCCACTCGTTGAAGCGCTGCAGGGCGTTGATCGAGATGATCTCGATGCCGCGGTCCTCAGCCAGTTTGCGGATCTCCCCGGGCATCGTGCCGTCGAGGATGGCGTTGCCGGCCAGGTCGTTGCGGATCTCGACGGCGTGGATGCCGAGAGAGAGCGCAAGGTCGAGAAAGTCCGCGATCGGCATAGCCGGCGCGGTCATGTGGTTGAGGGCAAATTTCATCGGCTTTCGTCTCCTCCCGGCAGCGCCCGATCGCGCCGCCCTCGCACGCGTGAGCGTAGGTCAGCGCCGTGGCAGCGTCAAAGCGTCAGCCTTGACGAACGTAGCGCGCGGATGAGAGGCTGCTGGCCGGCGCCGGAAAGCGCCCGTGTGGGTTGCGCCATAGGTAACGGGATTCCGGTGCTAGCCGTTCTTCGCCAGCCAGGCTTCCATGCCGCGTGCCGCACTTCTTCCGCTTGCCAGACAAGCGGTCAGCAGGTAGCCGCCGGTCGGCGCTTCCCAGTCGAGCATCTCGCCGGCGACGAAGGTGCCGGGCAGGGCCTTCAGCATCAGGTTCTCGTCGACGCTGTCGAAGGTGATGCCGCCGGCCGATGAGATCGCCTCGGCGATCGGCCGCGGCTTAACGACGGGAAGCGGCAGCGCCTTGATCGTTTCGGCAAGGCGTCGGGCATCGAGACGGTTGGCGTCGGCAATCAGTTCCCGCAGCAGGGCGGCCTTCACCCCGTCGAGGCCGGCACCCTTGCGCAGGCGGTTGGAAAAGCTCGCCTTTGCATCCTGTCGTTCCAGATCGCGGGCGAGCTTGTCGACGGTGCGTCCGGGTGCGAGGTCGAGTACCAGGCTGGCGGTGCCGTCCTTCTGCAAGGCGTCGCGCAGGGCGCTGGAATGGGCATAGATCAGGCTACCCTCGATGCCGTTGCGGCTGATGACGAATTCGCCCTGCGTGGTGCCGGCAGCGCTCGTCGCGGTCACGGATTTCACCGGCTCGCCGGCGAAGCGCTCGGCAAAGGTTTCGCTGAAGGCGCAGTCGAAGCCGCAATTGGCGGGGCGGAATGGCGCGACGCCGACGCCCTGGGCCTGAAGCCACGGAACCCAGACCGCGTCCGAGCCAAGCCGCGGCCAGCTCGCGCCGCCGAGCGCCAGCAGCACGGCGTCGGCTTCCACGGTCTCCTGGCCATGCGGCGTGTCGATCCGGCAGGCATTGCCGTCGAAGCCGATCCAGCGATGCCGGGTGAGGATCGCGACACCTTGCGCCTCCAGCCGTTTCAGCCAGGCGCGCAGCAGCGGCGAGGCCTTCATCGCCTTGGGAAACACCCGACCCGAGGTGCCGGTGAAGGTCTCGGTGCCAAGGCCATCGGCCCAGTCGCGCACGTCCTGAGGTGTGAAGCCGTCGAGCATGGGACGCAACCAATCCGCCGCCGTGCCGAAGCGGGTGACGAAACGCTCATAGGGCTCGTCGTGGGTGATGTTCAGCCCCGACTTGCCGGCCAGCAGGAATTTTCGCGCCACCGTCGGCATGGCCTCGTAGACGGTCACCGCATGGCCGGCGTGCGACAGCTGTTCGGCGGCCATCAGGCCCGCCGGTCCGCCGCCGATGATTGCGATGCGCTTTGCCGTCATGTTCACACCCGCCATGTCCCCGCCCGTTCTTTCGTGTCAGCCGAGGGTGAAGGCGGCGAGGCGGTCGGCCAGCGTGGCGATCGTTTTGCTGTCGGCATTGGCGAAGGCGAAGCGCAGGTAGTTCTCCTGGCCCTCGCCGAAATAGGCGCCGGGAATGCACACCACGCCGGCCTCCTTTGCCAGCTTCTCTGCTACCTCCGCCGAGGGTGTGCCGGGGAAGGGGTGGCGGATGAAGGCGAAATAGGCGCCGATCGAATCCATCTTCCAGTCCGGAAGCTTGGCCATCACGGCGCGCAGCGTCTCGGCCCGATTGGCGATTTCGGCGCGGTTGTCGTTGCGCCAGTCCTTCAGCGCCGGAATGGCGCGGGCAACGGCGGCCTGCGGGGCGCGCGGCGCGCAGATCTGCAGGTTGTCCATCACCTTGGCGATTTCGGCGACAGCGTTGGGGCCCGCCGTCACTGCACCGAGCCGATGGCCCGGAATGCAGAAGGATTTCGAGAATGAGTAGAGCAGGATCAGGTTGTCCTCCCAGCCGGGAACGGACAGCAGGTCATGGGGGCGCTGACCCTCCGGCAGAAAGTCACGATAGGTCTCGTCCAGCATCAGCCAGGCGCCGGCCTTTCGGCAGGCCTCGAAGATGTCGCGCAGAAGGCCTGCCGGATAGATCGCGCCGGTCGGGTTGTTGGGAGAAACCAATCCGAGTGCCTTGACGCCGGTTGAGAGGATTTTTCTGACGGTTTCGATGTCCGGCACGAAGCCGTTCGCCGGATCGAGCCACAGCAGGCGGCGCTCGATGCCCATCATGGCGAGCGTCGTCTCCTGGTTGAAGTAGTAGGGATCGGTCAGCGCCACCGCATCGCCAGGACCGGCGATCGCCATGGCCGCTGCCATGAAGGCCTGGTTGCAGCCGGAGGTGATGTGGATGTTCTCCGCGCCGACGGTCGCGCCGTAGACCTCCGCCATCTCCGCGGCATAGGCCGCGCGCAGCTCCGGTTCGCCTTCGATCGGACCATAGCCGGCGTAAGTGCGCGCCGCGGCGGTTTCGCCCAGCCAGGCGAGCATCTCCGGATGCGGCGGATAGCCGGGCACGGCCTGGGAGAGATCGATCAGCGGGCCGCGGGCGCCGTCATAGGCCTTAGCCCAGGCGAAGACCGAAGGCACGGGCGGCGGCGACAGGCGGGAAATGAGCGGGTTGAAGGCGGATGCAGGCATTGTCTTGCTCGTTTGTTCAGGAGGTCTGCTCGGCGCTCTGGCCGGTGTCGGAAAGGCTGGTTGCGGGGGTCGGCGGCGCCTTCGGCGCGCGGGGGGCCCGGCTTCGTCCGGCCTGGCGGATCGCCGGGCTCATCTGTGAACTGCGTTCGTTTTCCAGTGTGGCAAACAACCAGTCAATGAAGACGCGAACGATCGGGGCCGCGCGCATCTCGTTGCGGGTTGCGACATAGAAGGCGTCGGATGCCGGCACGGAAAGGTCGAAGGGGATGACCAGTTCGCCGGCGGCAATCAGGCTGGAGGCGGTGATGCTGTCGCCCAGGGCGACACCCTGCCCATGGCGGGCGGCTTCGGTCGAAAGCCTTGCATCGCTCGTGAAATGCTCCCGCGCGCGCGGCATGTCGAGTTGGTCGGCGGCGGCAAGCCAGGTGGTCCATTCCCGGCCATCGTCGCCATGCAAAAGGACATGGTCGCGCAGGTCGCGGATCGAGCGAAGCGGTCGGGCGTTGAGCAGGGTCGGCGAGGCGACGGGGAAAAGCTGCAGCGTGCTCCATTGGCGCGTCCAGCAGTCGCGCCAGCCGCCGGGGCCATAGAGGATGGCGACGTCGATGTCGGGTGAATGGATCAGCTCGGCGTCATTGCTCGAGGTCAGTGTCAGGCTGATCTCCGGATATTGTTCGGAGAAGCTGTTCATCCGCGGGATGAGCCAGAGCGACAGGAGGGCCGGCACGCAGGATATGCGCAGGCGTCCGCTGGTCGACGGCCGGTTCATCAGGGCGGTTGCGGCGGCAATGCCATCGAAGGCGGAGGAGACGGCGGGCAGCAGGAGGGCGCCCTGCGGCGTCAGCTTCAGCCGCTTGCCGCCGCGCTCGAACAGCGCCGCCTTCAGCGTTTCCTCCAGCGTCTTGATCTGGTGGCTGACCGCGCCATGGGTGACGCTCAGCTCGCGCGCGGCTGCCGAGATCGAGCCGCGCCGGGCCGCCGCCTCGAAGGCGCGGAGCGGATTGAGCGGCGGCAGGCGGTTCGACATGGAGCTTCGACTCTGTGAATTTTTCTCACAGCGATTGCTATAACATCGTGAATTGCATTTCCATAGGCTTTGCGAATTAATGCTCACATTAAAGGCAGGTTGACGATCTGCCGCATAAAAAGCCGCTGGCGTCCGGTTGCGCCGTCGTGCCGATGAAGAGGGTGACGAAATGACGTTCGATGAAAAGAAGCTTGCGGAACTGCGCGCCAAATATGGCGGCGACAATGCCGGCGAAATCTTCGATCCGAAGTTCGCCAAGGTGGGCGAGAAGATCTTCCGGAACGGCACACGTGCAGCGCCTTACGCCGGCGTTCCGACCTTCCTGTCGGCGCCGCATCATCCCGTTGATCCGAAAAACCCCGATTTCGGCGATCTGCAGGTGGCGATCGTCGGCGTGCCGATGGATCTCGGCGTCACCAACCGTCCGGGCTCGCGCTTCGGGCCGCGTGCGCTGCGCAGCATCGATCGCATCGGTCCCTACAATCACGTGCTGGACTGCGCGCCCGTGTTCGACCTCAAGGTCGGCGACATCGGCGACGTGCCGTTCTCCAGCCGCTACCGCCTGGAGCTCAGCCACGATGATATCGAAAGCTATCTGTCGAAGATAGTCGAGGCGGGCGTCATGCCGCTGTCGGTCGGCGGCGACCATTCGATCACGCAATCGATCCTGAAGCCGATTGCCCGCAAGCATGGGCCGGTGGGCCTCGTCCACATCGACGCCCATTGCGATACCGGCGGCCCCTTCGACCAGTCGAAGTTCCATCACGGCGGTCCCTTCCGCAATGCCGTTCTCGACGGCACGCTCGATCCGACCCGCACCATCCAGATCGGCATTCGCGGTCCGGCCGAATATTTGTGGGAATTCTCCTACGAGTCCGGCATGACGGTCATCCATGCCGAAGAGATCACCGGTCTCGGCATGCCTGCGATCATCGAGAAGGCGAAGAAGATCATCGGTGACGGCCCGACCTATCTGTCCTTCGACATCGACAGCCTCGATCCGAGCATCGCGCCGGGCACCGGCACGCCGGAGGTGGGCGGGCTAACCTCGCGCGAGGTGCTCGAGCTGATCCGTGGGCTCAAGGGCATGAACCTGGTCGGCGGCGATGTGGTGGAAGTCGCGCCGCAATATGACGCGACCTACAATACCGCCCATGCCGGGGCGCAGGTTCTCTTCGAAATCCTCAGCCTTATGGTCTATAGTCCGGCCATCAACGGCCGCTGAGCCGCGCATCTTCGGGGCGCGATCAGCGTCCCGCATCCCAAGTTCACAAGCAGCAAATCAACAAAAGGGAACGGAATATGAAGAAAATTCTCAATGCCTCCGTCAGCCGCCGCGGCGTGCTGGCCGGTTCGCTTGCCGGTGCCGGCATGCTCGCCATGCCGTCGATCCTCAAGGCCCAGGACAAGTCGCTCAAGGTCGGCGTCTATGGCGGCTATTTCAAGGATTCGTTCGACAAGAACATCTTCCCGGAATTTACCAAGGCAACCGGCATCGCGGTTGAATCCGTCGCCGAGCCGACCGGCGAAGCCTGGCTCGTCCAGCTCGAACAGGCGGCCAAGGCCGGCCAGGCCCCGGCCGACGTCTCGATGATGTCGCAGGTTTCCATGCTGAAGGGGCAGTCTACCGAGCTGTGGACCCCGCTCGACATGGCCAAGATCAAGAACGCCTCGGGCCTGATCGACGCATTCGTCAACAAGTATCCGGACGGCCGTGTGGCCGGCATCGGTGCGGTTGCCTGGTACATTACGCTGGTCACCAATACCGACGTGTTCAAGGAAGCGCCGACCTCCTGGGCTGCCCTTTGGGACCCGGCGAACGCCGACAAGCTCGGCCTTCTGGCGCTGGTCTCCAACTCCTTCCTGCTGGAAGTGACGGCGAAGACCCATTTCGGCGGCACCAATGCACTGGACACCGAGGAAGGCATCCTCAAGGCCTTCGAAAAGCTCGCCGAAGTCAAGCCGAACGTCCGCCTCTGGTATCGTGACGAAGCGCAGTTCGAACAGGCGCTGAAGTCGGGCGAGATCCCGATGGGCCAGTATTACCACGACGTCACCGGTCTTGCCGCCGCCGACGGCCATCCGGTTCGCTCGACCTTCCCCAAGGAAGGCGGCATCATGGATTCGGGCTGCTGGGCGCTGTCGCGTGCTTCGCAGAAGTCCGAAGAGGCCCATGTCTTCATCGACTACATGTGCCAGCCGTCGATCCAGGCAACGCTGTCGCGTAAGGTCGGCACGGCTCCGACCGTCAAGCGCGAGCTGCTCGACCTGACGGCGGAAGAATTTGCCGCCGTGTCGTCCGACATCGATCCGATCGTTCCGCGCTATGACCTCTACCAGACCAAGTCGGATTGGCTGAACCAGAAGTGGACCGAACTGATCGTCGGCTGAGGATAAAATTGCCCCTCGCCGTTCCCCTCGTCCCCGCTTGCGGGGAGAGGGGAACGGTAGGGCTTACGGCCTGTTTCCTTCTCCCCGCCCGCGGGGGCGAGGTGCCCGACAGGGTGAACTTGGGGCAGATTCTTGCCCTTCCGCATGCTGAGAAAGCGAGTATCCCGCTCGCGCCTCGAATCGACCGCGCAACAATTTTTCCTTGATGGAAGAGCGCCGCCGGGGCAGACAGGGCCTGATTTCCATTGCCCATAGTTATCTCGGAGACAGAATGTCTGGTCTGACCCTCAACGCCATCACCAAGCAATTCGGTCCCTTCACGGCCGTGGATCAGGCGCAGCTCTCGGTGCCGGAAGGGTGTTTCGTCTGCCTGCTCGGCCCGTCCGGCTGTGGCAAGACCACTCTTCTGCGCATGATCGCCGGTCTCGAGCAGCCGAGCGCCGGTTCGATCGTGCTCGACGGCACGGACATCACCACGGTCCCCACCCACAAGCGCAATCTCGGCATGGTGTTCCAGTCGCTGGCGCTGTTCCCGCACCTTACCGTCGGCGAAAACATCGCCTATCCCTTGAGGATCCGTGGCATCGGTCGCGAGGAGCAGGCGAAACGGGTCGAGGGATTGCTCGACATGATCCATCTCACTGGTTATGCCGACCGGCCCGTTACCAAGCTGTCCGGCGGCCAGCGCCAGCGCGTGGCGATCGCCCGGGCGCTCGCCATTTCGCCAAAGCTGTTCCTGCTCGACGAGCCGCTCTCGGCGCTCGACGCCAAGCTGCGCGAGGCCATGCAGGTCGAGTTGCGCAAGCTGCAGCAGCAGCTCGGCATCACCACCATCGTCGTCACCCATGACCAGCGCGAGGCGATGACCATGGCCGACACCGTCGTCGTGATGAACGGTGGCAAGATCCGCCAGGCAGCAAGCCCGATCGAGATCTACCGCAAGCCCGCCGATCGCTTCGTCGCGGACTTCATCGGCTCCACCAATCTCCTGCCCCTTACCGTGGAGGGCGGGCGCACGTTGGTGCTCGGCCAGGCGGTCGCGGGTTTCGCCCCGCCTGCGGGCCAGTCCACAGCAAGTCTGTCGGTCCGGCCGGAAGACATTCATCTATCGGCGCCGGGCGAGGGGCGGTTGACCGGCCGCGTGACTTTCATCCGCGATCTGGGCGGCACGATCGAAACCTTCGTCGACGTGGCCGGCGCCGAAGTGGTGGCCGTTTCGACGCCGCGCGAGCGGCCGATGGTTTCGGTGGGACAGGAGGTCGGCGTGGTGATCAATCCCGCAACAGCCGTGATGCTTGCCGCATGAGACGCGAACCGCCGCAGAAAGCCCTCGACTATGCGCCGCTCGCCTTTCCGGCGGCCATGCTGATCCTGTTCTTCGTTGTGCCGTTCGCGACGATGATCGCGGTCTCGTTCTTCCAGCGCAATCCGGCCGGCTTTTACTCCCCGGCCTTCGTGCTGGACAATTATGCCCGCTTCATCAGCCCGTTCTTCGCCGGCGTGCTCGGCTTCTCGCTGATGTTGGCGATCGCGGTCGCCGTGGTCTGCGTCGTGATCGGCCTGCCGTTCACCTATCTTCTCGCCCGTATGTCGCGCAAGGCGCAGGTTTTATGGCTGGTCGCGCTCTTGTCGATCCTGTCGCTCTCCGAGGTCATCATCGGCTTTGCCTGGTCGACGCTGTTTTCGCGCACGGCCGGCATCACCAATCTTCTGGTGATGATCGGGCTGATGGAGAAGCCGGTCGCGCTGATGCCGAATTTCGGCGCGGTGCTCACCGGCATGGCCTATCAGGCGCTGCCCTATACCGTTCTTGTACTCTATCCGGCTCTGGTGCGGCTCGACCCGACGTTGACCGAAGCGGCGCGAACCCTCGGCGCCTCGCCGATCCGCGCCTTCTTCACCGTCGTCGTCCCGGCCCTGAGGAACACCATTCTCGCCACGCTGATCATGGTCTTCATCTTCGCGCTCGGCTCCTACCTTCTGCCGCAGATCCTCGGGCGTCCGCAGCACTGGACGCTGTCGGTGCTGATCACCGATCAGGCGATCTACCAGTCGAACATGCCGTTCGCCGCGGCCATGGCGGTCTTCCTGGTACTGGTCACGCTTGGCATGGTGGCGCTGACGCTGTTCGTCGGCCGCAAGGGAGAGACGGCATGAACACGGTCCTAACCCGCCTTTACTTTGGCCTGATCGGCATCTTTCTCGCCGCCCCGATCGTCGTCGTTGCCGGGGTCTCGGTCAACGAGAAGCAGAGTCTGACCTTCCCGCCAGAGGGCTTTTCGCTCGCCTGGTACGGCGTGATCTTCACTGACACAGGCTGGCGCTCGGCCTTCTTCGCCTCGGTGGGTTTGGCGCTCGCCTCGGCGGCGCTTGCGGTGGCGATTGCCCTGCCGCTCGCCTGGTTCCTGTGGCGGCGTATCGCGCCCTGGGCCAACATCTTCCAGGTGCTCGGCATCGCGCCGTTCACCCTGCCGCCGGTCATCACGGCGCTCGGGCTTTTGACCTTCTGGGCCACCACGGGCTTTTACGGCCAACCGTGGACGGCGGTGATCGGGCATGCGATCTTCTTCGTCACGCTGCCGCTGGTGACACTGTCGCTCGGCTTTTCCGCCATTGACCGCTCGCTGGTCGAGGCGGCGGCGACCATGGGCGCCGATGACAGGACGGTGTTCCGCACCGTCGTTTTGCCGCTGATCCGGCCCTATCTTGTCTCCGGCTATGCCTTTGCCTTCGTGCTGTCGCTCAACGAATACATCGTCGCCTACATGACGGTGGGCTTCACCATGGAGACGCTGCCGATCAAGATCTTCAATGCCCTGCGCTACGGCTATACGCCGACCATGGCCTCGGTGACGATCCTGTTCGTCGTGGTCGCGGCGCTCATCTTCGGTCTCGTCGCCCGCTTCGGCGATTTGCCCAAGCTGCTCGGCGCCATGGCCGCCGACGACCGCTGATCCGCATCCTGCAAAGGCGCCGGGGTCCGCCCTTTAGCCTTTGCGTTTCGGAAATGTAAATGCGGGGGAAGAATCGACCGCATTTACCCTTCGTTTAGATTTGGGGCCTAACCCTTGCTCTGTTCCGGATGGAACTCCGCGCATGACGTAGCGGATGATGAAACATGGGGATGAGGCACATGACGTGCGCAACAGGGTCCGCGATCATGGCGGACGCGAGTGATTTCTCGCCTTCACGGCCCGTGACGACCCCAAGGTCTCCGATCACGGCGTTGCTGAAGTTCACCGGGCGATGCCCGGCATCCATACATAGATCGATTTTAGCCCGCTTACTTGGTCCTTCGGCCGTCCGCGGCCCCTTGCGCATTCTGTGCGCCGTCCGAGCGACCGACACGGTGCGCCCGCGACCTTCGAAATCCTGATAGTCACCCCATCGGTCCCATCTCGTATGGGACCGTCGCGATGCCTATCGGCGCCGTCCCGCTGCCCCATGCCGGACGGCCATGACCTCGATAGGCATCGCGGGAGGAGTACGACGACCCCACCCCCCCAGAGTCGTACTCCTCCACCCCCTTGAATGTAAAACGGCCGACGGAAGCGCTTCCGTCGGCCGTTTGCGTGCGGGCGAGGGAGGAGACTCAGCCGCGCAGCATCTCGATGATGGCGGAAAAATCGCGCCCGCCATGGCCCTGCTTATCGAACAGGTCGAACAGTTGTGCAGCCTCCGCGCCGAGCGGGGTGGCGGCTCCGGCGGCTAGCGCTGCTTCCTGCGCCAGCTTCAGATCCTTCAGCATCAGGGCTGCGGCAAAGCCCGGCTTGTAGTCGTTGTTGGCCGGCGAAGTCGGCACGGGGCCGGGGACCGGGCAATAGGTGTTGATCGACCAGCACTGGCCGGACGAGGTCGAGGCAACGTCGAACAATGCCTGGTGGCTCAGCCCCAGCTTTTCGCCGAGCGCGAAGGCCTCGCATACACCGATCATCGAAATGCCGAGGATCATGTTGTTGCAGATCTTCGCCGCCTGTCCGGCGCCATTGCCGCCGCAATGGACGATCTTCTTGCCCATGGCTTCTAGCACGGGCTTGGCCCGGTCGAAGGCGCCGTCGCTGCCGCCGGCCATGAAGGTGAGCGTGCCGGCGGCGGCACCGCCCGTGCCGCCGGAGACGGGCGCGTCGAGCGAAAGGCCGTTGGCGCCGGCGGCGAGCTCATGCGCCTTGCGCGCGCTTTCGACGTCGATGGTCGAGCAATCGATCAGCAGCGTGCCCGACTTCACCGCCGAGGCGAGATTGCTCCAGACGGAGAGGACATGCGCGCCCTTCGGCAACATGGTGACGACGGTATCGGCGCTAGAGGTCGCCTCCTCGATCGAGCTTGCCGGTGTCACGCCGGAGGCGGCCACCGACTTGAGGATGTCGGCCGAGAGGTCGAACCCCTTCACCGTGTGTCCTGCCTTGACGAGGTTGGCAGCCATGGGGCCGCCCATATTGCCCAGTCCGATGAATGCGATAGTGGCCATGTCTCTCTCCTGTCTTTCGCGTCAGCGATTGTCCGCAAGGATCATCTCGGCCGCCTTCTCGGCGATCATGATGGTCGGCGAATTGGTGTTGCCGGAGGTGATGGTCGGCATGATCGAGGCGTCGGCGATCCGAAGCCGCTTCAGCGCGCGCATCTTGAGCCGCGGATCGACGACGCTTCCCTCGTCCGCACCCATACGGCAGGTGCCGACCGGGTGGAAGATCGTCGTGCCGATATCGCCGGCGGCGCGCATGAGATCTTCGTCGGATTCGTAGGTCGGTCCGGGCTTGAATTCCTGCGGATTGTAGCGGGCGAAGGAGGGCTGGCTGGCGATCTTGCGGGTCAGCCGGATCGCCTTTACCGCCACCTCGCGATCGGCCGGTGCGGTGAGGTAGTGCGGTGCGATCACCGGCTGGGCGGCGAAGTCTGGTGCCGTCGCGTGGACCGAGCCGCGACTTTCCGGCCGCAGGTTGCAGACACTGGCGGTCACGGCCGGGAAGGGATGCACCGGCTCGCCGAACTTCTCCAGCGTCACCGGCTGGACGTGATATTGCAGGTCGGGCGTTTCCTTTTCCGGCCCGGAACGGGTGAATATGCCGAGCTGGCTCGGCGCCATGGCCATGGGACCGGAGCGCTTCAGCAGGTATTCGAGACCGATCGACGCCTTGCCGATCAGGCTCGTGGCCTTCTCGTTCAAGGTCGGCACGCCGGTCACCTTGAAGGCGAGGCGAAGCTGCAGGTGGTCCTGCAGGTTCTCGCCGACATCGCGCACGTCCTTCTTCACCTCGATGCCGGCGTTCTTCAGCACCTCGCCGCGGCCGATGCCGGAGCGCTCGAGGATATGCGGCGAACCGATCGCGCCGGCGCACAGCACCGTCTCGCGCCTAGCCGAGAACTGCTTGGTCACGCCGTCGTGATGGACCTCGACGCCGGTCACCGTGTCGTTCTCGATGATCAGGCGCTTGACATGCGCCTTGGTGAGGACGGTGAGGTTGCCGCGCTTGACGGCGGGTCGCAGGAAGGCCTTGGCGGTGTTCCAGCGGATGCCGGAACGCTGGTTGACGTCGAAATAGCCGGACCCCTCGTTGCTGCCGCAGTTAAAGTCGGCGGTCTCGGGAATGCCGGCCTCCTTGGCCGCCTGCTGGAAGGCTTCGAGCACCGCCCAGCGGACGCGCGCCTTTTCCACCCGCCATTCGCCGCCGGCGCCGTGCATCTCGTCGGCACCCTTGTAGAAGTCTTCCGATTTCCGGAACAGCGGCAGGACGTCGTCCCAGCCCCAGCCTTCGCAGCCCATCTGGCGCCACTGGTCGTAGTCATAGGCCTGGCCTCGCATGTAGATCATGCCGTTGATCGAGGAACAGCCGCCCAGAACCTTGCCTCGCGGATAGCTCAGCGAGCGGCCGTTCAGGCCCTCTTCCTTGGCGGTGGTGAAGCACCAGTCGGTGCGCGGATTGTTGATGCAATAGAGATAGCCGACAGGGATGTGCACCCAGTGGTAATTGTCGCTGCCGCCGGCCTCCAGCAGGAGCACGCGGGTCGACCGATCGGCTGCCAGCCGGTTGGCCATGACGCAGCCGGCGGTGCCGGCGCCGATGACGATATAGTCGTAGCTTTCCATGTCTTTACCCCGAGGGACACCGTTCCCGGCCCAGGGGCCGGGAATTGTCATTTCGCAATTTCAAAGCACTGTTCAGGCTGTCGGCAGCCGCGATCAGACGCGGTGGTCGAAGCCGAGCTTGCGGCCGATCCGCGAGCCGTAGAATTCGCCGACGAGGCCGCGCCGGAAGAGCAGAACGCAGACCATGAAGACCACGCCGGTGATGACGGTGACGGGGAAGTCGGAGGTCGCGAGGAAGTTCTGCAGCGCGACAACCAGGCCGGCGCCAAAGATCGGGCCGATGATGGTGCCGATGCCGCCGAGCAGGGTCATCAGCACGACTTCGCCCGACATCTGCCAGGTCACGTCGGTGAGCGTCGCGAACTGGAAGACCAGGGCCTTGATGCCCCCGGCGAGGCCGGCGAGTGCCGCCGACATGACGAAGGCGCCGAGCTTGTAGTGCACGACCGAATAGCCGAGCGAGATGGCGCGGTTCTCGTTCTCGCGGATCGACTTGAGGATCATGCCGAAGGGCGAGTTGATGAAGCGCCAGATCACGGCCATGGCGATGAGGAAGGCGGCGAGCACGAAATAGTACATGTTGGTCGTCACCGACAGGTCGATGAAGCCGAACAGATGGCCGCGCGGTACCGACTGGATGCCGTCCTCGCCATGGGTGAAGCTGGCCTGGAGGCAGAAGAAGTAGAACATCTGCGCCAGCGCCAGCGTGATCATGGTGAAGTAGATGCCCTGGCGGCGGAGCGCGATCAGGCCCATCAGCAGGCCGAGGACGGCCGCTCCGGCCATGCCGATCAGGATGCCGATCTCTGGCGGGACGCCCCATTCCTTGACCGCATGGGCGGTGAAGTAGGCCGCGCCGCCGAAGAATGCGGCATGGCCGAAGGACAGGAGGCCGGTATAGCCGAGCAGCAGGTTGAAGGCGCTGGCGAAGAGGGCGAAGCACAGCAGCTTCATCACGAAGATCGGATAGACGAGGAAGGGCGCCGCCAGCAGCAGGGCCAGCATGACGGCGAGCAGCCCGTAGCGCAGCAGAGAGGCCTGCGGATGGGCGGAGACGGTGTTGGCGTCCGAAACGGCGGGTGCGTGGTGGGACATGTCAGACATCCTTCCCGAACAGGCCTGCCGGACGCAGGATCAGTACGATTGCCATGATGACGAAGATCACGATGTTGGAGGCTTCCGGGTAGAAGACCTTGGTCAAACCCTCGGCAATGCCGAGCATGTAGCCGGTGACGATCGCGCCCATGATCGAGCCCATGCCGCCGACGACGACGACGGCGAAGACGACGATGATGATATTCGTCCCCATCAGCGGCGAGACCTGGTAGATCGGGGCTGCGAGCACGCCGGCAAAGGCGGCAAGGGCGGCGCCGAGCGCATAGGTCAGCGTCAGCAGCAGCGGCACGTTGATGCCGAAGGACTGGACGAGGACTGGGTTCTCGGTCGCGGCGCGCAGATAGGAACCAAGCTTGGTCTTCTCGATCAGCAGCCAGGTGGCCAGGCAGGCGAGCATGGAGAGCACCACGACCCAGCCGCGATAGATCGGCAGCACCATGAAGCCGAGGTTGACGGCGCCCTGAAGCTGCGATGGCGCAGGATAGGGCTGGCCGGAGGCACCGAAGAAATAGCGGAACGTGCCCTCGATCGTCAGCGCCAGGCCGAAGGTGAAGAGCAGGCCGTAGAGATGGTCGAGCTTGTAGAGCCTCGACAGCATGGTCCGTTCGATCGCCGCCGAGACCAGGCCGACGATGATCGGCGAGGCGACCAGCGCCACCCAGTAGCTGGCGCCCCCCTTGGTCAGGAGCAGCAGGGCGACGAAGGCACCGAGCATGTACTGCGCGCCATGGGCGAAGTTGATGACGCGCAACAGGCCGAAGATGACCGCCAGGCCAAGGCTGAGCAGCGCATAGAACGAGCCGTTGATCAGGCCGATGAGAAGCTGGCCGAGGAAGGCCTGCAGGGGAATTCCGAAAATCATCATCATGGTGTCAGACCCCCAGAACCTTGTTGAGCATATCCATGCGCTCGGGCAGAAGGCCAACCGGGAATTCGGCGACCATCTGGCCGTGATCCATGAGGTAGAAGCGGTCAGCGATCTTGGAGGCGAAGCGGAAGTTCTGTTCGACGAGCACGACGGTCATGCCGCGCTCCTTGAGCTTGACCAGGACTTCGCCGATGCGCTGGATAATGACGGGAGCAAGACCCTCGGTCGGCTCGTCGAGCAGCAGGCAGCGGGCGCCGGTGCGCAGAATGCGGGCCATGGCGAGCATCTGCTGTTCGCCGCCGGACAGTTTGGTGCCCGGGCTGTTGCGGCGCTCCTCAAGGTTGGGGAAGAGCTCGTAGATTTCTTCGAGGTTCATTCCGCCCTTTGCGACCACCGGCGGCAGCATCAGGTTTTCCTCGACCGAGAGCGTGGCGAAGATGCCGCGCTCTTCCGGCACGAAGCCGAGGCCGGCGCGGGCCGACTTGTGCAGCGGAACCGACATCATGTCCTGGCCGGCGAAGGTGATTTCGCCCGAGCGCTTGCGCAGGATGCCCATGATGGTCCTGAGCGTGGTGGTCTTGCCCATGCCGTTGCGGCCGAGGATGCAGATCATTTCGCCTTCATTGACGTAGAGATCGACGCCATGAAGAACGTGGCTTTCGCCATACCAGGCCTGGAGCCCGGCGACGTTGAGAAGCGGTGCCATTAGTCCTCCGTGCCCATATAGGCGGTGCGCACCCGCGGATCCTGGCTGACGGTGGCGTAGTCGCCTTCGGCGATGATCTCGCCGCGCTGCAGGACGGTGACGTGGTGGCAGATGTCGGCGACGACCGAGAGATTGTGTTCGACCATCAGCACGGCGCGATGACGGGCGACTTCGCGGATGATGTCGGCGACCATGCGCACGTCCTCCTGGCCCATGCCGGCCATAGGCTCGTCGAGCAGCAGGACTTCCGGGTCGAGGGCCAGCGTCGTGGCGATTTCCAGCACGCGCTTGCGGCCATAGGACAGGTCGGCGGCGCGGGTGTCGCGATAGGGGGTGAGCCCCAGTTCGTCGATCAGGACTTCCGCCCGGCCGTTGAGGCGGTCGAGCGAAGAGAGCGGCAGCCAGAACTGTATGGCCAGTTCATTCGGCCGCTGGAGGGCGACGCGGACGTTTTCGAGCACGGTCAGGTGCGGAAAGACGGCCGAGATCTGGAACGACCGCACCATGCCCATGCGCGCGATCTTGTCGGGCTTGGTGTTGGTGATGTCGGTGCCGAGAAGGGTGATCTTTCCCCGGGTGGGCTGCAGGAACTTGGTCAGGAGGTTGAACACCGTCGTCTTGCCGGCGCCGTTCGGCCCGATCAGGGCATGGATACGGGCGTGGTGGACGTCGAGATCGACATTGTTCACGGCGGTGAAGCCGAAGAAATCCTTGCCAAGGCCGCGGGCGGAAAGGACCACCCGCGGCTCGTCCTGCTGGTGCACAGGATCATTGCTCATTTATCTGTCCGCGTTCTTCGGTTGCTTACTTGACCAGGGGGCAGCCGGACTTGGCCGGGTCCATGAAAGCCACGTCGCCGGGGATGGTCGACAGGACGTTGTAATAGTCCCAAGCGACATCGCTTTCGCCCGGCTTCTTCACTTCCATCAGGTAGACGTCGTGGATCATGCGGCCGTTGGCGGCGACCTTGCCGCCCTTGGCGAAGACGTCGTTGATCGGCAGTTCATGAAGCTTGGCGGAAACCGCTTCCGTTTCGTCGGTACCTGCAGCTTCGACGGCCTTCAGGTAGGAGGTGACGGCGGAATAGGTGCCGGCATGGACCATGTTCGGCATGGCGCCGGTGCGCTCGAAGAAGCGCTTGCCGAAGGCGCGGCTTTCGTCGTCGCGATTCCAGTAGAAGGCTTCGGTGAGCGTCAGCCCTTGCGCGGCTTCAAGGCCGATGCCGTGGACTTCGGCAAGCGTGAAGAGAAGCGCCGCCATGCGCTGGCCGCCGGCGACGATGCCGAATTCAGCTGCCTGCTTGATGGCGTTCTGGGTGTCCATGCCGGCATTGGCAAGGCCGATGACCTTGGCGCCCGACGACTGGGCCTGCAGGAGGAACGAGGAATAGTCGGTGGTCGCCAGCGGATGGCGCACGGCGCCGAGCACCTTGCCGCCCTTTTCCTTGACGAAGTTGCCGGTGTTTTCTTCCAGCGAGTAGCCGAAGGCATAGTCGGCGGTCAGGAAGAACCAGCTGTCGCCGCCCTGTTCGACCATGGCGCCGCCGGTGCCGACGGCAAGGGCGTAGGTGTCGTAGGCCCAGTGGAAGCCGTAAGGGGTGCACTGCTTGCCGGTCAGTTCGGTCGAAGCGGCACCGGTGTTGATGGTGATCTTCTTCTTCTCGTTGGACAGCGCCTGGACTGCGAGACCGACCGACGAAGTGGTCAGTTCCATGATGGTGTCGACCTGTTCGGTGTCATACCACTGGCGGGCGATGTTGGACGCGATGTCGGGCTTGTTCTGGTGGTCGGCGGTGACCACTTCGACCGGAACGCCGAGCACCTTGCCGCCGTAATCCTCGACGGCCATCTTGGCGGCCTCGTAGGAGAACTTGCCGCCGAAGTCGGCATAGACGCCGGACTGATCGTTCAGGATGCCGATCTTCACTTTGCCGTCGGACGGCTCGGCGAAGGCCGCCGTGCTCGATGCCAGAACCATGGCCATGGACGCGATGAGCTTGTTGCGCATTTGATCTCCTCCCAGAGTGCAGGTCGCGAACCTGTTCAAAATTGACCAGCTGTCCTCCTCAGAGCAGCATGTCAGGGAGGCATGATCCCGGAAAGCTCCCGTTGACGCAAGCGGAGTTCCTGACTAAATGCAAACAGGCTCTGTTCATTTTTGAACAGACGGGGGCTGCATGAGCAATTTCAATTTCACCTGGGACGACCTGCAATTCTTCCTCGCCGTGGCGAGGACGGGACAGTTGTCGACCGCCGCACGACAGCTTCGTTCGAGCCATGCGACGGTCTCGCGGCGGATCGACCGGCTGGAGTTCGCGCTGAAGGTCAAGCTATTCGAGCGCAATCCGCGCGGCTACGTGTTGACCGTCATGGGCCAGCGCTTCGTCGAAACGGCGGAGAAGATCGAGCAGGAGACGGAGCGGTTGCAGGCGGATCTCGCGGGCGGGCCGACGGCGCAGCGCGGGGTGGTGCGGCTGTCGGCGCCGGAGGGGTTTTCGAACTTCTTCTTCACGCACATGTTACCGGATTTCACCACTCGGCACCCGAACGTCTCGCTCGAACTGGTGACGATCCAGCAGATCATGGCCTTGTCACGCAAGGAGGCCGACGTCGCAGTGGTCCTCGATCCGCCGAAGGGCGGGCCCTACTTTACCGAGAAGCTCACCGACTATCACCTGAAGATCTATGCGACGCGCGATTACATCGCCAGGCGCGGCGCGCCGAAGAACCGCGACGAACTGCTGGAACATGCCTTCATCGGCTATATCCAGGACATGATCTTCGCGCCGGGACTGGATTATCTGGGCGACATCCATCCGCGCATCCGGCCGCACTTCCAGAGTTCCAGCATCTTCGCCCAGCTGACCGCGACCCGCAGCGGGCTGGGGCTCTGCGTGCTGCCGATCTTCATTGCCGAGCGCTATCCGGAATTACAGGTGGTGCTGGAAGACGAGATCGACCTCTGCCGCCATTACTGGATCGCCTGCCACCACGATCTGAGGCAGGTGGCGCGGGTGCGCACCGTGATCGAATTTCTGCGCGGCGTGGTCAGCGGCCACGCCGAAGCCTTCACCGGACGCCCCGCCGCCGGGCGCCCGGTCATCGGAGCGGTGGGCTGAGGCTTCAGGCGTTGCGCAACCGGCCTTCGATCAGGTCGAGCACAGTGCGGGCCGCTTCCATGACATTGGTGCCGGGACCAAAGACGGCCGAGACGCCGTGCTGCATCAGGTAGTCGTAGTCCTGGCGCGGAATGACCCCGCCGACGACGACGATCACGTCCTTGGCGCCCTTGGCCTTCAGCGCCTCGACAAGCTGCGGGGCGAGCGTCTTGTGGCCGGCGGCGAGCGAGGACATGCCGACAACCTGGACCTTCTCGGCGACGGCGAGATCGGCGGCCTCTTCCGGCGTCTGGAAAAGGGGCCCGGCGACGACGTCGAAGCCGATATCGCCAAAGGCCGAGGCGATCACCTTGGCGCCGCGATCGTGGCCGTCCTGGCCGAGCTTGGCGAGCATCACGCGTGGCTTGCCGGCCTTTTTCGCATAGTCGGTGAGACGGTCGGACAGCATCCGCATTTCCGGGTCGCCCTCGTAGGCCTTGCCGTAGATGTCGTGCACGACTTCAGGGGTGGCGGCATGGTCGCCATAGACGGCGCGCATGGCGTCGGAAATTTCGCCGACGGTGGCCCGCGCCCGGGCGGCCTCGACGGCGGCTTCCAGCAGGTTGCCCTCGCCGGTGCGGGCGAATTCGGTGATGCGGGCCAGGGCCTTTTCGACCGCTTTCGGGTCGCGCTGGCGGCGGGTTTGCTCGATCCGCTTGATCTGCGAGGCGCGAACGGCGGTGTTGTCGATGTCGAGAATGTCGATCGGCTCTTCGTTTTCGAGACGGAACTTGTTGACGCCGACGATGACTTCCTCGCCCTTGTCGACGGCGGCCTGGCGGCGGGTCGCTGCCTCCTCGATCAGCCGCTTGGGCAGGCCGGCGTCGACGGCCTTGGTCATGCCGCCCATGGCTTCCACTTCCTCGATCAGGGCCCAGGCCTTTTCCGCCAGCTCATTGGTCAGGCTTTCGACATAGTAGGAGCCGGCGAGCGGGTCGACGACCTTGGTGACGCCTGTTTCGTTCTGCAGGATGAGCTGGGTGTTGCGGGCAATGCGGGCGGAGAAATCGGTCGGCAGCGCGATGGCTTCGTCGAGCGCATTGGTATGCAGCGACTGGGTGCCGCCGAGCGCCGCCGACAGTGCCTCATAGGCGGTGCGGATGACGTTGTTGTAGGGATCCTGTTCCTGCAGCGAGACGCCGGAGGTCTGACAGTGGGTGCGCAGCATCAGCGAGGAGGCCTTCTTCGGCTGGAATTCCTGCATGATGCGGGTCCACAGAAGACGCGCGGCACGCAGCTTGGCGGCCTCCATGAAGAAGTTCATGCCGATGGCGAAGAAGAAGGAGAGGCGGCCGGCGAACTCATCGACGTTCAGGCCCTTGGCGAGTGCTGCGCGCACATATTCGCGGCCGTCGGCCAGCGTGAAGGCCAGTTCCTGCACCAGCGTCGCGCCGGCTTCCTGCATGTGGTAGCCGGAAATCGAGATGGAATTGAACTTCGGCATTTCCTTCGCCGTGTACTCGATGATGTCGGCGATGATGCGCATCGAGGGAGCCGGCGGGTAGATATAGGTGTTGCGGACCATGAACTCCTTGAGGATGTCGTTCTGGATGGTGCCGGAAAGCTTGTCGCGCGAAACGCCCTGTTCCTCGCCGGTGACGATGAAATTGGCGAGGATCGGGATGACCGCGCCGTTCATGGTCATCGAGACGGAGATGTCCTGAAGCGGGATGCCGTCGAACAGGATCTTCATGTCTTCGACCGAGTCGATCGCCACGCCGGCCTTGCCGACATCGCCGACGACGCGGGGATGGTCGCTGTCGTAGCCGCGATGGGTGGCGAGGTCGAAGGCAACCGAGACGCCCTGCTGGCCGGCGGCGAGCGCCTTGCGGTAGAAGGCGTTGCTCTCTTCCGCCGTGGAGAAGCCGGCATATTGGCGGATGGTCCAGGGACGGCCGGCATACATTGTGGCGCGCGGACCACGCACGAAGGGGGCGAAGCCAGGGAGCGAGCCGAGATGGTCGATGCCTTCGAGGTCGTCGGCCGTATAGAGCGGCTTGACGTCGATGCCTTCGGGCGTGTGCCAGGTGAGCGTGTCGGCCGGACGCTTCAGTTCCTTTTCGGCCAGCGCTTCCCAGTCCTTGATGGTCTTTTCGGTCATCCGGTTTTCTCCCTGCTCCGTGTGGGCTGTGCGCCGACGGCTAGTGTTACTTTTTGCCCCTCACCCTGCCCTCTCCCCGCGGGCGGGGAGAGGGTGGCGCAAGCCTTGTCGCTTCGGCCTTCTCCCCGTTCACGGGGAGAAGGTGCCGGCAGGCGGATGAGGGGCGAAGCACGGTGCCCGTGGCCCCCTCATCGCCTCGCATTCGCTCGGTACTTCTCCCCGCGGGGGAGAAGAGGTCGGGACGGTTATTCGAATTCCATGATCAGGCCGTCGACGGCGAGGCTTTCGCCGGCCTTGACGGCGATCTTCTTCACCACGCTGCGCTTCTCGGCCTTCAGGATGTTTTCCATCTTCATCGCTTCGACGGTGGCGAGCGCCTGGCCGGCTTCGACCTGGTCGCCTTCCTTGACGGCGACCGAGGTGATGACGCCCGGCATCGGGCAGAGCAGCATCTTGGAAGTATCCGGGGGCAGCTTTTCCGGCATCAGCTTGGCGAGTTGTGCGACGCGCGGCGACCGCACGCGGGCGGTGACGTCCATGCCGCGCCAACGCAGGCGAATGGCCGGGCCGAGCAGATTGATCTTCACGCCGACGGCCTCGCCGTCGACATGGAAGACCGAATGCAGCTGGCCGGGTTGCCAGCCGCCGGTGACGGCGCATTTGCCGTTGTCGGCGAAGGCAACCGCCATGCCGTCGACGCCGGTGGACAGCGTGACCGGGAATTCATGGCCGGCGAGCGTGACGACCCAGTCGCGGCCGACCTTGCGCTGGTGATTGCCGATCGTGCCGGAAATGGCGACGGCGCGCTCCTGCAGCGTCTGGTTGATGACGGCGGCGATGGCGGCGAGCTTGCGGGCGGAGGCTTCGTCCGGGGCGACGCCGGTGAAGCCGTCCTTGAACTCCTCGGCGATATAGGCGGTGGTGATCTTGCCGGAGCGGAAACGCTCCTGCTGCATGACCGCCGAGAGGAAGGGCAGGTTGTGGCCGATGCCTTCGACCTCGAAATTGTCGAGCGCCTTCGACATGGCGTCGATCGCGGAAAGACGATCGGGCGCCCAGGTGCAGAGCTTGGCGATCATCGGGTCGTAGTACATCGAGATTTCGCCACCGTCATAGACGCCGGTATCGTTACGCACGATCGTGCCGTCGTCCTGAACACCCTCGACCGGGGGGTGATAGCGGGTGAGGCGGCCGATCGACGGCAGGAAGTTGCGGTAGGGATCTTCGGCATAGAGGCGGCTTTCGATCGCCCAGCCGTTGAGCTTGACGTCGGACTGGCCGAAGGACAGCTTTTCGCCCGAGGCGACGCGGATCATCTGCTCGACGAGGTCGAGGCCGGTGATCAGTTCGGTGACCGGATGTTCTACCTGCAGGCGGGTGTTCATCTCCAGGAAGTAGAACTTGTTCTGCTTGCCGTCGACGATGAATTCGACCGTGCCGGCGGAGTGGTAGCCGACGGCCTTGGCGAGCGCGACGGCCTGTTCGCCCATGGCCTTGCGGGTTGCCTCGTCGAGGAAGGGCGAGGGGGCCTCCTCGATGACCTTCTGGTTGCGGCGCTGGATCGAGCATTCGCGTTCGCCGAGATAGAGCACCGTGCCGTGCTTGTCGCCGAGCACCTGGATCTCGATATGGCGCGGTTCGGTGACGAACTTCTCGATGAAGATGCGGTCGTCGCCGAAGGAGTTCTTGGCTTCGTTGCGCGAGGACTGGAAGCCTTCGCGGGCTTCCTCGGCATTCCAGGCGATGCGCATGCCCTTGCCGCCGCCGCCGGCGGAGGCCTTGATCATCACCGGATAGCCGATCTGGTCGGAGATTTTCACGGCTTCGTCAGCATCCTCGATCAGGCCCATATGGCCCGGAACGGTCGAGACGCCGGCTTGCGCCGCGAGCTTTTTCGACGTGATCTTGTCGCCCATGGCCTGGATGGCGTTGACCGGCGGGCCGACGAAGGTGATGCCGGCATTGGCCAGCGCATCGGCGAAGACGGCGTTTTCCGAGAGGAAGCCGTAGCCGGGATGGACCGCGTCGGCGCCGGTCTTGGCGATCGCCTCGAGGATCTTCTCGATGACGATATAGGACTGGTTGGACGGCGCCGGACCGATATGAACGGCCTCGTCGGCCATCTTCACATGCAGCGCGTCACGGTCGGCGTCGGAATAGACGGCGACGGTCTTGATGCCCATCTTCTTCGCGGTCTTGATGACGCGGCAGGCGATTTCGCCACGGTTGGCGATGAGGAGTTTCTTGATCATGGCTTTCCGGCTTCCATTGTGTCTTCGAAGGCTTGCGGGAAGTTCTTCCGCGCCAGGCTTGCATTGAGTTTCAGCAGGGCGAAATACGAAGTCGGGTCGAACGCCCGTTCCGCCGGCAGCACTTCGCGTCCGAACAAACGGCAGAGCCGTTCGCCGTCCAGATTGCCGCGCTGGAATGGTTCCGTACCGAAATGGCGCCAGAGGGCCTGGACGAATTCGATGTCGGCGAGCGCCACGGACTTGTCCATGGTGCGGTGGCGCGGCCAGGCGGTGAGCGGCGTGACCTTGGGATTGGCTCTTCGGATGGTGAATTGCCATTGGGTGCCGAGCAGTCCGGCCGGAAAGCCTTGATGCTTGGGCATGAGGGGTTCCTTGGCCATGGCATCAGACCTCGAACACGTCTTCGAAGGATTCGGGGAAGCTCTTGCGGGCCACCCGTTCGTCGATCCGGAGTAGGGCCTGGTAGGAGGTCGGGTCGAACGGTGTTTCCGCCGGCACGACCTCGCGGCCGAACAGCAGGTTCAGCCGTCCGGCATCGAGATTGCCGCGCTCGAACGGTTCGTCACCGAAATGGTGCCACAGCGCATGCAGGAAGGCGGCGTCCACCTTCTGCTCGATCGTGTTGGGGCGGGCGAGCCGCTGCAAGGGCTTGAGTGGCGTAGCGCCCTTCTCGTTGGCGCGCCGAATGGTGAAATGATGACCATGGCCGGGCAGGCCCGACGGAAAGCCGCGATGCTTGGTCATTTCGGGGGGCTTTGCCAATCCGGTCTCCTTCGGGCCTCGGCGATCTTGTCTTGGTGGATCGAGGTCTTGTGCTTTTGTCTCGTGGTCGGGCTCATTCCGCCGCTTGGGCCGGCGGTTTGGCACCCGGCGCCGCGCCCCCGACGATGAGGGCCTTGGCGCTGATATATTCGTCTATCTCCTCCCAGCCTACGGCATCGCCGAAGGGCAGGATCTGCCAGGCCTTGCGCTGCTCGGCGGAGGCGGCGTGAAGGCGCGGATACCACCACAGCGGCGCCTCGATCCGGCGACCATCGGCCATCTTGAAGATGATGGCGTCGTTGCTCACCTCGACGTCCGAGACGAGTAGCTGTTTGTCGTCAATGTCCAAAGTGGTCATGCCATGCCTCCAGGAACGCCTGCCTGTTTTCTCCGATGACTTTCAGGATATCATTGACCTCGTGGGTGGCGAAGCCGGCCTTTCGGGCAACCCGTAGATCCTTCAGCCAGACTTTCAATTGCTTGCCGTCCTTGAGCACATGGACATGGGGCGGTTCGCCGATCTCTTTGGAATAGAAGAGGAAACGATGCCCCTTCCACAGCAGGAGGGTCGGCATTCCGGTCTCCCTCCTAGAGCGGGATCGTGTCGTGCTTCTTCCAGTGCGTGCCGACCTGCTTGTTGCGCAGAGAGGCAAAGGCGCGGGCGATGCGGCGGCGCGAGGAATGCGGCATGATCACCTCGTCGACGAAGCCGCGCTCGGCGGCCTTGAACGGGTTGGCGAAGTTGACCTCGTATTCCCTGGTGCGCTCGGCGATCTTTTCCGCGTCGCCGAGTTCGGAGCGGTAGAGAATTTCGGTCGCACCCTTGGCGCCCATGACGGCGATTTCGGCGGTCGGCCAAGCATAGTTGATGTCGGCGCCGATATGCTTGGAGGCCATGACGTCGTAGGCGCCGCCATAGGCCTTGCGGGTGATGAGCGTGACCATCGGCACGGTGGCCTGGCTGTAGGCGAACAAGAGCTTGGCGCCGTGCTTGATGACGCCGCCATATTCCTGCGCCGTGCCGGGCAGGAAGCCGGGAACGTCGACGAGGGTCAGGATCGGGATGTTGAAGGCGTCGCAGAAGCGCACGAAACGGGCGGCCTTGCGCGAACTGTCGATGTCGAGGCAGCCGGCGAGCACCATGGGCTGGTTGGCGACGACGCCGACGGTCTGGCCTTCCATGCGGATGAAGCCGGTGATGATGTTCTTGGCGAAGGCTTCCTGGATCTCGAAGAAATCGCCCTCGTCGGCGAGCGCGTAGATCAGCTCCTTCATGTCGTAGGGCTTGTTGGAGCTGTCCGGGATCAGCGTGTCGAGGCGGGCCTCGACGCGGGCCGGGTCGTCGTGGAAGGGACGGACCGGGGGCTTTTCGCGGTTGTTGAGCGGCAGGAAGTCGAACAGCAGGCGCACCTGCTCCAGCGCCTCGATGTCGTTCTCATAGGCGCCGTCGGCCACCGAGGACTTCTTCGTATGCGTGCCGGCGCCGCCGAGTTCCTCGGCCGTGACGATCTCGTTGGTGACGGTCTTCACCACGTCCGGGCCGGTGACGAACATGTAGGAGCTGTCGCGCACCATGAAGATGAAGTCGGTCATGGCGGGCGAATAGACGGCGCCGCCGGCGCAGGGGCCCATGATGACGGAAATCTGCGGCACGACGCCCGAGGCATCGACATTGCGCTTGAACACGTCGGCATAACCGGCAAGCGAGGCCACGCCTTCCTGGATGCGGGCGCCGCCACTGTCGTTGAGACCGATTACCGGTGCGCCATTCTTCAGCGCCATGTCCATGATCTTGCAGATCTTCTGGGCGTGGGTTTCCGACAGCGAGCCGCCGAGCACGGTGAAGTCCTGGGAGAAGACATAGACCTGGCGGCCGTTGATCGTGCCCCAGCCGGTGACGACGCCGTCGCCGGCGATCTTCTGTTCCTGCATGCCGAAATCGGTGCAGCGATGGGTGACATACATGTCGTATTCTTCGAAGGAGCTCTCGTCGAGCAGAACGTCGATGCGCTCGCGCGCCGTCAGCTTGCCCTTGGCATGCTGGGCGTCGATGCGGCGCTGGCCGCCGCCGAGGTGGGCCTCGGCGCGGCGCGCCTCAAGCTGGTCCAGAATCTGTAGCATGCTTCCTCCCGACAAAATGCAAGGCGCCTCTGTGATTTGTGCCCTTAAACGTGAGGGCTTGCAAAGAAAATGATTGAACAGGTGCAATTGTGGATTTATGAATTTGCAAACAGCGAAATGCGAAATTGCAAATGGCGATCGGCAAGCTTTTCATCGGGCGCAAGGTGCGCGAAATCCGCCAGGCGGGCCATGCCACGCAGGCCCAGTTTGCCGACAAGATCGGCATTTCCACCAGCTATCTCAACCAGATCGAGAACAACCAGCGGCCGGTCTCGGCCTCGGTGCTGCTGGCGCTGGCGGAAAAGTTCGGCATCGACATTACTGAACTTTCGTCGGGTCAGAACGATCGGCTTTTGTCGGCGCTGTCGGAGGCGCTGAGTGACCCCTTGTTCGAGACCTATTCGCCGAGCCTGCAGGAACTGAAGCTCGTCACCCAGAACGCGCCGGGGCTGGCGCATGCGCTGATCACCTGCCACCAGGCCTATCGCCGCAACAGCGAACAGTTGGTGAGCTATGACGACCGGTTTGGGGCTGCTCCCTCGAACGAGACGACCTCCTATGACGAGGTGCGCGACTTCTTCCATTTCGTCGACAACTATATCCACGACATCGACGTGCTGGCGGAAAGCCTCGCCGGCCAGCTGAAGCTCGGGGAGGGGGAGAACTTTGCGGCGCTTGCCGGCTTCCTCGAGAGCCGATACGGGGTGCGGGTGGTGCGCGGCGATGCGGGCGAAGAGGCGATCCGCCGCTTCGACCCCGCAAGCCGCATCCTGACCCTTTCGCGTTACGCCTCGGCGCCGACGCGCGATTTTCAGATCGCCATCCAGGTGGCCCAGCTCCATGCCCGCGACACGATTGAGCAGGTGCTGAAGCAGGCGGGCTTCCGCACCGAGGAGGCCGTCGAGGTCTGTCGCATCGGCTTGCACAACTATTTCGCCGGCGCGCTGATCCTGCCCTATCGCAGCTTCCACCAGGCGGCGCGCGAGCTGCGCCACGACATCGAGCTTCTCGCCGCCCGGTTCGGCGCTTCGCTGGAGCAGGTCTGTCATCGGCTTTCGACGCTGCAGCGGCCGGGGCTGAAGGGCGTGCCGATCTTCTTTGCCCGCATCGACCGCGCCGGCAACATCACCAAGCGGCACAGTGCGGCGCGGCTGCAGTTCGCCCGTTTCGGCGCGGCCTGTCCCTTGTGGAACGCCCACCAGGCCTTCGAGGCGCCGGGGCGCATCATTCGCCAGCTGGCCGAGACGCCGGACGGGGTGCGCTATCTCTGTCTTGCGATGCAGGTCAACAAGGGTACGCTCGGGTTCCGGGCAGCCCAGCCGCGCTATGCCTTGGCGCTCGGCTGCGAGATCTCGTACGCAGACCAATTCGTCTATGCCGATGACCTCGACCTCTCCAACCGCGCCGCCTTCGACCCGATCGGCATTTCCTGCCGGATCTGCGAGAGGGTCAAATGCACGAGCCGCGCAGTCCCGCCGCTGAAGCGCAAGCTCGTGGTGGACCACAGCGTGCGGAACGCGACGCCTTACGAGATCGAGTAAGGGGGAATACCCTTTTTACCCGAACAGCGGCTGTGGATGGGGCGCGAAAAACGCTTCGACGATATCTGTGCCGACCGCATCGAGCGTGGCCGGGGACCATTGCGGGTTGCGGTCCTTGTCGATGATGGCGGCGCGGATGCCCTCGTAGAAATCCGGAGTCTTCAACGTTTGCACGGTCGCGGAAAATTCGCGGGCGAGGCAGGTTTCGAGATCCGGTGAGGCCCGGCCGGCGCGCAGCAGCGCCAGCGTCACCTTGAGGCTGGTCGGCGATTTGGTCAGCATGGTGGCCCTGGCCTTTGCGGCGAAGTCGCTTTCCTCGGCGTCGAGTGCGGCAAGAATCTGCTCGACCGTGTCGAAGGCGAAGCAGCGGTCGATCAGGGCGCGGTTCGCGGCGAACTGTCCCTCCGGCGCCTCCGCTGCGAGGTTCGCGATCAAGTCGGTCGCGGCTTGGGCGTCTACGCCAGCGGGCAGGGCGGAGAGGCGTTCCGCAAGGTTCGTCAGGTCCGTGGCAGGAACGAAAACGTCGGCAAAGCCGGCGGCGATGGCGTCGGCCGGACCGATCGGCTCGCCGGTCAGGCCCATATAGGTGCCGAGTTCGCCGGGGGCGTGGGACAGAAGCCAGGTTGCGCCGACATCGGGGAAGAAGCCGATGCCGGTTTCCGGCATGGCGAGCTTTGTCGTGTCGGTGGCGATGCGGTGGCTGGCATGGCCGGACAAGCCCACGCCGCCGCCCATGGTGATGCCGTCCATGATGACGACGTAAGGTTTCGGATAGCGGCCGATGCGGCCGTTGAGCCGGTATTCCTCGCGCAGGAATTCTTGCGCGTCCGGACTGCCGGTGCGGCCGCTCTCGTAGAGCATGCGGATGTCGCCGCCGGCGCAGAAGCCGCGCTCGCCTTCGCCGGTGACGAGGACCGCGGCGATCGACGCATCGGTCTCGAAGGTGTCGAGCGCCGTCTCGATCTGGCGGATCATCTCGCGCGACAGGCTGTTGATGACACGGGGGCGGTTCAGCGCGATCAGGCCGAGCGCGCCGGTTCGGCCGGTCAGCACCTCCTCGCCGGTGAGGTCCGTCGTCAGGTATCGCATGGTTCTCTCCTTAAGCGCCGATCACCGAGCGGGCGACGATCACCCGCATGATCTCGTTGGTGCCTTCGAGGATCTGGTGGACGCGCAGGTCGCGGACGATCTTCTCGATGCCGTATTCGGCGAGATAGCCATAGCCGCCATGCAACTGCAAGGCGCGGTTGGCGACATCAAAGCAGCGATCGGTGACCAGACGCTTGGCCATGGCGCAGAGCGTCGTGGCGTTGGGCGCCTTGTCGTCCAGCGCGCTTGCGGCGCGCCAAAGGAAGGTGCGGGCCGATTCCAGGTCGGTCGCCATGTCGGCAAGTTCGAACTGCAGCGCCTGGAATTCGGCGATCGGGCGGCCGAAAGCCTTGCGGTCCTTCATGTAGGCGACCGCCTTGTCGAAGGCGAATTGCGCGCCGCCGAGCGAGGCGGCTGCAATGTTGAGGCGTCCGCCGTCGAGTCCGGACATGGCGATCCTGAAGCCGTCGCCCTCGGCACCGAGCCGGTTTTCGGCAGCCACGCGCACCCCGTCCATCATCACGGCGCGGGTCGGCTGGGCGTTCCAGCCCATCTTCTTTTCGTTGGCGCCGAAGGTCAGCCCCTCGGCGTCTCCGGGAACGAGGAAGGCCGAAATGCCCTTCGGACCGTCTTCGCCGGTGCGGGCCATGACGAGATAGAGGGCGCTGGCGCCGGCGCCGGAGATGAACTGCTTCTGGCCGGTCAGCACATAATCGTCGCCTTCGCGCACGGCGCGGGTCTTCAAGGCGGCGGCATCCGAACCGCAGCCGGGTTCGGTCAGGCAATAGCTGGCGAGCGCATCCATGGTGGCAAGCGCCGGCAGATACGTCTCGCGCTGCTCGGGCGTGCCATAGCGATCGATCATCGTCGCGCACATGTTGTGGATCGAGATATAGGCGGCAACCGTCGGGCAACCGGTGGCGAGTGCCTCGATGATCAGCGCCGTGTCGAGCCGGCCGAGCCCGGAGCCGCCGACGTCGTCGGCGACGCAGATGGCGCCGAGGCCGAGGCTGCCTGCCTTCTTCAGCGTGTCGATGGGAAAATGCTTGCTCTGGTCCCATTCAAGCGCAAAGGGGGCAAGTTCCTCGGCGGCGAAATCGGTCGCCATGTCGACAAAGGCCTGCTGCTGGTCGCTGAGGGTGAAATCCATGGCTCTCCTCCAAGAGATGGGCACCGCCTTGCGTCGGCGCGCCCTTTGTTGCCGCCGGGCTTAACACAGGTTCGCCCCCGCGATCACCCCTGTCGAAAGTCGGGGTTGCGAAAAGGGAGTGTGCTATCTTTCGGGCAGCCGCTCCTGGCTTCCGGCCGGGAGAAGGTGGCGCAGCGCCGCATGACGAGAATGTCCGGAGCGGAAAGCCGGCGATGGGCTTGCTTCCGGCGTTTATTCCTCACCCATTACATTCGTTGATTGCCCCTCACCCTGACCCTCTCCCCGTAAACGGGGAGAGTGGACGGCCAAGGCGGTGCCGCATGGTCCTTCTCCCCGCCTGCGGGGAGAAGGTGCCGGCAGGCGGATGAGGGGCAAACGTCAGGTGATGATGCGGGGCGGACACTTGGAGATCACTTCACGCACGACTCCAGGTCCGGAGCGACCGTCGGTCCGTCAACCCACCACATTCCGCGGCGTGCCGGCGACGAAGAGTTCGATGTTTTCGATCAGCTGGTCGGCGAGCGCCTGGATGGCTTCGCGGCTGGCCCAGGCGACATGCGGGGTGAGGATGACGTTGGGGCGGGTGGCGATGCGCATCATCGGGCTGTCGGCGGCCGGCGGTTCGCCGTCGGTGACGTCGAAGCCGGCAGCGGCGATTTCGCCCTTTTCCAGCGCCTGCTCCAATGCCAGCTCGTCGACCAGTCCGCCGCGGCCGGTGTTGATGAGGATCGGCGTCTTCTCCATCAGGGCGAATTCTCGCGTGCTTATGATGCCGAGGGTTTCGGCATTGAGCGGGCAGTGCAGGGTGAGGACATCGGCTCGGCGCATCACCTCGTCGAACGGCGTCTGGCCGGGTTTGACCTGGTCCGTTCCCTTGCGGCCGGCGATCAGCACCTTCATGCCAAAAGCCTCGGCGATGCGGCCGACGGCCTTTCCGAGCGTGCCGTGGCCGATAATGCCGAGCGCGGAGCCGCCGAGGTCGGCGATCGGGTGGTCGAAGAAACAGAATTGCGCGGCCTGTTGCCAGCGCCCGTCGAGCACTGATTGGCGATAAGGAACGATCGAGCGGCGCAGCGCCAGCATCAGGGCGAAGGTGTGTTCCGGCACGGTATGCTTCGCATAGTTGCGGATGTTGGAGACGGTGATGCCGCGCTCTTTGGCGGCGGCGAGGTCGACGATGTCGGTGCCGGTGGCGGCGACCGCGATCATCTTCAGGCGCGGGGCATGGATCAGGCTTTCACGCCGCAGCGGCACCTTGTTGGAGATGACGATGTCGGCCCTGGCGATCCGTTCGCGGACCTGCTCGGCGGTGGTTCGATCATGAACCACCAGTTCATGGGGAAATCCGGGTGGCCGCAGCATGGTTTCGGGGGAAAGTGTATCGCGGTCGAGAAAGACGATCGTCAACATGGCAGTCGGCACTCCTTGCTCAGGCACGCGCATTAGAAAGAGGGTTCATTGCCATGGCAAGGACGGTTCGGCGGCGAAGAGTACGGTCCGACGCGCATGCGGTGAGAAGACAGCGTCGGGAAAATGCGGACGCGAAAAAGCCCGGGACGATAGTCCCGGGCTCGTTGATCCGTGCAATCGTTTAGTGGCGACCGAGCCAGGTGTCGATCTCGCGTTCGGCTTCTTCCTCGGACTTGCCGTAGGCTTCCTGGATCTTGCCCGACAGCTGCTTGCGGTTGCCGGCGATCACGTCCATGTCGTCGCCGGTTATCTTGCCCCACTGTTCCTGGGCCTTGCCCTTGAACTGCTCCCAATTGCCTTCGATCTGGTTCCAATTCATGTCGATCTCCTTCTCGGTTGGTTACGGTAGAGGTCGTTGTCCTCGGCTCAACAACGCGACCGGCAGGGTTAGGTTCCGGTGCGCGGGCCGAAAGATTCTCTGCCTCCGCGCGCGATTCCATTCCGTGGAAACTTCACACGTGAGAGCGCGTAAGCACACATGAGAGTGCGTAGAAGGGCGTGGAGCGATGGACTGTCTCAGTGTCGAGGAAGCTTGCGTGCCATCGGGGGAAAGCCTAGAAAAATGAGGAACCGATCGACGGTTGAGACGTTTTCAGCACGAAGCAGATCACGCATACTCATCAGCACCAAACCGATGACGCGTCCCAAAAAGTTCACAAGGAGATTTCTGATGGCGACTGTATCCATGGCGGACAAGGCGAAGGCCAAGGCGGACAACCTGATCGACGAGGCGGAGGTCGCGACCAGCGCAAGCGCCGGCGACGTCCAGGCGGAACTGGAAAACCTGCGTCGCGACATTGCCGCGCTGACCCAGACGGTCGCCTCCTTCGGCACAGGCAAGCTCAAGGAAGCCAGCATCCGGGCCAGCCAGCTCGGTTCCGAAGCCGCCGACGTCTCCGCCCAGTATGTCGAGAGCGCCCGCGACAGCCTTCGGTCGGCCGAACAGGATCTCCAAGCGCAGATCCGTGCCAAGCCGCTGCAGGCTGTCGCCATTGCAGCCGGCGTCGGCTTTCTCGCCGCTCTCCTGAGCCGGCGCTGATCCATGCGGGGATTGCTCCAGCAGATTGTCGTCCTGGCATTGGGCAATGTCTCGACGACCGTGGTCGAGGTCAAGCGCAGGGCGATCGGCGGGGTAATTGCCAGCGTCTTCTTCCTGACCGCCTATGTGGCCCTGGTGATGGCGCTGGCCTTCTTTGTCGCATCAGAGGCGGGGCCGGTCGCGGCAAGCCTGGTGGTCGCGGGTGCGGCCATGGCTGCGGCGCTCGTGGTTCTCGCGGTGGTCGCCGTGCTCAACCGGCAGACGGAACGCCGCATGCTGGAACGGCAGGCTGCGCTGGCCGCGCGCGGTCCGGATCCGGTGACGGGCCGGTTGATCGCCGAACTGCCCGTCATGATGCGGGACAGCCCGATCGTCACGACGATCATGGTCGGCAGTCTGGTCTATGTGCTGGCGCGTAGCCGGGGATTTGGACGAGGGCCGCGCTCTTAGCGCCGAACCTATCGCTTTGGGGAGACCTGGTTTCCCCTCAGATCGGCAGCGGGCCGGGGCGCTGGCGGAAGGACGGAACCATGGTGCGGACCGGGTTCAATCCTTTTCGCCGCGCTCCGCTTTGTCGAGGCGCTCGAGAAGATCGAGGAATGCGGGAGGCGTGCCCTCTTCGACGATACTGTCGTAATAGCCGCGCAGCTTTCCGGCGATCATGGCGTTGGCGTCCTTCTTGTTCGACGCGGTGGGCGCAGGCCCCTTGCCCTGATCGGCTTGCTTGTCCGGCATTTTCATCAATCCCCTTTGACCCCTAGGCGCGCATGAAATTAATCTATTAAGTGGGGCAACGGAAAAAAAGTTCCTTACCGGCGGAACTTTTTTTCGGATTGCGCGTTTTCAGCCCAGTCCGCACCCATATTTATATCCAATTGGAGAAACCGCATGTCTCTTACTGCCCGCGTTGCCGCCCATCTGCCCTACCTCCGGCGATACGCTCGAGCCGTCACCGGCTCCCAGACTTCCGGAGACGCCTACGTCGCGGCGACGCTCGAGGCGCTGATCGCCGACCTCTCGATCTTCCCGAAGGGCGCCAATGATCGCGTTTCTCTCTACAAGCTGTTCGTCACGCTGTTTGATTCCACGCATGTGGAAATCCCGGAAATCTCCACTCCATTCGCCTGGGAAAAGCGCGCCGCCGCCAATCTCGCCAACGTGCCGACGCGGGCGCGCCATGCCTTCCTGCTGATCACGGTCGAAGGGTTCTCGCCGAGCGAGGCGGCCGAGGTTCTCGGCGTGTCGGAAGCCGAATTCAATGCCCTGTTCAACGAAGCATCCGCCGAGATCTCGCGCCAGGTGGCGACAGATATCATGATCATCGAGGACGAGCCGCTCATCGCGCTCGACATCGAGCAGATGGTCGAGGATCTCGGTCACCGTGTCACCGGCATCGCCCGCACCCATGCAGAAGCGATCGATCTCTACAAGCGCACGAACCCCAAGATGGTGCTCGCCGACATCCAGCTCGCTGACGGCAGCTCGGGTATCGATGCGGTGAACGACATCCTCAAGGTCGATACCGTGCCGGTGATCTTCATCACGGCCTTCCCCGAGCGACTGCTGACCGGCGAACGACCGGAACCCGCCTTCCTCGTTACCAAGCCCTTCAACCCCGATATGGTGAAGGCCTTGATCAGTCAGGCGCTGTTTTTCAACGAGCGGGTCGCCGAAAGCGCCTGACCGGGCTCAAGGAGGCCTGCGGATGCTCCACGCGGACGGGGCACCAGAGCCCCGGTGAGGCTCACAGCAGTTTGCCGAACAGCGGCGGAGTGAAAAATTGGTACATCGATTGACATGGTTTGAACCTGAGCGCGGCGACGACAAGTTGCGCGAGTTCCTAATCACCGCGCTGATCGACATGAGTGCCAGCCTGTGCCTTCAGGACAGCGAGGGCCGGTACATCTGCATCACTACGCTGCCTGCGCGTTGGTCGCTGAAGTCGGGGGTAACGCCCAGCGACGAGGCGATCTTCGGCGCGGATATCGGCGCCCGCCTGAAGGAAATGAAAGCCGGGCTGGCAAAGCCCGGCGATCACGCCGAACTCGAGATCGAGGCAGGGGACGACACCTTCTTCGAATTCCGTTGTCGCATGATTGCGATGGCCGATCAGGAGGTCAGCCTGATGACCATTGTCATCGACCGCACCGAGGACCGGCGGCGGGAGCGGTTGCTGAGGGCCCTGCTGCGCGAGGTCAGCCATCGCTCGAAGAACCTGCTTGCGATCATCCAGAGCATCGCATCGCAGACGGCGCGCTATTCCGGGACGCTCGAGACCTTCCTCACGAAGTTCCGCGGCCGGCTGCATGCCTTGTCGCAATCCCAGGACCTGATCACCGATTCGAGCTGGCGCGGGGCCTATTTCCGCGACCTGCTCAAGCAGCAGGTCGATCGCTACGTCCAGGAGAACGCCGACCTGGTGAAGGTTTCGGGAGAGGACGTTCTCTTGACCCCGAACGCCTCGCTGCATATCGGGCTGGCACTGCATGAACTGGTGGTCAACGCGGTCAGCCATGGCGATTTCCTGTCGCGCCGCCGGCGGATCGAGGTCAGTTGCGAGCGGATCGAGACCGATGCAGGGCCGCAGATCCGCGTTTTGTGGGTCGAACCCGTGGGCAGCCTCGACAGCGAGGCGCTGAAGGCGGCAAGGACGGCCCGGTTCGGCAGCACCGTCCTGGAAAGGGTCGTTCCATCCTCGGTCAACGGTCAGGCCAGGCACAGTCTGGAAAAGGACCAGGTCCGTTACGAACTCACTTTCCCGCAGGAAACCTACGAATAGGCGACCCGGCGTCGGAACGATTTACGCGGCGAGTGATTGTAAGCCCGCCGGGTGATCCGACGCTTCGTTTCGTGCGGGCCGCCCAAAATCCGGACCCTTCGTCTCACCGTCACGGGGAACTCGCATGCGTCTGTTCCACTGCTCCAACTGTGCCAATGTCGTCCACTTTGACAATGACGGGTGCGTCAGCTGCGGCCTGCGGATCGGATATCGTCCCGGCCGGTTCGACATGATCGCCCTTCAACAGGATGGCGATGCCTTCTTCGAACCGTCCGATCGCCAGACCCCGCTCAAGCCCTGCGCCAATGCCGGTATCGGCGCCTGCAACTGGCTGGTGGAGGACGAGCATCCATCGGGCTTCTGTATGGCCTGCCGGCACAATCTGACTATCCCCGATCTGTCGTCAGCGGAGAACAGCGAGAACTGGCAGAGGATCGAACTGGCAAAGCGCCATCTGTTCTATTCGCTGATGCGCTTCGGACTGCCGCTGGTCACCCGCATCGAAGATCCGGAAAACGGCCTGGGCTTCGAGTTTCTCGCCGACGACAGCAGCGCCGGCTCGACGGTCATGACCGGTCACGCCAATGGCCTTATCACCCTCAACGTCGCCGAAGCCTCCGATGCGGAGCGCGAGGCGCGCCGCGTTTCGCTTGGAGAACCGTTCCGCACGCTGGTGGGCCACTTCCGCCACGAGGTCGGCCACTACTACTGGGACCGGCTGGTGCGCGACCGGGGCAACCAGGAGACGTTCCGCGCCGTGTTCGGCGACGAAAGCCAGGACTATGGCGTGGCCCTCCAGCATCATTATGCCGAGGGACCGGCACCGGGCTGGGAGCAGTCCTTTGTCAGCGCCTATGCGGCGAGCCACCCCTGGGAGGACTTTGCCGAAACCTGGGCGCATTACTTCCACATCGTCGATGCGCTGGATACGGCGGATGCCTTCGGCCTGCGGACCCGTCCGGAGACCGATGCGCCGGAGCTGGCGCTGACGACGACGTTCGACAGCTATCGGGCCGTCGATGCCCGCGTCCTGGTCGATGCCTGGGTCCCGCTCACCATCGCCATCAACAGCATCAACCGCAGCATGGGCCAGCGCGACCTTTACCCGTTCGTCCTGTCCGCGCCGGTGATGGGCAAGCTGCAATACATCCACGAACTGATCCACGCCGCACCCGCGGCCTGACGGCCGGAGCCGGGCGCAGGGCTGCCGGCGGAACCATTAACCCCTGCCGACGTTAACCTTTCAACCACGGAGAACGTCGATGAATACGCTTGCTGCCCTCATGGTCCTGGTGGCGTGCCATCCCGAGCAGACAACCTGCCTCGAAGAGCCGGTCGCAGTCATTTCCTATGACACGAGCGCCGATTGTCGCGCGGCACTTCCGCGCGAAATGGACAAGGCGCGCCAATTGGCCGGCCTGATCTACGGCGATTGCGTTCCGGTCAACGCCGAACTGCTGGCGGGCCGGCAGATCCGTCAGACGATCGATCCGGTCAAGCTGTCTGCACTTGACGATCAAGCGAGCGAAACCGTGCAGGCCAAGGCGTTTTCCGCCAATGCGGCGCGCCCGGGCCGGACGGCGTTCGATCTGTATGAAGGGAACAAGTAAATGCCGGAGAGCCTGAGCGACAGGGATCGGCGGATCGACCGCCAGACGCGGGATATGGCCCAGCAAGCCAAACTCGACAGCGATCTGGAAAGCATGGTTCCGCCCCGCTGGCGCGCCTCGACGGTCATTGTGGTTCTGTTGATCGTGGCGACTCTGGTCGCTATGCTTGTGTCAATCTTCTTCTGACAACTGCTCCCCGCCCTCCGAAACCATTGAAAATGATCTCCGCCGCCCCGGCGGATTTTTTGTATGCGTGGCAGGTCACGAGCTTGGGGTGGAAAGGGAATGGACAAATGGAAAGAGCCGGGCGGTGCCGGCTCTTCCATGCGTGGAGGGGTGTTCGTCACGCCTGCTCAGGCGCGACGGCGGAAGAGCTGCGAGACGAGCGAGATCAGGAACAGGACGATGAAGACGAGGAAGAGGATCTTGGCGATACCGGCAGATGCGCCGGCAATGCCGCCGAAGCCGAGGACACCGGCGATGAGCGCGACGACGAGGAAGACGAGAGCATAGTAAAGCATGGCGGTTCTCCTTTTTCGATGGCAGAAGAACGGCGCAGCGCTTAAATTGTTCCCCGACGATAGATCGTCTTGTTTCGGCCGGTATTCAGAAGCAGGTCCGCCGGGAAAAAGGGGCTCGTCAAATTGCGGTAAACATCACGGAACCTTCTGGCTTTCCAATCGTTTTGTCGCCACGATAGTCATAACCCCCGTTGGATAAGCATGACCAATTCCCAAAATGACAGACCAGCCGAAGAAAGACAGGAAATGGCTGGCGTGACCCCCGGCATCGCCGAGCAATTGCGCCAGTTCTACCGCGCCGTGCAGGACGAAGCGATTCCCGACCGCTTTCTCAGCCTGCTGGAAAAGCTCGATCAGGCGGAGAAGAACGCCGATCAGACCACCCGCGTCAAGGATTCCGCCTAATGACCGTTGATGCCAACTCCGTCGATCGCTCGTTCAAGCGAGATCTGCTGGCAGCCCTGCCGAACCTGCGAGCCTTTGCCGTTTCGTTGACCGGGCGCCACCACGCCGCCGACGATCTGGTGCAGGACACCATCATGAAGGCGTGGGCCAAGCAGGATCATTTCGAACCCGGCACCAACATGAAGGCCTGGCTGTTCACCATTCTGCGCAATGAGTTCTACTCGCAGATGCGCAAGCGGGGTCGTGAGGTTTCCGATACCGACGGCATCTTCACCTCGCAGCTTTCGACCCATCCGCAGCAGTATGGCTCCCTGGACCTCCAGGATTTCAAGCGCGCCCTGGACCAGTTGCCGAACGATCAGCGCGAAGCCATCATCCTGGTCGGCGCCTCGGGTTTCGCCTATGAAGAGGCGGCCGAGATCTGCGGCTGCGCCGTGGGCACGATCAAGAGCCGCATCAACCGGGCACGAAACAAGCTGCAGGAAATCCTCGGCGTGAGCGGCGAAGGCGATTACGGGCCCGATGCCCACAGTTCGGCGGTGACCAAGCGGGCCTTTGCCGTCTGACGCTCAGGTGGACATGCGCGCCGTCGCCGCAAGCACTGCGCGCATCAGTTCCTCGGCCTGGATCGGCTTTGCCACCGAGGGAAAAGCCTCACTGCCGGGCGCCTCCACCAAGGCATCGTCATAGGACGACAGGAAGATCAGTACTGCGCCGGACTGGGTCACCAGACGGGCACGGTCGCGATTAAGGGCCTCTGTCGGGGCCTTGTCCAAAAGGACGAGGTCGAACTTGCCTTCGCGGAGCTGGTCTTTCAGACGGACCAGCGGAACGATCGCAACGGTACAGTCCAGGGCGTCGACAAGGATCTGCTCGACTTCCATCGCGATCAGGTATTGGTTCTCCGCGATGAGAACACGCAGCGACGGGTTGGACATGGCGGTTCCTTTTTTGCCAAAGTGCCTTATCGGCATTCAAGCGCAGGACGTCATTTAAATAAGACATGTGGCACAGTGGCGGCAACGCCATCGTGACGGCGTCGAGACAAGAGGACAGTGCATGGCAAGCGACTTTCGCAAGAACCCGGTGCGTGTCAGCTGTTTCGAATGTCCCTTGCGCCAGAAGAAGCATTTTCGCCCGTTCAGTGCAGACGAGCTCAACTTCGTGTCGCATTTCAAGCGCGGTGAACTGAACGCCGATGCCGGGTCGACCGTGATCGTCGAAGGCTCTCACAGCGCCCATCTTTACACACTACTGGAAGGTTGGGCATTTCGCTACAAGATCCTCGAGGACGGACGGCGCCAGATCCTCAACTACGTCGTTCCGGGCGACATGGTCGGGTTGCAGGGAGCGGTCATGGCCGAGATGCAGCATTCCGTCGAGGCCCTGACGCCGGTGACCCTGTGCGTCTTCGAGCGCAAACGCTTGTTCCAATTGTTCGAGAAGCATTCCGGCCTCGCCTTCGACCTGACCTGGCTGGCAGCGCGCGAGGAGAGCATTCTCGACGAGCACCTGCTGAGCGTCGGTCGGCGCACGGCGACAGAGCGGGCCGCCTATCTGCTGGCTTTCCTGTTCGAGCGAGGTCGCAATGCCGGCCTGCTCGACGAGGAGCGTCGCCATGTGCCGGTGACACAGATGCACGTCGCCGATACGCTCGGCCTGTCGATCGTCCACACCAACAAGACGTTGCGGAAACTGAGCGAGCGCGGTCTCATCCAGTGGCTCGACCGGGGCTGCGAGGTGCTCGATCCGGAAGGCCTGCAAAACGTGGCGAACTGGAATCCCGGCGATCCGAAGGTCCGTCCGCTGATCTGACGATCGATGCCCGGCAACAAGCCAGGTGCGCTGCCGAATGCGAAAAAACCGCCAGTCGCGAGACCGGCGGTTTTTTCGTTCAATAGCTTCGCTCACATCATGCGACGACGATAATGCCGGCAAACAGGGCGATGATGAAGATCACCAGCACGACGAAAATGAGAATTTTGGCGATTCCCGCAGAAGCGCCGGCAACACCGCGAAAGCCGAGAAGGCTGGCGACGGCGGCGATCGCCAGGAAGATCAGGATCCATTGCAGCATGATGCTCTCCGTTCATTTTTTGACCGTCGGATAAACTTGCCGGAGACGATATTGTTCCATGCGGGAGGTGCGGTGAGCGTGCGGCGATTGTCGCACCGGCCGGCATTTGCGAATTATCCGTTGACGGAGCGGCATCATCCGCGCGAAACCCTCACATGAGGGGGAAACTGGGCTGGACAGCGACGTCGCATTCTGCTCGTTTTCATGCCGAAACTGTTCGACTTTAGCCTGATGCGAGGGAGATGGGTTTGAAGATCGGTTCGCCACGGGAGCTGTTTGCGGGAGAGGCACGCGTTGCCATGACCCCCGACAGCGCAATCCAGCTGAAGAAGCTGGGCTATGACTGCATGATCGAAAGCGGGGCGGGCAAGGCCGCCGGCTTTTCCGACGACGCCTATCGCGCCGTCGGCGTCGAGGTTGTCGAGGGTGCCGAAGCGCTCTATGCCGGCGCCGACGTGATCGCCAAGGTGCGTCCGCCGGAGACGGTGGAAGTGGAACGCCTGTCGTCCGGCAAGACGCTGGTTTCCTTCTTCTACCCGGCCCAGAACAAGGAACTTCTGGAACGCGCCAGGGACAAGGGCGCCAATGTCATCGCCATGGACATGGTGCCGCGTATTTCCCGCGCCCAGAAGATGGACGCGCTGTCGTCCATGGCCAATATCGCCGGCTATCGCGCCGTGATCGAGGCCGGCAATAATTTCGGCCGCTTCTTCACCGGCCAGGTGACGGCCGCCGGCAAGGTTCCGCCGGCCAAGGTGCTGGTCATCGGTGCCGGCGTCGCCGGTCTTGCCGCGATCGGCACGGCAACCTCGCTCGGCGCCATCACCTACGCCTTCGACGTGCGTCCGGAAGTGGCCGAGCAGATCGAATCGATGGGCGCCCAGTTCGTCTATCTCGAATTCGAGGCATCGCAGGACGGCGCAGCCACCGGTGGCTATGCGGCACCGTCCTCGCCGGAATTCCGCGAGAAGCAGCTGGCCAAGTTCCGCGAACTCGCACCGGAGATCGACATCGTCATCACCACGGCGTTGATCCCCGGCCGTGACGCACCGAAGCTGTGGCTGGCCGACATGGTGGCTTCGATGAAGCCTGGCTCGGTGGTCGTCGACCTTGCCGCCGAACGCGGCGGCAATTGCGACCTGACGGTGCCCGACCAGAAGATCGTCTCGGAAAACGGCGTTACCATCATCGGCTATACCGATTTCCCGAGCCGCATGGCGGCCCAGGCCTCGACGCTCTATTCGACCAATATCCGCCACATGATGACGGACCTGACGCCGGCCAAGGACGGCGTAATCGTCCACAACATGGAAGACGACGTCATCCGCGGCGCGACGGTCACCAAGGACGGCGAGATCACCTATCCGCCGCCGCCGCCGAAGATCCAGGCGATCGCGGCTGCCAAGCCGAAGGAAAAGGTCAAGGAACTGACGCCGGAGGAGAAGCGGGCAAAGGAAGTCGCGGCCTTCAAGGCGCAGACCCGCAGCCAGGTCGGCCTTCTGGTGATCGGCGGCTTGCTGATGGCCTTGGTCGGGGCCTATGCGCCGGCCGAGTTCATGAGCCATTTCATCGTTTTCGTGCTTGCCTGCTTCATCGGCTTCTCGGTGATCTGGAATGTCAGCCACTCGCTGCACACGCCGCTGATGGCGGTGACCAACGCGATCTCCGGCATCGTCATCCTTGGCGCATTGCTGCAGATCGGTTCCGGCAACTGGCTGGTCGTCATCCTCGCTTCGCTCTCGGTGCTGATCGCCACGATCAACATCGTCGGCGGCTTCCTCGTCACCCGGCGCATGCTCGCCATGTTCCAGAAGTCCTGAGGGGAGAGGATCAATCATGACGATCGGTATCGTTTCGGCCGCCTACATCGCAGCCGCTGTTCTTTTCATCCTCTCGCTCGGCGGGCTTTCCGGCCAGGAAAGCGCCAAGCGCGCGGTCTGGTATGGCATAGTCGGCATGGCGCTTGCCGTTGCCGCCACGGTCTTCGGGCCGGGCGTCGGCAACTGGTTCATCATCCTGGTGATGATCGCCGGCGGCTCGGTCATGGGCTATTACGTCGCTGCCCGCGTGCAGATGACGGAAATGCCGCAGCTTGTCGCGGCCCTGCACTCCTTCGTCGGCCTGGCCGCCGTGTTCATCGGTTATAATGCCGAAATCGAACTCGGTCGGGTGGCCGGGATGGACGAGGCGGCGCGCCATGCGCTGACCGGCTTTGCCGCCGTTCTAGCGCACAAGCTCGCCGATCCCACCGGGGCTCTGGTGGCGATCCTCAAGGTCGAGGTCTTCCTCGGCGTGTTCATCGGCGCGGTCACGTTTACCGGCTCGGTCGTCGCCTTCGGCAAGCTGGCCGGCAAGGTCGACGGCAAGGCGAAGAAGCTGCCGGGCGGGCACATGCTCAATGCCGGCGCGGCGATCGCCTCGCTGCTGCTGCTGGTGATGTATTTCAACGGCGCCGGCATCTGGACGCTGATCCTGATGACGCTGCTCGCCTTCTTCATCGGCTATCACCTGATCATGGGCATCGGCGGCGCCGACATGCCGGTGGTGGTGTCGATGCTGAACAGCTATTCCGGCTGGGCGGCAGCCGCGATCGGCTTCACGCTCGGCAACGACCTCTTGATCGTCACCGGCGCTCTCGTCGGTTCCTCGGGTGCGATCCTGTCCTACATCATGTGCAAGGCGATGAACCGCTCCTTCATCTCGGTCATCCTCGGCGGCTTCGGCGGCACGACGGGTCCGGCGATGGAGATCGAGGGCGAGCAGGTGGCGATCGACGCCGAGAGCGTGGCCGCGGCGCTCAACGAAGCCGACAGCGTCATCATCGTGCCGGGCTATGGCATGGCGGTGGCGCAGGCCCAGCAGGCGGTCTCGGAACTCACCCGCAAGCTGCGGGCGTCCGGCAAGAGCGTGCGCTTCGCCATCCATCCGGTGGCCGGGCGTCTTCCGGGCCACATGAACGTGCTTTTGGCCGAGGCCAAGGTTCCTTACGACATCGTTCTGGAAATGGACGAGATCAACGAGGACTTCCCCTCCACCGACGTGGCCATCGTCATCGGCTCGAACGACATCGTCAATCCGGCGGCGCAGGAAGACCCGAACTCGCCGATCGCCGGCATGCCGGTTCTCGAAGTGTGGAAGGCCAAGCAGGTCTTCGTCTCCAAGCGCGGCCAGGGCACCGGTTATTCCGGCATCGAGAACCCGCTGTTCTACAAGGAGAACACGCGGATGTTCTACGGCGACGCGAAGAAGTCGGTGAGCGAATTGCTGCCGATGATCAAGTAAGGTCGCAGGCAGGTGTGCATGAGAGAGGCCGGGCGGAGACGCCCGGCCTTTTCGTTGTGTGGGGCGATAGCGAGGTCCAATCTCCCCCACAAGGGGGCAGATCACTTTCGGCCGGCCTTGCGTTCCGCCGCCGAAGGATCAGAGCTGCGGCGCTACCGCATAGCCGGCGCGCAGGACGGCAACGAGCGTGGGCGGCGTCAGAACGGTTGCCTCGGTCCGGTCTGGCAAGGTGACCGGCGTGCCATAGCCTGCATGGCTCCACGGATAGGCCTTGCCCTGCCAGAGCAGGAGCGGTGTCTGCGGCGCGGGGTCGGTGGTGAAGAAACTGCCGTCCGGCAGGTGGGCGAGCGTTGCCCGGTGGAGCCGCTTGGTCCTGCCGTCGAGGCGTTCCCAATGGAGAAGGGCATCGATCTCGCTGGCTGGAACGAACTGGCCGTCCGGGCGGTGCGTCGCGCGGTTGAAGTGTCGTTTGAAGCGGAGGAAATCGGCGCGGCGGCATTCGGCGCAGGGGCGGTGGCCGGCGGCGAAGGCAACCGCCTCGTCGAGGAAGAAGAGCGGCGTATAGTGGCCCTTGGTGTCGAAGATGACGCGGCGGCCGTTTTTTTCAGTAAGCGTACAGCAGATCCAGGTCTTGCCGGCGTGGTGTCTGGTGATCGTGCCGTCAGGGGCATGCAGATCGCCGCGATTGCCCATCAGCGTTCCACAGGCCGACGTGGCTTCCAGATGGCCGAAGGGCGTCACGCGGTTGCGGCGGGGAGGGCGTTGGCCGGCTTCAACGGCATGGGCGATTTGAGCAGTTCGGTCGGTTTGACTGGTTGGGGGCATGGCGTCGCCCTGCTGGTTGTGGACTTTTACGTCATCCTAGCATGGCCACGGTCGGGACGCGCGTTCAGCCTGCGGCAAGCCCGGCTTCGGCCTGCAATCGCCGCACGAGGTCACGCGTGGCGATGATCAGCGTTTCCACGCCGTCATTGGTGTTGCCGTCGTTGTGCAGGGCGAAATTCTGCAGGATCAGCCCGTCGATGCCGATCAGCATGAAGCGGGCGACCGCGGTTCCGATCCGTTTCTTCTCCTCGCTGATCTCGCCCATGCCGTCGAAGATCAGCTTGCTGTAGAAATCGATGTAGGCGTTGTATTGCCGGGCGGCGAGCCAGTCGGCGCCCTGGGTTCTCAGCGCATAGAGCGTCAGTTCCGTCTGGGCGAGCTGTTTGTTGCGGGTGCGCTGGACATAGCGCCACATCGAGCGGATGACGGTCTCGATGCGCTCTTGCGGATCATGCGAGGCGGGGATGTCCGCCTGATAGGCCTCCGCCATGTCGGCGATCAGGTCTTCCAGCACGGCGAGCAGGAGGCTTTCCTTGCTGTCGAAATAATAGTGCAGCGTGGCGAGCCTGACGCCGGCGCTGGCGGCGATCTTGCGAGTGGTCAACGCCTCCATGCCGCCATTTTCCAAAGCCTCCAACGCACCCTTGATGATGCGGGCCCGCGTCTCGGAACCTTTGCGGGTGGCGCCGGGCGTCTTGCCCGGCTGTGGTGCGCCGTGAAGGCTCGATGGTCGGCGTGGCTCGTCCATGGTGCGGTCAGGCGGCCTCGTGCGTAATGCGGCCGTCGCAGATGGTAACGCGCGGGCGGACCTCGGCGACCCGGTCGGGTGCGGCCGCCTCGATGTCTTGCGACAGCACAACGATGTCGGCGAGGAAGCCGGGCTTCAGCTTGCCTTTCCGGTCTTCCATGAACTCGACCCAGGCGCCCTCGGCCGTATAGGCATAAAGCGATTCCTGAAGCGTCATGCGCTGGTCCGGATCGCCTTCGCCCCACGGCTTGCGGGTCAGCGCGTTCTGGATGCATTCAAACGGCGAGACCGGCGAGATCGGCCAGTCGGTGGCGAACACCATGCGGGCGCCCGCGTCCTTAATCGTCCGCCAGGCATAGGCATATTTCCAGCGGTCTTCGCCGAGCCGCGTGACGGTCGGCTCCAGCGGGAAGCAGGAGCCGCCGGGAACATGGACCGGCTGCATGGAGGCGACGACGCCGAGTTCCTGGAAGCGCGGGATGTCGTCGGGATGGATGATCTCGATGTGCTCGATGCGGTGGCGGCTGTCGCGTTTGCCGTTGGCCTTGATCGCCGCCTCGTAGCCGTCGAGCGTCTGGCGCACGGCCGCGCTGCCGATCGCATGAACGGCAACCTGCAGCCCGAGGCTGTCGGCCTTCGTCGCCACCGCGTCGAAGGCTTCGCGAGTGAACAGCGGTTCGCAGTCGTAGTCGGGACGGTCACCATAGCCGTCCAGCATGTAGGCGGTCTGGCTGTCGATGACGCCGTCCATGAAGACCTTGACGAAATCGCCGCGCACCATGTCGGAGGCGAAGCGCTTTTTCCACTGCGCCGCCTTGTCGAGCATGGAAAGATCCATGAAGTTCTTCATGTGGAAGGGGATGCGAATGCGCACCGGCAGTTCGCCGGCGGCTTCCAGGTCGGCCATCAACTCCAGCTGGTAGAGATTGCCGTCGAAGTTCTGCAGCGAGGTGAGGCCTTCGGAGGCGCAGTATTCGAGGCCGCGCTTGAGGATGGCGCGGTCGACGGCGCGCTGTTCGGGTGTGAGGTTTTCCGGGTCGCCGCCGGTGGCAATGCCGAGACCTTCGCGGCCGCCGGTCGAGGCGAGGCGCGCGACCGGTGTGATGGCATTGGTCTCGCGAAGTTCGCCGGTCGCCAGCCCGTCCTCGCCCATCACCACCTCATTGCCGATGCCGACGTCGCGGCCGTTCAGCAGGCCGGCGAGCTTGAGTGCCGCGGTATTGGCCCAGGCCGTGTGGTGGTCCGGCGCGTACATCATGAACGGCCGGTCCGGCAGGATGGCGTCGAGATGGTGGCGCGTGGTCGGGCCAAGCTCGCCGAGGATGCCATAGTCGGCGGAATAGGCGAGCAGCACCGGCTCGTCGGGGTTCTTCGCGGCATAGTCGAGAATGGCGCTCTTCATCGCCTCGAAGCCATACACGGCGTGCAGGTTGAGCTGAACGAGCGACAGCGAGCCCATGAAGATGTGCATGTGGGCTTCGTTGAAGCCCGGCATCACGGTTGCGCCATCCGCGTCGATCACTTGGGCCGAGGCGCCGGCCAGCGCCATGACCTCGTCGTTCGACCCGACCGCGAGGATGCGGTTGCCGGCGATGGCGACGGCTTCGGCTTTCGGCGCCGCCTCGTCCATGGTGAGCACGCGGGCGTTGCGGATGATGAGGTCTGCGGTCTGCGACATGTCGTGGGTCCCGGAAAAAATAGAGAAGTGGCGGTTCAGGCGCTGATGCGGCTCAGCGCGCGGAAAAAGGCGAAGTTGTCCTGCTTGAGTTCGTCGTCGAGCGGGTTTGGCTGGGACGACAGCTTGACGATCACCGTTTCGGTCGACGGGTCGACATAGAGCCACTGGCCGTGGATGCCGATGGCGCAGAAGGCACCGTCGGGTTCGCCGGTCTGATACCACTTGCTGCGATAGCGGCCGTTCGGCAGCATGGTCGGCTGGCTCGCGGTCCAGGCGCTCGGGTCGCCGGCGGTCTTCATGTCCTCGACCCAGGCTGTGGGCACCACCTGGCGGCCGTTGGCGCTACCGCCGTCGAGCAGCATCTGGCCGACGCGGGCAAGGTCACGGGCGGTGACGCAGACGCCGCCGGCTGAACGCGCACTGCCGGCACCGTCGACGCTGACGAGCGCGTGGTTCTTCGCGCCGAGCGGCTTCCACAGGAGATCGGAAAACAGGTCGACATAGCGGCGGCCGGTGGCACGCTCGATCAGGATGCCGAGCAGGTCGGAATTGGGCGAGGCGTAGAAAAAGGGACCGCCATGCGGGCGATCGGCCTTCTGGATCGTCATCAGGAACTCGGTGAGCGTTTCGACCGGGGCGCCGGCTTCCGACGGATTCCACAATGTCGAGCGGCGGTAGCGGGCAAAGGCGCCGTTCTTGTCGAGATAGGCCTCGTCGAAATCGAGACTGACGCGCATGTCGAGCACGTCGCGATAGCTGCAGTCGCCATAGGCCGAGCCTTCGGCCTCGGGGATCAGGCTGACCACCGGGCAATCCGGATCGATCACGCCCTGTCCTTCGAGGACGGCGGAGACCAGGGCGGTCAGCGATTTGCTGATGGAAAAGACGATGTGGCGGGCGTTGACCTGGGCATGCGGCGCGTAGTGTTCGGCGACGATCCGGCCGCCCTTCATCAGGACGAAGGCGTCGGTGTGGGCATGATCGAGGAAGGCACGGGCATTTGTCGTGCCGGCAAGCCCGGTTTCGAGGGGAGTGTCGAGCAGCGGCGAGGAGGAAAGGGCCGCTTCCGGCTCCTCGGCCCCGGCGCGGATTTCCGCGGTCAGAACCATTTCGCGCAGGTTCTGGAACGACCAGCGGCTATAGGGGGCGGTGCGCCAGTTGGCGATCGTCACGTCGCTGCGCGCGAAGCCGTGGGCTGTCTCGAATTCGGTTGTCATTGGCATATTCCCTTGGAACGGGAGAGCCCTCAAGGCTCCCCCGTCGTCATGCAGGTTCGGATCTGGCCGGTTATTTCTGAATCTCGGTCCAGATCTTGGTGTAGATTTCCTGGACTTCCGGCTTGCAGGCGAGGTTGAACTTGCCGGCGGCCTTGGCCGATTCCGGTATGTTCACTTCCGGAGCGGTCTTCATGTCTTCCGGCATGAAGGCTTCCGAACCCTTGATGCCGTTGGCATAGCGGGCGAAGGCTGAGATCAGGGCGGCGTTTTCCGGGGCCATGATGAAGTTCAGGAACAGCTTGGCGTTCTCGACGTTCTTGGCGTCTTTCAGGATCGAAGCATTGTCCATCCAGATCGGATAGCCTTCCTTCGGATAGCCGTAGACGATGTTGGGGTTGGCCAGGCGGCCGCGGAAGGTGGCGCCGTTCCAGTCGACGGAAGCGGCAAGGTCGCCCTTCGTGTATTTCTCGACCGTGCCGTAATCCATCGAGATCCACTTCGGCTTGGCGGCCACCAGCAGGTCGCGGACCTTCTTTAGCACTTCCATATCGCCGGTGCAGGGTTCGCCGCCGGCATAGGTGATCGCGAGGTGCATGACGTCCGACATTTCCGGCACGACATTGACCTTGCCGACCAGTTCGGCCGGCGGGTCGAGGAAGATCGCCGAGGTGTTCGGATCACCGGAATAGACCGACTTGTCGACGGCGACGCCGGTCGTGCCCCACTGCCACGGGACGGAATATTTGCGGCCCGGATCGAAGGGCACGTCGACCCATTGCGGGTCCATGTGCTTGAAGTTTTCCATCTGGTCGGGGCGGGCCTCGAGCAGCAGCCCCTCGCCGATGAAGACCGGCATGGCGCTGGCAGACGGAACGACGATGTCGAAGCCGTGGCCGCCCTGGCGGATCTTGGCGAGCGCGGTGTCGTTGGAATCATAGTCGGTGAGCGTCACCTTGACCTTGTAGGTCTCCTCGAACTTCTTGATCAGTTCGGGATTGGTGTAATTGCCCCAGTTGAAGATGTTCAGTTCGCCTTCGGCATGGGCGAAGGCGCACGACGCCAGCAGCGCTGCTGCTGCGGTTGCGAGTCTCAAGGTTTTTTTCATGGTTCCCACTCCTGTTTCTACTCGGTTTTCTCGTTGGATCTGCTGAGGAAGAAGAAGATCGTGACAACCGCCAGCGACAGCAGCAGAAAGACTGTCGAGATGGCATTCATCTCCGGCGTGATGGCGCGGCGCAACTGGCCGAGCATGTAGGTCGGGAGCGTGTCCTGACCGCCGGATTTCACGAATTCGGTGATCACCACGTCGTCGAGCGAGATGACGAAGGCCAGCATCAGGCCGGCAAGGATGCCGGGCCACAGCAGCGGCAGGGTGACATGGCGGAAAACCTTGAACGGCGTCGCGTAAAGGTCGGCCGCGGCGCGCTCCAGCGCCAGGTCCATGCTCTCCAGGCGGGCGCGGATCGGCAGGTAGGCGAACGGGATGCAGAAGGCCGTGTGGGCCAGGATCAGATAGCCGAGGCCGGAATAGCCGGTCCAGACCTTGACGCGCGAGAAGAAGATCAGCAGCGCAACGGCGGTGACGATTTCCGGCACCATCAGCGGCATGTTGAGGAAGGAATATTTGAAGGTCAGGCCGCGATAGGGGGCGGTCCGGGTCGTGGCAATGGCCGCGAGGGTGGCCACCGCAGTTGCGATCACGGCGGCGACGGCGGCAATCTTCACCGAGCGGATCGAGGCTTCGATGACCTGTTGGTTATTCCACGCGGCGGCGAAACAGCGCAGCGAGAAGCCCTCCCAGAGCGCGATCGAGGTGCCGGAATTGAAGGCGAAGACGACCAGGGTGGCAATCGGCAGGTAGAGGATGAAGAAGCACAGCATGGCGATCGTGGCGAAGCCCGTCTGCGTGCGGATGTTGAAGCCCTTATGCATGGCCGCCTCCGGTCTTTCCGGCATTCTTCACATAGTAGAGCATGGCGGCGAGCACGATGATCACCAGGGTGATCGACAGCGCGGCCCCGAGCGGCCAGTTGCGACCCTGGCCGAACTGCAGCTCGATCAGGTTGCCGATCATCAGGTTCTTGCCGCCGCCGAGGATGCGCGGAATGACGTAGGACGACAGCGCCGGGATGAAAACCAGGATGGAGCCGGCGATGATGCCGGGTTTGACCAGCGGCACGATGATGCGGCGAAGCACCTGGAAGCGGGTGGCATAGAGATCGTAGCCGGCCTCGACCAGGCGGAAGTCGAGCTTCTCCATGCTGGCATAAAGCGGCAGCACCATCAGCGGCAGGTGGACATAGGCCATGCCGAGCAGGATGGCGAAATCGGTGTAGAGCATCTGGATCGGCGCTGAGATGACGCCGAGCTTCATCAGGATGGTGTTGGCGAGCCCCTCGTTGCGGATCACCTCCTGGATGGCGAAGGCGCGGATCAGCATGTTGGTCCAGAAGGGGATGGTGATCAGGAACAGCCAGACCGAGCGGATATGGGACGGTCGGCTGGCGATGAAATAGGCCGTGGGGAAGCCGAAGATCAGCGAAATGATGGTGGTGGCGACGGCCAGCTTGATCGAGCGCCAGAGGATCGAGACATGGGCGTCGGCGATCGAGATCGTGTCGTCGAAAATGTCGCGCGACAGGAAGACATTGAACCAGGCCTCCGTCGAGAATTCCCATTTCACGTCGCCATAGGGGCCCGGCGCGAGGAAGGAATAGATCAGCACGATCAGCAGCGGGCCGACGCTGGCCAGTGCAATGAGGAGCAGGGCGGGGGCGCTGAGCAGCCAGCGATCGCGGATGTCCTTGGCTTTTGCCGCTTCGGCGGCGGTGCTCATGGCCTCTACCCCTTGAGGATCTGCGCGGCCTGTGGGCCGAGACGGACAGCGACGCGCGCGCCCTTCTCATGCGCAACCGTGCTGTTGCGCATGTTCTGTTCACGCACGATGAAGCTGTCGCCGCTGTCGAGCAGGATGTGGAAATGCGTGTCGGTGCCGAAATAGATGGCGTCGGCTAGCACGCCGTCGAAACTGCCGGCGCCGGGCTCGGCGAGCGAGGCATGTTCGGGGCGCACGACGATGGTGACCTGGCCGGACGGGCGCATGTCTCCCGGAAGCGAGGCTTCGATGACGGTACCGGCCGTCAGCCGGACGGTGGCCGTGCTTTCACCGAGATCGACCACATCGCCGGCGAGGAAGTTCGACTCGCCGATGAAGTCGGCGACGAAGCGGTCGGCGGGGCGCTCGTAGATTTCGTGGGCCGAGCCGACCTGGCGCACCTCGCCGTTCGACATGACGGCGATGCGGTCGGACATTGTGAGCGCCTCTTCCTGGTCGTGCGTGACGAAGATGAAGGTGATGCCGGTCTCGGCCTGGACCCGCTTCAGCTCGATCTGCATCTCCTTGCGCAGCTTGTAGTCCAGCGCCGAGAGCGGTTCGTCGAGCAGCAGGACCTTCGGCTTCGGCGCGAGCGCGCGGGCGAGTGCCACGCGCTGTTGCTGGCCGCCGGAGATCTGGGCGACCGAGCGGTCGCGCATCGATTCCATATGGACGAGGGCCAGCATCTCGTCGACGCGCGCCTTGACCTCGGCCGCGGGCTTGCCGAGCATCTTCAGGCCGAAGCCGATATTTTCGGAAACCGTCATGTGCGGGAAGAGGGCATAGGACTGGAACACGGTGTTGACCGGCCTCTTGAACGGCGGCAGCGGAGCGATGTCCTCACCGTTCAGCAGGATCTCGCCGTTCGTCGGAAAGTCGAAACCGGCGATCAGCCGTAAAAGCGTGGTCTTGCCGCAGCCGGATGGGCCGAGCAGGGTGAAGAATTCGTTCTCGCGGATCGTCAGGTTGATGCGGTCGAGCGCGGTGACCTGACCGGCGCCGGCGCCATAGACGCGGACGACGTCCCGGATTTCGATTGCGGCCTTCTTCGATGTCGAACTCAAGAAATATCCCCAGGTTTGAAATGGATCTTTTCCGGCAACAGGTCGCGTTCCGGCATGGCCGGCCTGCTGTCGCGCCCGGTCGGCTCGTCGATCATGGCGACGCAATAAGCGTGCCACGCGCTATGATGTGACTATCTCCTCCTCGTCTCCTCCCGATCGGAGCCTGCGCGCCCTCTGAACCCGCTGAAATTCAGCGATGCGCAAAGGCGTTGCTCCACTGCGGGCTCCTCCAAGCCCGATCCCGCGCAGGGCGGAATTTTGGTATCGTGCCGCAAATTTGGTCGCTTGACCATTTTTATTTCGCCATGCGGAGCAAATTTTGAGCGACCCTCGCCGGGCGGCCGAAAGGTCCGCAATCGTGCCCGATGAAACAGGGAGTCCCGGTTGCGCGGGGCGGAGGCGGCCTGCTACTCCTGCGCGCATCGCCTTGTTCGCAATCGCTTTTTTTTGGCTTGAACCGGCGCGCGATTTAGTTCTACGTTAGTTCAACAAGCGGTCTCGGCCGCTGTGCCTATCGTGCCCAGAACGTCTGTGCAGTCGTTCCGGGACAATCATCTTCGCTCTTGGACGGCAGGAATTTCTCTTCATGGAACGGGTTTTCGACGGCCACAACGACGTCCTGCTACGGCTCTGGCGGGGGCGGGCAAACGGGGTCGATCCGGTCGTAGAGTTCGTCGATGGTACGAGGGAAGGCCATATCGACGGGCCGCGCGCCAAGGCGGGCGGGCTGGCCGGTGGGCTTTGTGCCATCTACATTCCCTCCGACGGCGACTTCTCGTTGAAGGAGCCCGACGCCGACGGGCATTATTCCACGCCGCTCGAAGAACCGCTCGAGCGCCAGCCGTCGCTTGACATTGCTCTCGGCATGGCCTCGATAGCCCTTCGGCTCGACCGGGCCGGCGCCTGGCGGCTGTGCCGTTCGACCGGCGAGATCCGCAAGGCGATGGACGACGGCATTTTCGCCGCGGTCATGCACATGGAGGGCTGCGAGGCGATCGACGAGGATCTCGATGCGCTAGAGACCTTCCATGCGGCCGGATTGCGGTCGCTCGGGCCGGTGTGGAGCCGCAACAACATCTTCGGCCATGGCGTGCCGTTCGCCTATCCCGCATCGCCCGATGCCGGGCCGGGCCTCACGGATGCCGGCTTCGAACTGGTGAAGGCCTGCAATCGGCTCGGCATCCTGGTCGACCTTGCCCACATCACGGAAAAGGGCTTCTGGGACGTGGCCAAGACCAGCGACCAGCCGCTGGTCGCCAGCCATTCCAATGTCCATGCGCTGACGCCGGTGGCGCGCAACCTCACGGACAAGCAGTTCGACGCGATCAAGGAAAGCGCCGGCCTGGTCGGCCTCAACTATGCCGTGACCATGCTGCGCGACGATGCGAGGGACGATGCGGATACGCCGATCAGCGCCATGGTGCGCCATGTCGACTACATGGTCGAGCGCATGGGGATCGACTGCGTGGCGCTCGGTTCCGACTTCGACGGCGCGACGATTCCGGCCGAAATAGCCGATGCGGGCGGCAATCAGAAACTGGTTGCGGCCCTGAAAGCCGCCGGATACGCTGATCAGGACCTTGCCAAGATATGCCGGGAGAACTGGCTGAGAGTTCTGGCGTCCGCCTGGCACGAATAGGCTGCGGGCGCTTTGAAAAAGACCAATCGGAAAAACAGGGGAACGACAAAATGATACATTCCTTCAACAAGTCCATGCGTCTGCTGACCACCAGCGCGGCCATGGCGCTGCTGCTGGCTTCCGCGCCGCAGGCCTTCGCCGCGACGCCGGCCGACACGCTGGTCCAGGGCTGGGCCTTTGACGACATCATCACGCTCGATCCGGGCGAAGCCTTCGAGATCTCGACCGCCGAAGTGACCGCCAACACCTATAGCAAGCTCGTCAACCTCGACATGAACGACACGTCGAAGGTCGTCGGCGAACTGGCCGAGAGCTGGACGATTTCCGAAGACGGCATGACCTATACGTTCAAGCTGAAGCCGGGCCTTAAGTTCGCCTCGGGCAATCCGATCACCGCCGAAGACGTCGCCTTCTCCTTCGAGCGCGCCGTCAAGCTCGACAAGTCGCCGGCCTTCCTGCTTACCCAGTTCGGCCTCAACGGCGACAATGTCGCGGACAAGGCCAAGGCCGCCGACGAGACGACCTTCGTTTTGTCCGTCGACAAGGCCTATGCGCCGAGCTTCGTGCTCAACGTGCTGACCTCCACCGTGACCTCCGTCCTCGACAAGAAGGTCGTGATGGAGAATGCCAAGCCGGTGACCCCGACCGCCGAATACAAATATGACACCGATTTCGGCAACGAGTTCCTCAAGACCGGCTATGCCGGTTCCGGCCCGTACAAGATCCGCGAATGGCGCGCCAACGAAGTCGTCGTGCTGGAGCGCAACGACAATTACTTCGGCGAGAAGCCGGCCCTGGCCCGCGTGATCTATCGCCACATGAAGGAAAGCGCCGGCCAGCGCCTGGCGCTGGAAAACGGTGATGTCGACGTGGCCCGCAACCTCGAGCCGGGCGATGTCGATGCGGTTTCCAAGAAGGAGGGCATCGCTCTTACCTCGGCTCCGAAGGGCACGCTCTACTATTTCAGCCTCAACCAGAAGAACGAGAACCTGGCCAAGCCGGAAGTGGTCGAAGCCTTCAAGTACCTGGTCGACTATGACGCGATCGGCGAGACCCTGATCAAGGGCATCGGCACGATCCACCAGACCTTCCTGCCGGCCGGCCAGCTGGGCGCCCTCGACGACAAGCCCTACAAGCTCGACGTCGCCAAGGCCAAGGAACTGCTGGCCAAGGCCGGTCTGGCCGACGGCTTCACCGTCACCATGGACGTGCGCAACACCCAGCCGGTCACCGGCATTGCCGAAAATGTCCAGCAGACGCTCGCCCAGGCCGGCGTCAAGCTGGAAATCATCCCCGGCGACGGCAAGCAGACGCTGACCAAGTATCGCGCCCGCCAGCACGACATCTATATCGGCCAGTGGGGCTCGGACTATTTCGACCCGAACTCCAATGCCGAGACCTTCACCTACAACCCCGACAATTCGGACGAAGGCAAGACCAAGACGCTCGCCTGGCGCAATGCCTGGGACGTTCCGGAACTGACGAAGAAGACTCAGGCTGCGCTTCTGGAGAAGGATTCGGCCGCACGCGCCGCGATCTATGAAGACCTGCAGAAGCAGGTGCTGACGACCGGTCCGTTCGTCGTCATCTTCCAGCAGACGGAAGTGGCCGGCTATTCGGACAAGCTGAAGGGCTACAAGCTCGGCCCGAGCTTCGACACCAACTTCGTCTACACCGTATCCAAGGACTGAGGTTCTTGGCCCTTCTCGAGACAAAAACCGAGGCGCGGCGCTCCCGCGCCGGCGCCTCGGCCTTCGCCATGTCGTTGCTGCGGTTCCTGGTGACCGTGGTGACGACCTATCTCGGCCTTCTGGCCGTGACCTTCTTCATCGGCCGCGTCGTTCCGATCGATCCGGCGCTCGCCATTGTCGGCGACCGGGCGCCCGCCCATGTCGTCGAGCGCGTGCGCGAGGAACTCGGCCTCAACCTGCCGCTCTACCAGCAGTTTTTCATCTATGTCCGACAGGCGCTTTCCGGCGACTTCGGAACTTCGGTGCTGACCACCAATCCGGTGATGACCGACATTCTCCGGGTATTTCCGGCGACCATCGAGCTTGCCAGCGTGGGCACGCTGATCGGCGCCGTCTTCGGCATACCCCTCGGCGTGCTCGCCGCGGTCAAGCGCGGCTCGATCGCCGACCAGATCGTCCGCGTCATCGGGCTTATCGGCTATTCCGTGCCGATCTTCTGGCTCGGCCTTCTGGCGCTGGTATTCTTTTATGCCAAGCTCAACTGGGTCGCCTATCCGGGACGCGTCGACATCGTCTACGAATACTCATTCACGCCGGTCACCGGCTTCTTCCTTCTCGATGCCGCCTGGCAACGCCAGTGGGACGTGGTGTGGGACCTGTTCCGTCACATCATCCTGCCCGGATCGCTGCTCGGTTATTTCTCGCTCGCCTATATCAGCCGGATGACCCGTTCCTTCATGCTGAACGAGCTCAGCCAGGAATATATCGTCGCGGCGCGGGCCAAGGGCCTGTCGGAGACGCGGATCATCTGGTTCCACGCGCTGCGCAATGCCGCCGTGCCCCTGGTGACCGTTATCGCGCTCTCCTATGCCGGCCTGCTCGAGGGCTCGGTGTTGACCGAGACGATCTTCTCCTGGCCCGGGCTTGGCCTCTACATCACCAATTCGCTGCAGAATGCCGACATGAATGCCGTCCTGGGCGGCACCATGGTCATCGGCGCCGTGTTTATCGGCATCAACCTTCTGACCGATATCCTCTATCGGACACTCGACCCGAGGACGCGCAGCCGATGAGCCAGACCGACATCCAAACCAAACAGAGCCTGCGCGACTGGCTCCTCTCCGACCGTCCGCAATCGCGCCGGCAGGCCCGGCTCGGCCGGCTCTACATCATCTGGCGGCGCTTTTCGGAGAACCGTCTGGCGGTGCTCGGCCTGCTGATCCTGCTCGGCCTGCTGTTCGTCGCCGCCTTCGCCGACGTGCTGGCGCCGCATTCGCCGGTGCAGGGGGATCTGCGCAATGCCCGGCTTTTGCCGCCCGGCACGGTGGGCTACCTGCTCGGCACCGACGACCAGGGCCGTGACATTCTCTCGCGGCTCATTCACGGATCACGGCTGACCCTGTTCGTCATCTTCCTGGTGGCGATCATCGCGGCGCCGATCGGGCTGATCGTCGGCACAGTGTCCGGCTATGCCGGCGGATGGGTCGATGCCGTGCTGATGCGCATCACCGACATCTTCCTCGCCTTCCCCAAGCTCGTGCTGGCGCTGGCGCTGGTGGCGGCGCTCGGGCCGGGCATCGAAAACGCCGTGCTTGCCATCGCCATCACGTCCTGGCCTCCTTATGCCCGCATTGCACGGGCCGAGACGCTGACCTTCCGCAACTCTGATTTCATCGCGGCCGTCAAACTGATGGGCGCATCGCCGCTGCGCATCGTCATCTCGCACATCATGCCGCTCTGCATGTCGTCGCTGATCGTTCGCGTCACGCTCGACATGGCGGGCATCATCCTGACCGCTGCCGGCCTCGGCTTCCTCGGTCTCGGTGCCCAGCCGCCGCTGCCGGAATGGGGCGCGATGATCGCGTCGGGTCGCCGCTTCATCCTCGACCAGTGGTGGGTCGCGGCCATGCCGGGCTTTGCCATCCTGATCGTCTCGCTCGGCTTCAACCTTTTGGGCGACGGCCTGCGCGACGCGCTCGATCCGAAGGAGGCCGGCCAATGACGCCGCTTCTGACCGTCGACAATCTCAAGGTCAGCTTTCCGACCCGCACGGGGCTCGTCGAGGCCGTGCGCGGGGTCAACTTCACCCTCGGACGCGAGCGGCTCGGCATCGTCGGCGAGAGCGGCTCCGGCAAGTCGCAGACCGGCCGCGCCATCATGGGGCTGACCCCGGGCCATGCGCGGATAACCGCCGACCGGCTTTCCTTCGGCGAAACCGATCTCCTGTCGATCTCGAAACGCGAGCGGCGTTCGTTGCGCGGCAAGAAGATCGCCATGATCCTGCAGGACCCGAAATATTCGCTGAACCCGGTCATGCCGATCGGCCGGCAGATCATGGAAACCCTGCACACGCACGAACGTCTGTCCAATGCCGAGACCCGCCAGCGGGCGCTCGCCATGCTGGAAGCCGTGCAGATCAATGATCCGGAACGCGTTTTCGGGCTCTATCCGCATGAAGTCTCGGGCGGCATGGGCCAGCGCATCATGATCGCCATGATGCTGGTCTGCGGACCCGAACTGCTGATCGCCGACGAGCCGACTTCGGCGCTGGACGTCACTGTCCAGCTCGAAGTGCTGGGAATCCTCGACAAGCTGGTGTCCGAGCGCGGCATGGGGCTGATCTTCATCAGCCACGACCTGCGGCTCGTCTCGTCCTTCTGCGACCGGGTGCTGGTCATGTATGCCGGCCGCGTGGTCGAGGAGCTGCCGGCGTCGCGGCTTTCCGAGGCGCAGCATCCCTATACGCGCGGCCTGCTGAACTGCCTGCCGCAGATCCATGCGGACCGGCATCCGCTGCCCGTCCTCGAACGCCAGGCGGAGTGGGCGCTATGACCGTACCGGCCCTTTCCATCCGCGACATGCTCGTCACTTTCAGCGGCTTTCGGGCGCTCGACGAGGTGAGCCTCGACATCGCCGCGGGCGAGTCCTTCGGCATTGTCGGCGAATCCGGCTCGGGCAAGTCGACGCTGCTGCGCGCCGTTGCCGGCCTCAACCGTTTCGACAGTGGCACGCTGACCGTCAACGGCCGCAGTTTCACCGGTCACAAGCGCGACCATGAATTCTATCGCACGGTGCAGATGGTGTTCCAGGACCCCTATGGTTCGCTGCATCCGCGCCAGACGGTCGACCGACTGCTGCTCGAGCCGCTGGCCATTCACGGCTTTGCCGATACCGAGACACGGATCGCCCGCGCACTCGACGAAGTGGGGTTGGGCTCCGGCTTCCGCTTTCGCTTCTCGCACCAGCTGTCCGGCGGCCAGCGGCAACGCATCGCCGTTGCGAGGGCACTGATCGTCGAACCGAAGGTGTTGCTGCTCGACGAGCCGACCTCGGCGCTCGACGCCTCGATCCAGGCCGAAATCCTCAACCTGCTCGAACAGGCGCGCCGCGATCGTGGCCTGACCTTCGTGATGGTCAGCCATGATCTGGCGGTGATCAGCCATATGTGCGAGCGGCTGGCGGTGATGAAGACCGGCAAGGTGGTGGAGGCACTCGACGTCGCGCAACTGCGCTCGCGGGACTTCGCGACCGATTATACGCGCCAGCTGCTCACCGCCAGCGAGGGGTTCGTGCGGGAAGCCTGAGCGATCAGGCGACCCGGTGCCCCTTGCGCCACACGGCTTTCAGGTACGGATGGCCGTCATGCTCGCCGACGCGGATCAGGTCGGCGCGCTTGTCCGTGGCGATCTCGCCGCGGTCGGCAAGGCCTGCGGCTTCGGCGGGCGCCTTGGTCACCATGCGCACGGCTGCGGCCAGGTCGTAGTCGAGGCCCGGGTCGTTGGCGATCAGGAAGGCGGCATCGAGCATCGAGCGCGGCACGTAATCCGAGGCGAGGATGTCGATGAGCCTTTCCTCCAGCAGTTCGCGCACCGCGACATTGCCGGATTGCGAACCGCCGCGCACGATGTTGGGCGCACCGCCGACGATCAGCATGGACCGGGCGCGGGCCTCGCGGGCGGCTTCCAGCGTGCAGGGGAATTCGGAGATCGCCACGCCCTCGTCGGCCGCGAGATCGACATGTTCGATGTCGGTGTCGTCATGGCTCAAGAGCGGCAGGCCGCGGGCGCGGGCGAGCGCCACGACCTCGGGGCGGACCGTGCGGCCGATGTCCGATTTCTCGGCCACCATCTGGGCGATGCGGTCGCGGATGATCGCCTCGCTTTCGCCCCCTGCCTTCTGCAGGCGGTTGACGTAGGCGTCCATGTCGCGGCTCTGGCGGATGCCGGGCAGATGCTCCATCACCGAGACGACGCGCACCAGCGGCCGGTCGATATTGGCGGCCGTGAGTTCCGGCGTGCGCGGGTCGACGACCTCGCAGCGCAGGTGGACGAAATGCTCGGCGCGTAGCATGCCGGCGGCCTGGGCGCGCTCCAGCACGTCGATCATGGGCCCGAGGATCGCCGCCCGTTCGCTGTCTTCCGAGGAGACGCCGACGCAAAGGCTGTCGAACACGGTGGTGACGCCGCCGCCGATGATCTGGGCGTCGTGGGAAAGGGCGGCGCGCATATAATCCCAGCGGACGTGCGGGCGGGGAAAGACGTGCTTTTCGAAATGGTCGGTATGGATGTCGACGAGGCCGGGCAGCAGGTAGTCGCCGCCGAAATCCAGCGCGGTGGCGACAGGTGAGCCAGCTTCGACGGAAACGATCCGGCCATCCTCTACCACGACCGTGCCATGGACGACCTCATCGGCCAGCACGATCCGCGCATTGCCGATGACGAGCGGGACTTTCTCGCCCGGTTCACGGCTTTCAGACACGACATTCATCAGCATCGTCCGAACTTCCTTCTGGATGGGGCGTAGCGGCGGCGGTCCGCCGACTCGCGTGCACCTGTTCGAGGACCGTGCTTAGACGCGCTCCGTGAAGGTTCTGTGTCGGGTTGGCACTGTTCAGGCGACCGTGTGGAAGCCTCCATCGGCATAGATCACCGAACCGGTCATCGGCGCGCCGGCGTCGCTGGCGAGAAAGGCGGCGATCTGGCCGATCTCGTCGATTCCGACGAGGCGATGGGCGGGCGTGCGTTCGCGCACCTTGTCGAGCAGCGCATCGAAGCGGTCGATGCCGGAGGCTGCGCGAGTCTTAACCGGGCCGGCCGAGATCGCATAGGCGCGTATTCGGCTTTCGGCGAGGTCGGCGGCGAGATAGCGCACGCTCGATTCCAGCGCGGCCTTGACCGGGCCCATCATGTTGTAGTTCTCGACCACCCGGTCGGCGCCGTAGAAGCTCACCGTCATGAGGCTGCCGCCATCCTTCATCAGCGGAACGGCGAGTTTGGCCATGCGGATGAACGAATGGCAGGAGACATCCATCGCCATGGCGAAGCCTTCGGCCGAGCAGTTGACGACGCTGGTGTGCAGATCCTCGCGCGGGGCAAAGGCGATGGAATGCAGGACGAAGTCGAGCTTGCCCCATTCGCGTTCGATCCGGTCGAACACCGCTTCCATCTGGCCGGGAATGCGCACGTCGAGTGGAGCGAGCAGGGCCGCACCGAGCTTTTCGGCGACCGGCCGGACGAAGGGCTTGGCCTTTTCGTTGAGATAGGTAACGGCAAGTTCGGCGCCGGCAGCGCGAAAGGCCTCGGCGCAGCCCGCGGCGATGCTCATCTCGTTGGCGATGCCGACCACAAGGCCGCGTTTTCCTGCAAGATTCGTCAAGGACATGCGTTCATTGCTCCTGCTGAAGGACCGACAGCGCTTCGTCCGCGATCACCTGTTCCTCGTCGGTCTCGATGACAATGACCCGCACGCTTGAACTGGTAGTCGAAATGGTCGGGGCATTGGCGGCGTTGGCGCTCTCGTCCAGTTCGACGCCGAGAAAGGCGAGGCGTTCGCACACGGCGCGGCGGACCGGCGGCTGGTTCTCGCCGATGCCGGCGGTGAAGACCAGGGTGTCGAGCCCGCCGATGGTGGCGGAAAGCCTGGCGATTTCGCCGGCGATGCGGAAGGTGAAGACCTCGATCGCTTCGGCGGCCTCCATGGTACTGCTTTCGAGCAGGACGCGGCTGTCGGCGCTGATGCCGGAGAGGCCGATCAGGCCCGATCTGTGGTAGACGATGTCTTCCACCTCTTCGCGCGAAAGGCCCAGGCGCGCCATGAAGTGGAAGATCACGCCCGGATCGAGCGCGCCGGAGCGGGTCGCCATGGGGATACCGTCGATGGTCGAGAAGCCCATGGAACTGTCGCGGCTCAAGCCGTCCTTGATGGCGCAGATGCTGGCGCCGCTGCCGAGATGGGCGACGACCGTTCGCGCCTTGCCGAGATTCGGGCCGATCTTCGCCAATGCGCCGGCGATGTACTTGTAGGAAAGGCCGTGGAAGCCGTAGCGCTTGATGCCCTGGTCGAAGTACTGGCGCGGAATGGCGAAGCGCTGCACGGTCGCAGACTGGGTGCGGTGGAAGGCCGTGTCGAAGGATGCGGTCTGCGGCAGATGCGGCTTCAGGTGGCGGATCGCCTCGATCAGGCGCAGGTTCTGCGGCTGGTGGAGCGGCGCGAGCGGGGTGAGCGCGGCGATTTCGGCGAGTGCTGAATCATCGATCAGTACCGGGCCGGAAAAGCCGTCGCCGCCGTGCACGACGCGGTGGCCGACGGCGGTGACGGCATCGATGTCGAAATGGTCGGCGAGCCAGCCGAAGGTTTCGTCCAGCACCTCATGCAGCACGTCACCGCCTTCGGCCTCGAGCGGTACGTCGAACACTTCCGGTCCTTCGACCAGGTGGAAGGTCAGCGGCTTGTGGCGGAAGTCGATCATGCCCTTGCCGATACGCTGCGCCTTGCCGTCCACACGCTGGAAGAGGCCGATCTTCACCGTCGAGGAGCCGGCATTGAAGGTGAGGAGCAGCTTCTCCCTCATTGCGTGGGCAGCCCCTGCGCCGCGCGCTTGGCAGCGACCAGCTTGGCGAGTGCTGCCGAAGCGATGCGGACCTTGAGGCTGTCGGAGCGGCTGGTGAGGATGATCGGCACGCGAGCGCCGAGCACGAGGCCGGCGGCATCGGCGCCGGCGAAATAGAGCAACTGCTTGGCCAGCATGTTGCCGGCTTCGAGATCCGGCACGAGCAGGATGTCGGCCTGGCCTGCGACCGGCGAGACGATGCCCTTGGTGCGGGCGGCGTCAAGGCTGATGGCATTGTCGAAGGCGAGCGGCCCGTCGACGCTGCCGCCGGTGATCTGGCCGCGCGCCGCCATGACGGTGAGCGCTGCAGCGTCGAGCGTCGCCTGCATCTTGTCGTTCACCGTTTCGACCGCGGCCAGCACGGCAACCTTTGGGTTGGGATTGCCGAGCAGTCGCAAAAGGTCGATGGCGTTCTGGCAGATGTCGCGCTTGTGGTCGAGGGTAGGGGCGATGTTGATCGCCGCGTCGGTCACCACCAGCAGCTTTTCGTAGGCCGGCACGTCCATGGCATAGACATGGCTGATGCGTCGTTCGGTCTTGAGCCCCGAGCCGGCCGCGACGATGGCGCCCAGCAGTTCGTCGGAATGGAGACTGCCCTTCATCAGGGTCGAGACCTTGCCGGCGACCGCCAACTCCACCGCCTTCTCGGCTGCGGCATGGCTGTGCTCGACCGAAATGATCTCGAAGCCGTCCAGCGAGGCGCCGGCCTTTTCGGCGGCGGCGCGGATCTTGGCTTCCGGACCGATCAGGACCGGGTCGAGCAGGTTCTCGTCGCGGATCTCGAGCGCCGCCTGGATTGCCTCGGGCGAGCAGGGGTGGACGAGCGCCGTCCTGACAAGGGGCAAGGCGCGCGCCTCGGCGATAATGTCCTCGAAGCGGTCGTGGTGCTGCGCCACGGCGGCCGGAAGGGCGACCTGCGGCCACTCAACCCGCTCGAAGGGAGCAATCACGGTTGCCTGGCCGCTCAGCACGTCCTCGCCGCGCTGGTTGGTGCAGCGGGTGTCGAATACGACGATGCGTTTGTCGGCACGCTTCTCGGTCACCGTGACGGTGGCGGTGATCGTGTCGCCGGGGAAGACCGGTTTCTGGAAACGCAGTTCCTGGCCGAGATAGATGGTGCCGGGGCCAGGCAGTTTGGTGCCGAGCACGGCCGAGACCATGGCCGCCGTCCACATACCGTGGGCGATGATGTGACCGAAGAAGTCCTTCTCGGCGAATTTGGGGTCGACATGGGCGGGATTGAAGTCGCCCGAGGCGAGCGCGAAGAGCTCAATGTCTTCGCGGCCGATCGTGCGGGCGATCGTGGCGCTGTCGCCTACCTTCAACTCGTCGAAGGTGCGGTTCGTAAGCAGGGACTGGTTCATTGTCACTCTATCTTTGATGGACGTAGGTGCCGGGGGCGGCTTCCTTTGCGACGTAACCGTTTTCGCTCGATCCCATAGACGGCGGAGCGACCTTATCCGCTGACGAATGGGATGCAAGCCAGGCCGACCAAGCCGGCCACCAGGAACCCTCCTGCGACGAGCATTCGGCCATCCATTCCTCGGCGCTGACGCAAGGGTCGACGGCCTCCTTCGTCGTCATGCGGAAGTGGCGATGCGGATGGCCCGGTTCGCTGACGATACCGGCATTGTGGCCACCGCTGGTCAGCACGAAAGTCACGTCTGTGTCGGTCAGGTAGTGGATCTTGTAGACCGATTTCCAAGGCGCCACATGGTCGCGCTCGGTGCCGACGGCAAAGACCGGAACGCGGATGTTCTGCAGGGCCGCAGGGCGCTCGTCGACCATGAAGCGGCCCGACGCGAGCTCGTTGTCGAGATAGAGGCGCTGCAGGTATTCGGCATGCATGCGGAACGGCATGCGGGTCGTGTCGGCATTCCAGGCCATCAGGTCGTTGAGCGGCGTGCGTTCGCCCATCAGGTAGTCGTGCACGATGCGCGACCAGACGAGATCGTTGGAGCGCAGGAGCTGGAAGGCCCCGGCCATCTGGTCGGCGGAGAGGAAGCCGCGATTCCACATCACGCTTTCGAGGAAATGCAGCTGGCTGTGGTCGATGAAGAGGGCGAGTTCGCCCGGCTCGCTGAAATCCGTCTGGGCGGCAAACAGTGTGACAGAGGCCAGATGCTCGTCTTTTGCCCGCGCCATGGCGGCGGCCGCGATCGACAGCAGCGTTCCGCCGAGGCAATAGCCGGTGGCATGGACCTTGCGCTCCGGCACGATGGCGTTGATCGCGTCGAGCGCGGCCATGACGCCAAGCCGGCGGTAGTCGTCAAGGCTCAGGTCGCGGTCGGCCGCCGTCGGATTGTGCCAGGATATGCAGAATACGGTATGGCCCTGGGAAACCAGGTAGCGGATCAGCGAGTTTTCCGGCGAGAGGTCGAGGATGTAGTATTTCATGATCCACGCGGGGACGATCAGGATCGGTTCGGCATGGACCGTGTCGGTCGCCGGGGAATACTGGATGAGTTCGATCAGGCGGTTGCGGTAGACGACGCGGCCGGGGGTGGTGGCGACCGTCTTGCCGGGTTGGAAGGCCTCGGTTCCGGCGACGGGTTGCTGCGTCAGCTGGCGGTTGGTGTCCTCGACGAAATTGCTGATACCCTGGAGAAAGTTCATCCCGCCTGTCTCGGCAGCCCGCTTCAGTACCACGGGATTGGTCAGCGGGTAGTTCGAGGGTGAGAATATGTCGAGAATCTGGCGCGTGGCGAACGAGATCACGTCTTCATGATGCGGCGCGACGCCGGGCACGTCGTTGGTGACATTGTGCCACCATTGCTGGTTCAGCAGGAAGCACTGCGCCAAGACATTGTAGGGAAAGTGCTGCCATTCCTCGCCGTTGAACCGGTCGTCGCCGGGCAGGGGCTCGATGCAGGGCGGCGTCTGGGGGTCGACGGCGGCGGCCGCCAGATGGGCCGCAAGGCGGTTGCCCTTGCGCACGGCCTTTTGCGCCAGTTCCAGCCGCTTGCCCGGCGCCATGCCGAGATGGACCGCCCAGTCATAGACGGCAAGCGACAGGGCAGCCGGCGAAATGCCGCCGGTGAACGGCGCGATCAGCGCCTCGTTCATTCGTGTCAGAGCCTCGAAACCGGCGGCCTGTGAGCCGTCGTCGAAACCGAGAGCGTCGAGTGCCGTGTCCATGTTGGCGTGGGTAGGATCGGCGGCCCTGATCATGCTCGATATCGACATGTGATCGTCTCCAGTCCGCATTCTGCGTTTCGGTTGCAACGGATAACCCGGCTTTGTAACGGGTATGCGACCGTGCCAGGGGGGCTCGCGCGGCGCAGCAAGGTTTGCTGCAATGCAATATAATCACTCACGGGCGGGATTCAATCAAAGCCGTGTCGCAGCCTTAATGCCGCCTTGCGGGCGCCACCTCTGCCACCTGCCAATTGCCCGCCAAGGCCATGGGGGACACCCCTTGGTTCAACCGTAACGGTCGCGCCAGGAAGCCTGCGCTCCCTCCACGGGCAGGGAGGTCGCCTCGAAGACGCCGCGGGCGATGGCGCGGGCCATGACGAGGGTGGCGAGGTGGCAGAGCTCCATGAAATCGGCGGAACTGGCGAGCGGCCGGCGATTGGTCGCGGCGGAGAAGATCGTGTCGCCGTCGGCCGGAAGGTGGGCAGACAGCACGGCGCGGGCAAGCCCGTCATGGGCCATGATCGACAGGCGGTGGGTCTGCGCCTTGGTCAGCGCCGCGTCGGTGACGACGGCGCCGATCGTGGTGGCGGTGAGGTTGATGCCCTTGGCGCGCAGGATGGTATCGGGCGAGGAGAAATTGGCCGGCAGGCCGATGCCGCCGAACTCGTCGTCCAGTTCGAAGGGGGCTGCCCAGAAGAACGGGCCGTCGCCGATCGTCGCCGAGCCCATGGCATTGACCGCGGCAAGCGCGGCGATGGTATGGCCGCCGCTGGTCATGGCGCTGGCCGAGCCGAGACCGCCCTTGAAGGTGGCCGTCGTCGCACCGGTGCCGGCGCCGACGCTGCCGAGCTCGAACGGACCGTGCCTTGCCGCCATGAAGGCGTCATAGCCCATGTCGCGATAGGGCGAATGCAGGCCCCAGTCCTTGTTGCCGCCGTTGAGCAGGTCCATCAGGATCGCCTGCGGCACGATCGGCACGCGGACATCGCCGACCGGGAAGCCCCGGCCGATGGCGCGGAGCCCCGCCTGTACGCCGCCGGCGGCATCGAGGCCGAAGGCCGATCCGCCCGACAGCACGAAGGCATCGACCGCTTCCACCGTCATCGCCGGATCGAGCAGTGCGGTCTCGCGCCCGCCCGGCGCGCCGCCGAGCACGCTGCCCGAGGCCGTGGCCGGCCGGTCGAAGACAATCACGGTCACACCGGAGCCGAGCTCGAGGTCGGTCGCATGGCCGACGGCTACGCCCTCGACGTCGGTCAGAAGATTGAGTTGGGACGTCATGCCGCTCCTCTTATGCACTTCGGTTCGATGGGAAGCACCTATGGCCCTGAAAATATGCGCGGAGATTGGCCTCGTCCGTGATCGGAATCAAGCGGCTTCATGGTCAGCAGCAGGGCAATCACATATGGACTGTGAGCGGCGCGCGAAGCGGGCTCCCTCTTCTCCCGCCGGGGAGAAGGTGGCCCGCAGGGCCGGATGAGGGGGGCGCGAAGCGCAAAAGGCGTCGCGGGCAGCTCCCTCATCGCCTCGCATACGCTCCGCACTTCTCCCCGAGGAGGGAAGACGAAAGGCCGGAGCCGCCACAGGTGTTTTCATATGGGATTACCCTGCGGTCAGCAGCAGGTCAAACGGGCTACGTTTTGACCCGTTCTACGCAGTCGGCAGCAAAATATACGCTGTAGTATGGCGATAATACCCGCCGCTGCCGTCGCTTTGCTAGCGTGCTCCCGACATTCCAGAACGGGAGGATGACATGTCGAAGAAGATCCTGATGATTGTCGGCGACTTTGCCGAAGACTACGAGACCATGGTGCCGTTTCAGACGCTCTTGGCCTGCGGTTACGTCGTGCATGCCGTCTGCCCCGGCAAGAAGGCCGGCCAGACGATTGCCACCTCGATCCACGATTTCGAAGGCGACCAGACCTATACGGAAAAGCGCGGCCACAATTTCGCGCTCAATGCCACCTTCGCCGACATCAAGGCATCGGACTATGACGCGCTGGTCATTCCGGGCGGCCGGGCGCCGGAATATCTGCGCCTCGATCCCGAGGTGATCGCCGCCGTGAAGCACTTCTTTGAGGCCGACAAGCCGGTTGCCGCCGTCTGCCATGGTGCGCAGATCCTCGCTGCCGCCCGCGTGCTCGAAGGCCGCACCTGCTCGGCCTATCCGGCCTGCCGTCCCGAGGTGGAGCTTGCCGGCGGCACCTATGCGGAGATCGCCATCGATGCGGCCGTCACCGACGGCAAGCTGGTGACCGCGCCCGCCTGGCCGGCCCATCCGGCATGGCTCAAACAGTTCATGGCGGTGCTCTCCGCCTGATCCTCGACCTTTTGCCGATGCGGCGGGGCTTTGCGAGCTCCGCCGTCTCGCGATAGGCTCGCAGCCACTGTGAGGCCGCACATTCGGGAGGAAACCATGTGCAAGCTCTTCATCCAGGCCGATACGGGCCTCTGGGAAAGCCAGACGAAGTCGCTCCGCATCGACGGAATGGTGACAAGCGTCCGGCTAGAGAACTTCTTCTGGATGACGCTGGAGGAGGTCGGCCGCCGCGACGGCATGACGGTGATCCAGCTGATCGCCAAGCTCTATCATGAATCGATCGACGCCGGGCATGATCTCGGCAATTTCACCTCGTTCCTGCGCGTCTGCTGCGGCCGCTATCTGGCACTGCAGCTGTCCGGTGACATACCGGCCAATACCGACCTGCCAATCGCGGCGCTCGATGCGGACCATATCCTGACGGTCGAGAAGGCAAAGTATCACTAAGGGACAAGACAGGGACTGTCCTGTCGCCTTTGGAACGCGTCATGTCACCGGCTGGCGTGACGAAGCGATCCGCCGGTGCTATAGCTTGACCATTGCACCGGCAGCCAACTGACGTCCTTCCCCGCCTGCCGGACCCTTTTGTCTTCCAGGAGTTCATTCCCCATGCCCGGTCCCAAGGTCGTTCCCGTTCAAGGTGACGCGCACATGCCTGCGCGCGTCGACGTCGTCGTCATCGGTGGCGGCATCGTCGGCGTGTCGACGGCGCTGGAGCTGGCCGAACGCGGCGTGTCGGTTGCGCTGTGCGAAAAGGGCGGCATCGGCGAGGAGCAGTCGAGCCGCAACTGGGGCTGGGTGCGCATTTCCTGGCGCGATCCGCGCGAGGTGCCGCTGATGGCCGAGGCGATCCGCATCTGGCAGGGGCTCGACCAACGCATCGGGCGCGACACCGGCTACAAGCAGTGCGGCATCGTCTTTGCCTCAATGGATGAGAAGTACGAAGCCAAGAACGCCGAATGGCCGGACATTCTCAGCGACTACCAGATGAAGTCGCGGATGATCGACGGGCCGGAATTCAGCGGGCTCTATCCGGGCATGAAGCACGACTTCAAGAGTGCGCTCTATACCCCGTCCGACGGCCGTGCGGAGCCCCAGAAGGCCGCACCGGCGATCGCCGAGGCGGCGCGCGACAAGGGTGCGTATATCCTGACGAACTGCGCGGTGCGCGGCATCGAGACATCGGCCGGAAAGATCTCCGGCGTGGTCACCGAGCGCGGCTCAATCGCCTGCAGTTCCGTCGTGCTCGCCGGCGGCGCCTGGTCGAGCCTGTTTGCCCGCAATGCCGGGATCGACCTGCCGCAGTTGAAGGTGATGAACACCGTCATCCGCACCAAGCCGATCGAAGGCGGGCCGGAACAGACGCTCTATGGCCGCGACTTCGCCTTCCGCAAGCGCCAGGATGGCGGCTACACCATCGCCTCGCGCTACGACAATATCGTCGAGATCGTGCCCGACAGCTTCCGTTTCATGCTGAAGTTCCTTCCCGCGCTGAAGAGCGAGTGGCGCTCGCTGCGTTTCCGCGTCTCCGGCCGCTTCCTCGAGGAGGGGCGGATGGCACAGCGCTGGCGCATGGATGAGGAGACGCCGTTCGAGCGCTGCCGCGTGCTTGACCCCAAGCCCTCGGACAAGTGGACCAATCATGCGCTTGCGCAATTGAAAAAGGATTATCCGGTCTTTGCCAAGGCGGAGATCGAACAGCGATGGGCCGGCTATATCGACGTGTCGCCGGATGCCGTTCCGGTGATCTCGCCGGTCGAGGAGGTTCCCGGCTTCTTCATCGCCACCGGCTTTTCCGGCCACGGTTTTGGCATCGGCCCCGGTGCCGGACGCCTGATGGCCGACCTGGTGACGGGGCATACGCCTTGCGTCGACCCGACGGCGTTCCGGCTGTCGCGGTTCTTCGATGGCTCGAAGATCGAGGTCATCAGCGGGGTTTGAGCGGGCTCCCACTTCTCCCCGGCGGGGAGAAGTGCTGAGCGCCCTTCGATACTCTCAGGACGAGGCGATGAGGGGGCCACGCGCACTGAGATCGGTTGGCTTCGCCCCCCTCATCCGGCCCTTCGGGCCACCTTCTCCCTGTCGGGGAGAAGGGAGTTCAGCGCTTCATCATCCTCGGATCGAGCGCATCGCGGATCGCGTCGCCGATGTAGTTGACGCTCAAGACCGTGAGCGAGATGGCGAGACCCGGCCAGAGCACGCGCGACGGGTTGATCTGCAGGAAGTTGGCGCCGTCGAACAAGAGCCGGCCCCAGGTCGGGAAGTCCGAGGGGAAGCCGAGACCGAGGAAGGACAGCGCCGATTCCGTGATGATCGCCGAGGCGATGCCGAGCGTCGCCGAGACCATGATCGAGCTCATCACATTCGGCAGGATGTGCTTGAGGATCACCCGGTATTCCCACATGCCGCTGGATTTCGCCGCCAGCACGAATTCCTGGCTTTTGACCGCCAGCACGTCGCCGCGGACGATGCGGGCGGTGTGCATCCAGCTGGTGATGCCGATGACGAAGACGATCAGGATAAAGATCCCGCTCTCCGGGCCGAAGGCGGCCCGCAGCGTGTCGCGAAACAGCATGATGATGACCAGCAGCAGCGGCAGGAGGGGCAGCGCGAGGAATAGATCGGTGATCCGCATCAAGAGCCCGTCGATCCGCTTGAAGTAGCCGGACAGGACGCCGACCAGCGTGCCGAGCAGCAGGGCCAAAAGCATGGCCGTGATGCCGACGGCCAGCGAGATCTGCCCGCCGGCGAGAACCTGGGCCAGCATGTCGTGGCCGAGATTGTCGGTGCCGAACGGGTGGACCCAGGATGGCCCCTGGTTCTTCGCCTTGATGTCGATCTTGTTCGGGTCGATCGTGTGGATGAACGGCCCGAGATAGACCGCGGTGACGATGAAGGCGAAGACGATCAGGCCCGCGACGCCGCCCGGATGGGCCCTGAACTGGTGCCAGAGATCGCCGGCAAACGAGCGGCCAGGCTTTTCGATGGTGGCGAGGGCGTCAGTCATAGCGAATCCTCGGGTCGAGAATGCCGTAAAGCACGTCGGCAATCAGGTTGAAGAGGACGATCAGCACCGCGAAGATGAAGGTGAGCGTCTGTACCAGCGGGATGTCGGCGCCCTGGATGGCGGTGATCAGCAATTGGCCGAGCCCGTTCACCCGGAAGATCTGCTCGGTGATGATGGCCCCGGAAAAGATGGTCGGCACGCCGAGCGCGATGACCGTCACCACCGGGATCAGGCTGTTGCGCAGCACGTGGACCAGAAGCACGACCTTTTCCTTCACCCCCTTGGCGCGCGCGGTGCGGACATAGTCCTGATGCAGGTTGTCGAGCATGGAGGCACGGACGAAGCGGCTGATCTGCGAGGTGTTGTAGAGGGTGAGCACCAGCACCGGCAGGAACATTTGCCTGATTTGCGCGACGAAGCTCGACCAGTCGTTGACGACGAGATTGGTGTCGTAGATCGACGGGAACCACTGCAGATAGGAGCTGAAGATGACGATCAGCAGCACGCCGGTGAAGAAGGTCGGGACCGAATAGCCGACCATCGAGACGAAGGTGCCGATCTGGTCGAAGATCGAATACTGCTTGTAGGCGGAGATCACGCCGATCGGGATCGCCAGCAATACGCCGAATAGATAGGACAGGCCGACGACCCAGAGCGTCTGCGGCAGGCGCTGGACGATCAGGTCGACCACCGGGCTGCGGGTGGCCCAGGACAAAACGCGCAGGCGCTCGCCGCTGCCGACGGTGATCCCGGTGATCTGTTCGAAGATGTTCAGCGGTTCGTTGATGAAGAACTGCTGCAGCCATTTGAGGAAGCGGATGAAGAAGGGTTGATCCAGGCCCAGTGCTGCTCGCATCTGTTCGCGAACTTCGGGCGGAATGGTCAGGGGGAGGTCGCCAAGGGGATCGTTGGGAGCGAGATCCAGCAGAGCGAAGATGATGAAGCTGATAATCAGCAGAGTCGGGATTGCAAACAGCAATCGCCGCAGAGTGTAGGTGAACATCGGAGGGGTCCCTGACTGTCACGAAGAGGGCGGTCGCCGGGCCGGCGGGAATGCAGGCCCGGCGAAACGGCACTTACTTCTTGCGCTTCCAGTCAGCGACGTTCCACAATTCGCTGTCCCAGGCATTCATGCGCACGCCCTCGAGGGTGACGGAATGGGACGAGACGTTGCCGCGGTGGATGAGCGGGATCTGCGCCACGTCGTTGGTCAGCATGTCGTTCAGCTTCTTGGCGATGACGGCGCGGTCCTCGATCTTGGCGGTCTTGCCGAGTTCGACAACCAGCTTGTCGTATTCCGGGTTGCAGTAGCGGACGATGTTCTCACCCTGCCACCCGGTCGCGGGGCTCGGGATCTTGTCGCACATCCAGCCGGCCATGTACTTCTCCGGGTCGGTGCCGTCGAAGTTGTTGGTGTACATCTGTACGTCGGCATAGAATTTCTGGAAGGTGTCCGGGGATGCCGGGTCGCCGCCGAAGAAGACGTTGGCGGCAATGTTGCGCAGTTCGACCTCCACACCGATCTGGGACCACATGTCCTTGATCAGCGCCTGGCTGGCCTGGCGGACCGAATTGGTCGAGGTCTGGAAGAGGAAGGAAAGCTTCACGCCGTCCTTGGCACGGATGCCGTCGGAACCCTTTGCCCAGCCGGCATCGTCGAGCAGCTTGTTGGCGGCATCGATGTCCTGTTTCAGGCACCAGTCGACGTCGGTCGACTTGTAGATATCCGGCGCCGGCAGGATGTTGCAGGTCGGCTGGCCCGCTTCGCCGTAACCGGCCTCGTCGATGATGTCACGGTCGATGGCGAGCGACAGGGCCTTCTTCACGGCCGGGTCGGAAAGAGCCGGATGCGGGCCTGCCTCCTTGGTGGAGCGCTTGTCTCCGAGCGAGGAATCGACGGCAAAGGGGTTCACGTCGATGCGCTCGACCTGGGTGCCGAAGGCGGTGACGAGCGTGCCCTTGCCGGCTGCCATCATCGTGGCGAGGATTTCCGGTTCCACCTGCATGTTCCAGGCATAGTCGAATTCGCCGGTTTCGAGCACGGCGCGGGCGGCCGATGCCGCATCACCGCCGCCCTTGAGTGTCACGGTGGCGAAGGCAGGCTTGGCCGGGTCGCGATAGTTCGGATTGGCCTCGAAGGTGATGACATCGCTCGGCTTGAATTCCTTGACGACGAAGGGGCCGGTGCCGATCGGGCCGAAATTGGCGGCGGTGCATTCCGGAGCCTTGGCACCGAGGCAATCCTTGAACTGGGCCGCCTGGATGATCGGCGACTGGGCGCCGACGAAGGCGCTGTAGGGATAGGGCTTGGCCTCGGAGAAGGAGATCTTGATGGTGGAGGCATCGACCGCCTCGACATTGGTCACGCCTTCGTAATAGGCGGCCTGGGCGCATCCGCCATCCGGCGCCGTGCAGTATTTCCAGGTGAAGATGGCATCGTCTGCGGTGACTGGCGTGCCATCCGACCACTTGAGGTCCGGTTTCAGCTTCCAGGTGATGCTCTTCAGGTCGGCGGCGACGCCGCCGTTCTCGACCGTCGGGATTTCGGCGGCCAGCATCGGCACGAGCGTGCCGGTCTCGTCATAGCGTGCCAGCGGCTCGATCACCATGGAGGCGCTGTAGACTTCCTTGGTGCCGCCGGAGAGGTAAGGATTGAGGGTCGATACGGCCTGCCAGAAGAGGATCTTGAGCTCACCGTCCGAGCCGCGTTCGGCTAGCGCCGGCGCTGCCTGGAAGGCCAGCGCCGCAGCCGATGCTGCCAATAGAATACGGAATTTATGCATGTCGTCATTCCCCTGTTTTTATCGTTGGAGTTGTGAACGTCAGTGCTGCCTGAAGGAGAGTTCCCGTTCTCCCGGCAATCAAGGCCAATCCCAGTTATCTTGCTGGCCCTGTTCGCTAATTTTGATTTCCTGGCCTCCGTTTGAAGTGCTTTCCCGCTCGGAAAATCGGTCCGAAACCCGCAGGACTGATCAAAATTTGAGCCATCTAAGCATAGGCCTATTTTCCGTTCAAGGCGGAAAATTGCGGCTTGCAAAAGCGCTTTGAGGCAGCGCAGTATGGCCGGATAAGAGTGGGAACAACAAGAAAAACCGAGGACCGAACACATGCCTGTGTTGAACCGTGCCAGCGAATTGCAGGGCGAGGTGGCTGCCTGGCGCCGCCATCTTCACGAGAACCCCGAACTCCTGTTCGACGTCTACGAGACGGCCGAATTCGTTGCGGACAAGCTGACCTCCTTCGGGTGTGACGTCGTCGAGACCGGCATCGGCCGGACCGGCGTCGTCGCCATCATCAAGGGCAATCGCGGCGACGGGCCGGTCGTCGGGTTTCGCGCCGACATGGATGCGCTGCCGATCTACGAGACGAGCGGCAAGGAATGGGCGTCGAAGACGCCGGGCAAGATGCATGCCTGTGGTCATGACGGGCATACCGCCATGCTGCTCGGGGCCGCGAAATATCTCGCCGAGACCCGCAATTTCCGCGGCTCCGTCGCGGTGATCTTCCAGCCGGCGGAAGAGGGCGGCGGCGGCGGTCGGGAAATGGTCGAGGACGGCATGATGGAGACCTTCGGGATTTCGCAGGTCTACGGCATGCACAATCATCCGGGCATACCGGTCGGCCATTTCGCCACCCGCAAGGGTTCGGTGATGGCGGCGGCCGACGAGTTCGAGATCCTCGTGCACGGCCGCGGCGGGCATGCGGCCCAGCCGCACAAGACAATCGATCCGGTGCTGGTTTCCTCCCACATCGTCATTGCACTCCAGGCAATCGCCTCCCGCGAGGTCGATCCGCTGCAATCCGTGGTCGTGACGGTGGCGACGGTGCATGGCGGCGAGGCGTCGAACGTGATCCCCAATACGGTGAAGCTGACCGGCACGGTGCGCACGCTCCTCCCCGAGACCCGCGACTATGCCGAGCGTCGCCTGAGCGAAGTGGCGAACGGCATTGCGGCCAGTTTCGCAGCGCGGGTCGATGTGCATTATCGACGCGGCTATCCGGTGACCTTCAACCATCCCCACGAGACGGAGTTCGCGCTCGGCGTGATGCGGCGGATTTCCGGAGAGCGGGCCGTCGAAGGCGAGATAGCGCCGATGATGGGGGCGGAGGACTTCTCCTACATGCTGGAGGCTCGTCCCGGCAGCTTCGTCTTCATCGGCAACGGCGACAGCGCCAATCTTCACCATTCCGCCTACGACTTCAACGACGAGGCGATCCCCTACGGCATCAGCTATTGGGTCACGCTCGCGGAGACGGCGCTCGCGGCGTAAGGCCGCGCCCCCCCCCCAAGCAGTTGTCGGAAATCGCAGGCTTCAAGGGACGTGTCGGATGGTGGAAATTTCGAATGGCAATCTTCAGGGCGAGGCCCCGGTCCTCTCGGTCAAGGACCTGACGACCTCGTTCAAGGTCGGCGACGAATGGCGGTCGGTGGTCAAGGGCGTGAGCTTCGATGTCGCGCCACGCGAAACCGTGGCGATCGTCGGTGAATCCGGCTCGGGCAAGAGCGTCACCTCGCTGTCGATCATGCGGCTGCTGCCGCAAAATTCGAGCCGCATCGAGGGCAGCGTCAAGTTGAACGGGCGCGAACTGCTGGCGCTCGGTTCAGAAGAGATGCGCAAGGTGCGCGGCAACGAGATCGCCATGATCTTCCAGGAGCCGATGACCTCGCTCAATCCGATCTTCCCGATCGGCAAGCAGATCGCCGAAGCGATCACCTGCCATCGCGACGTCTCCACAGCCGAGGCGAAGGCCGAGGTCCTGCGTCTGCTGGACAAGGTCCGTATCCCGAATGCCAAGAGCCGTTTCAACGACTATCCGCATCAGTTTTCCGGCGGCATGCGCCAGCGCGTGATGATCGCCATGGCGCTCGCCAGCCGACCAAAGCTCCTGATCGCCGACGAACCGACGACGGCGCTCGACGTCACCATCCAGGGCCAGATCCTCGACCTGATCAAGGTGCTGCAGGACGAGGAGGGGATGGCGGTTCTGTTCATCACCCACGACATGGGCGTGGTGGCGGAAGTCTCCGACCGGACGATCGTGATGTTCCGCGGCGAGGCGGTCGAAACCGGCTCCACCGACGATATCTTCAATCGCGGCAAACATCCCTATACGAGGGCGCTGCTCTCGGCCGTGCCGAAGCTCGGCTCGATGGGTGGGCGCGAACGGCCGATGCGCTTTCCGGTCATCGACATCGTCACCGGCGAAACCCGGATTCCGGAGACGGAAGCCGGCGGCGTCGACGGCGCCAGACGGCCGGTGCTGGAGGTGAAGAACCTGACCACGCGCTTCGACATCCATTCCGGCCTGCTCGGCCGCAAGAGCGGCGCGGTCCACGCGGTGGAGAATGTTTCCTTCGATCTGCGGGAAGGCGAGACGCTGGCGCTGGTCGGGGAATCCGGTTGCGGCAAGTCGACGACGGGACGCTCGATCACCCGGCTGGTCGAGCCGACCGCCGGCGCGATCTCGCTCGACGGCTATGATGTCATCAACCTTGACCGGACTTCGCTGCGCAAGATGCGGCGCAGCATCCAGATGGTGTTCCAGGACCCGTTCGCCAGTCTCGATCCGCGCATGAGCGTTGGCAGCGCCGTGATGGAACCGTTTGTCGAGCATGGGCTGGGACCGAAGGCGCAGGCGCGCGACAAGGCTGCCGACCTGCTGGAGCGGGTGGGGCTGAAGGCCGACATGATGCGGCGCTATCCGCACGAATTCTCCGGCGGCCAGCGCCAGCGCGTCGCCATTGCCCGCTCCCTGATGCTCGATCCGAAGGTGATCGTCGCCGACGAGGCGGTTTCGGCGCTCGACGTGTCGATCAAGGCGCAGGTCTGCAACCTTCTGCTCGACCTGCAGCAGAGCTTCAATCTCGCCTATCTGTTCATTTCTCACGACATGGCCGTGGTCGAGCGGGTGAGCCACCGGGTTGCGGTGATGTATCTCGGCGAGATCGTCGAGATCGGCCCGCGCCAGGCGGTGTTCGACAATCCGCAGCACGCCTATACGAAGAAGCTGATGGCGGCCGTGCCGATTCCCGATCCGGCCCGGCGTAGCCTCAAGCGCAATGTTTCGACCGAGGAGATCAAAAGCCCGATCCGCCCGGTCGGCTATGTGCCGCCGGTGCGGCAGTATCGCGAAGTCTCGGCCGGACATCTGGTCCAGGTGTGAGGCAGGCTCTGGAGGCGGGTCCGGACGGCGCTGTCGGCGCCGACCTCTTCCGCTTTCCGATCGCCTTCGCTCGTTGAACTTCATCCGCCCTTAAACAAACATCCGTCATTGTCTTCGGCTAGGCCAGTGTGTGATCGTGGCCTAGCATTGGCGGGGAGTTGCATGGCAGATACGGATGGGGCGCAGGCGAACGATACCGGGGCGACCGGCGCCCGCCGGCATGGTGGCAGGCTTTCCGACATCCTGACAAGCATTGCCGGCGACGAAACTCGCGATCGCGTCTCCGTCGCGGACATTTTCCAGGCCATGGGCGACCGCGCCTTCGGTGCGCTGATCCTGATCTTTGCGCTGCCGAACGTCATCCCGACACCGCCGGGAACCTCGGCGCTGACCGGTGCACCCCTGGTGTTCTTGTCGGCGCAACTGATGCTCGGCCAGTCGCCATGGCTGCCGAGGATCATCGCCGACCGTTCCATGACGCGAAGCGATTTCGCCTCGATCGTCAGCCGGATTTCGCCCTGGCTGGCGCGCGGCGAGCGCATGCTGCGGCCCAGGCTCAGCTTCTTGATCTATCCGCCGGCCGAATATGTCATCGGCCTGCTCTGTCTTATCCTGGCGATCATCCTCACCCTGCCGGTGCCGCTCGGCAATATCCTGCCGGCAATCGCCATCTGCCTGTTTTCCTGCGGTATTCTCGAGCGTGACGGTGTCTTCATCCTGCTCGGCACGGCGATATTTACGGTGGCGGTGAGCGTCGTCGCGGGCGTGCTCTACGCGTTGCTCAAGGGGTTCATCCTGCTTATCAACGCCGTCGTGGTGTGATCGACCGAAATGCGGGACTTCGCCGGCTTGCTCTTTGCAAAGCAGGACCGGCCGGCCTATCCTTTAGACATCGATCGTTTCGCGCAGGACAGGCCATGTTGATCTCACTCTACCAGATGCAGCCGATTTCGGGCGATGCCGCGGCCAATCTTTCCAAGATCGCTCAAGCCGCGGCGGCGGCCTCGGACATGGGGGCGGACCTTCTGGTCACCCCGGAGCTTTCCACCACCGGCTATGCCTTGAGCCCGGACCAGTTCGCCGAGATCGCCGAGGGCCGCGACGGAGACATTGTGGGAGCGCTCAGCGAGATCGCCGCCGAATTCGAGATTGCCATCTGCGCCGGTTTTGCCGAGCGGGACGGGGAGGCGGTCTATAACAGCGCCGTCCTCGTGCGCCCCGACGGGGCCAGCGAATTCTATCGCAAGGGCCATCTCTACGGCGAGGCCGAACGGGCCGCCTTTGCGCCGGGCGGCGATCTGCCACATGTCTTCGATTTCGCCGGCATCCGCACCGGCATGCTGATCTGCTACGACGTCGAGTTTCCCGAATATGTCCGCACGCTGGCGCTGGCCGGCGCCGAGCTCGTCCTGGTGCCGACGGCCTTGCCGGCCGGACCGATCAGCCGGCGCGTGGCGGACATGGTGGTGCCTACCCGTGCCTTCGAGAACGGCATGTTCATCGTCTATGCCGACCTGTGCGGCGAGGAGGGCGCGCTCTCCTACAGCGGCCGCTCGGTCATCGTCGGCCCGGACGGCGACGAACTGGCCCGCGCCGGCACGCGCGAAGCCCTGCTCGTCGCGGAAATCGAGCTATCCGCCTATGACGACTGCCGCAAGCAGAACCCCTATCTCAGCGACCGCCGTCCGACACTCTATCGCCTGTGATGGAGCGCTGCGGTTCTCTGCCGGTCTAGATCACCGTGAAGTCGAGGTTGGTCAGCAGCAGCCCCGGATCGAGTACGGCGATCAGGACGCTCCCGCCGGCGGCGCTGCCATTGCTGTCGAAGAAGAGGTTCCCGGTGTCGCTCTCGTAAATTATCCGATCGCTGGCATCCTGCGCCAAGCCTGTCGTATTGCGGACAAAGGCTGCTGCGGCAAGGGTGCCCACTGCGCCGATCGTGGTGAACACGCTGTTTTCCAGGGAGATCGTGTCGTCGGCGACGGAGAAATCGGTAATCGTATCCACATTGGTCACGGCGTTTGGCGTCGAGTGGAAAACGAAGAAATCCGCACCGGTTCCGCCCGTGAGGGTGTCGTTGCCGATGTTGCCGAAGAGCCTGTCGGCACCGGCACCCCCATTGATGGTGTCACTGCCGGCGCCGCCGTTGATGATGTTGTTGGCGCCGTTTCCGGTCATCAGGTTATTGAGCCCGTTGCCGCTGCCGTTGATGTTGCCCGCACCGATTAGCGTCAGGCGCTCGATCGCCGCAAAGTCCGCCAACGTGCGGCTAATCGTCGAGGTGATCAGGTCATTGCCGCCACTGTCGATGACTGTGTCATTCTCCGCCCCCAACACGTATACGTCATTTCCCAAGCCGCCATCCAGTGTGTCGAGGCCGGCGCCGCCGTCGAGCACGTTGATACCCGAGTTGCCTGTGATGATGTTGATCAGGGCATTCCCGGTGCCGTTGATGTTCGCGGCGCCAAGCAGTGTCAGGCGTTCGATCGATGCGTGGGCCGCGAGCGAGCGGGAGATCGTCGAGGTGATCAGGTCGTTGCCACCAGTGTCGATGACGGTATCGTTTTCTGCCCCCAGCATATAGGCGTCATTGCCGAGGCCGCCGATCAACGTGTCGAGGCCCGCATTGCCATTCAGCACATTGACGCCGGAATTGCCGGTGATGATATTGGCGAGGCCATTGCCGGTGCCGTTGATATTGCCGGCACCGAGCAAAGTCAGGTTTTCTATCGCCGCCAGCGCAGCGAGCGATCGTGTAATCGTCGACGTGACCGTATCTGTGCCGCCGGTGTCAGTCACTGTGTCGCTTCCGTCGCCCAGCACATATGTGTCGTTGCCGAGGCCGCCGTTGAGGGTGTCAGCCCCTGCTGCCCCGTCGAGAATGTTGTTTCCCGAATTGCCGTTGATGACATTCGCCAGGCCATTGCCGATGCCGTTGATATTGGCGGTACCAAGCATTGACAGATTCTCGACATTGGCTCCGAGTGTGAAGCTGACCGCAGTCTGCACCGTATCGGTTCCCTCGCCGACACCCTCAAAGATCTGGTCGCCGATCGAATCGACGACGTATGTGTCGTTGCCGGCGCGGCCCTGCATGGTGTCACTGCCGCCGAGCCCATTGAGCACATCGTCGCCGGCGCTGCCCCGCAGTGTGTCCGCATCACCATTGCCGGTGAATGTCCTTGTCGTTGCGGTGATGGTGCCGAGTACATTGACGACGCCACCCTGGCTTCCGTCGTTGCCCAACAGGTCGACGAAGATATCCACGTCGCCGGCGGTGATCGTGGAGCCGCCAAGCTGGAACACGTCGTCACCCGCCCGGACGGTCAGCAGGCCGGAGGTGGTGAAACCTGCAACGAAGTTGACGGATTCTCCTGTGCGCAGGGTCACGTTGGGGGCGCCCCCAGTCGAGACAAGGGCACTGACCAGAATCGATCCGACATTGTCGCTACCGATCGTGAATGTGCCGGAGGTGAAGATGCGGTTCAGTTCGGTGTCGGAAAGCTCGAGGGCGGCCGCTACGTCCGTCAGGCTGCCGAGGATGATCGCGCGTCCGTCGGTCACGGGGCGCAGAATGACATCGCCACTTGCCGTGATGCCAGATGTAGCGGCGATCGTCACGCGATCCGCGTTGACGACCACGTCGCCCCCCGAGGAAACCGTAGCGGAGAAAGGGGCCTCCAGATTGAGTAGCCCATTGGCTCCGGTGGTGAGAATAACCGAACCGGTTCCGAAGGTACTAAGGCCGGCGTCGGTGCCGGTATCGTCAAGGATGCTGATGTTTCGGCCGGCATCGACTATGAGATTTCCGCCGGTCGTACCTGACTGGCTGTCTGCGACCATGTCGGCAAAGCCGCTGATCACGACATCACGACCGGCGTCGAACGTGATGCTTCCATTGGCGCGTACGTCGTTGTCGAAATCGGCGCCCGCTGTCCCGAACGCAATGTCGCGGCCCACGGTCAGCGTGATGTCTCCGCCCGTCGCGGCGATGGCGTCCCGGTCCACGGCGGACGTGATGTCGGAATCGAAGCCGATGGCCGTGAGGTTCACGTCGCCCGAAGTCGACCCGCCGCGGATGGATTCAGAGCCGGTCACGTCGGTCAGCGTGATCGTGCCGAGATTGGTGAAGTCGATGTCGCCGGAGGTGGCGACATTGAGACCGGAGACGGCATCGGTCAATCCGCCGATCTGGACTGCTCCGACGTTACCGATGGCAATGCCGCCCGTGTTCGTCTCCGCCTCGATTGCGCCGGTTTGGGTTTCAAGGGCATTGCCCGGAGCGCCAACTCCGGTCCCTGCGCTCAAAACGACCGATGATGCTTGAATGTCGACCGCCGAGTCGGAACCGGCCTCGGTAATGCTGCCGCTGGCGACGAGCGTGACGCCGTTGAATGTCGAGATGTTGTCGACCACGATCGAATCCGGCGCCTGTCCCGGATTGGCCAGGTCGCCGACCTGCAGGCTTCCGGTCCCGAGCGAGTCGGTGATGTTGAGCGTGATGTTGACGCCGGGAACCGAGGCCTGAATGCTCAGCAAGTCCGCCGGGTGAGCGATGACTGCGAGCACCGCGCCGTCGCTATCGCGGGTAAGCACGGAGGTCCCATTGCCAGGTGTGCCATCATCCTCGATCGTGTAGCTGCCTGCCTCGCCTATTAGGAATGTCGTGGGCATGGGATACTCCTCAGCGCGTTGACGGCGGAAACCATTATCCGTCGTGACTAAAGGCGAATTCGATATCGAAATTTTCGGAGTTGCTCATTTATACGTCCGTGCTCGAATATTGGCAAGGATTGTTACTCTGTTTCGCAAGAACAGCTTGGGCGTGTGGGGAATTTTTGCAGCGCAATCACCGGCCGCGCTGGAAAAAGATCGGTTGGCGGATCAGGAATTATTTTCATCTGCTCAACAGCCACCTCTCGGAGCCTGCCAGGTTTGATCTGAATGAGAGCCTGAAAGCCAGACAACTTCGCAGATGACCTGCTCCGCTCCCCGGAACGTCGAAGGAGGCGGGTCTCAGGTCGCCGACCGTCCGCTTGTCGGCGGATGGCTGTCTAATGCTAATGGGGAGCGCATTATCCACCGATCGATCGATGCAACGTGAACATGCAAGGGGGCGCAGATCAAATGGGGCGTTGCGCCTGCGGCCCCATCGTCGCCTTGCATAGCTCTTCCCTTAGTCGATGAGGAGAAGGGGGTTCGCGAGCGCAGGCGTTGGCCTCGGCAGGGCCCCGGCCGGAAGCGCGGCCGGACATTTGCCAGCAGGTCGGGGCGTGGAGGGTGGGCACGCCCCGACCTGTGCTTATCTGTGAACGGTACTCAGTGCGCGATCATCACGTGGCGGACGGCGGTGTAGTCCTCCAGCGCATAGACCGACATGTCCTTGCCGTAGCCGGACTGTTTCAGGCCGCCATGCGGCATCTCGTTGCACAGCATGAAGTGGGTGTTGATCCAGGTGCAGCCGTAGCGAAGGCGGGCTGCGGTCTTCATGGCGCGGGAAATGTCCTTGGTCCAGACCGAGGAGGCAAGGCCGTAGTCGCTGTCATTCGCCCAGGCGATCGCATCGTCTGTCTCGGAGAAGCGGGTAACCGAGACGACCGGGCCGAACACTTCGCGGCGCACGATCTCGTCGTCCTGCAGCGCGCCGGCGACGACGGTCGGGGCGTAGAAGAAGCCCTTTTCGCCCGATACCTTGCCGCCGGTGACGATTTCCATGTGGGCATGCTCGGAGGCGCGGGTGACGAAGCTTTCGACGCGGTCGCGCTGGCGCCTGGAGATCAGCGGGCCGATCTCGTTTTCGGTGTCGTCGGCCTGGTTGAACTTCAGCGTCGAGACGGCCGAGGCAAGGTCGGCGACGAAGTTGTCGTAGATCTTGTCGGAGGCGTAGATGCGGCAGGCGGCGGTGCAGTCCTGTCCGGCATTGTAGAAGCCGAAGGTGCGGATGCCGGCGACGACGGCCTCGAGGTCGGCATCGTCATAGACGATCACCGGGGCTTTGCCGCCGAGTTCGAGATGGGTGCGCTTGACCGTCTTGGCGGCGGCGGCGAGCACCTTCTTGCCGGTGGCGATATCGCCGGTGATCGACACCATGTTGACCTTGGCATGGTTGATGATGGCATTGCCGACGCTTTCGCCGCGACCGAGCACGACGTTCACCACGCCTTCCGGCAGGATGTCGGCCAACAGCTTGGCCATCTTCAAGGCGGTGAGCGGCGTCTGTTCCGATGGCTTGAAGACCACCGTGTTGCCGCCGGCGATCGCCGGGGCAAGCTTCCAGGCCATCATCATCAGCGGATAGTTCCACGGCGCGATCGAGCCGACAATGCCGACCGGGTCGCGGCGGATCATCGAGGTGTGGCCCGGCAGGTATTCGCCGGCGACCGGCGCATGCAGCGAGCGGATGGCGCCGGCGAAGAAGCGCCAGCAGTCGACGATGGCCGGGATTTCGTCATTCAGCACGGCATTGATCGGCTTGCCGCAGTTGAGGCTTTCCAGCGTGGCGAAGCCGGCGGCATCCTGCTCGATCGCGTCGGCGATCTTCAGAAGATAGGCCGAGCGCTGCGACGGGGTGGTGGCGGACCAGCTGTCGAATGCGGTTTCGGCGGCATCGACGGCGGCGTCCACCTGGGCAAGTGAAGCCTCGGGCAGGGCGAGAATGGTCTCGCCGGTCTTCGGGTTCAAAACCTTTTCCTCGGTTTCGGTGCCGGCCTCGAACTTCGAGCCGATCAGCATTTGCGTGTCCATCTGGTTCTCCCTCAACGTATCGAGTTGTCTTTGATGTTATTTGCCGCTGCCCGAAATCTGGTCGGTGTCGCGGGTCAGGTAATAGGCGGCGAGGATCGGCAGGAGCGTGACGATCACCACCAGCATGGCGACCACATTGGTGACGGGTCGCTGGCGCGGGCGGATCAGTTCTTCGAGCATCCAGATCGGCAGGGTCGACTGCTGGCCGGCGGTGAAGGTCGTGACGATGACCTCGTCGAAGGACAGCGCGAAGGCGAGCATGCCGCCGGCGAGAAGGGCCGTGGCGATATTCGGTAGCACCACGTAGCGGAAGGTCTGGAAGCCGTCGGCGCCGAGATCCATCGAGGCCTCGATCAGCGACCCCGAGGTGCGGCGGAAGCGGGCGACGGCGTTGTTGTAGACCACGACGACGCAGAACGTGGCGTGGCCGAGAATGATCGTCCACATCGAGAACGGGATCTCGGCCAGCGAAAAGGCCGAGCGCAGCGCGATGCCGGTGATGATGCCGGGCAGCGCGATCGGCAGGATCACCAGCAGCGAGATCACCTCGCGACCGAAGAACTTGGTGCGCGACACGGCGGCGGCGGCCAGCGTGCCGAGCAGCAGCGCGACGGCGGTGGCGATCGAGGCCACCTTGACCGACAGCGTCAGCGCTTCCCAGACATCCGGCCGGTTCCAGGTGACGGCGAACCACTTGGTGGTGAAACCCGGCGGCGGCCACTGGAAGCTCTTTTCCTCCGTGGTGAAGGCATAGACGAAGATCAGGAGGATCGGCAGGTGCAGGAACAGGAGCCCGCCGGCGGCCGCGAGTTTGAGCGGCCATCCGGCCGAGGAACGATCAGAGCGCATCGAAAGCCCCCATGCGTTTGGCGGCCCACAGATAGACGCCCATGATGACGATCGGCACGACCGAGAAGGCGGCGGCGAGCGGCACGTTGCCGGCCGTGCCCTGCTGGGCATAGACGGCCTGGCCGATGAACAGCCGCGACGAGCCGACGATCTGCGGAATGATGTAGTCGCCAAGCGTCAGCGAGAAGGTGAAGATCGAACCGGCGATGATGCCGGGCAGCGCCAGCGGCAGAAGCACATGGCGGAAGGTCTGGTTCGGCCGGGCGCCGAGATCGCCGGACGCCTCGATCAGATTGCCGGGCACACGTTCGAGTGCGGCCTGGACCGGCAGGATCATGAAGGGCAGCCACACATAGACGAACACCAGGAACGTGCCGATATAGCTGATCGACAGCGAATTCCCGCCGATCACCGGAATGGCGAGGATCGCGTCCAGCAGCCAGGTCAGGTGCAGCTTGTCGAAGGCCCAGGTGAGGATACCTTCCTTGGCGAGGATCAGCTTCCAGGCATAGACCTTGACCAGATAGCTCGACCAGAGCGGCAGCATGACGCCCAAATAGAAGAAGGCCTTCCATTTGCCGGTGGCGTAACGGGCGGCATAATAGGCGATCGGGAAGGCGAGCACGGCCGACGCGATGGTGACGATTGCCGCCATCAGCACGGTGCGCAGGATGATGTCGAAATTGGCCGGGTTGAGCAGCTGGCCATACGTCGACAGAGTCAGCTCATAGCTGATCATCCCGGAAAATTCGTCGATCGAGAAGAAGCTCTGCAACAAAAGCGCGATCAGCGAGCCGATATAGATGATGCCGAGCCACAGCACTGGCGGCACCAGCATCAGCAGGAGCAGAAGGTTCGGGCGGCGCCAGAACAGGTCCGACAGGCGCCCCATGACGCCGCCGCGTCCCGGCAGGATGGATGTGGTGGCGACCTCGCTCATGCCTCGTCGTCCATGTAGTGCAGGTCGGACGGCTGCCAGGACAGCCGGGCCATGGCGCCGATCTCCGGCACCGGCTGGCCGGCCGGCACCATCACCGACAGGGCGAGATCGCCGGCCGAAACCGTAAGCCTTGTCGCCGCGCCGAGAAAGCTTCGGGAGCGCACGGTGGCCGAAACGCCGCCATCGGCGGCAAGGCGGATCGCCTCGGGCCGCAGGCTGGCCCATTTCGCCTCGCCGCCGAGCACCGTCATGTCGGCGGGCGAAATCACGTTGGACGAGCCGACGAAATCGGCGACGAAGCGCGTCCGCGGGCGGTTGTAGATTTCCTCCGGCGTGCCGGCCTGAACGATCTTGCCGTCGTTGAACACGGCGACGCGGTCGGCCATGGACAGGGCCTCGCCCTGGTCGTGGGTGACGAACACGAAGGTGATGCCGAGCGAGCGCTGCAGGGTCTTCAGCTCTTCCTGCATCTGCTCCCGCAGCTTGAGGTCGAGCGCGCCGAGCGGCTCGTCGAGGAGGAGCACCTTTGGCTTGTTGACCAGCGCGCGCGCGAGCGCCACGCGCTGCCGCTGGCCGCCCGACAACTGGCCTGGCTTGCGCCCGCCATAACCCGGCAGCTTGACGAGTTCGAGCGCCTGTCCGGCGAGCTTCAGCCGCTCGGACTTCTCGACACCCTTGACCATCAGCCCGTAGGCGACGTTGTTGAGGATGTCGAGATGCGGAAACAGCGCGTAGTCCTGGAACACGGTGTTGACGTGGCGGCGATAGGGCGGCACGCCCTCGGCCGTTTCGCCGAAGATCTCGATATGGCCGGAGGTCGGCTGTTCGAAGCCGGCGATCAGGCGCAGGCAGGTCGTCTTGCCGGAACCGGACGGCCCGAGCATGGCGAAGAATTCGCCGGGCGCGATCGCGAGATCGACGGCATCGACGGCTTTGACCGCGCCGAAATGGCGCGACACCTGCGAGAAGGAAACAGCTGCGGTCATGGGGACTCCGGTCGATGTTTTGGACTTCTCTCCCTTTGTGGGAGAGAAAGCGATTTCAGCATCTTAGCCTTGGCTAAGTGCTAGAAATCGCAAGTGAGGGGGTGGGTACGGAGGGGACCCCCTCACTTGCAGAAATCTAACGTTTAGCACTCGCTACGCTCGGCTAAATCGTTGATTTTGCTTTCTCCCCCACCCAGGCAAGGTTATCACATATGGGATACCGGTGGCGGCTCCGGGCTCCCTCTTCTCCCCTCGGGGAGAAGTGCCGAGCGTATGCGAGGCGATGAGGGGGCGGCACGCGCGG
>Ga0209643_1000162_pt1 | contig 160113 bp, 137 predicted proteins | sample AutmiccBRH37_all_FD_187383 | JGI IMG/M metagenome (GOLD analysis project Ga0209643, IMG submission 187383) | Deep subsurface microbial communities from Mt. Terri, Switzerland - Autotrophic microbial communities BRH/37_all (SPAdes) (version 2) | ecosystem: Environmental > Aquatic > Deep...
TGTCACCTTACCCCTTCTTCAGGGAGGTGGGCGAGCCTTTTAACTTGTCCAAAAATGGGTAATTCTCTTGTCCGAAAGTGGGGAAGAAATCTGTCCGCTTATGGGTATTTTACCGTGGCCGCTTACAACAGGATGCACCAGGACATCTGTAGCTTTGTGAGTAAGACATTCTATGGAGGAAAGGTAGCACCATCAGTGAACGAGCGCACTGAAACAAGAGTGCTTCGTGCCAAGCGCTCCCTGACCTTTATTGACACGTCAACCTTGACCCCCAGGGCAGCAAAGCCTGTAGGTACATACTCACGCTACAATCTCCTACATTCAGGGATTATACTCGGTTTAGTCCGGGAGATAGCTCATCAGTTTTCTCTGACCAATCCCTCAGAGAAGATTGGCATTGTTAGCAGGTACGCCGCACAGACCAAACTCATCCAGGCGTTGATCAATGCCGAGTTTGATGGACATGTAAGAAGTGCTGCTACGGTTCATCGGTTCCAGGGAAACGAGAAGCACACTATGATCGTCGACCTAACTGACTCGGAACCAGCGGGGCGGGGTCAGTATGTCAAGGATACTGAAAACTTCGAGGAGGGAGCCCGCCTTATTAACGTTGCTGTAAGTCGAGCCCAAGAGAACCTCGTCTTGGTTGCCGACATAAGGCATCTTCAGAAGACCGAAGAATTTACCATTGTCAAGAGGTTACTTGCTCATTTCAGGCGCTACGGACAGGAGCTTGACATAGAGAGACTCTTAGGGCTGGATACGTTGCCTCCCAGCTGGGAAGAGATCGCAGCGAGTTCTGACTCATCTTTGCAGAAGTATGACATCGTTGAGGCAACTCTGTTTCCCCGTTTGTTCCGGAAGGAACTACGGGAGGCTAAGGACATTATTGTTGTGGCTTCTCCAATCATAACCCGCAAAGGACTCAAACGGTGGCTTCCTGAACTTGAGGCAGCAGTGGAACGCGGGGTCGCGGTTCAAGTCCTTACACGGTCTCCTGAGGCCCAAGGAGACACCCGGTCAGCAGAGGCGAAACAGGCGATCACCAACTTGCGTCGTGCTGGAGTCCAGGTAGACTGCCGTTCCAGCCTCGACGAGGCACTCGCATTTACTGATGGTGAGATTGTGTGGGAGGGTACGCACAATATTCTGTCCCATAAACAGCGTGATCTCGGACGGATGTCAAGACTGGTCAGTGCATCGGCTTGCCGGCAAGTAGCCGACTTTATGTCACCACCGAGTCAAGATGGGAGGACAGAAGAGTTCCGCATCCCTGAAAATCCAAAGTGCCCTAGATGCAGCAGACATACTGTCTTGCAGAGCGGCCAATATGGCGTTTACTTCACTTGTGAGGACCCCAGATGCGACGGCAAGATAGACTCTTCGCAGGTGAGACGGGGCCGAGGCTTGCCGCGGGACGAAAAACAGGAAACCAGTGGGAAGCAGACGCTCGTCTGTACGCAATGTGGTGGGTTGATGATACTGAAGAAGGGACGTTATGGGAGATTCTACGGGTGCTCAAACTATCCTAGGTGTAAGCATACGAGGAATGCATGATATCTACTTCTTGCGACCCCAATCAGTCAACAGGATTCATCCCGAAGTGAGGTGTATATGTGAACGACAGCGAGCGGCTTCGCCAGGAACGGCTTCTAGCGTACATATCAACGCGTATTGACCGAAACCTGCAGGAGCGAGCAATTTCAGGTGCGTCATTTTGGGTCATAGTTTCAGCAATCACGTGGCTGCTTCATGATGTCATTGATACAGCCTGGTTGGTTGCCGCCAGCGGGTCACTGTTGCCTTGGTTCGCAGGCGTGGTCCTTTTGGTTGATCTGGTTTTGGTGTTTGTTTTAGTATACCAGTGGCTAACTGCTCTTATCTGGGATCAGAGCGGCAATGCACCAAGAGTCATATTCCCAGAGTGGACAGGAGACCTCTTTCAGTCTCTTATCGCCTATGCCATCGCCCTATCAGTGTTTGTGGGGGTGCTAAATGCTACTGCTGCCTTGATGGCTACTTCTGGATCCCATTCTTTCTGGGTTTTCACTGGATTGAGTGTCATAGCCGGAATGATGCTCTTCTTTGGTTCTCGTTTCCTTCTTGTAGATGAATCACCGGTCATAAGCCTACCCAGAACTAAATGGCCTCTCATTATTCTCTTATCTCTATGTGGAATTGGAGTGTACTATTTGGTCATTGAAGTTACTGTGGTGTTTAGTGAGGCGGTTCTTGATGCATCACTCAAGCTTGTAGTCGCTTGGGCTTTAGTCCTGCTGTCGGTGAGATTGGCTGTTTACAGACATCAGGGATCCTGGCTTGAAAGCCTGGAGCGGGATGTGATTATGTTAGAACTAGGCCCTCAGGAGATTATCAACGCACTGGAGGAAGGGGATTACATTCGTGATGTCGCTTCTTGGGTAACGTTCAAGTCTGCTGTGATCCAGAAGGTCCTAGGGGATCTGAATGAGCAAGTGGCCGCGGCAAAGCAGTCCTACCGAGATCGCACATCAGTGGATGAGTCAAGCTCCGTAAGTCTGGTGACTGGGGATGTATTGTCAGGCATGCGTTCGATTCAATCCCAGGTAGTCAAGATGTTGGAGGATGAAGCCGACGAGAGTAATCGAGCTCAACTATCGACTCTTCTGGGGCAATTGGAGGAAGCCAGACTGTCTGTAGAGAACATGCCAGCCTTCAGTGGGGAGATAATAGATGAATGCTGATGAGAGATTGACTTTCTTGGAACTGGCGGAAGTTGTCTTGAACGACGCAAAGGTCACGATGTCGCCAGAAGAAATCTGGCAGTACGCGCTTGACAACGGGTATGACCAGCGGGTTGAGAGTAGGGGGGCTACCCCTTGGCGGTCTATAGGTGCGCGAATCTACGTTGATATCCGAGATAACCCGGATACGCCCTTTGTCAAGGCTGGAACTAGACCGCGGCGGTTCTACCTTAAGAGCCTGAGTGACGCCGGCGTGGACCTTATCGACAAGGTGGAGCGGTCCGTCAAACAGCCCAGACTCCGAGAGCGTGACATCCATCCCTTTGTGGCCTACTTTGCCAGTGTCCACCTCAATTCCTACGTCAAGACCATCTACCATGAGCGCTCTAGGAAGGGCAGCTTCAATGAGTGGCTGCATCCCGACCTAGTGGGCTGTGACTTCCCAATTGGCGAGTGGGAAGCAGAGACTTTGGACCTTGGCAAGAGCTTGGGGTCAAGCCTCATAAGACTCTACTCGTTTGAGCTGAAGGTCAGGCTGGACTTCTCGAACCTGAGGGAAGCCTTCTTTCAGTGTGTCTCGAACTCCTCATGGGCTCACGAGGGGTACCTGGTAGTATCAGATATGCTTCAGGATGATGAGTTCCTGCAGGAGCTGAAGCGGCTTTCGGCAGCTTTTGGAATCGGTGTCATTAAGCTTGATCTCAGCGACCCCGACAGTTCCGAGATTGCCCTACCCGCCGCCAGCAAGAGCGAGCTTGATTGGGATACCGTCAACAAGCTTGCCCGTGAGAACCCAGACTTCAGGGAGTTCTTGCGACGGGTTAAGAACGATCTCAACAGTCGAGAGGTTCGGAAAGAGGAGTATGACTCCGTCCTATCTGTTGAAGAACTAGCGCGTCTAGCCACCTAATGGACGAAGGCAGCTTGGCTTCATGTGCTCAGCCCTTCGCTGAAGTGAGAGCAGTAGCGGGTTTGGGTGTCCGCTACCATCAGAGAGGGGCAGTCAGCTGTCACAGTCTTGATTGTGCTTTAGAAGGATGTGGTGCTAATGACTGATCTCTTACCCTATCCAATAAGGGGAGCTTACAATGAGTACATGTAGACATTTGACATACCTGTTACCCAACGCTGAGGAACTTGAGCTCACAAATGCTCTGATAGACAGAGAAGGCCTGCCTCCGGAATTCTGGGGATTTGCCAGGCACTGGCTTTACCGTGTATTTGGAGCTACGGGCAGTCCCTACCCCAAGTTTGATGAATTTATCTACCTTTGGATTGTCTTTGATGGCTGGGCCACGCAGATTGTCAACGAGCCCTCAGAGGGCCGTTTTACCACCCTCTATGTGATCCAGGCGCTTGGTCAAGATGAAGTCTTAACCAACCGCTTCATCGAGTTGCAGAGGTCAGATGATGCTTTCCAGACCATGACCGCACAGTTCGCGTCATGCTGGCCCATTTTCAGTGTAAAGGCATTGAGGAACTCAGGCCTTGGCTTTTGGGAGAAAGGTATTTCCCGAAGGGAGTATGTGCGAGGGATCTTTCATGGCGCCCAAAGGGCACTCAAGAAGGGACAATATGCCCCTCCGTGCTATGTTAGTCATCAGAACGAAGAACAGATCAGCACCCGTGGTGACAATGAGTGGCTGGGTTGTGTTTGGTAACCTAGAAGTACAGACAATGGCAGCCAAAAATCCAGAGGTGGCAGCCAGATAGAAGGAGCCACCCGCAAGCATCCTGAAAACCCTTAACAGCCGAATGTTAGGGGGAGAAAGGATGTTGCAGATGGCTCAAGTCAATTGTATCAGAACGTTGAGGCAGGCGAAACACAAGAGCATTTCTGAGATCGCGAAAGTCATGGGAGTTGATTGGCGTACCGCCAAGAAGTACGCGGACGGGGATGTTCTGGTAGACGGGGAACTACCGAGGCAGAGGCGGAGAAGACCGGTCCTGGGCGAGTTTACCCATCTTATCGATGCCTGGTTGGAAGAGGATACGAGGATGCCAGCTAAACAGCGGCGCACCGCCAGGAAGATCTTCGATGAGCTGCTGAAACAGGGCTACCTGGGGTCAGCCCGCACTGTGCGAGCCTACGTTCGGGAGGCCAAGAAAAGGCTGCAGACCAGGGAGGCGGAGCGCTTTGCGAGGCTGGAGCACCTGCCCGGTGAGGCGCAGGTTGACTTTGGCGAAGTCAAGGTCATTGTGGCCGGCGCGGTACGCACATATTACCTCTTGGTGGTATCCTTCCCCTACAGTAACGCCCATGCCGCGAGGCTTTTGCCAGCTCAGAACACGGAGTGTTTTCTTTCGGCCCTGGTGTCGATCTTCGTAGAGATCGGCGGAGTCCCCCCAGTAATGGTCTTTGATAACCTATCATTGGCGGTGCGCAAGGTGTTCTGGGGAACAGAACGTAAGCTGACAGAAAGATTCGAGCGTTTCAGATGGTATTACCGCTTTGAGGCCCGGTTCTGCAATCCTGGCCGGGGCCATGAAAAGGGGAGTGTGGAAAACAAGGTCGGCTACATCCGCCGTAACTTCCTCACCCCACCGCCGGTGATTGACGATCTCGATGAGGCCTTTGAAGCTGACCGCAAGGCTTAAGGAGGACCTCAAGCGACCACACTACCGCAAGCACGTCTTCATCAGTGCTCTGTGGGAAGACGACAAAGAGGCTCTCCTGGTGCTACCTGTAACACCCTTTGATGTCTTCCGACTGGAGACGGCTATGGTGAACAGAGTCTCGGAGATCCAGCTTGACGGCGAGCCTTACCACGTGCCCGGAGCCAGTTGGCGCCAACAGGTCCTGGTAAAAATCTACCCGCACCATATCGAGGTCTTTGATAAGCATGGCGAGGTCAAACTGGGGCAAAACCCACGCAAGTATGCCTTTGATGTGGAGAAGGTGGACTGGGCCAGGGAGCTGGCTGTATTCAAGAACAAACCGCGGGCCATAGAACAGGCCACATACCTTAAAGCGTTACCCGAGCAGCTTCGTGAATTCCTGCTGCCAACCAGTTTGAAAGAGCGCTCAGAACGCGTCCGAACACTCATTGCCCTCTTTGAGGCTGGCTTTAGCGTAGAAGAAGTTGAAAAGGCAGTGGAGCTGGCACTTGAATACGGCCGCACAGACCTGGCCAGTATCAAGGCTACTGCTGGCCACGGTGCCGCCAGCAAAGCAGCAGCAACCATGTTGCCAGAGCCCCACACCCCGGAGGTGGTGCGGGATTGGCGGCCTAACCTTGACCTCTACACTCTGCTAGCCCAGGGGGTGGCAGGCGGTGAAAGCTAAGATACAGGAGTACTCCAGCCAACTTCGTCTCGGAAATCTGGCCGAGATCTATGACCAGGTGGAGTTCCAGAACCGCGGCCAGTATCTTGCCGAGATCATGAAGCTACTGGTAGAGCAGCGACAGGCCAACCGAGCGCGAAGATTGGTAAGACAGGCTGGCTTTCCTGCAGCCAAGACCCTGGAGGGCTACGAGTTTGATCACATTGAGTTTCCGGCTGGCCTGGACGCCGACACCTTGCTCGAGCTATCCTTTATCTCAAAGCGTGAAAACCTGCTCCTGCTGGGGGCTGTGGGGACAGGAAAGACCCATCTGGCCGTGGCTTTAGGTGTGAAAGCCTGCATGCAGGGAAAGCGCGTAAGTTTCTATCGCGCCACGGACCTGACTAACGAGTTAATGGAGCTGCACCAGGCTGGTCGCGCTGGGAAGCTGATAAAGAAGATTGCCGCCGCGGACCTGTTCATACTTGACGAGGTGGGGTACGTACCCTTCAGTAAGCGCGCTGCAGAATTGCTGTTTACGGTGGTCGCCAACAGTTACGAGCAGCAGAGCATCATTGCCACCTCTAACCTGGAGTTCGGGCGCTGGAACGAGGTGTTCGGTGATGACCGCCTGACCGCGGCCCTCATTGACAGACTCGTGCACCACGCTCATATCCTCACCTTCACCGGTCAGAGCTACCGGCTCAAACAGGCACTGACAAGACGTGATGCTGCTCAAGGAAACCATACGAAAGACTGACTTCACGCAAACTCAGGACTCAGGATGCTATGCATGAATTAACTGCCGAATGGGGGTGCAGACGAAAACCTGGACTTGGGTTAAGTTAGGGGGTAGTCCATGTATTCGTACGAAGACCGCATTAAAGCAGTAGAACTCTACATCAAGTATGACCTGAGCGCAGCCGACACCGTCCGAGAATTAGGCTATCCAAGTCGTAGGATGTTGGTTCAATGGTACAAGGAGTATCAGGAGACGGGTGGGTTGCATGAACGATACATCAAGCAGACTGCTTACACCTCGGCTCAAAAGGTGACAGCTGTCAATTACTATCTGGAGCATGGGCGCAATATTAGTCGTACAGTGAGAGCAGTTGGATACCCAGTGCGTGAAATCTTGGCGAGATGGATAGACGAACTGGCTCCCGGTGAACGCAAAGTGCGCCTCAAATGCGGCCCGGTGGCACAATTTTCTGAAGAGCAGAAAAAGGATGCGGTAATTGAATTGTGTTCCAGAGAAGGGTCTGCAGTAGCCGTCGCCGAAAAATTCGGTACCAGCAGGTGCAGCTTGTATAAATGGAAAGAGAAGCTGCTCGGTGAGGAGGCTGCGCAAACCATGGACGGATCCAGCAAACCGCCGCTCCCCGCTGACAGGGAGGCGCTTCGGGCAGAAGTTGAGACCCTGAAGAAAGAGATGTACCGGAAACAGCTGGAATTAGATATCCTGAACAAGGCGGCAGAAATATTAAAAAAAGACCAGGGCATCGATCCCCAGCAGCTGACAAATAGAGAGAAGGCCAGCATGATCGATGCCCTGCGGATGAAATATCCGCTGCATGAACTGCTTGAGATGACGCACCTGGCGAAAAGCAGCTACTTCTATCAAAAAGCAACCCAGACCGGACCTGACAAATACGCCAGTCTGCGAACAGAGGTTAAGGATGTTTTTGCCAAGAACCAAAGCCGTTACGGATACCGGCGAATACATGCCTTAATCAAGAGTAAAGGCACGGTTGTTTCCGAGAAGGTTATCCGGAGAATCATGGCCGAGGAACAGCTGGTCGTTCCCTACAAGAAAAAGCGCAAATACAGTTCATATCAGGGAGAGATCAGCCCCGCTGTGGAGAATTTGGTTGCTCGCGACTTCCATGCGGAGGAACCAAACACCAAGTGGTTAACGGACCTCACCGAGTTTCGAATCCCTGCTGGCAAGGTTTATCTTTCGCCGGTCATTGACTGCTTTGACGGGCTGGTGGTCAGTTGGACAATCGGAACCAGCCCGGATGCAGAGTTGGCGGTTAATACGATGCTCGATAGCGCTATCTGCAGCCTAACAGACGGAGAGCACCCCATCCTACACTCGGACAGAGGCTGCCATTATCGCTGGCCTGATTGGATCTCCAGAATGGAGAACGCTGGCTTAACGAGATCCATGTCCAAGAAAGGCTGTTCACCAGACAACGCTGCCTGTGAAGGCTTTTTTGGCAGGCTCAAGAATGAGATGTTCTATGGTCGGTCATGGCAAAATGTGTCTATCGACCAGTTCATTGATGAACTTGACAGCTATCTAAGATGGTACAATGAGAAGCGAATCAAGGTGTCCCTTGGAGCGATGAGTCCCATAGGTTACAGACGAAGCGTCGGTTTGGCGGCATGAGGCAGTCCAAGAAAATGTCCGCACCCCCAATTCTGTACTTTTTCATTGCCAAAGACAGCTCGTTCCCCTCCTCGAAGAGTATCTGTCCCAGGGATATGTAGCCAGCTTCTCGGAGCCGATTCGGGCCCATTTGCAGTGGATTGAGAGCCTTTGACAATGAGCCCACCTACTGCTGCTAAGAGGAGAAGGAGGCGGTTCCATCGCCGCTCAATGCCGATTTCCCATATTCAGCCCCGTGACTCCCGGACGTTTGATGTTGCCGATTCATCGGTGCTCTCACTGCCCGGCTCTATGTTGGTACAAGGTGACACCCCCCGTGAGCCCCATCCGCAGGAAGCCCGGCTAGTACAGCAGTTCCTCACCATGAACCGGGGGATCATGCGTGACTTCGGTATCGCTGCTGAGCTCAGATACGATGGCAACGAGGTCAGACTGCAGCTGCAGACCACCACAAAGGTGGGCGCTCTTCCTCTGCTATCTCCGACTACAGGCCGCCCCGACTACGGATTGGTTATCCATCCCCGTTTCGGCTGGCAGGGGATTGGTCCCATGCTGGGCATGATGGGGTGGCGAATAGTGCCAAACCTGTTAGGACTACCTCTGCTGCCGACCTCTGACCGTAAGATCCCAGCCTGGGTCTTGTCGACTGTTATCCTCAGCCGCATTAAGGCCCTACTGGACCGTCTCGACCGGCGCTTTGAGTTCGTTGAGGACGATCAGCCAGCGCCAAAGGGGAGCGTGAACTGGGCTGAGTATGTCACTGGTCGGCTGAGCTCGGGACGGTTCCTGGAAGTACCATGCCGCTTCCCTGATCTGAGGGACGACCAAGAGATCAAGGCCGCCATTCACTTCACACTGCGGAAACAGCTGGCCAGCCTCGAGAGCCAGCGCGTTGCAGGAATGGTAGTTCTGCAGCTGATTGATCTCTGTCAGGCACTCCTTTCCCGGGTGAGAGGGGTCCCCCCTAGGGAACCCTCCCCCATGGCTTTCAGTGTGTGGCAGAGTAGAACCCTTAGCACTGAGGTCTTCCGTACTGGGTTACAGGCCATTGAGTGGACCGTCGATGACAGGGGATTGGCTGGTCTTGGTGACCTCCAGGGCCTTCCCTGGATCATGTCAATGGAAGAGTTCTTTGAGGCCTGGGTAGAGACCATCTTAAGTGACTTTGCCAGGAAGCACGGATGGACCCTTAAGGCAGGGAGAAGACGAGAGACAGTGGTACCCCTATCCTGGGAACCACCCTATCTGGGTTCCCAGAAGTATCTTCTGCCCGATCTTGTCCTCGAGCGCGACGACGAGGCAATTGTAGTCGACGCCAAGTACAAGAGCCACTGGGAAGAGATCAACTTCGACCGGTGGGCTAGCCTGGACGAGATGATTAGAGAGCACCACCGCGCCGACCTGCTTCAGGTGATGGCCTATGCCGGACTCACAGGAGCCCGCCGCACCACCGCTATTCTTGTCTACCCCTGCCAAGAAGAGACATGGAAGGCACTAATGGAGAAGGGGCACGGCTACTATCATGCTAACGTTCCTCTGGACAAAGGGACCTTGACGGTGGTGTTGACTGCAACGCCAATGGGTGACACACTGTCAAGTGACCTCCTATCACTGAATCAGCTAATCAGGGCGGTTGGTGATGATGTCTGGCCGAGGGACATAGGCAACTTCGGAGGGGCAGAGGTAGTGAGGTAATCGGTGAGCTATGTCGAGATTAGTGGCTGCTAACGTGACAACAGACTAGCCGCCACATAGATCGAGCTTTTTGCTGTTCTCTCAGGTGTATCCGGCGAAATCCCATGCCGCCCCGTGGTGGTTCCTGCTTTCGCCACTCACTGTGCCTGATCTTGTCCGGCGGGATAAAGGGTTCAAATCCCTCGCTCTTGGTGCAGCTTGAGGGTAGCATCGCTATAGTAACCAGCATCCATGAAACTCTCCTGGGGTCGACACGCAAGGTTCTCCTCTACCTGATCCAGCATCATCCGGGCATGGGGAGCATCGGTGCCCAGGTTCGTTAGCTCTGAGGCCACAATGATCTGCGTTTCGGCGTCCACTACGGCTCATAGGGGGAAGCCCCCCCCGCCGTTCACTGTAGTCGTCATCGATGGCCGATAAATCCGATTGGGGTGGTGTCCTAAGCTTAGTTGAATTTCTTAGACGCCTCGTTTCTCCCGATTGCTAGACCGCGCGGCTCCCAGCTTCACTGCGACTCTGTACGTGAATAACACGGGCCTCGGCCAGGATAGGCAACTGACGGTAGCCAGGGATGCGGTAAAGTGTCGCCTCCGTCTTCAGTGCAGCTGTCGCGGCCCAGCGAAGAGCCTAGTCGCCTGTCCGATAGCGGCTCACCCGTACCGTTGCACGCATCCGACTGTTTAAAGACTCAATCGAGTTCGTGGTGCGCAGGCTCCGCCGAAGCAACCCTGTGACGCGGAATAAGGAGAGGACGGTGGTGGTATGGCACTGCTTGAAAAAGTCAAAGCAAACCTCATTCTTGAACACTCGGCGGACGATGAGCTCCTGAAGCTGTACATCACCGCTGCCGTCACGTTTGCCGAGAGCTATCAGCATCTGTCTGAGAATTTCTATATCAATAACACAATGTCCCCTACCACAGAGCAAGTCGTCATCATGCTGTCGTCCCATTTCTATGAATCAAGGGACGGCAGCGCAGGCGGCTGTCTTGCTGACAATGTGCAAGCCGGGCAGCAGGTATGGAACACGGTCAATCTTCTCTGGCGCCTTGATCGGGATTGGAAGGTGTAATTATTAAATCTTGCGGTAACGTTGTTGGTTTTGAGGGGTTTTACCTAAAGGCAAAATTTGCGCTGCACCTGCCCCCTGGGCAAAGGCAAGGAACGAACTACCAAGACGTGTGCGGTTTCCTTTGTCGATTCGATTCCATTCATAACCAAGGAAGAGGTCTTTGATCATAAATTCTTCACCAACTAGCAGGTTCTTAATCTCAGCCTGTGAGTAGGTAATCAAATCTGTCAAAGAAGTGCTGTTTGAAATTGGAGTGTTCACAATAGGCATAATGGTGTCCTCCTTTTTAATGTAGTAGCTCATAGCTAGTATCTATCTATTTATAATGCACATAGTAGCTACTAGCTGTCAAGTGTTTTTGTAAACATTGTAGAGTTTTTCTGGAGGTGAAACGTTTTGAGCTTTGGAAAGATGAACACCTTCATTGACATCATTGAAAAAGGGGCCATAGAAGATTCAGAGGGCTTCCGAACGCAAGTTGACAATATCGTATAATGACCCCACAGGGAGCTTGACAGGAGTCTAACGGAGGGTTCTCATTCGCTCATCACGAAATTGAGAGCATCAGTGTTGGAGGGTGAGCGGAATAAATGAACAGTCAAAGGATGGTCAGAAGAGACGGCGGTGGACGGCCCGGGCGAAGATAGACCTTGTTTTGGAGGGGCTGAAAGGCGAGCTGACGGTGGCAGAGATCTGCCGGCGAGAGGGCATCACCCCTTCGATGTTCTACGAATGGAAGGAACGCTTTTTGCAAGGTGCTTAATAGAACCTGAAGCACGGCGAGGGACCGGCGGGAGAAGGAGTTGGAGACGCAACTGCGCCAGGCCCAGCAAGCGCTGGGGCGCACCACGATGGAGCTTGAGCTGTACAAAAAAAGAGACTTGTTTCAGCCAGCGGCCGAAGAAGTAGTCAAGTTAAGTGCCGAGCTGGCGGGTAATCACCCGGTCACGATGATCTGCAGAGTGATGGGCATCTCCCGCAGCGCATTTTACCAGGCCAAGGACCGTCAGGAGGACCCCAGGGGTGCGTGTACCCCGCAGTGCAAAGACTAGGAAGAGGTACTCAGGCCCATCCGGGCGATACTCCATGACGAGCCCTACTTTGGATACCGCCGTGTCTGGGCAAAGTTACGATACGGCAAGGACCCGGTGTTAATCAACCGCAAGCGGGTGCAAAGGCCATGCAAAAACACGGCCTGCAGGCCAGGGTGGTGCCGTACGAGGCCAGCAACTATATAGCAGGTGAAGAGAGCGTGGAAGATTCCTAGAGGATTCCAGTTTTACACCTTCTCGCGAAGCCCTGATTTGCAGGCGGTTGGAGCTATCGGAACTGGGGCAGGGCTACCGCGGAGTAGCGCGGTGCTATTCCGAGAACCGTCTATTCTTCCTACTACAGGCTGGAAAGAGCAATAGCACCCCTGCCGGTTATTACGGTGGCCAAGGGGGGCGCCGGTTCACGCTGGCATTGCCAGAACTAACCAACTGGGGTCAATCTAGCAGTGCATTTACCCGAGAGAAAAGCGACCCTATACGCTTTTTGGTTTGCTCGTCCACAGTCTGGGAGAAACTATCCAAGTTGTTGGCGAAATACCGTGCGGGCTTGAAGTGGCTGAACGAGAGTCCATGGTCTTGAAAGTAACGCTCGACTCTCGTTACGATTCTACCCGATCCCTTCCCTAGGTCGTTCAAAGTGAGCGGTTGTCCAAGCTGGCTCCGGTAGGCACCGCTGACTATCCCAAGGTAAAGGTTCTCTCCTAGCACATCTTCCATATCAGCGCTTTTCTTGTGAACAATGTCAGTGAGGGGTATGACCTTGCTGAGTTCCAAAAAACCATTTCTGATAAGATTCGAAACTCGCTGCTGCTCTCGCACATCGACATCCATGATCACTGCGACATTCAGTTGATTGGCACCCAGTAAGGACACAAATGAGTAAATTTTGTCAGCCCCACCCACGGGGACTACTACCCAACGAGGGTCGAGTCCGGACAGATCGGCGTCCTGAGCCAACTCGCTCATTGCTTCAAGGTAAATCATGTCAGAAGGACCCTCGACTAGAAGGGCATTTGGTCCTAGGAATAGAGTCTGAGCCAACTCATAACCAAGCGCAGCCTGCAAGGGGAACACGGTATCTTGATCAACCCTTAGAACCTCGGAGCTGATCACTGTTCCCTTCTCCACCGAGTCTTGCACAGTCCGAACTCTGTCGAGTTTAGTGGCATCAATCATGAAGGGCGAGTGCGTCGAGTAGATCACCTGATGCCGGGGGGCGAGTCGATCTTCTATAAACCGCAGAAAGTCGCCCTGTGCCTTGGCATGTAGGCTCAATCCGGGTTCGTCGAGCAGCAGAACCAAGTCTGAATCGCCCAATTCTAGTTCGGAGAAGTATACGAGGAAAGAAAAGAACCACACGAACCCCTTCGATCTCTCATCAAATGGTACCGACACTCTGTGCCGTTTGTTCTTGACCCTTACGTGCAAGATGGTGCCGGAGTTAAGTGGCGCCTCGTCGGCTGGGTTTGCAGCGGACAAATCAAACTCCACTTCGAGGTTCTTGTTTTGACTCCAAAACGCAAAGACCTCATCCGTGATGTTGATCGAGGCGGCCTCCAGTTCAGCCTTAAGTCGTTCATATTGCGTCTCCTGCCGCAAGTCACCGGGGGTTGCCCCAACCATTCCTAGGAGCGACATAAAGGTTAGTTCCGACTCGGTCAGTTGTTGGTTACTGCCTAGCTTACGTTCCAGGTACTCTACTGAGATTTGGCCTTTCATGACGCTGTAATCGGCGAAATATATGAAAGTCGGTAGATACCTAACCAGGAATTCATCGACTATGCGGGCTTCGAGAGGCTTAGAGAACTTCGCATTCAACTGGCCTTCAAACTCATCTACGGACGGCGGCTTATCTTCGAGATCTCTTATCAGCTCAATTAGTTCGGCATGGCTAGAGCATTCTAGGCATGAGCCTAGAATTGGCTCAGGCAGGTCAGCCAGATTAAGGGTATGCTTGACAGCTATCGATTCATCAAACTGAAACTGCCAGTTGAGTTCATTGTCATACCCTTTGCTGACAGTGACTTTCGATGCCGGGATGACTCCCTTTCCAAACTCGGTTTCTATCTGAGCCAGCTCTTCGTCATGTAACATGAACTCCGCTTCCACGACGGTTGCTGGGTTATTGTCATGTCGTCTCTTATATTCCACCCAGCGTTTTCGAGGATACTCGAGAGTTTCGTAGTTCTTAGGTCTATCGGGAGCGGGGTTCAGGCGCTCAAGCGCGTGTAGGAATGCAGTCTTACCAGACTCGTTTTTGCCCACCAAACAAGTGACGTCACCCATATCTACCTTGCCTGAGTCCTCAATACATTTAAAGTTCGATATTCTGGCTGTAGAAAGCTTCACGGCTGTTCCTCCTTGGTACCCGCTCTCTTGGTCGGACCTTAATGATCTTCGGCCGCTGTTCAGACAGGTTTCTCTAAATTCCTCTGGGCCTGAGTCATTTTTCTACAATAAGGGGCAGATTCCTCTTTGTGGCACAGGGCGTAGGTCGAAGACCTAAGCGATTTCTGGCCTGGAATAGGTCTGCTGTCGGGAGAGACTGTCGGAATGGCTGGGCACTCGTCTGCTGATCACGGAGAGATGTAGCCGTGACTAGTTGTACCACTAAGGTGTCATTCAACTCAGCGGCCGTCGGAATCGGGCTTATGACAAATCCCGACTACGCCATGGACGCCTATCGGCTCCTGTCAGGGGCTGACCTGCAGCATGTGCCGGACGAGCGGATCGTTGAGGTGCGCCTGTTCCTTGGGGAGAGGGCCTACCAGGATGGCCGCCATGAGGACTGCTTTGATTACACGGAGCCACTGCAGGGCCTGGCAGGAGACATCCCGGTAAGGGCCGCTGTTCTCTTCGGGCTTTCATCCTATCATCTGAACAGGAGCCCCTTCGCCTTGGCCGGCCTGAGGAGGGCCATGGACCGTGGCTGTGAGGATCTTGAGGTAGTCAAGGCCAGGGCAGAGGTTGTCAGGGGCATCGATGACAACCTGGCGCGGGAGCTGTATACCAGGGCTTTTGCCGGTGACCCCGGGGATCTCCAAGTCCTTCGCCAGCTCATCTCTCTTTACCAGAACGAACCCGGCGCCCTCCTGGAGTTCATCGAGAAATACCTTGAGACCTGTCAGACCCTCCGGGACGGTCGTGAGAGCAAGGACATCTTCCGGGCAAGGGTGGACTGCGTCGGGCATCAGGGGATAACCGGCCCCCAGCTGGTGGAGGCCCTCAGCGACTACGTCGAGCTCCTCCTCTTGCTGGGACGAGCCCACGACGCCAAGGGCGCCATCGACGAGTTCCGGGGCGAGCTATCGACGGCGGTATCAAGGTCCTTGGTGGCTTAACTTAGTATTCGACCCTCCTGTTGTCTAAGCCCTGCCATTTTCGTGTCTGAACTCCTGGGTCCATTATACCAGGCTGAAGCCAGGGACCACGTGTTCTACATCTCGTAGTCCATTGAAAGCAGACTGATGCGAGGACCAAGATAAGCCACGGGGCCACAGATTCTTCGACTTCGCTAACAAGACCATACAGGTCTATCTCTCGCCACACCCGGCGTTCTTTCGGGCTGGAATAGATAGTGGAGTCGGGTGGGCACCTAGCAGAGGTCCGCAACCATTCGGCTCAGTTGTACTACCATTGGCTCATCCACTGTGTTCAAGCGACCTGTATCTTTGAGCAAACTCAGGATGGCTAGAGCTCGCTTGAGCTGTTTGCATGAAGGTGGAACGGCGAGCTGTCCTAGCCCGATTAGGCAGACAGCGAGGTCGCGCTGGTAGTCGGCCCGGTCGGGCTCGGCCTTGGCCAGGCGTTCGCGGATGCTCAGCGCCTGCATGTGGGTCTCACGGGCCTTCTCTCTTTGGCCGAGAGCCCGGTAGACGTCGCCCATTCGCTCGTAGGATACGGAGAGGTCGCGCTGGTAGTCGGCCCGGTCGGGCTCGGCCTTGGCCAGGCGTTCGGCGATCTCCAGATCCTTGAGGTAGGCTTCGCGGGCCTTCTCCCCCTGGCCGAGAGCCCGGTACAGGTCGCCCATCTTGCTGTAGGATACGGCGAGGTCGCGCTGGTAGTCGGCCCGCTTGGGCTCGGTCTTGGCCAGGCGTTCGGCGATCTCCAGCGCCTTCATGTAGGCTTCACGGGCCTTCTCCCCCTGGCCGAGAGCCCGGTAGAGGTCGCCCATCTTGCTGTAGGATACGGAGAGGTGGCGCTGGTAGTCGGCCTGGTCGGGCTCGGCCTTGGCCAGGCGTTCGCGGATGCCCAGCGCCTTCATGTAGGCCCCGCGGGCCTTCTCCCCCTGGTCGAGAGCCCGGTAGAGGTCGCCCATCTTGTTGTAGGACATGGAGAGGTCGCGCTGGTAGTCGGCCCGCTTGGGCTCGGCCTTGGTCAGGCGTTCGCTGATGTTCAGCGCCTTGAGGTAGGCTTCTCGGGTCTTCACGCTCTGGCCGAGAGCCCGGTAGATGTCGCCCATTCGCTCGCAGGATACTGAGAGGTCGCGCTGGTATTCGGCCCGGTCGGGCTCGGCCTTGGCCAGATGTTCGGCGATTTCCAGCGCCTTGAGGTAGGCCTCACGGGCCTTCTCCCCCTGGCCGAGAGCCAGGTAGAGGTCGCCCACCTTGTTGTATGACACGGAGAGGTCGCGCTGGTATTCGGCCCGGTCGGGCTCGGCCTTGGCCAGGCGTTCGCGGATGTCTAGCGCTTTGAGGTAGGCCTCGCGGGCCTTCTCCCCCTGGCCGATAGCGCGGTAGACGTCACCCACCTTGCTGTATGACACGGAGAGGTCGCGCTGGTAGTCGGCCCGGTCGGGTTCGGCCTTGGCCAGGCGTTCGCTGATGTCCAGTGCCTCCTTGTAAGCTTCACGGGCCTTCTTGCCCTGGTTGAGGTCCCAATACAGCTCGCCGATTCGCTCGTAGGATACTGAGAGGTCGCGCTGGTAGTCGGCCCGGTCGGGCTCGGCCTTGGCCAGGCGTTCGCTGATGTTCACCGCCTTGAGGTAGGCTTGACGGGCCTTCTCCCCCTGGCCGAGAGCCCGGTAGAGGTCGCCCATTCGCTCGCAGGATACTGAGAGGTCGCGCTGGTAGTCGGCCCGGTCGGGCTCGGCCTTGGCCAGACGTTCGGCGATTTCCAGGTCCTTGATGTAGGCCTCACGGGCCTTCTCGCTCTGGTTGAGGTCCCAATACAGGTCTCCCATCTTGTTGTAGGACACGGCGAGGTCGCGCTGGTATTCGGCCCGGTCGGGCTCGGCTTTGCCCAGGCCATCGCGGATGTCCAGCGCTTTGAGGTAGGCCTCGCGGGCCTTCTCCCCCTGGCCGATAGCCCGGTAGACGTCACCCACCTTGCTGTATGACACGGCGAGGTCGCGCTGGTAGTCGGCCCGGTCGGGCTCGGCCTTGGCCAGGCGTTCGCTGATGTTCAGCGCCTTGAGGTAGGCTTCACGGGCCTTCTCCCCCTGGTTGAGGTCCCAATACAGCTCGCCCATTTGCTCGTAGGACACGGAGAGGTCGCGCTGGTATTCGGCCCGGTCGGGCTCGGCTTTGGCCAGGCGTTCGGCGATCTCCAGGTCCTTGAGGTAGGCCTCACGGGCCTTCTCTCCCTGGCCGAGAGCCCGGTAGAGGTCGCCCATCTTGCTGTAGGACACGGCGAGGTCGCGCTGGTATTCGGCCCGGTCGGGCTCGGCCTTGGCCAGGCGTTTGGCGCGAGCAAGCAATCCCTCCCTGCGGTCGAGGGCTCGTTGGGTCTTGCCCAGAGCCTGGTACGCGGTCGCCTCTTCGTCTGCCACCTGAGCAAAGCCTGAATGCTCTTCTGAGAGGCTCTCTAGTACTTCGGAAGCTAGGCTGGCGACAGTGGCTTCCCTTTGCAGGTCACGGAAGGCCTCGAAGCAGTGCTTGGCAGTCTCAACAGTACGGTCGTAGTCCTTGGCGGCAAGGTAGTTGCGAACAGCCTCTATGCCGTCATCGAGGTCGTGGCTCTCGTGGTTCACCCGCCACCAGCGGTAGGTGCCTGCGCGAAAGCAGCGCCGACTATGGCCATCTCTATTAGTGCTGGCCAGACCTTCTGCGGTCCAGCGGTGGACCCAGGCAGCACCGTCTGGGAAGCGATGAAGCAGGGACAACTCCTCGAGCCGAGTCAGGCTTTCCTCCGCAGTCCTCACATCCCCGGGGAGGGAGGCATCATCACTCGCCATCATGCGGGCTAGTCCTGAGGCGGTTACGGGTAGGTTCGATACTGCCGTCTGTAGGAGAGCTTTGTCAATCTCCTCTCCACGGGCAATATCGAGGAGGTTTTCGAGAAAGATGTCCCGGGTACCGACCAAGATCGCTTCCTGCAGGGCTTCGTCGAGACCATCTACTCCGGCTTTCGGGTCAAGACCGTGATCGCTGGAGAGTTGCTCCAGCTTTGCAGTCACCTGTGGCAGGCGTCCCTTACCCCCGGAGAGGAGGGCATCGAGAAACTCCAGGACCCGCGGGTGTCCGCCCACCAGGCGCAAGACCCTGGCCAGGGCCTGCCGGTCGAGTTTTTGCAGGGCGGGAAGACGGAGGACCATCTTACGTCTCTCGGCGGGGCTCAGAGGGCCGACCGGAATGGGATAGAAGTAGGGGCTGGAACCGGGAATCGGATAGCGACTGGTGATAAGGAGCCGACCCGTGAGAGCACTTTTTTGAAGGGATCGGAGGTAATCGCCCACCTCATCACTGAGGAACCCGCTTCCCCCGGGCTTGAGGTTCTGCTCGAAATCATCCAGGATAAGGACCATCTTCTCTTCGGCTAGCGCTTGCTTGAGAAGTCCTAGCTGGGTTTCGTCGTCGAGTCCTTTCTCAAAGGCCTGAGCCAGCTTCTTAGAGGATGGAGGTCCCGAAGTGAGGGCGTGCCCTACAGCTTTACCGACACTGCTCAGGTCGAAGTGGCCGGAGTGGGCAGCAACGAGCCAGCCCTTCTCCTTGAGGCGCTGCATGGCTCGGCCGACCACCGAACTCTTGCCCACCCCACCGATCCCGGTCAGCACCACCCCGGCGCGGCGCCGCGTTAGATTCTCGATTGCTCGCAGGCAAGTCCGCAGTTCCTTGCGGCGCCCGATGAGGTCATCCATTCGGAGTTGGGGCACGGGCCCTGCCAGGGAGTAGACCGGACGGCTGCGTAGAGGGTTCTTGTCAAGGGAAAAGTCGGCTAACGGGCCTTCCTTTCCGGCGACGAAGAGGGCTGCTGTCGCGTACTCAGGCTGGGTCTCCTCCGGGCGGGCCGAGTGTTGCATCGCGGTAAGCCGCCGCTTCTCCAGGCTTTTACGGGCCCGGGCCAGAGCCCGGCTTGGCAGGAAGACTTCGCGACCGGCCAGGTATTCGTAGAATGAACCGGCCAGGTTGGTGGCGTAACGGTCACTCACGGAGGTCTGCATGGCCAGTACCGCGGGTACACCTGCACGTAGGAGTGCCTCGGCTAGGCTGGTCACCCCTTCATCCTGTACACCCCCGTGGCAGGTGTTAAGCAGGACGAAGGGCACCGGGCGACCGGTTTCTCTCAGGGGCCTGATCAGGGCTTCGGCGGTGGTGGGGTAGGGACGACCGTCTTCATCCTCTAACTCCAGCCACCCAGGCCTTCCATGACAGGAGATGTGCAGTACGTGATAGGCGTCTCTCTCAATGGCCTGGGCGATCATATCCGGATGGCCCACTTCGAGGATGCGCACGTCGGCGTTGTCGTGCATCCTCAGCGGTTCGACGGCGTCAAGGATGTGCTGGAGTTCGCGCTCGTAGTCGAGTACGGCTGAGGTGGTTTTTCCCTCGTCAGGCGCGCCAACAGCCACAAGGATCTTAAGGGGCCCGGCAAGAGGCTCAGCCGGGCCAGGGGCCAGATCTGTTGGTCGACGCATCATGATAGCCGAGGGATGAGTAGCCACTACTTGGCCGTCGGGTAGTCTCAGGGCCTCAAAAGGTAGACTAAGGAGTTCGGGGCCTTCCGCTTCAACGCAGACCTCTATCAGAGTCCTGATCTTAGCACCTCGGTTCAGGAGGTCGGCCAGGGCGAGGCCTGAATCCCCGGGAAGGCATAGGGCACGTAGTTGGTGGCCCAACTCCTGGAGATTGGCCTCCAGAAGAGAGAGTTGTGCTATGGCGACGTCTAGGCGCAGGCCTTCGCGTAAGCTTCGCACGAAGCTATCCTTGGCCTCAAGCAACTCTCGGGGCAGCGAGGAGCGGGTGGCCTTACCGTGGACCACGCCATCGATGCTTACCTCTACTGCGATACCCTTCGGATCCTGACGCTGTAGGCTGATTAGGACTTGTCGAACGTTCGCCTTCTCCGGGGCAAAGACTCGCATCGGAACCTCCTTTTGCAGACTCATCCTCCTGGAAATTGTTGCATGTTGTTGCGTTTCGACTCGCCCTGGATCGATTCCTCCCTGCGAACCATTGGATTTATGCCGGAGCATCTAGAGAAGAGATTAGATTCACCCTCCGAGGAGGGTGGAGACCCCTTTCATCGGTGAGATGCGGATATGTGACGAAGATAATCAGCAGAGCAAACTGGCTTCGTGTGGACCCGTGTACCATGGAGAGCCTCGTTGCAGACGCGAATCGTGTCTAGGCCTAGCAGGCCAGAGGTTGCGGGCGAATCTGGTGGAGTAGGATGGTTCATGTTCAGGAGATCAGAAGCCGGCTCTACGCGGTCGCTGACGGCTGGTCGGAGAGCCTGTCCGACAGTGAGCGGTCAACCGGCATAGGTCGAAGAACTGTCTTGGGAAAGCCTTTCTTTGACGTCCTCCAAGAGGCGCTTGAGTTCTCTACTACGCTCCTCTTCGCGGCGGCTTGAGTCCCTGAGGATCCCACGATACCGTCCCTCGCTGATTTTACCACCCGAAAGCCTAGGAGGGCGCTGAGACGCTCCATCCCTGGGTTGGCGCTCCGCGCGTTGGTTCTCAACCCCTTTCCCTCCTAATCTCCTTCTTTTGACCGAGTATCGTTGCATTTGCTCTCCGAATCTCAGTCTTTCTGGATTGGCGGTGTCAAGGCCGGTCTTAGCTTGGGTACCGAACTTTTTGAGATTAAGGGGGAGAGCCGCTTTGAGATTGCTGCGATCGTAAGGCCTCCAGATCCGTGTAGGAGCTGACAAGAGGCATCAGTGAGGTGTGCGCTTAAGAGCCTTGACGGCGTCGGCGCTGCCCCGGCCAAGGAGATCGCGGAACAGCTTGAGACGGGCTCTATCGCCTACCTTGAGGAGCTGCGGGAGCAGGTAACTCCTGGCCTTCTTTCGATCATGGACGTCCCCGGTGTTGGCCCCAAGACTGCCGCCCTTCTCCACAGGGAGCTGGGGATCGAGGGCCGGGCTGACCTTGAGGCTGCTGTTGAGGCCCGCAAAGTGCGGGATCTCAAAGAGATGGGCGCCAAGAAGGAGCGACAGATCGTCAGCGGCCTCCGCCGGCTCCGGGAGCGCAATGGCCGGACCCCACTTGCCATGGCTAGGCCCCTGGCCGTTAGCATTGTTGAGGCCCTGGGCACCCTGGAGAGCGTGGACAGTATCTCCCTGGCTGGCTCCCTGCTCCGTTGGCGCGAGACGGTGGTCGACATTGACATCCTGGCGGCCTGCCAGGATTCCACCGAGATCACGGAGGCCTTTATCAAGCTCCCTATTGTTGATGAAGCAATTGAGAGCGGTCCCACCAAGTCCAGCGTATACACAAGGTCTGGGGCTCGGACTGATCTCAGGGTGGTCAAGCCCTCGCAGTTCGCCTCAGCCTTGCAGCACTTCACCGGATCCAAGGAGCACAATGTCCGTCCCAGGGGAAGGGCCAAGGAGATGGGGTACAAGATCAACGAACGCGGGGTCTTCAGCGTTCCCGAAAGGCCCCTTGAGATTGTCTACGAGATCCTCGGTCTCAGTCCGATCTCCCCTGGGCTGCGGGAGGACGCCGGCGAGATTGAGGCAGTGGAGGCGGGCAACCTCCCCACCTTTGATGAGACCGGGGACATCCAGGGCGATCTGCACATCCACACCAAATGGTCCGACGGCATCAACACCATCATGGAAATGGTGCAGGCCCTGGGTTATCAGTACCTGGCTGTATCCGATCATTTAAAGTTCCTTTCCATTGCCGGCGGGCTAGACGAAGAGCGACTGGCAGAACAACAGATTGAGGCCACTGCCCGGCTCAATGAAGGCCTGGCTAATGCAGTATTGTGACAGCAGTTCAGAAAGCAATGTAACCCTTGATAAGAGGACCCTGGAACAACTGGAATATTCCAAGACAAGGGCCCGACTGGTTGCCTAGGTCACGAATAGCCTGGGTAAGGGGCTGGCAGACAGTCTCTGGCCCTCAAGGGATATCGATGAGGTCAGGCACCGCCAGCGTGAAATCGGGGAGGCCCTGTCTGTTCTCACCCGCACGGAACCCCGCCTCTGGGTGGGATTCACAATCTTGAGCCCTACCTGCAGCTAGCCGTCAAGGGCTAAATCATCGAGCCCTAAGAGCTTAAGAGATAGTTGGCACCCTGGAGGCCGCCGAGGGTCAGGGCGCGGATGTAATCGTTGTGCGGACCGTCGGTTACCAGGCTGGAAATGCCCAGCAGCTGCGCGCTGTTGACAGCGGTCTTGGCCCCGATTTGGTCAATGATGCGGATGGCCATCGGGTTCACCGAGTCCCGCAGACCGATGCGATATGGTGTCCGGCCCCGGTACTTGTTGTGCCAGTTGGCGGGGATATAGGTGGTGCCATCAACATTGAAGTAGATCATAGGGAAGTCGTCCTCAATCGAGGAAGGGGCCTTGCCCATCTGCAAGGCCGGCAGCTAGGCGGACAGAGGCTTGAAGGTGGACCCCGCCTGGCGGTAGGCATCAACGGTGCGGTTGAAGAGCCGTCGGCCCTCACCACGCTCACGACCGCCAATCATAACAGTGATCTGTCCACTGCGAGGGCCCATCATAACGAAGGCCGCTTCAGGCTACTCTTCCTCGGATCCCAGCGGAAAATCATCGTCCAGGATGTCGTGGAAGCTCTGCTATGCGAATTCCTGGAGGTGCCTGTCCATTGTTGTGTATATCTTTAGCCCGCCCTTGAATACAGTGTCTGGAAGACCGATGCTCTTGTTTTGATCGAGCAATTGATGCAGCCTCAAACTTCACTTCAGACGCACAAAGACACCACATGCATCGCAGGGTCCCTCTCAGAACCTTCTGAAGACAGTCTTATGACGACGTTGATTGCCCCTCTATCAAGTCACTCAACACCAGAAAGCGGCCAGAAGGAGGGGTGGGGGGTGTGTATCCGCGGCCCCACGGAGTGAGGATATGCAGCTGGCTAAGACCAGAACCATAGGGACGCACCCCACACCGTTATTTCATGGACGGTATTGGGTACAGGTTCTGTGGCTTGGGCTGTGGTGGTTAAGGCAAGCTCGGGGGACTGAGTCATTGTAGAGAAGGGCCTGATCCCCGACCAATAGCCAGGATACCTGATACCATCGCTAACCAGAGAGTGCGCCTGAGGTAAGGTGACCCTCGTTTGGACATACGGTTACGAGTACCTTCAAACTTGACCCGACTGGCGAGTTGTGGCTTCGATGTCGGCATAGGCAACCAGCTTGCGGGTATTGGGTAAGCGTTTAATATCCCCGTTCTCGCCAATAATGGCGACCGCAAGAACGGGACCAACCTGGGCACAGTCTCAATAACATGCCCGGAGGCTGGTCCTGAGAGGGTCTAGCTCCTCCATTCTTCCCCCAATGGCCTCCTCAATCTCGGCCATTCGTTCTTCAATGAACTCAGCCTGAGCCAGGAGCAGACGCAGTTGGGGACGAGGGCTTGTATATACACCATCCCGCTAGTTTCCTACTCAAGGTCAATCTTGTTTAGGGTTTTGGTGGTTTCTTAGCTGCTACAGGGCCTGGTTTCTTAACTCCTGTAGGACCTGGTTTCTTAATCCTGCCAAGGTCAATAATAGGCCGCCCCTGCGGCTTGTAACCCTTCTCCAGCTTGTTTGGTTGGTAACCCTCATTCAAAGGTACTTTTGTTGCTGGCTGCTTCTTTTCAGTCATTTTCTGTTCCTCCTTTGATCTCTCGATCTACATCATCTTCCTCGATAGCAAAAAACTCAATGAACTCTATCCTAGAGCCGGAGATGAGTACACCGGCGGACAAGGGAATTTCTTCGCCGAATGCTTCCGTGTCTGGGTCTATTCTAAACTGTTTCTCGAGATAGATGTCTTCGTCTGCTGGGAACGAAGCAGCGAATGATTTGTCTGCGTACAGGCCTCCTATCACACTACCATCAGTTAAAGTTAGTCTTGCCAGAACGGATTGACCCTGTCCAAATAGATAATCCCAACTCTTGGGGATAGGGTGAACGCTAAGTCCAAGTTTACCGTATAGACTCGCCACAGCGTTAGGCGACGCGATACTGCTAATGACAGCGCTAAGAAAGGTGGGTACGATTAGAACTACTCCAGGGAGAGTAAGCATCCACGCCCGTGGTGGGATTGCTTGCAAGGCTTCTCCTGTAGAGATCGTATCAACGACAGGCATCCAGATACCAGCAACCCAAGCCATTAATAGAAGGACGGAGTAGTATGCTGCGCTCCAAAGAACAGTACCAAGGACGTACTCATGTCCCTGCCTGTGATGACGGGCCATCTTCGCATAAGCGATCCTATCTATCACGAATCCAGGGATTAGGGCGATAACCAATATCCCCAAAGACTCGAGAGTTGTCGGCATTCTGTGCCTCCCATCCTAGCAATATGCTGGGAACTTTCTCTTCCGCGTGCGGTGGATGCGATGGGTTCAACAACAATGATAGACCACATCCTCAGTGCGCTGCTAGGTCTTGTTATATTCTGGCCGCTTCCCAGTGCGTTTTTGGTACGTTTCGATACGACCCTGTTCTTCCTTACGGGCTGACTCGGCCGTTCGCTTGCCGGTGACAGTTCTCATATGGTCAAAGGTTCTATTCTGCTTGCGTTCGTGGCGTCTGCCGTCTGGATCATCTGTAATGCCGATGTACACTTTCCTGCCCTTGTTGTAGAGTTCGTAGACAACAGTGTCTCTCTTCTGCTTTGCTATTTCCCGCACCCCCATTTGGCCAATCTCTCGTTAACATCCAGCAGATAGTTGGAATCAAGACTCATCACCTGGATTGTTCTCGCTATGGTAATGCTACCACAATTACCCACAATAAGGCAACCCTCGGTTTCCTAGGATTTCCTCCGAATTGTGCCCTTTGACTACCAGGTGGTTCCACAACAGGTAGACCATGATGGGATCATGTCCATCGACGAACTCTCCTCAGTCCACGAACTCGCCGCAGAAAGCAAGCCCTCTATATAGACATCTACCAGTGGACGGGCAAAGCGTAGACGGGTTTTAAGTTCAAGGGAATCATGAGATGGTGGTAGGCCAACCTGTGCGTCATCGCACGCCGGTTTCAACAAGAGGGAGGACTGTGGGAGTCGCGGCGCGGGACTTGGAAATGCCCCTCAAGTTGGTCAACTTTTGGTTGACAAACACAAGACGAGAGAATGAGCGCCTTTTACTTGCAGAATCAGCTGGGCATGACTGACGGCCACAGGATCTGATGCGGCATAGTCAGATCAAGTTCATCATTCGTAAGTATTGGGAGGGTTTCTGCTCCCAAACATCTCCCCAAGGCATAACCCGAGTCTGAGGGTAGGACAAACCAAGAAGCCGTCTAGATCTAGTAACGGCCACAAAGGCATTGCGTCTTTCCTCCTCAAGGGCTTCGCCTTTGGCTCGATAGTCAGGGAATACCCCTTCAGCCATTCCCATCACAAACACAACATCATACTCTAGGCCCTTAGCAGAGTGGACCGTTAGAAGGGCTAATCCCTCTTGGCGCGGTTGTTGAGTGTTTCCTAGCGCCACCTTACTCAAGAACGCATTCAGCGAATGTTGTCTCCCTGGTTCAGTTCGGCAGTACATGTCCCAATGACGTTGCCAGACCCTAAGGTCTTGGAGAACCATGGCTAATTCTTCACCTTCACTTGCTTTAGTTGCAAAGGTTTCAAGCTCTCTGATAGCGTCGAGAAATCCAAGCGGATACCCAGATAAACGCACTCTACCAAGAGCTGCTATGACGGCCTCTGCAGCCGCACTTAACGCTAGACTGGACAGTCTGGACCAAATATCCCCAGCTTCTTTAAGAACCTCAAGCGAACTACTTAAGTTCCATCGCTTGAGTAGTACGCCTAGATGCAGCCTGTCGTCAGGATTGGCCAAGAGCTTCAGGGCAAGCTCAAAGTCTTTCACCAAATCAGACTCACTTTCGTGGTTTGCTGACAACTGCTTATGGTAAGACCAACCTCTGCACTTTATATCTTCTTCAACCGCCGATAGGACATAGCGAGTACGACCAAGAATCGCAATTCGTTCAAGCGTGATTGGTTCTTCTATGTCCGTGTGACCGTGTTCCACCAAATCCTCAACTGCGTCGAGAACCAAGCACGCCTCGTGTTCTTCGTCGTCGCCCACGAGTACCTCAACCTTGCCCTGAACTGGTAGTTTCACATCTGCAAAGTAATCATTAAAGAGAGCTCTTGCAGCCTGTGCTACGGCTTTTGAGCAGCGGAAATTCTCGTGCAGCTCGTATCGAGTTGCCCCAAAGTCACTCTCAAAAAGGTCGAGATACTTCGGGTTTGCGCCATTCCACATATATATGGCTTGCTTAGGGTCCCCAACCATCATGACATTGGAGTATTGAGTGCCACAAAGACTTCGCAGCACATGGTATTGAGCTTCATTTAGATCCTGTGCCTCATCGATACAAGTGTACCTATACAGGCGACGGTAGAAGGCAGCGACCTTTGGGCGCTCTTCAAACAGCTGGTATGTGAGCAGCAGAAGGTCATCGAAGTCAATGGTGTTGGATGCTTGGAGTTCGGCATTGTATGCTTCATAGGCTCTGCGGTAACCTTCATCATCGACCATTTCAGGAATGATCAGTTTACCTTTTGCTTCACTTATAAAATGTAACCACTCGTCCAGCAGTTTCCCCCTGTCCCTTTGAAATGTCAAGTTCAGCTTGCGCCGCAACACAGGGTCATCGGTGGCGGCTTGAAGTAAAGCCAGTTTTCGGTCGGCATGGGCCTCCAAGATGTGTGGCTGCGAGTCGATCCCTACAGCTGATCCTCGGCTGCTAAGCACTTCCATGCAGAAGCTGTGAAGAGTTCCGATAAATGCTCGGGTACCAATGTTATGGAACTCCGCAAGACGTTCTGTCATCTCGTTGGCAGCCTTGTTGGTGAAAGTTAATGCTAGAACTCGAAAGTGTCCTTGACTTTCTGACAGCAGGCGGCGGACCCTTTCTACGAGAACTCGGGTCTTGCCGGAACCGGGTCCCGCAAGAACGAGTAGAGGTCCTTCCTGGTGGTTAACGATTCGCTCTTGCTTTGTAGACAGCCGAACGGACACGAGTATCGTCCTCCTTCGTTACGTCAAGTTCAAATCACGTGAAACTTGATCAAACAAGACTCGAAGCTTCTGTGGGATCTGACGGGATTCATCCTGAAGCTGAGTAATGGTAGTCGCCAGACACTTAGCATACTTCGTCTTGTTCTCGCAGAGGATGTCAGTCAGTGCGGCCTTTCGTCCGTCCCGACCATTGTAGTCCCTAATCTCCCCACCTTTACGCTGCAGCCCATTATGCTTGGGAGTGTACTGTGTTCCGATGAAATTCGTTGTCTTATGATACTGATCAAGCATCTTAGATACTGCATCTTCGTAACCCTCATCCATAAGGTACGTCTCGAAACTGCAACCCTCTGGCAATACTACGAGAGAATCACAGTCTTCTATGTTTTCGATACCAATGCGACGTAGGCTTCGTTCGACTGCGGTGACAGCCGCGGTTTCACCGTCAGAAAAAAGGTACCATTCTAAGCCGAGGTCACTGGCCAATCTAAGGAAAGGTAGGTAGTTGCTGTAGCCATCCACAGGAACTAATTCTATCCCAAGGTCATCAGGTGGTCGGCTCCAGTAGTGTTCAGCAAATACAGGAAAGGCCTCCTTCTCTGTTTGGCCTTCAAAGAGAATGATTGCTCTAGCGTAGAGAAGGTCTCCACGAGTCGCAACAACCATTCGGTTAATCTTCGCGATGTCCTCTCTGCTGTAGTTACTTACGTCCACTTGATTGACAACTGTTTCTGCCCCTCTCTTAGAGAAGAGCCTGAAACTGGAAATGTGTGCTTGGCCAGCAATATAGGGTGAATGGGTGCTGACAACTCTCTGCCCTGGTATCTTCTCAATCTGCCTGAACAGAGAACGTTGAGCTTGAGGATGCAAATGCACTTCGGGCTCTTCTAGCGCAAGCACTGAGTGAGTCTCTTCTGTGTTTGTCCGCTGCTGTTTCCATGTAGCATACGCTCTAAAGGTCAGTACTGCTGCGAGACTCCTGGTTCCCATTCCATGTCTGATAATCGGAAATCGGTGGCCCCCAGAGGTAGCGAAATCGACATCGACGCCTCTACTGAGATCACGAAGCGTTCTGGCCAGTGGTGTCACGGAGATGCTGCCTCTATCAAAAACAAGAGTCTGGTCAATTCCTTTGAGGTGTTGCTCAATGTGAGCTAGGACGGGACTGCCAGATACGATCTGAGCGTTGAGTTCAGTAAGAGACTGCTCTAGTTCCGAAGCGGTTTCGCTGTCAAGCTGAGGATCTTTGATGAGGCGGTGCCAGAATGAGCCAGGATTGCGAAGCTCGTCCTCAATGTCACGCTTTGCATCCATGTAGTACAACGCCAGTGGCTCGATGTGGGGACTCCAAACTCGGCCTGCCTTTTCGTTTACCTTTGCATCGGCCCATCTAGAAGGGTCATTGAGCCATTCGCCGAGAAACTTTCGTTCAGTTACATATTCACCCTTTGCTTCATCCCACTTCATCTCTGTTCGAAATGCGACAAAATCATCGTCGTTCTCGTCTTGAGAAATCCCGGTTCCCCAAAGTCCAAGCCAGAAACTCCCTGATGGAAAATGAGTTGCGATGGCTCCTTCTTCATCAGTTGGGCGGACTAGTATGTCAATAATGATAGGTCTGTCATTGGGAGGAACAGTCTCATCAGGGGCAAGACAAATGTCATCTTCACTAAGCACGCGACGTCCAGCACCAATCGCTGCGTGCAAGGCATCTAGGAAACTAGTCTTCCCAGCATTGTTCTCTCCTATTAGAACAACAAGGGGATCTAACTTGACGTCTACTTCACGAAGGGATCTGAAATTGCGGATGCGAACTTCCATCAATCGGATCCCGCTAGTTCCTTCGGGTGCACCCATCCAGTGCTCCTCCTCTGCTGCCAACCCGCTCAGACTTGGACATGTTTGGATAAGGGTTCGGGGCCTGTGAAGGCTAATCCTTCTCCCGTTCTGAGTATATCTGCAGGTGACCCTCTGGCTCCGATTTTGGGTGCGGTCTGTCGCCTGAGCATGCAGCTCAGACTAGAATCAAAACTTAGTCCAGAGGTCTTTTGGCTCGGTTTCGTTTAGTCAATGAGGTGCCCTCACGATACAGCCTCCCTAACCACTACGCTGGTACGTGATTCCATCCGCTAGACCCTTGTTCCTTCTCTCGAGACAGGATTTGTCAAGGTGGTCGCCGAACTGAAGGGTACTTGAGATTTCATCAGGGGGAGGCTTTTAGGGGTGGCAACGGTTAGGAAGTCAGTCTCACGGATAAGGAAGCAGGCGGGAATGGCCACTCGCGTCGTACTGGGGCTTATGCTAATCGCGGCAGTGCTGCTCTGGCTTACGCAAGTCGTTTGGGGAACCATCCTGCTCATGGTCTCCTCCGGTGTAGTGGCTTACTACCGGCCGATCTTGTCGGGAGCATCGGGTGAGCACAAGGTGGTCGCCAGTCTGTCAAGACTCCCCGATGCCTACCACGTCTTTCACGACCTCGATCTACCGACGGAAGCCGACGGGACTACCCAGTTGGACCATCTGGATAGCTGCAAACAATGTCCATTACAGAAGAGGGGGGATTCTGATGCGAGAGGGCAAGGAAACAAAGGAACGGATCCTCATACTGTCAGACTTTCACATCGGGGGAAAGCACTTCGACGATGAGCGCCGCGGCACTCTCCTGCGCCTGTTGACCAGCCGCGGGGCTGACTTCACCCGCATCATCCTTCTGGGCGACATTTTCGAACTCCAGCAGGCCGATGCGGAGGTAGCGATCAAGCAGGCCGCGCTCGTCATGCAGACTCTGGCGGAACTGGCCGGAGCCAATGTCGCCGTGGACTATGTGGTCGGTAACCACGACATCGATGTGAATGAGGAACCGACCTTTCTGGACAAGCACTTTGGGATCCCGGATTCCGTGTGGACCAAGCACTACCCCCATCTTGATCTGCCCCTGGCTGGCAAGAGGGTCAGGTTTGAGCATGGTCATCTCCACGACCCACACTATCAGACAAACGCAAACCTCTACAATCAACTGAGTAGCACCGTTGGACGGTGGATGGCAGAGTCACCCCGGCGCCTAGATATGGCTGGCGATCTCTTAAGGCGCTGGGACCTACTAAAGCAAGTCTTTTCTTCATCAAAGGAGAAGTACACCGAGAAGTGGGACGGACCCTTCTCAGCCTTCAAGGTCGCTGCCTGCAGGCTCCTGTATGAACACCAGCCCAGCTATGACCGCATCGTCTTCGGACATACCCACTACCCCTATCTCCGGGAGTTCATGGACGGCAAGATCTATGTTAACTCAGGATGTTGGACCGCGTATGAGACCTGCCTGACCTATGATGAAGCAACCGATGATTTCAACTGGTTAGAGGGAGGCCTGGAGCCAATCAGGGAGGCAGCGCTACCTCTGCTGCTCCCCGAGATGTCGCAGCGGTATATCACGAGGAACCAGCCACCACGAAACCTCCGTGGAAGGAGAGTCATCTAAAGTGGCAGGCCGAGGGGCGGTTTCTAAGGGATGGCTCATCGGGCCGCTCGGTGCCGGGCGTGGAGGCTATTCCTACAGCACTTCCCTGCTGCTGGTGGTCATTGTTTTGGTTAGCGCGGCCTTTGCTACCACCAGTTGCCGAGGGGATAGTGGGGGGGTATACGATCATCTAAGTAAGAACTATCAGGTCCTGGACCTCAATGACCTGGAGTCATTCAGGCTTATGGATCCTTATCTGGAGCTTAATGATTTATTTATGGCTGGTGAGTTGCACAACATCCCTGAGAACATGGACATTGAGCCCGCTCTGTTAGAGCACCTCGTTTTGGAGGCTGGGGTTCGCTACTACATACCAGAGTGCCAGTTTAGCAGTGCTGCCTTTATGCAGATCTTCCTTGAGACAGCGGACGTATCCTTCTTAGAGCGCGCATATGGTCGAGAGATCAAGCCAAATGAACCCTTGATGCGGAAATGGAGGAGGATCCAGGGGTTCTGGGCTTCTCTCCCTCCTGAGAAGAGTTTTCAGGTTATTGGGCTCGATGTAGAGCACAGTGTCAGCGTCTCGCTGGACTATCTCAGTTACCTGATTTCTACCCAAAGCACCAGACCCTCTGATACAATTGCTCCCATGCTGGCGGAAATCCAAGCTCTGTCAACGAAAGAGGGCTCAAGCCCCGAGTTGGTCACAGACTTCATCACCCGATTTCACAAGGATGCCACCTGGAGAGAGGAACTATATCAGAAGTTCTTTGGCGGTGACTACTTCAGCTTCAGCATGGTTGAGCAGAATCTCTACAACCGCCTGGAAGTCCACGCACCTGAAGAATTACCCTTAATGCTGCGGGAAGGGATGATAATAGAGAACTTCCGGTCAGTCTACTTTCGCTACCCCAGGGGTAAGTACTTCGGACAGTGGGGCTCGTTTCACGCGTGGGAGAGCGGCTTTGCTGGGCAGTTGCGGGATCTACCGAAACACAAGCTACCAATTGGTGATAGAGTGCTATCAATCACCTACCTCTACAAAGACTGCGTTTCCTATACCACAGGCCAGCCTGAACCAGTAACCGACTACTATGGCATTAGAGGTACCGTTATCAAGGCCTTTGATGAGCTGGCCTCTGATGCGCGGTTCACCTTGTTTCGGCTGGTGGGAGAGGACTCGCCCTTCCAGGACGGACCGATATTGTCACTGGTTGAGACGAGACGTCCCACTGCTGACTTTACTCAGTTCATCGTGGTCATCAGGGGGTCTGGTGGATAGTGGCCTTGAAGAGGGTGTATCAGAATCGTGTTGCGACTACATGAGGCCTACCACCAGTAATAAAACGATTAGAATTGAGACGAGTAAGCGAGCTTCCTGCTCATTCGGGTGAAGCTATTCGCCGGTCGCATCTACTCGTGCTAACTGTTAACGGAATGCAGATCGCAAACCGGAGGTGTTCTACATCGGGATAATCGCCAGAGCAGCAGAGGCCTTGTTTGGAAGCCGAGGCGGACAGTATCGCCAGATCACCCAGGACTGCCTGGCTGCCATGAATGAGCTGGAGCAAATTGTTGGCAGAGAGCCCAACGCTGCCCTTTCGACCTGGTCGAGGTGGCGCGATAGACATCAGTCCCTCCACTCCAATCCCCTGGTCACCAGTTGCCCGACAGTTGATAAGCTACTGATGAGGATGGTTATCCCTTCAGCTGACAGGGCAACTATCCAGTTGTTTGCCAAGGTCCATGCAGATACAGAGCGGATCAGGGAGTTGGTCTTGGGCTGCATCGGAGCAAATGGTGAACTGGAGCAACTTCTCGCATCCGATGACTAATTGGATTTCGGCAAGGAGGGAGAGTGGCGTGAGAAGTACCAATGGGTCTTTGATAGCCCCCTGGTTTCGGACCATCCGCCAGACGCTCAGCTTTCCCCGGTTCTGCTGTTCAGGCGGAACTACGAGAATGTTGGCACCAAGCGAAAGGACAGGAACCAGCGGTTCCTGCTTGAAGAGAAGGCCCGCTATAAAACTCTTTTTGACAATGTAGAGGGGCTGTCATTAGACGGCCAACAGCGGGAATGCATTCTCAAGGATGAGCTCAAAAGCCTGGTCATAGCAGGGGCTGGGTCCGGAAAAACCACCACAATTGTTGGCAAGGTGAAGTATCTGTTAGCCCGAGGAAGCTGCAGCGCCGATGAACTCTTGGTTCTGTCCTTTACAAAGGCCTCCGCCGACGAGATGGCGGAGCGGATCAAGGCCGAGACAGGGCAGGATATCGATGTCATGACCTTTCACAAACTCGGGAAGGAAGTCATTGCCGAAGTTGAGGGGCGGCAGCCTTCGGTTACCGGCATTCAGCTGACCGATTTTGTCCAAGAGCAGTTCGAGACACTGATGAAGACCCCACAATATAGCGCTCTGGTCATCCGGCATCTCTTAGCCTATTCCAGGGAGTACAAGAGCGCCTTTGACTTCAAGACCAAGGGTGACCACTTTGCATACCTCAAGGGCAGCGCAATCCGAACCCTCAAGGGTGAAGTGGTCAAGAGCTTTGAGGAGATGCTCATCGCCAATCACCTGCACGTCAACGGCATCGACTATAACTACGAAGCCCCCTATGAGGTAGACACCGCCGACAGGAGGTACGGGCAGTACTATCCCGATTTCTACTTACCTGAGACAGGTGTGTACATAGAGCATTTCGGGGTGGATAGAGACGAGAATGTTCCAGAGTTCTTTTCCGGGGCTGATGGGAAGAGCGCCAAGGTAATCTACAACGAAGGAATCAGTTGGAAACGCAAGACCCACCAGGACAATGGCACTATCCTGATAGAGACCTACTCCTATGAGCAAGCCGAAGGCATCCTCCTCGATCAGCTAGATGAGAAACTGAAGCAAGCGGGAGTCAAGTTCAGCCCGATGGGACCGGACAAGATCCGGCGACTGCTTCAGAGCCAATCCCGGTATGAAGTGGCCAGCGCCAATAAGCTTATGGCTGACTTCATCAGGTTGATGAAAGCAAACGGCAAGGGCATCGAGGACGTCAGGGGAGTGATTGACCAGCTGCCCGCCGGAATTCAGCGATACAGAAGCGAGTCCTTTGTGAAGCTGGTGGGGCCCATCTATGAAGCCTACCAGAAAGAGCTGGAGAAGACCAGGGAGATTGACTTCGGTGACATGATCAACAGAGCAGCGGAGTACGTATGGGAAGGCAGATTCGCCAAGTCCTACACCTATATCATTGTTGATGAGTACCAGGATATATCGCGGGCGAGATACAACCTTATTAGGGCCATCAGAGATAAGAATCAGTCGAAGACCTTCTGTGTGGGGGATGACTGGCAAAGCATCTACAGGTTTGCCGGCAGCGACATTGACCTGTTCCTAGATTTTGAGGACTTCTTTGGTTACACGGAAGTGTCCTACATCGAAACAACCTACCGGTTCCCCAAGACCTTGATTGACTTGAGTAGCGCCTTCATACTGAAGAATGACAGGCAGATAAGAAAGGAGCTCAAAGGCGTTGGAGGTGCTGTCAAGACGGCCTATGAGCTGGTTTACGGCGAAGACGATGGCGAACTCCTGGGCCAGCTGAAGGTGTATCTCGGTAAGTTGCCACCTGATAGCTCCGTATTGCTGCTGGGTAGATACCGCCATGACCTCAGGCCCTATCTCGATGGAGAGCTCAGGCATCGATATGATTACCACCGCAGTAGACACACAGTGGACTACCGGCCTCGCGCCGACCTGGCGATTGAGTTCAAGACCGCCCATGGCGCTAAAGGGTTCCAGGCGGACTATGTCTTCATCCTGAACAACCTCTCTGGTCAGTACGGGTTCCCGAGCAGAGTCCCTGATGACCAGGTCCTCGAACTGCTGCTGCAGGACAAGGAATCCTTTCACTACGCAGAAGAGCGAAGGCTCTTCTATGTGGCATTGACAAGGGCCAAGAGGTTCGTCTACTTGATGGTCAATGCCAACAGAAAGTCGGTGTTTATTGAGGAGATAGAGGGTGACCACGGCATCGAGAGGGATGAGCAGGCAATCAAGTGTCCCGACTGCAGAACCGGTGACCTGGTGGCCAGAACCGGGAAGTACGGTCCCTTCTATGGGTGCTCTAACTATCCGCTCTGCACTCATTCGCAGCCGCTCAAGTAGTTGCACCTCATCACTTAGCTGTCACCAGGGGTAAGGGCTATATGGGTAACTCTCAGCATCAAACCAGAGCTAGTACTTGTCGCTTGAGGGAAGAACTGATCAGGCCCGGCTGGACACAAGGATGGAACCTACTAGCTCAGTTCGTTCTGAGGAGGAACATCTTTGCCCTTGCTATCGGGAGGCCTTACCAATGACTCGAAGCACATCTTCAGCTGTGGGTTCGGGTGGATACTCACCGTAAACATCGCGATACTTTTCACGGTAAATCTTGAGGTTCTCCTCGAGTGATAAGCTGTAGTCTGGAGTGAAGTCAACGAGGTCGAGTCCTATTGGCTCTCTCTGCACAGTTACTTCTACCTCTAGCTCCTTCTTTTTTCTCACTGCTCTGTACACCTCCTGTTCTGCAGTCCGACAGATGGCACTACATCACTATCGTGTCTGTCCTCTTTCCAGTTTCCGATCCCTACACCTCCATTGTACAATACTCTGGTCGTTGATCTCATCCAATGAAATCCCGTTTTCGGGAGGAGGGAGACGTCTCGGCGGCGAAGAATGCCCACAATTCCCGCAGTCAACGGTGGGTGGCCCATAGAGGAGACATAGGGTATTGAAGACTAACGCAGTGCGGCTAATCTACTTCTCCCCGACCCAGACGACCCGTCAGGTTCTCGAGGGCATCAGTCAGGCCTTTCCAGTGGTTAAGAAGCGGCTGGATCTGACGGTGACCGAGGTAGAAGGGCGAGAGATGGGGGATATCAGTAATGATGAACTGTCTGTGATCGGGACCCCGGTCTATGCGGGACGAGTCTCAAGGCTAGCCCGCCGCAGGTTGCTGAGTCTCAAGGCTCATGGTACCCCGGCGATGGTTGTTGTGGTCTATGGAAACAGGGACTATGATGATGCCCTCCTCGAGCTGCGGGATCTAGCGGCTGATGTAGGATTCGTCCCCATTGCCGGAGCAGCTTTTATAGGCGAGCACACGGCCAACTACGCCCTTGGCGGTGACGAGCCCTTACTCTGCAAAGGACGGCCCGACGCAGAGGACCTGCGGAAGGCACTGCAGCTTGGCCTGTCAGTATGGAGCAAGCTTGAGGGTATCTGTGTTGACCTGGCGAGCGCCAAAGGGTCGGGCAGGGCAGGAACCCTGGAGGTTCCTGGCAACTATCCGTACCGCGAGCGCGGAGGGGGGTCCCCCGCCTCCCCCTCCACTGAGGAGGATCTCTGCGCCAAGTGCAGCATCTGCGCTTCGGTGTGTCCAGTTGGCGCCATAACCGTCAATGCAGACATGGTGATGACTGATGCAGATGCGTGCATCATGTGTTGCGCCTGTGTCAAACACTGCCAGACCGGCGCAAGGAGGGCGGACAGGACCTGGATGGGTCGGGCTGTTAATTGGTTGCGGGGCAACTGTCTTGAGCGAAGGGAGCCCGAACTCTACCTGTAGCGCCCTACTGCCGGGCGGTACGATGGGCCGACCTATATGCTCATTTTGACCCCTCCGGACACAGGCTGCTACGATGCCCTCTTAGAGGTGGCTTGCGCCAATGACTGCGACTGAGATTACCAGGGAAGCGCTCATTGACCACTACTGCAAAGCCTGAAACTCCCTGGGCTAAGGCAGGTCTACCGGAAGGCAGCCCGGCAAGCCGCCACAACTGATGAGAGTCACCCGGCCTTCCTCTCTGCCTGCTTGGCCCATGAACTAGAGACCCGCCAGGAACGCCAGCTGCGCCCCTGCTCTTCCAGTTCTGCTCACCGCTACGAGACAGCCCGCACACTCATTACCACTAACCTTGAGTTCTCTAGCTGGGGAGAGGTCTTAAGCGATGCCGCTCTGACAAATCGCTCTCCTTGATCGTCTCACCCACCGTTCACACGTACTGGTTTTTGATGGTGATTCGTATCGCTTCCGGGAGAGTCAACAGCGAGATAAGAAATAAAAGGAACTAGACAGACAGCTCTCCGGGTTGTCAACTTGTCGGTTGAAAAACACAAAGGGTCTTCGGGGTGGCCAACTTCTAGGTTAGTTAGGTGACAAACACACCGGTCATTGTCACTTTAGCACATACTTCTTTATCAAATAACCTCCTAGTAATCCAGCCAGAAATCCAGCTGATGCATGAACATAATGACCACTAACAGTTAATTCCTCATATATTGGACTTCTTCCTAGATTACCAAAAATCGCAGCAGTTACACCATACGTAATATATCCTACAAATGCACCTTTCAACGGAAGGTAATCAATACCCAAGTATCTCCCCATCTCATATACCAATAATCCTCCTAAAAAAGTTACGCCAGGAATAGCAAGCAGACCAATCCACCAATTACCTTGGGTAAACGTTATAATGCTATTCATTTCGAAAGCAGATAGTTGATTAAGACCAAAGTATTTAAGGATCTGAGTGTAAATTTCTACAGGTATTGACATAGCTATTCCAATTAATCCCGCTATAAAGGGTTTGTCATACTTCATGACAGAAGCTCCTTCAAGTAGTGTCTTTTGAATCTGGTCTCTTATACTATTACCAGCTGAAAAGTATTTCATGACTCAGATACAGGATAGGAACGTCCAGAAGATTCTTTAGAACCAAATACAACACGTTAATAATTCTGCCTGTGCGGCCATTTACATTGTAGAAGGGATGGATCGCTTCAAATTGATAATGGATTACTCCTAGTTAGATGAGTGGGTCAATAGTGTGCGTTCATTAACTGCTTCTCCTGCGCAAGAAGTGGGTAGTAGTTACCCACTTCAATACAATATGAGTATAAATCGCGGAAAATTGCCCGCATTTCTCGTCTTTTGCTTGGGTGGGGGAGGGGGACGCCAGGGTTATGGCATCTTCCGCATCGACTCGATCACCAGGCGTCGTCAGCTCCCAGCTGAGAGTCAGCTTCCTTTTACCAAGACAAGATGGGCAGACCGAGAAGGTACATCTCTGCCAATCAAGAAATGGGGAAAATAGGACCCGCAGCCAGTACGAAAGGACTGCAATTAAGGGTTGGTACGGCAACTCGCTGAGTGAGGTGATCCTGATGACCGGCCCTGAGAAGACTCATCCCGAGCACCCCAAGACGCTTGTCGAGGCAACTGAGTTGGTACTATCCAGGCTGTCAGATGAAGACAAGGCTGAGATAGCATCAATGTCCGAGGATGACCTGTTCATGTTGCACTTCGGGCTCGGTATGTGGATCAGGAATAATCTTGGCCTCTGGCAAGGAAACACCTCGTTGTTACGAGATTGTGGATGTTTGGGAGATGAATCGTACCTCGGTATCCATCCGGACACTGCCTCAATGGTCATTGTGAAGCAGGTCTGGCTAGCCCTGAGAAGATAGTGAGGTCTGTAGGAGGTCATTCAGTACTGAATTCATGCTGGCATGGTAGGTCACTGGTGTGGAAAAGCTTGGGAATGGGGTTGCTGCTGACATTCTTGAAGAAAAGGGGCGAGCCTATGGCGAAGAAAGAGCTAGGGACCTTACAACGGGAGCCGCTACGTTCAGTCTGGCCTAACGAGGCGCGGGACTTTACGCCCTGGTTGGCCGAGAACCTGGACTGGCTCGGAGAGGTCCTTGAGATGGACCTGGAACTGATTGAGATGGAACGGGCGGTCGGTAGTTTTTCCGCAGACATACTGGCCAAGGACATCTCGCGCAACGACTCCCTCGTGGTGATAGAAAACCAGCTCGAGCCAACAAACCATGACCATCTGGGCAAGATGCTGACCTATGCAGCTGGTCTGGATGCCAAAATCGTCGTCTGGGTGAGCCGAGAGGTACGCACCGAACACCGGCAGGCCGTAGATTGGGTGAACGAGAACAGCCTACATGACTTCTCCTTTTTCGCTGTCGAGATTGAACTGCTGCGCATCAACGGTTCAGCGCCGGCACCCAACCTGAAGCTGGTGGCCGGCCCCAATGAGTGGGCGAGGTCACAGCGCAAGAATATGCCCACCGAGAGGGAGCGGCTATACCACTGGTATTTCTCCACGGTGTTGGAGCGGATCAAGAGCGACCACCCGGGCGTGACAAACGCCAGCAAGGCTCTGTATCAATCCTGGTTCAATTTCCCGGCAGGACGCTCCGAATGTACATACGGACTGGCCTTTCGCAGGGGACCGCGCCTAGCCAGCGAACTCTATATCGACTCTGGGGGCAGAGAGTTAAACAAGGAGTTCTTTGACTTTCTCTTTGAACGCAGGGATGCCATCGAGAAGGCGCTTGACCTGCCAGCGGAAGAGGAGGTCTCATGGGAACGCATGGACGACCGCCAGGCCTCGAGGATCGCTGTCTACTTGGATTTAGAGGACCACACCAAAGAAGCCTTCCAGCCAGCCATCGAGTGGGGCATCGCCCGGTTGCTGCGTTTCCGTGAGGCCTTTGCGGAGCATGTCTCCAGCTTCTAGTATGGGCGTAGCCCGTAATGAAGAACGATATGATGATGGGAGCGGCCCCAGACCGCTCCTTTTTTCTGGAAGGACCCCAGAAAATCTGTCATAAACCCACACATATTGACAGAAGGTGACAGGGAACTGCTGCACGATGTAGAATGTTATGGCATCGGGAGCATCAGTTTCCAGCACCACCTATTTACACAGATCAGTCAGGAAAGCAAAGCCGCATACGACAAGGGCAACCCGCCTGAAAGAGCGAGGGCGCAAAGCCGCGGGTCTAAACCAGCGCTGGTGAGCAGCTGCTGGCAGGATGGCCGGGCTACCGAAGGTGGTTTTTCCTTTTTCCATTCTAGGTTTCAAGGGGGTTATGGGGATCATGGGGGTTATGACACAGAGGGCTGGAAGGGGAAGGTTTACGCGGAAACTTTGGGCGATGGCCCTGACGGTTTCTTTACTAGTGACGACGATGGGGGGCTCCATTCTTTCAGCGGAGGCTGCCGCCTCTCTTTCAAGCCCAGCTTCAATGGGTGCATTTGCTGCCTTCAGTCGTATTCTCGATGAGGTGCTGCCAGCGCCGGGAGCCCCGGCACTGCCGGAGGCAACGAGTCCCCTGGCGACAGCTATGGCGGCGCTGTCGCCGCCCCAGCTTGCCGGCGGCTCTGGCGTTCCCCGCCCTGACGATTATCAACTGCCACCCTTTCCAACCCAGCAGTCCCCCCACCCGGCAGATAGAGTGAACCCCAAGACTGGCGAGATATCGCTTTCAACTACGGATCTCGCAGTTCCCTCACTGGGCCCTGATATCAAGCTCTCCCGGACCTATGTCGGTGGCAGTTCACCCGAGGGCCTTCTCGGCCCCGGATGGAGCTTTTCCCTTGACCAGTGGCTTCAGATGTATGCTGATTTCAACATCACCGAGTACCGTGGCGGCGGGAGCTGGAACACCTATCTCTTCCATCCCGCCCAGGAAGGGGAGTACGTCGGTAGCTTCGATGGCGACACTCTCATCTACTACGACCTTGATGCCGGCCACTATGAGGCCGACAGCCCATCGAACCAGGCTGAGCTGGTGCGGGTAAGCCCGGATCGCTACGAGGTTCGCCGCCCTGACGGGAGCCTCCTTGCCTACCAGGGGTACCGGGCTCCCTGGCGCGAGGGCCAGGACCCAACCGCCGGACGTCTAGTAGAAATCCGGGATGCTGATGGCAATGCAATCTCGCTTGCTTACGATGACCAGGGCCGCCTGGTCGCCGCTACCGGTCCCTCTGGGGTGCAGATCACCTTCCACTACGAGGACCTCAGGTTCACAGGTCGCCTTACCGGCTTTACAGGCCCCCTGGGACGCCGCTGGTCCTACAGCTACAACGACGAGGGCCGCCTTGCCAGCGTTACGGGCCCCGACGGCGCCGTAAGGTCCTACCAGTATGACGCGGAAGGCCTGCTCGAGGGCATCTCAAGTCCCGATAGCGGCACCATCACCCTCACCAGGGATGACGATGGCCGCATCGTCAGGGTCAGCGCCGATGGCTTTGAGCCCGTCACTTTTACCTATAATGAAGCTGAGGACGGCGGACTCATCGTTCTCCGCACCGACCCCGGCGGCGGGGAGTACTCCTGGCAATATAACGCTGACGGAGAGCTTACCGGCAGGACAGAACCGAACGGCGCCCACTACACCTTTACCTACAACGACAAGGGCTATCTCACGCAAAAGACCGGTCCCGCCGGAACCTGGGAGATGGAATACGACGAGCAGGGCCGGGTGATCAGGACCACCGACCCCGCCGGCCGCGTTGAGGTGCGGGAGTACAATGAAACCCTGGGTGTCTTGACCAGGATCGTCGACTTCGAGAAGAACGAGATTACAAGAACCTATGACAGCAAAGGTCATCTGCTGTCGGAAACCCGTCCCGGCGCCCTTACCACCAGCTGGGAATACAACGAGCAGGGCCTGGCGGTAAAGCGGGTGGATCCCGACGGGAGCGCCTGGTTCTATGGCTATGACGCTGCCGGCAATGTCACCAGCGTGAAGGACCCCCTGGGGCGGGTGGCGAGACATGAATATGATCTAGCTGGACGGGTTGTCAGGATGTCAACACCCGAGGGATTGGTGGCCACTTACGAATATGACGCGGGTGACCGCCTTGTCAGCTACACAGCTCCGGGAGGATCAAAGACCACCTACAACTACGACCAGGCCGGGCGCCTTATCACCACGACAAACGCCCTCGGCCAGACCACCCGCAGCAGTTACGATGAAGCCGGCAGGCTGGCTGTCCTCACCGACGCCCTCGGGCACCGGTGGTGGTTCTCCTACGATGGCCTGGGGCGCCTGACGCGTGCCCGGAGCCCCCTGGGGGATGAGTTTGGGTGGCAGTATGACGAGATGGGCCGTCTTATCCAGCACAGTCGCCCCGGCGGCTTCACCGTCACCTACCGGCATGACGACCGGGGTCAGATAGTGGAAGGAGAAGGGCCCGACGGCACCTTCATGATAGACCGGGATGCCTTCGGCCGCATCGTGGCGGTGACAGATCCGTCAGGGGCCACAACCTCCTACGAATACAACGAGCGGGGGCAGCTGGCGGCTGAGGTAAACGCCGGCGGCGGCAGGACCGCATACGTCTACGACGAGGCCAGCCGCCTCCTGGTCGTCACCAGCCCCGCGGGGCGTAAGATCTCTTACGATTATGACGCCATGGGAAGGGTCCTCTCCATTACCGATCCCGCCGGTAACAGGCGCTCATTCGCCTACGATGCCGCCGGGCAGCTTCTTCACGAGACGGACCCTCAAAACGCCATCACCGTATATGCCTACGACCGGGATGGTCGGCTGAAGAGCGTGGTTGACCCTGTCGGCGCCAGGACCCTTTATGAGTATAACGCCGCCGGACAGCTCCTGGCGGTCACAGATGCCCTGGGCCACAAGACTAGCCTTCACCACGACGCCATTGGCCAGCTGGTGAAGGTCGCCGGCCCCGACTGCGCTACCAGGCGCTGGAAGTATGACGCCATGGGGCGGGTCACGGCCGTCATCGAGCCTGAAGGCCTTGAGACAAGTTTTTCCTATGACGCCCTGGGGCGCCTGGTCTCCATGACCAGCCCCCTGGGAGGGACCACCAGTCTTGACTATGACAGCGCCGCGGGCTCCACTACCTTAATAGACCCCGCCGGGGGAACCTGGACCTACGGCTTTGATGCCATGGGCCGCCTCACCATCCAGGGGGACCCCGAGGGAGGAACCCTCCGCTACACCTATAACGCCAGGGGAGACCTCATTGAGGTGGTGGATCAGGTGGGCAATCCCACCACCTATCTGCGAGACGCCCTGGGCCTTGTTACAGCCGTGACCTACGCCAGTGGCGCCGTAGAGTCCTTTGGCTACGACGCCGACGGCCTCATAACAACCCGCACCGATGCCCTGGGCCGCACCACCACCACAACCTACAATCCCCGGGGCCTTCCCACTGAGGTAACTGCCGCGAGCGGCGGGGTCACCCGCCTCAGCTACGATGACGCCGGGCGCGTCATCGCCATCACCGACCCCGTAGGCCAAAAGACCAGCTTCTACTATGACCTGGCGGGACGGCTGGTCACCCTGAGGGGGCCCGGCGGGGAGGCCGAAACCTTCAGCTACAACGCCCTGGGCCAGCTCACCCAGTCCACCGACCCCGCTGGCTACTCCACAGGGTACGAGTACGACTCCTACGGGCGCCGGATTGCCACCATCGATGCCAAGGGGCGGCGCTGGACCACCCGGTATGACGGGGCGGGAAGGCCTGTGGCCTACGAAGATCCCCTGGGCCACGAGACCCTGATCGCCTATGCCGCTGACGGTCGCAAGGTCGAGGTCACCGACCCTCTGGGCGCCGTCACAACCCAGCACTACGATGAGTCCGGTAGGCTCATCGCCGAGGTAAACGCCCTCGGGAAGAGGTGGGAGTACAGCTACAACCGTCGCGGGCTTCTGGAGGCGGCAACAGACCCCCTTGGCAGCACCACCAGCCTTGACTATGATCCCCGGGGCCTGCAGACCGCCATCACCGATCCCCTGGGGCGCATCACCAGTTTCTCATATGACAGCATGGGCCAGCTCACCGCCGTCTCTGACCCCGCTGGCCACATCACCGCCTATGGGTACGATGCCGCCGGTCAGCTGGTGTCGGTGACCGACCCCCTGGGCCATACCACAGAGTATCAGTATAACGAGCTGGGGAACCTTTCCGCCGTCACCGATGCCAACGGCCACACCACCAGCTGGGACTATGACCTGGCGGGCCGGGCCGTCAGCAAGACCGATCCCCTTGAGAACACCTGGACCTACACCTACAACATCCGGGGCCTTCTGGATACCGTCATGGATCCCAGCGGTGAGACCACCCGGTACCTCTACGACCCCCGGGGCCTTACCGCCGCCGTCACCTACAGCGACGGTATCAGCGAGACCTTTTCTTACGACGAGACCGGTAACTTCACCCGCGCCGCCTCTCCCGATGCCGACCTGAGGTTTGGCTATGACGCTGCCGACCGGATGATCAGTGTTCGCTGGGATGAGCTTGATAAGACCGCCCTTTTCGAGTACGACGCGGCGGGGCAGAGAACAGCCACTATCGACCCTGAAGGCCGCCATCTTAGCTATCGCTATAACACCCTGGGTCAGATCGCGGCCTTCATTGACCCTGACGGCTACGAGACCGCTTTCTCCTATGATGACGCCGGCCGGCTCCAGCGGGTAGCCTACCCCAGCGGCGTCACGGAAGAGCGCCTCTACGATGACGCGGGGCAGCTCACAGACCTTATTACCAGAGGCCCCGAGGGCCTCATTGAGAGCTTCACCTACAGTTATGATCCGCGCGGCCTGAAGACCGCCCAGGTTGAGGAGGACGAGGCCGCCACCCTCTGGCACTACGACGCCGCCGGGCGCCTGGTGAGGGTGGAGTATCCCACGGCGAAGATAAACGCCATTAGCGCGGGGCAGGAGAACACCATCCAGCGCTACCGGCCCGGTGAAGGGAATGGGGAGGACGACCTTACCGGGAGCATCCCGATGCCCTCCGTCACCATTGCCGCAAACCCCGGCGGTGGCAAGGGAGGCGGCAGTCAGGGTGGAGGCAGCCAGGGCGGCGCCCCCAGCGCCCCTTCAGGCCAGGACAAGAGGCCCGAGAGGGGGATCCCCCCAGGGCTTGCGGACCGGCTCCTGGCCGGTGCTAGCCCTGAAGAGGTCACCCCCGACTACACCCTGCCGGTGCGGGACTGGGTCGAGTATCAGTATGATGCCGTGGGTAACCGCGTCCTGGAAAGGAGCCCCCTCGGCGAGACCGCCTACCTTTACGACCCGGCAAACCGCCTCCTTGAGGCGGGGGATACAAGCTATAGCTATAGTGCTGCCGGTAACCGCGTCCAGAAGGCAGCTCCAGATGAGGTGGTTAGCTACGACTATGACGCCGCCGGCCGTCTGCGAGAGGTCTCCTACGAGGATGAGAGCGGGGTTTCTTACGGATACGACGCCCTGGGAAGGCGGGTAACCAGAAGCGCCAGTTTCTGGACCCTCAAGGGTGGGGGCCCATCAGAGCAGGGGCTGGCCCACGGCAAGGGCTGGGGCCAGCAGGTCGCCCAGAGTCGACTGCGTCTTGAAACGGAGACCACCCACTACTTCTGGGACGGCATGAAGGTGCTGACGGAGTACACCGGGGAGGGGGCTCCCCTGGCGGAGTACTACAGCGCTAGTGACCGCATCCTCGCCAGGAAGATGTTTGGGCTTCACGGCCGCCAGGAGCCTGGAGCGCCCACGATGCAGACCACCGGGGGCCTTCTCTACTACAACTATGATGGTCTCGGGAACGTCAGCGCCCTCACAGACCGCCTGGGACAGGTAGCCGCCCGCTATCGTTACGACGCCTTCGGCGGCCTTCTGACCAGCGCCACCGCCCCCTACAACCTCATCGGGGCCTTCGGCAAGGAGTATGATCCGGCGGCAAACCTCATCTACTTCGGCGCCAGGTGGTATGATGCTCAGACGGGTCGCTTCACCAGTCCTGACCCTTACCAGGGAAGCATTCAGGATCCCATGTCCATGCACCGCTACCTCTACGCTAAGGCAAGTCCGCCGAACTACGTGGACCGGTGGGGCTATCACAGTATTCCAGGGGAAGAGGTAGATACATGGAAGATTCTCCTTGAGGATTTCCATACCAGCTACTATGTTCTCTTCGCCCGGCTCTTCACCGGCGAAGAGCGCAACCGGCACCTCGGTACCTGGATAGAGGAAACCGATACCCACCGGCGCCAGGTCGCCGAGTATGGGCATCAGCACAAATACTGGTACTTTATCAGGGTTGGCTTTAGAGAAGCCGATGACAGTTGGACCTTTGAAGAGCGTCTCTGGGAGAGTTGGAGCACGAAGTATACATGGACCAGGGTCATATGGGAAGAGGAGAAGGTTACAGGCAAGCGGGATCAGTTGGTCGGGAATCCCCACGTGGGCCTGTCGCCACCCTCAACAGGAAGCCACGGCCCGTCTGGAGAAGACTTGCTTGAGCCGTGGCTACAAACGGATTATTCTGACATGATGGAGATGGTAGGGCAACCAGTGGGTCGGGGTTGGATTACTGCTGGCGGGGCGTCAAGTTACCTGGTACCTGAGGACGATGTTTTTAATCCGTCTTATCTCTCCCGTAGCTGGTATTCAGGGCAAAGTGGCACGAGAAGCGTAATCGGGGCGTCGTCGACGCATCTGGTGGCCAACAGACAGGGGGATCTCATTGAGCCCTACGGGGTCAGCGGAGTTGCTGATGGCGACCTACAACGCAGCACCTGGACAGTTGCTTTTGCACTGGTGCTGGAAGGTTCTTCAGTTCGTATAGTTGGTTTTGAAGAGGCAGCTGTTTTTTTGTGGATTCCCGACAAGGGAATTCGCGCCTACGACTCTACATCAGGTGTTCTTGGTCTGGCATTAGGTGATGCCGTGGCGGCTTCGGTAGCAGTAGTTATGAATGTAGATAGTTTTTCGGACTACGAGGGAACCTCAATTGGGGTAAATGTACAAGGTAGTTTTTTTAATGTAGGTGCTGATGTTCTTGGTCGTGATGAAAGAGACAGACCAATGTTTCAATTCTATGCAGGCATTAATACGCCTACTCAGTGGGCTATCAGTACAAAGGTGACAACAACTCGAAGGTTTGTTAACAGAGGTATCACTGATAATCTACCGGTTGACTTAACCCCAGATCCATAGTCAGGAGGGATCGCATGTTTTTCTTAGGCTTGGTATGGCTCCTCTTTGGTCTGTTGGCGGTGTATCCTTGGCCACTTATCGAGTTTCATAAGAGGGCGCAACCTGACATCGAGCTACCTCCCGGTGGTCTTATTATTTCACGAATAATAGGCTTGTGGGCCTTTATTAATGCTGCCTGGTTTTTTGGGGCTCCGCTTGACCGTATTCCGTTTCTGGAGTACTTGCTTATAAGGCTGTAAGCAAGAACTCAGGACCCTGAGAAGGCGCCCTTGGACGAGCACCACACCCCCGGTGACCGAATCCTCGCCAGGAAGATGTTTGGGCTTCACGGCCACCAGGAGCCTGAGGCGCCCACCATATGCAGACCACCGGGGGACTCCTCTATTACTGCTACGTCTATACTGAAATTAGTCAGATATGGAGCCGGGGCAGCTGGTGTCGGTGACCGACCCCCTGGGCCATACCACAGAGTATCAGTATAACGAGCTGGGGAGCCTCTCTGCCGTAACCGATGCCAACGGTCACACCACCAGCTGGGACTATGACCTGGCGGGCCGGGCCGTCAGCAAGACCGATCCTCTTGAGAATACCTGGACCTACACCTACAACATTCGGGGCCTTCTGGATACCGTCATGGACCCCACCGGCGAGACCACCCGGTACCTCTACGATCCCCGGGGCCTTACCGCCGCCGTCACCTACAGTGACGGCATCATCGAGACCTTTTCTTACGATGCCACCGGCAACCTCACCCGCGCCGCCTCTCCCGATGCCGACCTGAGGTTTGGCTATGACGCTGCCGACCGGAGGATTAGCGTTCGCTGGGAGGAGCTTGATAAGACCGCCCTTTTTGAGTACGACGCGGCAGGGCGCAGAGTGGCTACCATTGACCCTGAAGGCCGCCGCCTTAGCTATCGCTATAACGCCGCAGGTCAGATCGCGGCCTTCATAGACCCCGACGACTACGAGACCGCTTTCTCCTATGATGACGCCGGCCGGCTCCAGCAGGTATCCTACCCCAGCGGCGTCACGGAAGAGCGCCAGTACGATAAGGCGGGGCAGCTCACAGACCTTATCACCGAAGGCCCCGAGGGCCTCATTGAAAGCTTTGCATACAGTTATGATCCACGTGGCCTCAAGACCGCCCAGGTTGAGGAGGACGGGGTCGCCACCCTTTGGCACTACGATTCCGCCGGGCGCCTGGTGAGGGTGGAGTATCCCACGGCGAAGATAAACGCCATCGGCGCGGGGCAGGAGAACACCATCGAGCGCTACCGGCCAGGTGAGGGGAATGGGGAGGAGGACCTTACCGGGAGCATCCCGATGACCTCCGTCACCATAGCCTCAAACCCCGTCGGCAAGGGGGGCGGCAGCCAGGGCGGAGGTGGCCAGGGAGGCGGCAGCCAGGGCGGCGCCCCCAGCGCACCTCCAGGCCAGGACAAGAGGCCGGAGAGGGGGATCCCCCCAGGGCTTGCTGACCGGTTCCTGGCTGAGGCCAGCCCTGAAGAAATCACCCCAGACTACACCCTGCCGGTGCGGGACTGGGTCGAGTATCAGTATGACGCCGTGGGTAACCGCGTCCTTGAAAGAAGCCCCCTCGGCGAGACTGCCTACCTCTACGACGCGGCAAACCGCCTCCTCGAGGCGGGGGATACAAGCTATAGCTACAGCGCTGCCGGTAACCTTATTCAGAAGGCAAGGCCTGATGAGGTGGTTGGCTACGACTACGACGCCGCTGGCCGTCTGCGAGAGGTCTCCTACGAGGACGAGAGCGGGGTTTCCTACGGATACGACGCGCTGGGAAGGCGGGTAACCCGCAACGCCAGTTTCTGGACCCTCAAGGGTGGGGGCCCATCAGAGCAGGGGCTTACCCACGGCAAGGGCTGGGGCCAGCAGGTCTCCCAGAGTCGATTGCGTCTTGAGACTGAAACCACCCACTACTTCTGGGACGGCATGAAGGTGCTGACGGAGTACACCGGGGAGGGGGCTCCCCTGGCGGAATACTACAGCGCCGGCGACCGTATCCTCGCCAGGAAGATGTTCGGGTTTCACGGACGCCAGGAGCCCGGCGCGCCCACCATGCAGACCACAGGGGGACTCCTCTATTACAGTTACGATGGTCTCAGCAATGTCAGCGCTCTCACCGACCGCCTGGGACAGGTAGCCGCCCGCTATCGGTACGACGCCTTCGGGGGTCTCCTGACCAGCGCCACCGCCCCCTACAACCTAATCGGGGCCTTCGGAAAGGAGTATGATCCGGCGGCAAACCTGATCTACTTCGGCGCCCGGTGGTATGATGCTCAGACCGGCCGTTTCTCCACCCCCGACCCCTACCAGGGCAGCATCCAGGATCCCATATCCATGCACGGCTACCTCTACGCCAAGGCCAGCCCACCCAACTACGTGGACCGGTGGGGCTACCACAGTATTCCCGGGGAAGTGCCCTACGCCTGGGAGATCGTCTATCAGAGCCCTCCCGCCGAGAACTACTTCGCCGTGCTGGTACGTTGGTCTACGGGCGAAGAACGGAAATACCACGTGGATTGAAGAGGATGACCGCTACCGGCGGCAGATCACCAGGCGGCGGCATCAGCATCAGTATTATTATCTGTTCTTTGAGGCGTGGCTCGGGGAAGATGGCCAGTGGGAGGAACATGAGTCCGAGCCCTGGGAGGTATGGCATACCAAGTATACCCGGACCAGGGTCATATGGGAAGAGGAGAAGGTTACAGGCAAGCGTGATCAGCTGGTCGAGAATCCCCACGTGGGCTTGTCGCCACCCTCAACAGGAAGCCACGGCCCGTCTGGAGAAGACTTGCTTGAGCCCTGGTTACAAACGGATTATCCTGACATGATGGAGATGATAGGGCAACCAGTGGGCCGGGATTGGGCTACTGTTGGCGGGACGTCTAGTTACCTGGCACCTAAGAATGATGTTTTTGAGCCATCTCATCTCTCTCGTGGCCCGTATTATGGGCAAGGTGCAGGAAGCGGAGAGGGTCTTGACCTTTCAGCGGTGCTCGGCAGTCTCGGCAGTGTAAGTAAGGCTATACTTAAGGATCTCGAGAGTACACCCGGGTACAGTGATTTCAGTCTAGCTCTGGGTGGAGGTATAGTTCTAGTCTTAGGTGCTCAAAAAGACGAGGAAGGTATACATCCGTACCTTGGTGTCGGCATCGGGACGCCGGGTATAAGTATGACTAGGTCTAGGGCTACAGACTCAATATCACCTGGTTTGAATGCGTACTGGCAATTTGCAACCCACGGAGCCACAGGGGCAGTTGGGGTAAGCCTCGATGGACCATTTGTAGAGTATGGGATTGCGACACCAGGTGTGTCGGCCGCTGCTATTTGGGTATTTGATCCTCCGAACCCTAAATACCCAGGGGGAGGCTGGATGCCAATCCGCCCAGCTGCTGGGTCTTGATTGAAGGGAGATGTTCGTTAACATCGAAACAGCTGTGCTCACATTTGTAATGATTATGAGTGTAATCTCTATCGTTAACCCAGACTACTTCTTAAAGCAGAATCCCTTTGTCTCTGATCCTCCACCTCGACATGTAATTCTGGCAGTGAGAGTTGTGGGTGTTACCAGTATTGTGTTTTGCATATACGGATTCTGGTTCGCGCAGTGGTGAACCGTGGATAACCGCGTTCTGGAAAGGAGCCCCCTCGGAGAGACCGCCTACCTCTACGACGCGGCAAACCGCCTCCTCGAGGCGGGGGAACAAGCTACAGCTATAGCCTTGTTGGTAGCCTCATCCAAAAGGCAACGCCAGATGAGGCGAGTGGCTACGACTACGACGCCTTTGGCGGCCTTCTAACCAGCGCCACCGCCCCCTACAACCTCATCGGGGCCTTTGGGAAGGAGTATGATCCGGCGGCAAACCTCATCTACTTTGGCGCCAGGTGGTATGACGCCCAGACCGGCCGCTTCACTCTTCGCAACCGCGACATCCTGTCACGCTACGGGTACTAGGACCTCCTGTCCGTCGTACCATCGACGATCCTTACCAGGGAAGCATCCAGGACCCCATCTCCATGCACCGCTACCTCTACGCCAAGGCCAGTCCGCCAAACTATGTGGACCGGTGGGGCTACCACAGTATTCCAGGGGAAATTCCTTACGCCTGGGAGATCGTCTATCAGAGCCCTCCCGCCGAGAACTACTTCGCCGTGCTGGTACGTTGGTCTACGGGCGAAGAACGGAATATCGATACCACGTGGATTGAAGAGGATGACCGCTACCGGCGGCAGATCACCAGGCGGCGGCATCAGCATCAGTATTATTATCTGTTCTTTGAGGCGTGGCTCGGGGAAGATGGCCAGTGGGAGGAACATGAGTCCGAGCCCTGGGAGGTATGGCATACCAAGTATACCCGGACCAGGGTCATATGGGAAGAGGAGAAGGTTACAGGCAAGCGTGATCAGCTGGTCGAGAATCCCCACGTGGGCTTGTCGCCACCCTCAACAGGAAGCCACGGCCCGTCTGGAGAAGACTTGCTTGAGCCCTGGTTACAAACGGATTATCCTGACATGATGGAGATGATAGGGCAACCAGTGGGCCGGGATTGGGCTACTGTTGGCAGGGCCTCCGGTTATCTGGTGCCTCGGGATGATATTTCTAGGCCATTCTATGTAACCCGTCCTAAACCCCCAAGAGCACCTTCGCCATTCGTGATGCCCAATATACAAGTCAGGCGCAGGGTTAATCTTGGGGCCGGTTTTGAGCCGACAGCCACACTCTATGATGTGCAAACGGGGGAGTATGGCTTCATTGGCCGCTTCACAAGCTCCATAGAGGTCGGTGTGGGAAATGAATCATTTGTCCTGGAAGTAGAGTCTTTCGACTACGCTACTCTGACCTTTCAGAGTGGGGCTAGGCTAAGACCGAGCTAAGACTAACTCCACCGTTTGATGAGTACTTGTCCCAGGAAGTAAGAGGTCCAGGGCTCATCACTGACTCGTATGGAAGAAGCGCTCTACGAGTTCGCAGTGAGACTACGGTTGTTAATGTGCCCGGGCTTAAAGGGACGGCTTTAGAGCATGAATCTGCTAGCCTGTTTAAACCTGCTCCCAATAAACCTCTGACCACTGGCGAGAAGGTTATCTTGGGTGTGGTGGCTACTGCAATTGCAGGCGAGGTTGCTCTACCAGTGGTACTCAGAGTGATTCAGCAGGGCAATGTCCCATTGCCTGTCCCGGGGCCATAGGCAGTAGCCGCATCATTACTCTGAAACGCAACTCATGGTTCCTGCCCTACGCACTCACAGCTTGGGCTCTAAACCAAGTCATGGGGCGCGGACTTATTTTCTATTTCATTACAAATCTCTCAGGTTTGCAGAAGATGATCCTCTTCTCAGAGCTTCTTTTTCTCTCCAATTGGCTCAGCTACGGTCTGGCGCTGGCAGGCGCAGCACTGATGGCTGAGAACATTAGGCCGGGTATAGGAGAGTTACTTAAGAAGACTGCACTAACTACAATTCGCTTCTATGTGGTATGGTATGTTGCAGCCATTCCACTCATAGTTCCTGCTTTATCCTTAGAGAGAATGAACTGGCAGTTCAGGTCCTTTACTTGGCCGCGGGGCTAGTGTGGCATCCCCTTCCGGAGATAATAGCTTACAAAGGCTCAATACGACGGGCTCTACCTGAATGGATAGAGCTCCTTCGGAGACACTATATTCTTATCACAATCCCTACTATAGTCTTCTGGATGGCGTTTCACGTTCTATATCGAAATCATCTACCTCTAATGTGGATGAGGAACGTTTGGCACGTTCTGCTGCCTGTTGTAGTGCTGTTTGCAACAGTCTTTCGCATGCGCCTCTATCTCTATACCAAGAAACTCTCAAAGCCTGGCTGGGATGAGACCCATTCTGACTAGACGCGACTCCTTCGGGGGTCTTTAATGACACGTAAGGGTTCGGTTCCCTCTCTTGACCAGTTTTTCGGGAGTCGGGGCAGGCAGCAAAAGGCCCCTGCCACCCCTCTTGCAGGGGGGCAGGGGCCTCTCTAATCTCTACTGTTCTATAGTAGCCCTTTCTGACGTCTACTTGCCTCGGTTCTCCCCTGGCTTATCTTCAGGTTTCTTCGCTGGTTGCCCGCTGCCTGCTTGCGGATCCTCGTCCTTCTCTATCCGGGGCGGGTCGGGTCGGGCAGGGGTTTCGCCCGGGGGCGCCGCAATGGGTTTCTCCGGGCTGCGAACAAAGTGGGCCATCAGCCTTGTCTCACTGGTCAGGACAATGACTATGCTGCTGGAACCGTCGCGGATGTCCCCAGTCCAGTGGTGGAAGGCCCATGACGGGTCAGGGATGGCGCTGACGGTTACTTCCTGGCCCACAAAGTACGGGCCGGGGTCACTTATCTCCACAGTACCCATACCAGATGTCCTGATCTCAAGGGTTGCTGGCTCCCGCACCTCGACACTGCCCTCAACCGAGGCCATTACCGTTCCGTACTCCTGGTTAACTATCTCGAAGGTGTAAGGGTAGGTGCCGGCAGCGTTAAACTTGGCTATGCAGTTCAGCGTCAAGTCGGCCAAGGGGAAGCCGCTCTCTGAACCGTACCAGGCCGTGCCGTTTTCCAGCGTCAGCGGCACGAAGGCACCCCCGTCTTCATACATCAGTTCCACAGCATCAACCTGCTCCGCGGCGGCGAAGGACAGACGCAGTCTAACCGATGTATCGGCGTAGTTGCCAGCCAGAAGGCCAATGCTGAAGGGGGTCTCCACTTCCTGAGCGGCAGTTTCAGGCAGGTCGGTAACGATGGTTGGCGGCAGGAAGTTCACGGGTTCCAGCATGATATCAATTCCTGATGCGGTATCAGGGGCCATCGTGGTGAAGATGGTGGCGCTGTTTCCGCTGGCTACATCTCCGTACCAGTTATGGAGGTAGCCATCGGCAGTGGCCACTACCCTGTAGTCTCCGCTGTAAAGGTTGGACACGGTGTAGCTGCCCACCGGGTCCGTCCAGTCAACATCGACGGTCCAACCATGTAGGTTCACTACATAGACCAGGGAGCCGGAAATGGGTGAACCAAAGGGGTCGGTAATCAGGCCGGAAATACCAGCGCCCCTTGATACCGGCTCAAGGGCAAAGTCCACCCTGACCAGGTAGTTTGTGGAGTCCAGAACCACTCCGGTTTGTTCCTGAGTGGCGAGGCTTCCGTCATCCGTACGGAGGCCTGTAGCGGCCACCACAGTGTAGGTTCCGTAGGGCAAAATGATCTCATAGTAGCCTGAGGAGTTGGTTGTGCGGCCTAGGGAAACGGTGTCCCCGTGACACTCGACTCTGATATCTGGCATGGGATTGCCAGCTGTGTCCGTCACTCTTCCGGAGATCATCCCGCCAGCGGTAAGGGCGATATCGATGCCGGTAGTCTCGTTGGGGGCCTCGACGATGACGGCGGGCGACTGGTTACCGCTCCAGACGTCTCCATACCACTTGGGCAAATACCCCTCAGCATCAAACCAGAGGTAGTACTCGCCGCTGGGCAGGTCGCTGAACCGGTAGAAGCCGTTGGCGTTGGTGGTCGTACTGGCAATGGTTCGACCGGGGGCTTCGTTCTGCACGCCAACGGTGGCCCCCTCAATGGGATTGCCATCGAGGTCAGTGACGTGACCGGAGATAGCACCGCCTGACTCAGTGAGAGAAGAGCTCATCAGGCTCAGCTGGATACCACCACCCGCCGTCTCACCGGGGTACTGGGTCTGCCAGTGGTCCATGAAACCCGAGGCGCCGCCGGGCAGAGTCGACCCAGCAATCAACAGGATAAGCAGGGAGCTGAGGAGTAATCCCCTTAGCAGTGATTGGACACTCGTTCTTGACATCGCTCAGTCCTCCTTCCAGAATTGGGGACTGTCTGTCCCCTTTGATGGCTATGCGGGAGGAACAGGGATGTAATCCATCAGTTTCAGCTAGAGCTTGAGTATCGACAATAGGGTGATGCTGCTCTTGGTAGATTGGATCAACTTCACTGGTGTATAAACCCGCTCCTGTAACGTTCTGTAATCAGGGGCGGATATCCATGGCAGGTTCATCTGGTGCCAAATCCTTTCACTATCTCGAACAGCCGCTCGTTTCGGTAAATCGTCTCTCTTCCGAGCTTCTGAGAGCTAAGAAAGCCAGCCTGTTCAAGGGTAGAAAGGTAGTTAGACGCTGTCTTCCGTGTTACGCCTAATCCATCTTTAATAAAAGCAATCTTTGTGTAGAACTCAAAGAATAGCAGGTCTAACAGTTCGCGGGAGTATATGCTCGGCAACGACTCTTTGATTTCCGCCGAGGTTAGCTCGAGGGTCTCAAAGATCTCCTTTGCCAAAAGCAAGGTTTCCTCTGCGGTTTGCTCTATTCCTTCGAGGATGTATAGAATCCACTCTTCCCAACTGGAATCGGTCGTCACTTTCTGGAGCAGTTTGTAATAGGCACTTTTGGTCCTGATGATATGACGACTCAGATACAGGATAGGAGCGTCCAGAAGATTCTTTAGAACCAAATACAACACGTTAATAATTCTGCCTGTGCGGCCATTTCCATCGTAGAAGGGGTGGATCGCTTCAAATTGATAATGGATTACTCCTAGTTTGATGAGTGGGTCAATAGTGTCAAAGTCGTTGTTCATGTACTCTTCTAAATTAGATAGGAGAGCGCGGATTTCTTGCTCGTTATCAGGAGGGGTGTAGATAACCTCGCCGGTTAAATCATTTTGTAGGACTGTTCCAGGAAGCTTGCGAATCCCCGCACGGTTTTTTATTACTAACCCCTGTATTTCGACAATCATGTTAGTGGTCAGGATCTGTTCATCGCGAACAAGCCTATAGCCGTGCCAGAGAGCTTTTCTGTAGTTAGCAACTTCCTTCGCGGCAGGGTTATCATAATTGTCTTTAGAAATGGCCTTAAAAAGCTCATCGTGCGTCGTAAGTATCTGCTCAATTTCTGAGCTGTCCTTAGCTTCATTAATGGTAATGGCATTAATCAGGATGTTCTTGTTCGGAATAGTGCTTGAGAATCCTTTCAATTCAGCCAAGGCCCTATTTGCACGGGCTAGCTGCTTTAGGACTCTCCGGGTTTCGAGATCATGTTCCGGGGGCAGTGGCTTCAGTTTTGAACTGGACATCTACAAGCACCCCTCTCACACAACTGGATATCACATGCATATTGTGTCTTCTTTTTCATTACCTGCTTCTCCTGCGCAAGAAGTGGGTAGTAGTTACCCACGTTGATGCAATATGAGTATAAATCGCGGAAAATTACCCGCATTTCTCGTCTTTTGCTTGGGTGGGGGAGGGGGATGCCAGGGTTATGGCATCTTCCGCATCGACTCCACACTCGAGCACCAGGCGTCGTCAGCTCGTAGCTGAAAGCCCGCCTCCTCTTACCAGGCAAGACAATCAGTGCAGCAATACCGTGACTGCCACGGCAGCGTCGTCAACGGCCCCTCACCTGATCTCTACCCCGCGGGCCCTTAGCTCCTCAATAAAAGGCTCGAACCGGTCTCCTATCAGCACCTCTTCTGGGGCCAGGAAGCCCCGCTCTGGTAGGCGTCCCTGTGCCAACCACTCAATCACAATCACCGGTGGGAAGCCGGTGGTCTTAGCCATGGAGGTGTAGTCTCGCTCAGCATCGTATAGGTCAACCATCTCCCACTGGTATCGGGCAGGCTTCCCGTCCTTCATGCCGCTGGCCCAAACCCTCATGACGGTGATGTCCTCTTTCGAGCCGCCCCTGAATAGGGGTTCCAGGAGCGCCATGGCCAGTCTGCGGGGGCGTACCCCCTGCCCCTCAACATCGACAGGATCTTCATCTAAGAAGCCCAACTCCCTCAGTACGCTGACCTTGCTGAAGTGACCCCTATAGCGCACAGTCTTCTCTATGACGCGGTTGACCTTGCCCTTCAGGGTGTAGGCGAGGCTGTGGGCGTCGGACAGCACTGCCTCGCACCTGCCGACAGGCTCCGGAAAGTCGCACTCCTCCAGGTCGGACAGGGCCGGGTATTCCACGACCTGGCCATCTTCCAAGGCCACGGCCGGGCAGGTGTAGAGGTCCATGACACCCTCCAACGAAAACACCAGCTGGTACCAGAGGGGCGGTTTGGGATGACGCGGCAGTCCACCTACATAGAGCGCTGCCTCATGGGCTTCGTCCAGAAGCTCAACCCCGCGGGCTGCCAGAACTCCAGCAATGCCAGGGGCTACTCCGCAGCCTGTCAGCACCATCACGTCTGCAGCGCGCGCTGCCTCGTCAAGTTCGGCCTTCTTCTCGGGATACTCAATCCCCGCCAGGTCAATCAGGTGACACCCCGCCCTGACAGAGGCCCTATTCACCAGCATACTCAGGGAGTTGGGGAGCGCTGCCACAGCAACGTCGAAGCCCTCAAGCAGTTCAGTTACCCGATCTAGTTGCCCAAGATCAGCCACCATCCCACTGGCCTTTGGGCTGTTGGCCCTGTCGATGCAGTTGTCAACCACCGCCTGACGGCTGTCAACGGCCATCACCTGAGAAACATAAGGGGATTGGACGAGCTCCGCCACGATCATGCTTCCGACCATTCCCGTTCCAAGCACCGCTACTCTCATGGATTTCAACCTCCTCATCCTGTTCTTGGCTCTGGTATTGCTCATTTCCTCTTTTAATACCGTCGGCCCTGACACTGATGCTGTCTGCTCAATGATTGCGTATTCCTGGATAAAGGAGCAGGTTGATAGGGAGAAGTGGGTTCCGCTACTCTATGGAGGTATCAACTCTGAGACAGCATTTGTCCTCGATGATCTCGGTCTGATGGTGCCAGAAGCTCCAGAAAGTCTTCCATCGACGTGCAGAATTGCGTTGGTTGACACCCACCATCCAAACCAGCTCCACAGTTCAATCATGCTAGACAATGTTGTTCAGGTGTTTGACCATCATCCTGCTGGCGACCCAGAGGCTTTCCCCAACGCAGCAATCTGTAACGAGAAAGTCGGCTCCGCCGCGACGCTACTTGCGGAGTGGATGCAGAAAGCTGATCTCTCACCGCCGCGTGCAGTGGCGGGATGTCTTGGGTGTGCTATTGTCTCAAACACTCTTAACTTTGCGGCGCCTTCCACCCACCCACGGGACCAGGAAGCCTTCAGCTGGGTGTCGAGGTTCGTGACGTGGCGTGAGGGCTTCTTTCAGGACATGTTCGCGGCCAGGTCTTCAGTATGTGGGATGTCGACTTCTAGTATCTTGAGAAGCGATTACAAGCGGTTCACCTTTGGTCCCGTAACTGTGGGCATCTGTCAGTTTGAGACAACAGGGTTAGTGGACTTTCTGAGCAGAGAAGATCTGCAGTCCGTCCTCCAAGAGATAAAGCGGACTGACCAATTGTCCTGCGTTCTTCTGAATGCGGTTGATATCATTGGAAGTAGAAGCGTGTTGGTTGTCGCTGACCAGGAATCCAGGGACTTGACTAGCAGAGCTCTTGGGACAGGCTTTCAAGGAGCTTTCGCCAGGTTCGATCGAATTCTGCTACGGAAATCGGACATAGTCCCAATGTTCCAGGCCTGTTTTGAGGTTTGACCGACCGGTGGCGGCAAAACGAGCTCACGATAATCTTCGCCTCAAGGCAGGAGTTCTTGCCTTTGTAGAGAATATTAAGTCTCATACACCAGTGATGTACGACTGATACATGATTTGCGCTAATAGGGAAGAGCAGATACTCATCTCTTCCGCCCCAGGTCTTCAGGTCCGATCATGAGATCCTTGGAGGTGTACATATTGTCCGTCAATCCAAAACAGCGGGGGACCCTCAGTGAACAGATCTTCAGCCAACTGGCCAAACGGATCCGGGAATGCGATATTGCGCCAGGCCAGATGATGACCGAGTCTGAACTGGCCACTTATTACAGTGTAAGCAAAACTCCGGTTCGAGAGGCCCTCTACCGGTTGGTTCAGATGGGTCTAGTTGAGAAGTACGCTCACAAGGGTTACTACGTTAAGGGCATCGATATCGGCGATGTCTTTGACGGGTACCATGTCAGGACCCTGTTGGAAACCGACGCTGCTGCTTTGGCGGCGACCAGGATCACCGAAGAAGAACTCGACCGTCTGGAAACTATCTTGGAAGGCCTAACAGACTCGGACAAAGGAAGCATGGACCTGAACCGCCAGTTTCACCTGACAATCGCACAGGCGTCCAAGAACAAGCGGCTTGCCGACATTATCCGGATAGCTTACGATGATCTGCACCGCCTGTTCATGATGGACCCTTACCTCATTGACTGGGAAGAGACTGGCATCGAGGAGCACCGCAGAATCTTCAGGGCCCTAAAGGCCGGCGACAGCGAAGAGGCCAGGAGGGCAACCAAGGAGCACATGGAAGCGGGAGTCACTCGGATTATGCAGAACCGCTTCCGGCGCCCGTAGTCTAGGGATCGAGACCGGCAGTTAATTGATGGGAAGTATCTGGAGAGGCTTTCTAAAGGGGAGGTAAACACTGTCATGAGACTAAAGCAAGCAGTTGCCATGGCACTAACCGGCGTTCTCCTGGCATCAATGGTTTTCATTGTTGTGGGGTGCGGCGGAGATGTAGGTGGCGATGACGTCGTCGACCGCTATGGTGGAGAGATTACCTACGGCCACACCCACGACATTGATAGTTTCAACCCTGTGTTGGCCCAGTCTATCACCGAGAAGGCGGTGCAGCACGCTGTCTTTAACGGTCTCGTCAAAACCGGCCCTGACATGGAGACCGTCGGTGACCTGGCGGTTGACTGGGAAATCACTGACAACGGCACAACCTACTCCTTTCAACTGAAGGAAGGGGTCAGCTGGCATGACGGCGAGCCGTTCACATCTGCCGATGTCAAGTTCAGCATTGAGACCTATAAGGATCCTAGCTACGGTAGCGCAGCATCTTCGGATTTCGCAATTATCGAATCAATCTCCACCCCTGATGAGCATACTGTAGTTTTTGTGCTGAGCCAAGCGATGTCTCCCTTCTTGTCCTATCTTGAGACACCAATCCTGCCCGAGCACATCCTGGGCGGAATGTCTCCCGACGAGTTGCGAACCTCTGAGTTTAGCCGCGACCCAGTTGGCACCGGCCCCTTCTTCGTTGAGGAGTGGGAAAAGGACGAGCGCATCGTGTTGACAGCCTTTGAAGACTACTTCGACGGCAGGCCTTTCTTGAACAAGGTAATCTTCAAGATTGTCCCTGACGCCAATGTTCTCTTCGCTCAACTGCAATCGGGCGAGATCGACATGTATGTACCCAGTCCGCGAACCTTCGAGCGAATTGAGGAAAGCGGTCAGTTTGCAACCTACGAATCATCCACAATGGAGTATTACTACATTGGATACAAGCTTGACAACCCGCCCTTTGATAGCCCAGTAGTACGTCGCGCCCTGACTATGGCCATTGATCGTCAAGAGATCATTGACACCATCTTCCTGGGACATGCCACAGCTATTGAAAGCAATCTGCCTCCAGCTAGCTGGGCAGCCAACACAACTCTTGAGCCGGTGCCTTATGACCCAGAGGGCGCCAGAGAGCTGTTGGAATCTGAAGGTTACACACTAGTGGACGGCGTCTATCACAAGGATGGAGAGCCCCTTAGCTTCAAGCTCATCACATACAAGGGTGACAAGGCGAGGGAGGAATTCTTACCAGCCATCCAAAGCTATTGGAAGGCAGTTGGCATTGATGCTAGCATTGAGGTCCAGGAATGGGGCGGATTCATTACTGCTGTCTTTGGTGGTGATTTCGAGTCTGAGATCCTCAAGTGGGGCTGGGGCAGCGACCCGGATGTCTATAAGATCTGGCATTCAAGCCAGACAGCCGGCTACAACTACATGCACTACAACAATCCGCAGGTTGACCAGCTTCTAACCGATGCCCGCGCTATCACGGACATCGACGGGCGCAAGGAGCTCTACTACGAGATGCAGGAGATCGTTCAGGACGACCAGCCCTACACGTTCTTGCTGAGCCAGAATGTCCTGCTGGCAGCCAGGAAGGACCTCAAAGGCATCCAGATGAACCCGATGATGTCCATCCTGTCAACTTGGAACATTGAGAACTGGTATATAGGAGAGTAGAGCCTGGAGATAAGGGGCCCGGATGTCGGGCCCCTTGTCCCTTAACCGGGGGTGTTGACTTGCATAAGTACCTAAGTAGACGCCTATTACAAGTGATCCCCATGGCACTAGTCATTGCCACACTAGTCTTCGTTCTGGTCCAGTTGGCGCCTGGTGACCCCGCTGCTCGCCTGGCTGGGGGCAACCTTTCCCAGGAGAACATCCTGCGTATCCGCTCGGCCCTAGGTTTGGACCTACCCCCACTTCAACAGTACTGGCAGTGGACTACCGGACTGCTTAAAGGTGATATGGGTTATTCTCTTATCACGGGACGGCCTGTGGCAGATCAGATTATGAAGAAGTTAGGCAATACTGCTGTATTAGCCCTATCTGCGCTGGGGTTTGCGGTGGTGGTGTCGGTCATAGCTGGGGTAATGTCATCAGTCAGGCGCTACACCCTTGTGGATTACTCAATCACCACTGTGAGCTTTTTAGGCATTTCAATCCCTGCCTTCTGGTTTGGGATTATGCTAGTTGTGGTCTTCTCCGTTGAGCTCCACTGGTTACCATCTTCAGGTATGGCTACCTATGGTATGGGGTTTAGTGTCGTTGACCGCCTCAAGCACCTGATCATGCCCACAATTGTGCTGGGCTTGGCCTATACCGCGGAATTGACGCGTTTTCTGCGTTCCGAGATGATTGATGTGCTTCGAACCGATTATGTCCTTGTTGCCCGCTCTAAGGGACTTTCAGAGAAGGTTGTCATCTATAAGCACGCCCTGCGTAATGCCCTGCTGCCTTACATCACTGTGTTAGGGATCTTCTTGCCCCGTCTCATGGGAGGGGCGGTGCTGACCGAGACCATCTTCGCGTGGCCTGGGATGGGGTTGTTGGCAAAGACCGCCGCGTTCAATCGCGATTACCCCCTGGTGACGGGCATTGCCCTGGTGGCTAGCGTTCTGGTCTTATTAGGCAACGTCGCTGCTGATGCCCTTTACGCCTACATTGATCCCAGAATCAGGTATGAATGATGAGAGGGGGGTATGAGTCTTGAATTCCACTACGATAGCACCATTGGACCAATCCCAGACCGAAGAGGTTAGCAGTCGTCCTGGGGCGTGGCAGCGCTTTGTCCGTAACCCACGGTCCATTACCGGCGCAGTCGTGCTACTGGTCCTTGTCCTCTCAGCTGTCCTGGCTCCCTACATCGTCAAACCCTTTGGGGTGGATCCCATTACAGTGAACCTTAGATCAATTCTAGAGGGGCCCTCCCAAGAGCATATTTTGGGTACTGACCGCAGCGGACGCGATGTCTTCGCACGCCTTCTCTACGGCGCCAGGGTCTCACTTACAATTGGTATCTCATCAGCGCTTTTGGCCGTAACCTTGGGAACTGCTATCGGTTTGGCTGCAGGTTACTTTGGTCGGTGGACAGACCATTTGCTAATGCGCGCCGTGGATGTGGGACTGTCCATTCCACCCTTTCTCCTTCTACTAGTAATCGTATCGCTATTCGAAGTAGATGTTGTGGGGCTAGCGGTGATTATTGGCCTGACAAGCTGGATGGATACAGCCCGACTTGTGCGCTCCAAGGTGTTGGCCCTGAAGGAGATCGCCTTCATTGAAGCAGCTGTCGCCAGTGGACTCGGTTCACTGCGGATTATTATGCGTCATTTGCTACCCAACGTGATGCAGGTGACACTGGTTGCTGCTACCCTACGTGTAGGCTATGCCATTTATGTCGAGGCCAGCCTTAGTTTTATTGGCCTTGGCATTCAGGAACCGCTGGCTAGTTGGGGCAATATGCTTACAAATGCCTACGAGAATGTCTGGTTCGCCCCGCTGCTGACGGTCTACCCGGGGCTGTTGATCTTTACTACGGTAATGGCGGTGAACTTCTTGGGCGACGGGTTGCGAGATGCCTTTGATCCCAAAACCCAACAATAGAATCTAGAACCGAATGACTGAAGACAAGACCAGGCCGTCTGACAGCTAACCGTTAAGTACCGGGAAGGAGCTGAACAATGGCACACAAATACACTCGAGAAGAGATGCTCGAACTGGACCCGATGCTCCTGCGCATGCACCTGAGAGAGCGGATCCATCACACTGTGGAACACCAACTGTACTTAATTATCTATGGGGACAGAAAACCTCACAAGAAGCTTGGCGATGGTGTCCGTGAAATAATCGATGTATGGGAGGAGAGAGGCCTACCGCAGGGCCTTCCAGATATTAAGTGGGTCTACCAGCTCATGAACCTGTTGGATCGGGTTCAGCAAGGGGAGAAGATTGAGGAAGTTGAGGGTGCGTTTTTCCCTGAGCGGTTTAGCGACTCAGAATTGAAGACTGTTGATAAACTCATCAAGACCAGGCGTTCCTTCCGCCAGTGGAGCGACAAGCCTGTGCCCACGGAGATGGTTGAGGAGATCATCGAGGCCGGAATGTGGGCGCCTACAGGATGCAATTTTGAAATCCTCCGCTTTATCATCATGGACACCAAGGAGGAGTTGGAGCGCTTTCACAACCTTGAGTTTGGCCTTGAACAGGTGAAGATTGTGGCCTGCATTGACAGGCGTCCCTATGATGAAGCTGATTTTCCGCCGCCAGCCAAGAATGCTATTCTTGACGTTGGAGGCACCATGCAGACCATGGCCCTTAAAGCCCACGCGTTGGGGCTGGGTGGATGCTGGTCAACCTTTAGCGACCAGCAGATTGAGGATATCAAGGAGCATTATAACCTGCCTGACTACATCCAAGTGGTTACCTACCTGTCCCTGGGTTGGCCGACAGAGAAGGTGTTGCCGCCATTGCGGATGGACTTCCGGGAGGCAATCCTGAATAAATGGCCTGTGCAGTAGCCTCACGTCTTTAGGGAGGCCAGGCAGACAAAGCTGCAGTTGAGGCGCGCAACGGGTAAGGGAGGAACAGAATATGCAAGATAGCGCTGCTAACAAGACACCACCTAACACCAGTAATGATTCAGAAGAGACCCTTAGCGGGCTGGAAGTGGCTGAACAGGTGAAGATGATGGCACGCCGCATGGCCTTGATGTACCATCATATTGCCGAAGTTCTTGTTGAAGACCAGGGCAAGGAGAGAGCAAGGGAGCTTCTCAAGGAAGCCATTTGGCGCTACGGTACTGAAACTGGCGAGAGCGTTCGCGCTGCCGTTTTAGCAATGGGACTACCGCCTACGATAGAGAACTTCAGCCGTGGGTCAGACCTACCCAAGTACGGTTGGCGGACAAAGTCGGTCCATGACAATGGGGAGTGGCATCCGACGGTTGATTACTGCCCCCTGGCGGCGGTATGGCTGGACAAAGGCTCCGAAGAGATGGGTCGCATCTACTGCGACGTGGACCAGGCAAAATTCCTAGCCTACAATAACCTTGAGTGCGTGCACAAGAAGAACCTTCTAGACGGGGATGACTACTGCATCGTGTCTGTGAAGGCGAAGGACAGCGAGTAACGGCAGTACTGGCAATTTTAATAGGACTAACAGTGTGTCAATTCCCCCATCGTCAAGCCCGGACCCAGTGTCCGGGCTTGATGATGATGTCCTTCTATGCCAAACATGTTCGATTACGACACTTGTGCCATTTGAATCAAGTTACCACAGGTGTCATCAAAGATGGCAATGGTTGCAGGCCCTATATCCGTCGGTTCCGTTTGAAAGACAACACCTAGCTTCTTCAATCGTTGGGTCTCGATGCGAATGTCGTCCACAGCAAAGGATGCAGAGGGAATCCCATCGGCGAATATGGCTTCCTGGTATGCCCTGGCGGCAGGGTGAGCATTGGGCTCCAGTAGAAGCTCCACGCCATCCGGGTCGTCTTGGGAGACAATCGTCAGCCACCGATACTGCCCAACCGGCAAGTCCGTTTTCTTGGCAAAGCCCAGAACCTCGGTATAGAACTCAAGAGCTTTTTGCTGATCCCTCACAAAGATGCTCGTCAGATTAATCCTCATATCCAATCCCCTCTTCAGCCAGCCGCTGCCTATCTGTCCATTTCTTCTATCATATCTGATGACGTTTTCCCGGTCTAGCCAATCACTCTCAAGAAGTATCAGTTGGGATGGACCTTTCTCCGTCTTCAAGGTCGCCGCCTGCAGGCTCGGCTTAGTAGGTCCAGGCCGAAGGGTAGCTCTGGCGCACCTTGAAAAGATCACCAGAGGTTATCCTGCAGGATTAAGGTGCCGCGTGTCGAACTAACTTCACTCAAGCACCTCTCTTGATCCCGTATTAGATGGAGTTGTGGAGCACATGGCCAAAGACTATGAAACTATGACCCTGGTTAATCACCTTGAGGAGCTGCGGCACCGCATTCTTTGGGCAGTTGTTCCGGTTGCCCCCGCAGCTGTTTTTGGTTTTACCATCAGTGGGAGGGCTCTTAATTTTATGGTGCAACACGTAGAAGACCTCGTGGTGATACATCCCGCCGAGGCCTTCTTCATCCATCTCCGGCTTGCTGTCTGGATCGGCCTTGTGATAACCTCACCCATTACCCTCTACCAGATAATTGCCTTCATTTCTCCAGCTCTGAGCAGGCATGAGAAAGTGGGTCTGGCTATTTTCCTTCCCTTCGGGCTCATGCTGTTCGTAGCGGGTGTCGCCTTCAGCTTCTTCGTAATTGTGCCCTATGTCTATCGCTTCTACATGCAGTTTACTATGGGTAGCTTAGAGGCCTTTATCACCGTAAACAACTATGTGAGCTTTGTGACTGGACTGTTGATACCCTTTGGCGTTACCTTTGAGCTGCCAATCCTTGTTTCGGCCTTGACCTTTTTGGGTCTGATTACCCCGGCCGGTTTACGCCGAAATCGCAAGTTCGCCATTCTGGCGATCTTTGTGATGTCTGCTATCCTAACGCCGCCGGACATCATATCGCAAACCGTCATGTCATTGCCTCTAATTGCTCTCTTCGAGCTAAGCATCTTGATTTCCGTTTTGATATCTAAGTCTGGACAGTCAAAGGGACTCCAAGCCTGAGTTCATCTATCTCGTCCACACCCAAGCCCGGCTCTGCTGAGGGATATAACCAGCCATTGTCCGCTCTGGTCTTAGTCTTGGCCATATCGGGCTGGGCCGCGAAGACGGTCAGCTCCTGGTCATGGTCAGGGGCGCCGTAGGCAGCGGCGAAGTGAACACCAGCCGAGGCCCCAATCTGCGTCTCAAAGGGACTTACGGCGATGCACCCGATGCCTGAAGCTTCGGCGATTGCTGCTATCTTTTCCGCCCAGAAGAGCCCCCCTGTCTTAATGAGCTTGATCACGAAGAAGTCTACGGCTTCTGCTTGGGCAAGAGCGGTGGCATTTTGTATTGAATGGAGACTCTCATCGGCGGCAATTGGCATTCCCGTTGCCTCTCTTACCATTGCCAGGCCCCTGATGTCCCAGGCCTTTACAGGCTGCTCCACATACTCCAAACCCAGTGGCGCCAATCCACGGATTAACCGGATGGCCTGGGGAACTGTGAAGCCCTGATTTCCGTCAACGCGAATGCGGACGTCATCACCCACCGCTTCACGTACAGCGGCTACCCTCCGGATGTTGCTCTCAATGTCGCCTCCCACCTTCATTTTCAGGGTTCGATGTCCTTTACCAACGCGGTCAAGGGCGTTGGTGACTGTGTCATCAATATCCTCAATACTCAGGGCCCTGGTAATGCGGAACCCTGGTTGGTCGTTGCAGCGGGAAGAGGCTGGCTCAAAGGGGTTCCCCCCCCTGCCAGAAAATAATCGATAAACGGGTACTCCCATGAGTTTGCCCTTCAGGTCGTAAAGGGCCATGTCAATGGCCGCCTTGGCGCTGGTATTGGCCGGCAGCACTGCCATGGCTCGGTGAACTTCCCCCGGCGCAAGGGCATTCTTCCCGATAATGGCTGGGAGGAAAACATTCTTTAGCATGAATTCAACGCTCTGGGCGGTTTCACCGGTAAATGCTGGGAGCGGTGATGCCTCGCCCCAACCAAGGGTGCCGTCGGCGGTCTCAATGGCCACTATAGCGTGAGGGCGCACATCTGGGGCGGGACCGTAAGACGTCTTCAGTCGGTCAGTCGGTTCTCGGTCAATAACCTTGACATCGGCAGCAACGATTTTCATTTGATATCCCCCTTAGGTTGTTTGCCAAGAGAGTTCGCTACCACCGCCCAATCCCCTTCAAGATCCCGCAGTAATCCTCGAGTGCACAAGAAGCATTAAGCTGCACCGTTTGAATGAATAGTCACACAAATGAAAATTGTATCATGTTTTGGGCAGGAATCATCCTGGCCCTTGTAGAAAGAGTTTCACATTGTTGCGTATATTGCACTCGTTGTGCGTATTATGCACATAATCCCTGGAGATACCAACCGACAACTGTCTGGACGACAATTAGGAGTGAAGTATGGCACAGTACATCAAGTCTCTCAAGAATGGAATGGACGCCCTCAATCTTCTTGCCAACGAGGGCCCTAAGACAGTTAATGATATCGCCAAGCACCTGGGGGTGCATAGAACCTCGGCTCACAGACTGCTAGCTACCCTGGCCTCGGGGAACTTCGTCCATAGAAGTTCGGACAATGGACTCTATCATCTGGGGCCTCAGTTAATCAGGCTCGGGCATGCCCTAATTACCAGTTCGGGTGTTAGAAAGGCTGTCGGTCCTCAGTTAGAATGGCTTGCCACGGAAACTCGTGAGGCAGCGGTTCTGAAGGTGCCTTATGACCGCTTTTGGGCTGTATGCCTGGAGTCGGCCGAAGGTGACCATGCTGTGCAGACTCTGGCCAAGCCCGGACGGGTCACTCCCTTGCATGTAGGGGGTACTGGCAAGGCCATTTTGGCCCATCTACCTGCTGAGACCGTTGATGCAATGGCCCAAGAGGGGCTGCTGAAACCCTATACAGACAAAACACTGGTTGAACCCGCTGCCTTGAAGGAACAACTTGAGATCATCAGGCTACGCGGTTACTCGATTAGCCTGGGGGAGATAGAAGAAGGGGCCAGCGCCATTGGAGCGCCCATCTTTGATGTCGCCGGAAAGGTCGTCGCTGCCATCAGTATAGCAGGACCAGCTCATCGGCTAACTGCGCCAGATCGTCAACCGGGACTGATCAAAGCGGTACTAATGGCCGCTGAGCGGGCATCAGAGATGATAGGTTTTTCTTTCCCTGATGACTCTAGTCCGGCAGTAGGATAGGAGACAGTTCAAGAGGGAGGTGGTCTAGTGTTAGGACGAATAGGGATTTGGGAACTAATCCTCATCTTGGCTTTAGCTCTATTAGTGTTTGGACCATCGAAGTTACCCGAAATGGGGAAGGCGCTTGGTCGAGGCTTGACCGAGTTCAAGAACGCCACAAAGGAGCTCACCAAGGCAGTTACCGAGGATGTCAGTGACGAGAAGGAGCAGGGGAAGAAAACCTAGATCGTCCCCAATCCTAAGAGATCCCGGGCCAACCGGGATACGAGAAGTAAAGCCAGAAGGAGGAAACCAATGAGTTCAAGGAAAGACGGTATTAGCAGGCGGGAATTCCTGAAAATGTTGGGCGTAGCCGGGACAGTGGCAATGGTCCCTGGACTAGCCGGTTGTGCGGCGGATGATGGGGGAAGCCCCACTGGTGACGTTGGCGGAGGCAAGTTTGTTGCCGCGCTCAAGGCTAACCCCCAGGGTCTCGACCCGCAGTTTAACTCAAACACTGAATCCTTCCAGGCCATGCTGAACATCTATGAAACCCTCATTGACTATGACCCAAGGACCGATGAGTTCTTCCCACAGTTGATCACCAAGATGCCTGACATGTCTGATCCCACGCACTTTGTCTTCGAACTCCGTGAAGATGTTAAATTCCATGATGGAACCCCGCTAACCGCTGAGGATGTAAAGTACACCTTTGACTGGATCCTGGAGATGGGTAGCCAGTCACCCTCGTACAGTCTGTACTCCACCCTTGAGGAAGTCAACATTCTTGACACCTACAAGGTAGAGATGAAGTTGTCATTCCCATACGGTATGTTTATCCCCTATCTTGCCAGTATCATGGGGGGTATCGTAAAGAAGGATTGTCGCGACAACCAAGACCTCGTCAAGAACCCAGCAGGTGTCGGCTGTGGCCCTTACAGATTCAAAGAATGGGTCGAGGGAGACCACCTGAGTTATGAAAAGTACGCTGACTACCATCAGCCTGGTGTCCCCCACTTTGATACCTTTGAATACAGGATCCTGGTGGAGGAAACAGCCCGCACCGCGCAATTGATGACTGGTGATGTCGACTTTGTCGGTATCTTCCCCCAAAAGGACTTCAAGGCTCTAACCTCCAGAGATGACATTGACGGCAAGGTCGGCCCCAGCACCCAGGTAGGATACGTTCTACTTAACCACCTAAATGACCTGGGTAGTAACAAGCATCTACGCCGTGCCCTGTCCTTTGCTATCGACGGCCAGGCAATGTTGGACACAGTACTGGAAGGATATGGCCTTGTAGCCAATGGTCCCGTTCGCTCCAACGCCTGGTGGTATGACCCAGCAGTTGAGGAGGTCATGTGCTACGATCTCGACCGAGCCAAGGAGGAACTGAAGTTGGCCGGCTTTGAAGATGGTCTGGAGATTGACCTCTACACGCAGAATAGTTCCTACTTTATCAATGCATCAATTCTTATCAAAGATATGTGGTCAAAGATCGGGGTCACGGCCAATGTGCTCTCGATGGAGAAGTCTGCTATGTACGGCATTGTCAAGAAGGGTGCGACCAACTGGACAGCGTGCTATACAACTTGGTCGTCTTCTGTCATCTCACCGGATTACATGATGAAGCTGGTCTACACAACTAATGGCAGTTATATGAGATGTAGCTGGAACAATGCTGAGTTTGATTCCTATGTCGAGCAAGCTCAGCGCGCCGGTACTAAGGCCCAGCAGAAGGAGGCCCTGAGCAAGGCGCAGCTATTGATGGCCGAGGAGGTCGCCTCCATCTGGTGCATGTGGCATGCCTGGACCCCAGCTTGGCGTTCTGACATCAAGGGCTATGAGCCAGCCCCCAGCTACTACTACTACTTTGACAATGTTCGCCGACAGAAGTAACAGTACATACATATGGGTCTGGGTCTTCGAACGAGGACCCAGACCCAATACTCTCGGAAGGGGGGTCACACTGTGGACACAAGTCTCCTGAAATATATCGCCAAACGCCTTGCTCTCACTGTCCCCGTTCTCATCGGCATTACCATTCTAACCTTTCTCCTGGTTAATGTGGCGCCGGGAGATGTTGTCGATGTATTGCTTGGAGATAAAGGCACTGAAGAGGGCCGAGCGCTGATAGAGCGACAGCTCAACCTTGATAAGCCCTTGGCAACGAGGTACCTTCTGTGGATGGGTCGTGTTGTAAGGGGAGATCTAGGAACTTCATACATCACCCATAAAGAAGTCTTGCCAACGATCCTGCGCAGAGCAGTAATAACGGGAGAGATTGGCTTGCTTGCCTTTATCTTTGCCCTCTTGGGAGCGCTACCTCTAGGAGTTCTGTCTGCGACAAATAGGAATGGTTGGATTGATCACCTGGCCAGGGTGGTAGCCCTAACAGGCATATCCATTCCGAGCTTCTGGTTAGCGATAATCTTTCTGCTCGTCTTTTGCGTTATTTTGGGTTGGTTTCCGACGGGGGGTTTTGTTCCGCTGAGCAAAGGCCTCTGGGCCAACCTGAGGTCGGTATTTCTGCCTGCCGCGATCCTTGGCTTTGTTAATATGGGGTCAGTCACAAGGATGCTGAGGGCAGGCATGATAGAAAGCCTCAGCGCCAACTATGTGGATACTGCTCGAGCCATGGGTATCAGGGAGAAGATCATAGTCTGGAATGACGCCCTTAAGAATGCCTTCATACCGACCTTAACTGTTATTGGGATTGCCTTCGCCTTGGTGCTTTCTGGCTCAATCTTGGTGGAAACGGTGTTCTCGATTCCCGGGCTCGGGCGCTTGGTGGCCGAATCCGTGTTTAACCGAGATCTACCCCTGATCCAGGGCGTGCTCCTGACTGTTGGTACCATCTATGTCTTTGTAAACCTACTGGTGGATGTTCTTTACACCTTCTTGGATCCAAGGATTAAGTATTGAAAGGAGGTACGCCGACATGAGCATCGACCAGCCTTCAATCACGCCAACTCCGGTTGCCGATGTCCAGGTCAATACCCATCGCAGAACGTCACTTCAGCAGGCATGGCGACGGTTTAAGAGAAATAAGCTTGGCATTGTGGGCGGAATAATCGTGACTGTAATGGTGCTAGTTGCCCTATTCGCCCCATACCTGGCTCCCTACGATCCCATTGACACCCGTACCGCCGAAAGGCTGCAGGGCCCGTCTTTCAACCATCTCCTGGGCACTGACCATCTGGGTCGAGATATTCTCAGTCGTGTTCTATATGGGGCTCAGATTTCGATGCAGGTTGGGGTGGCTGTAATATTTATTGCCGCTATAGTTGGTGTGCCCTTAGGAGCAATTTCTGGTTACTGGTCTGGTTCAATAATAGATGAGGTTATAATGCGGGGAATGGACATCTTTATCGCCTTTCCACGCCTGATATTGGCCATTGGAGTTATGGGAGCGCTGGGGCCCAAACCAACTGATCTAGGCTTTATTGTCATCCCAAATCTCATCAAGATCATGTTTGTTATTGGAATTGTGCTTGCCCCTCGCTTTGCGCGCATCATGAGGGGCTCGGTCCTAAAGGAAAGGGAAGAAGAGTATGTCCAGGCGGCCCGCAGCATTGGCCAGGGTAATGCGCAAATACTCTTCAGTGAGATCGTGCCCAACGGATTAGCCCCGATAATCGTATACGGGACCTACTATATGGCTGTGGCGATCCTGACGGAAGCATCGCTGAGCTTCCTTGGTATTGGCATTCAACCACCAACCCCCAGCTGGGGCATGATGCTAGCGGAAGGCCGCGGATACCTGATCTCTGGCCACTGGTGGATGTCAGTTTTCCCGGGGTTTGCTATTTTCGTAGCGATGATGGGCTTCAATCTGTTGGGAGACGGCCTTAGAGACGTCTTGGACCCCAAGGTTTCAGATGAAGGGCACTAAACTCTACAGGCCTTGCTCAGACTCAGATGCGAAGGGAGTGGTAAACCTTGGTGAGCCAGAGTAGTAGTAGCAAACTTCAGCCTGATACTCCCCAACAGGAGCTTCTCAAGATAACGGATCTGCGGGTTTCCTTCTTCGTTGAAGGTACCGAATTGAAGGCTGTCGACGGGGTGACCTACTCAGTGGGTTCAGGCGAGACTCTTGGTGTGGTAGGTGAATCAGCCGCCGGCAAGAGCGTCACCGCCAGATCTATACTCCAGTTGATAAAGCCCCCTGGCCGTATTGTGGGTGGAGAGGTTATGTTTCAAGGAAGAAACCTGCTTCACCTCTCCGACGCCGAGATGAGATCAGAGATTCGAGGCAAAGAGATCTCCATGATTTTTCAAGACCCAATGACCAGTCTTAATCCTATCATGAAGGTTGGTCAGCAGTTAACGAGGGTCATCCAACTCCACACAGACCTCAATGAAGATGACGCATATGTACGGGCCGAGGAACTCCTGACAGAGGTAGGGATTCCTGACCCCCGTAAGCGTCTTGAGAACTTTCCCTTCGAAATGAGTGGCGGAATGTGTCAGCGTGTATTGATTGCCCTGGCCCTTTCATGTAACCCAGCATTGCTCATTGCAGATGAGCCGACAACCGCGCTTGATGTCACCATCCAGGCCCAGATCCTGGACCTTCTGGAAGGGCTTCAGAAGAGTCACGGAACATCAATCATCTTTATCAGCCATGATTTGGGACTTGTAGGCGAGTTCTGCGACCAGATCGTTGTAATGTACGCTGGCAGGGTTGTCGAGCAGGCACCGGTAGAGGACATTATAGACAATCCCCTTCACCCCTATACTGAGGGATTGGTTAAGGTCATGCCGCGGCTGGATGGGGAGAGGACCCACCGGCTCCCCACAATTGAAGGGCGGATGCCAGACCTCTATTCTTTGCCGACTGGTTGCAGTTTCCATCCCAGGTGTCCTAAGGCTACGGAGACCTGCAGAGCGGAGCAGCCAGCCCTTGTAGGCATTGGAAGGCGCCAAGTCGCTTGTCACCTTGTAGACCAGGGGGTGGAGTAGATGGAACAGAAACTACAGCCAGCAGAATTGGAAACAGCGCAGTCTGCTGAGGCGATATTGCGTGTCGAAAACCTAAAGAAACACTTTCTCACAGCGACTGGCTTGGGTGCCAGGAAGGCACCTGTAGTAAAGGCCGTGGATGGTGTGGGTTTTTGGGTATACCCTGGGCAGACACTGGGCCTTGTGGGGGAGAGCGGGTGTGGCAAGACAACAGTGGGCAAGTCGATAATAAGGCTTTATGAACCCACCGAGGGCAAGATTGTCTTTCGTAATCAGGACATCACCGCCCTTTCACAGTCAGAACTACGCTCTGTCAGGCGTCACATGCAGATGATCTTTCAGGACCCCGATTCCTCTCTGAACCGCCGTAAGACCATCGGGCAGATTATTGGGTTACCTCTATCGCTGCACCGCATTGCCAGGGGTAAACACCTGGAGAAGAAGGTGGACGCCCTCCTTGAAGTGGTGGGTCTCAGCGCTTCCTTCAAGAACCGCTACCCGCATGAGTTCAGTGGCGGCCAGAGGCAGAGGATCGGCATTGCTCGCGCCCTTGCAGTTGACCCAGAACTAATTGTGGCGGATGAGCCTGTCTCTGCTCTGGATGTTTCCATCCAGGCCCAGATTGTCAATCTCTTAATGAACCTGCAGGAAGAGTACGGGATTAGCTATGTTTTTGTTGCCCATGATCTCAGTGTTGTGCGTCATATCAGTCACCATGTTGGCGTCATGTACTTGGGGAACATTGTCGAGTTTGGAGATACCGATACCATCTTTGCGGACCCGCTCCATCCCTATACGGTCGCTTTGATGTCTGCGGTACCCCGCGGTGACCGGAGACTGAAGAAACAGAGGGTGATACTTGAGGGAGAGGTCCCAAGTCCCATAAACCCGCCCAGCGGGTGCAAGTTTCGTACTCGCTGTCCACAGTACCTGGGTGACATCTGTTTGCAGAAGGCACCGGGACCCAAAGAGGTGGCACCGAGTCACTGGGTGGCGTGCCACCTATTCAATTAAGTAAAAGGTACTGCCAGAGCATTGGGGGTAAGGTCAGGTGCCACGCTGCAGATGGGCGATAAGGATCGGTACTGGGGACTCATGGAAAGAGATATACCGCCTGGTAAACCGGCTACTAGTCAGTGGCTTGCCGGTCAGTTGGGTATCTAAAGCCTCAGGTGGAGAGAGGCCCTCATCTCTGGATATGGGAGCCTTCGTAGTTGATGGGCGAGCAGTCGGCGCAGTCAGGGATCTGGGATTTGCCGGGGGCCTGCAGGCGCTGGATCCCGCCTTCCTCACTGGCGTTCGCCTGGACCCTCTTTCTCGCCCCCGGGTAGTTGTCTATGGTGAAGGCGGCGCTCCTTATCATCACTTCTCAGTCCTGTCCTCCCTGGGATTTGATGTAACCATCATTGATGCAGCGGCAATCCTGTCTGGTAGATTGACCGGGATTGATGTCTTAATTGTTCCTGGAGGTGGTTGGGAGGCCGCCGTCGGCCAACTGCGCCCCCTCGGGGAGCGGGGAGCATCTATCATTGTAGACTTCGTCAAGGATGGTGGCCTCTATATGGGGTCCTGCGCTGGTGGGTACGGCGCCGCCGTAGGCTCAGAGATGTTGCGAGCCTGTTGTCCAGCGAAGTCGGTGCTGGAGCTGATAAACGCGCGTATTTGGACTGAGGGACCCCGCTGGGGTGGGATGAAATCGCCGGGAATAGGGGTTACCCAAGTCACAAACGAATGCCCATCGCATCCAGTCATGTTTGGGTTGCCAGAGATGTTTGACATGGTTCACTACAATGGTCCGTACTTTACCCTCGAGGAGGGCCTGGTAGAAGGGGCTTCACGGCCTATAGGCTTGATGAGGATTGCGGGTTTGACCGCCAGGTTTAGCCCTCCGCAGGGACCTGGCAGCGTGGTCGGATTAACAGACATTGGTATCTCAGAGGGGGTCTATACCGGAATCACTGGTGAACTGGGGAAGGGGTGGGTGTTCATTACAGGATCTCACCCTGAATTCGGATCCAACCTGACGCTGACGGATTGGTCATTACCAGCCAGGACCTTGGCAAACGCGGTCTTCTGGCAGTCAATCCGAGGCCTAGATTCCGGTTCTAAGAAGATCTCCCGGGCAACACCGCTGAACGTGGGGCAGGGAGAGGGGTCTGCCCCCCCCAGTGTTGAGGGTGAGGGAGGCCAAGCAACACTGGAGGTGGTCAGTTCAATCTACAGTGAGATCTGCAGGCTGGCAGATGATCAGCTTTTGATGTCGGCAGGGAGGCCCGACTGGCTCAATCCGGAGATTAGTAGACCGATGTTTGGCCTGCCACCTGAAGGCGTGTGGAGGGTAAGTCTAAGCGAAGCCCTGGCGTTGCTGAGAGACATCAAGGAATCAGTACTGCAGATTCAGGTTCAGCTTAAGGCACTTAAGGCACTTAAGGCACTGAAAGCGCTCCCTCTCAGTCCGGGCCATCACACCAGCGACGGCGGTGTAGATGTCCAGGGCATCTTCAATGACCTCAGGCGCATGGGTCAGCAGGCCCTGGGACAGTTGGAGGCAGCGCGAAGCAACTGGGCCATTACCACGGAACAGCTAAATGCCTACGCAGATAATCCACCCGGTCCGGGGGGTGGTTCAGGCGGCGGTCATCGGCGGAACCCGTACTATCTGACGGTTGGTTCTTACTTGGGAGCAGTAGGAAATGTTGTCAACATGTCCTTACTTGTTGGCGCTACCTTGGCTAAACTGGAATTATCTTTTGGCTTAGAAAGGGGTTATCTTAGTTGACTAAACTTGCACTGACCAATGCACGGGTGATAATTGGCGATGGGAGCATGCATGAAAGAGCAACGGTGCTGGTTTCGGGTAGTACTGTGGAAGAGGTTGTGCCGTCCTCCCAGATGGAGAGCCCGCCCGAAGGGTACGAGGTAGTAGACTGCTCCGGTAAGACAATAATGCCAGGAATAATAGACGTCCACATTCACATGGTCGGCGGCAATGTACTGGGCCACAGTCTTGACTACCCTTCAACCAGACGCCTTGGGGAGCCCATTGCCATGCAGGCTTACCGTACCTACGATGCCGGACGGACGGTACTACAGGCTGGAGTAACAACGGTTCGAGGTGTTGGGGACCGCGATTTCATTGATGTCGCCTACAAGCAGGCCGAAGAGGCTGGTCTCATTGATGGGCCTACGATGGTGCCCGGCGGGCTTGGTATCACCATGACTGGTGGCCATGTGCACGCCCGATGCGCCGAAGTGGATGGACCTCAAGAGATCCGTAAGGAGGTAAGGCGCCAGATCAAGCTGGGGGCTGAATCCATTAAGATCATGGGGATTACCGGTGGAATGTCAACCGCCGGACAGAACCCTGCTGATGAGCAATTTACCTATGAGGAGATCAGCGCCGCTGTCAATGAGGCGCACCGCCTCGGGCGCATAACTGCCTCTCACTGCCACGGCATTGCTGGAATTAGAAACGCTGTGCGCGCAGGTGTTCGCACTCTAGGCCACGGCACCTATATGGATGATGAGGTTGCTCAGGAGATGGCTGGAAAGGACATCTACTTTGTACCGACCCTAACAAGCGAATACATGCGCCACGAGCTGATGGAGCAGAAGAAACTCTCTGAGCCCCTGATGAAACGGTACCAGGCTCAAGCTGTGGCTGGTGACTACCCTACAGCTCAGGACAAGATGGCGGTAGCCCTCCGCAACGGTGTTAAGATTGTCACGGGAACTGACTGTGGTGGAAATGCAGCAGCTCGCATGGGCACCAATCCCCTGGAGCTGTGGGCTTTAGTTGACTGCGGCATGTCCGAGATGGATGCTATCGTTGCTGGAACCGGTCGAGCCGCTGAGGCAATCAAGGTTGATGATAGGCTTGGAACGTTGAAGCCCGGCCTGTATGCTGACCTTCTTGTGGTTGATGGTAATCCACTGGAGGATCTCAGTGTTGTTACACACAGGAACCGCCATATCGATGCTGTAATGAAGAAGGGCAGGTGGGTTCCAGGGGGAGGGCAGCCCAACATTGAATAGGTCGTCGGGCAGCAAGGCTTACCATAGAGAGGAGATTGGCATTGTGACAGCGCGCAAGGTAAAGACCACCGGGATGGGCGAAAGAGTAGCGAGTGATGTATCCAGGGAGCAGCTTTGGGATACTGTAGGGTTCTTGAGCGACATTGACCGTCCATCGGGTAGTGTTGGTGAAAACCAGGGTATCGACTATATTGTTGATAAACTACAGGCCTATGGAGTAGACACTACTGTCTACGAATTCGACTCTTTCCTGAGTCACCCTATAGCCGCATCACTGGAGGTTATTGAACCGGAGCAACGCGTGATTGAGTGCAAGACCCACTCCTTTGGCAGGGACACTGGTCCAGAGGGCATAACCCTTGACTTGTCCTATATTGAGGACATGACGGACCCAGCTGCGACAGATAAGTGCAATCTCGTTGACGGTCTCGTATCCCCAAACAAGGTTCTTGAGGGGGTCTCAATTGGGACAGCGGCGTTGATCTTCTGTAACCCTGATGAAATCCTTCATGAGATGATTGTCACAACTGTATGGGGCACCCCAACCCCACGCGATACAGATAGAATTCCTGACCTGCCAATAGTGTCCGTAAAGAAAGGGGACGCCGAATACCTCAAGGGGTTGCTGGCAAAGGGTCCTGTCAAGGTCAAGGTCGTTGCAAAGGTTAAAACGGGCTGGCAGAAACTGCGTATGCCAGTAGGCTATATACCGGGAACGGAAGAAGCGGACAAGTACATTGTTGTTGGTGGTCACATTGACTCATGGCATAAGGGCACAACAGACAACGCCACCGGAAATGCCAGTGTTCTTGAGTTGGCGCGGGTCTTTAACCTTCACCGCGATGTGCTCAAGCGAGGCATCATGTTCACCTGGTGGCCTGGACATTCCACGGGGCGGTATTCTGGATCCACTTGGTTTGTGGATAACCTCTGGCCAGAGCTCCATCAGAAGGCCATTGCCTACTTTAATATTGATTCCCCAGGCGCCCGTAACGCCTCTGAATACGTTGCCAGGCACACATCAGCTGAGTTTGAGCAGTTCAACGTGGCGATGATGCAGGCCATTACCGAGCAGGATGTCCCAGTGCAGAGGCCGTCCCGGGCTGCTGATCAGTCCTTCGTTAACATTGGTGTTCCTTCACTGGCCGCCTATAGCTTCATTCCCTTGGAGCACCCTGACCGACGGGCTTATACAGGTGGCTCTGCGGGCGGAAAATGGTGGCACAATGAGACCGACACTGTTGACAAGGCAAGCCCAGAGGTCCTCGAGTTTGATACCAAGCTGGCGGCGTGCATAATCGGTGAGATAGTCACGGCTCGACTCATCCCTGTCAACTTCGAGACAGTAGCCGAGGACTTCGAGGAAGGAATTACAGGATTAGCCCCTGCTGCCAAAGACTTTGGCTTGTGCCTTGAGCCAATCGAGGAGGCGGTAAAGGAATTCAGGTCTAGCCTCAGAGCCTTGGAGACCGTCAAAGGTAAGATTCTTGCGGGAGAGGATGCCTCTCTTAGTGCCTCTGAGTTAAACGTCCTGTTCCTGAAACTAAGCCGTAAATTGGGTCCCGCCCTGGCAGCCCGCCGGAGTCCGAGCGATCAGGACCCAGCCGACAAAGTCCCCATCCTCTACGGTGAGCAGAAGCCCCTGCTTCCCTCAATTAGGGCCATGTTAAGCCTCACTGATACCGAACTGAACAAGCCCACCACTCGCCTTGAGGGTATCTACAGCCCCACCAGCGAGGACGTGAAGGGCTTTGCATTGGCGCAGATGATAAGGCAAAGGAACCGAATTACGACTGCCCTACGAGAGGCGGCAGAGCTGATTTCCCTAACTCTAGGTGGTGATGAGCACTAATGAAGATTAAGGTAATCCATACCATGACTGGCTCAAGCGAAGAATTCCTGAGGAAGGAACACGACCTTCTCAAGTCCTTCGCCAAGCCCGATACTGATTTCGACATTATCAAGGTTAAGCGGGGAGCGGCTTCCATCGAGTCCAGATTTGACGAGTATGTGGGGGCGGTGGAGTGTTTTCATGAGGTCATAAAAGCAGAAAGGGAGGGCTATGACGGTGTCATCATTACCTGTTTTGGTAACGCCAATATGGATCCCTCTCGCGAGATTGTAGACATTCCCGTTGTAGCCTCTGGACTGGCTTCAATGATGTTGGCGGCCTCCCTAGGACAGAGGTTTGCTGTGTTAGGCACCCTCGATTCTGCCAAGGATCGGCATGAGTTTGAGGCCTGGAAATTGGGGGTAGAGCGTAAGTTCGTAGAGCGTCCAGTAAGGATGAATGTCCTTACCCTCCATGACAACGAGGATCAGACCTTCCAGAACCTGTTGAGGACAGCCAGGGAGTGTATAGAGAAGGATGGCGCCCAGGTCATAGTGCCTGGCTGCTTCGGCATGATCGGGATGGCAGCACGGCTCCAAACTGAGTTAGGGGTTCCGGTCATCGAGCCAGCTGGTGCGGTAGTAAAACTCATCGAGACTCTGGTTGACCTCAACTTGAGCCAGAGCAAGTTGGCCTACCCCACTCCTCCGGCAAAGCCGCGCGACTACAATCTATAATACGAGGAAGGGTGGTGGGGGCCGTTGGTCCGAGTCCGGCCCCCACCCTATTCCTCTAATTTGCTGAGGAGTTGTTGTAGATGGCGGGGACGAGACATGCGAAGGTAGTAGTCGCCTTGGCCGTACTGGCAAGGTTTCTCATATACGCGCAACGCATGGTTGTGGCGCCCTTCTTCTACCGGCTGATGGACCGGTTTGATGCTGGATATCTTGAGATGGGGGCCCTGCTCACCCTGTTTTTCGTAGGGTACGCTGTTAGCCAACTCCCCGCTGGATTGGCAGCAGACCGTTTTCAGGCACGGAACGTTATAATCTGGGGCCTGGGGCTCCTGGGCCTTGGGTCATTGGTTTTCATATACTCAACAACCCTGACGTGGGCTCTTGTGGGGCGCTTTATTATGGGTGTGGCATCGGCTCTATGCTACACTCCAGGCATGAAACTGGTGGCCTCCAATACCGGCAAGGAGCAGCGGGGAGCAGCCATCGGCCTGGTGCAGTCAGCGGTGGGGCTTTCGCTACTCTGTACGCAGATGCTCTTTCCCATCCTTGTCAACCAGGTTAGCCTCAACCATCTCTTCTTATCGTTAACACTGTTGAGCCCTGCCTTAATGTTAGCGTTCTGGATTGTTAAGCCCGAGAGTGAAAGCGGGGCGGCAAGCGCTGATCCCAGTAGAATGACGGCAGTTGAGGCCAGAAGCCCTTGTCCCCAGCCAGCAGTCACCCCGAGTAGACCTGGGTTACGGATTGAGTTTATCGCCTTGCTTGTAGTGGCCTTCTTAGGGCTCCTGGCCGCCAACGGCATCCAGGGGTGGTTGCCCAGTTTCATCAATAAACCCCTGGGATTTGGTGAGAGTGGCGCTGGGATGGTCATGGGGGTCATGCTGACCATGCACACTCTGTCGTCCTATTTCTCCGGCAGATTGTCGGACCAACTTGGAAAGCGGGTCATCGTCATAAACGCCGGGGCTTCTATTATTGTTTTGAGCCTACTCGCCCTGATGCTTCATCCGCAAGGATGGGTCATATATCCGGTCGTAGCTGTTCTGGGCCTGGGTATGGGTGGGGCAATTGCTCCCGTTGTTGTCCTGGCTTCAGAGCTCTACGGAACCCGGAAGGCAGGCTTTGTTATCGGAGCCATGAATACGGCGGGTCAAGCCGCTTCGGCTGTGGGAGGACTCTTGTTTGGCTTCTTGCTCGACACCACAGGAGCATTTTGGATCATATGGGCTGTAGCTGCCGCGGCGCTAGTAGTCAGGATACTGGCCACAAGCAGTCTCCCAGAGGATGGGAGCTCCATGCCTGTTACTAAAGGCACCAGGGCCCTGTAACCGACTCGTTCTCAGGGTTATAAAGTGGGGGAGGATAAGTCTCAAAGAACATATGGTCAGAGAGGTGAGAGGGATGACAGTACCAGGGTTTATTCGCGACAGAAAGAGCATCAGAAAGTACAAAGACAAACAGGTCTCGCTGAAACTGCTGGAGAGCCTGGTTGCCTCGGCTGCCCTTGCGCCGAGCGCTGGGAACAGGCAGCCATGGTACTTCTATGTCATTACTAACCCTGCGGTTAAGGAAGAACTGAGAGGGGTAGTTCGTACCGGGGCTTTTCTCCAAGAGGCGCCTGCGGCAATTGTGGTCTGTGCCGTCATTGGCAGGGTATTTGAGCGCTATGGGTTTAGGGGTGCCGGCCTGTACTTCAGTCAGGATACAGCGGCCGCTATAGAGAACATGCTGCTGGCTGCTGCTGCCAATGGCTTAGGAACCTGTTGGATTGGAGGATTTGATGAAGCTGGCGCAGCAAAGCTCTTGGGGATAGATGTCGGCGAGTTGTGGCCAGTAGCCATAGTTACCGTTGGCTACCCCGATGAGGATCCAGAGCGTCGCGAACGCCTTCCCTTACAGGAGATCATGGCGGTCATAGACTGAGGTCGTACAGAGCCGGACAGTTACTCTCCAGCATCAGGAGGTTGTTGATATGATCAGTAGTGAATGGGCTCAAGCGTTCAGCGCCGATGCCGTAGGCGAAGAAGAGCTAGACCAGATGCTCAGGTTTCTCGCTAATGCCCTTGAGGACACAGTTGGTATGATAACCCAGGTCTGCGAAATGCCTGCCCCCAGTTACCATGAGAGGTCGAGGGCAGAGCTAATCAAGGGTATAATGGGACAGATTGGCCTTGAGGATGCTGAGATTGATAGTCATAACAATGTGATTGGGCGATACCCAGGCCAAGGCCGGAAGGCCGCTGTAGCCGTGTGTGCCCACATAGATACTGTTTTCCCGCCAGATACTGAGATAATGGTCACCCATGAGGGCGATTGGCTGAAGGCTCCGGGGGTTGGGGACAACTCGACTTCTGTTGGGGTCATGCTCCAGACAATCAAGGCCTGGAGAAGAGTGGGATACCATCCCCCCTGTGATGTCCTGTTTGTCGGTAGCGCCTGTGAGGAAGGACTGGGAGACCTTCGAGGTGTCCGTGGGCTCTTGGACGACTGTGAGGTCAGGGATGATGTCGACCTTCGAGCGATGATTGCCCTTGATGGCCGGCTCGGCAACTTAACCAACACGGCTGTTGGGAGTAAGCGTCTCCGGGTGGTTGTTAGGGCTGAAGGTGGTCATAGTTGGCGAGATTACGGCTGTCCCAGTGCAATTCATGGTCTCGGCTCCTGCATTCACCACATTGCCAGCATTGACGTTCCGGCGGATCCGCCTTCGGCTCTCAATGTCGGCATCATTGAGGGCGGGACTTCCGTTAACACTATTGCAGAATATGCGAGAATGCTTGTAGACATGAGGTCGGTTGACAACGGCGCCCTGAAGCAGCTTGAGGATGAAGTAAGGGGCGTAATCCGGGAGGACCTCAAGAAGGCTAATTGCAGTTGGGAGATTGAAGTGGTAGGTGAGCGTCCAGCCGGACACCTGGCTGAGGGTCATCAACTGGTGCAAATGGCCCGCGCCGCTGGCCAGATTTTGGGTGAACCGCTCACAACTAGGGCCGGGAGTACTGACTCGAACATTCCCCTCAGCCGCGACCTTCCTGCTATAACCGTTGGTGTCTACCGGGGAGAGGGGGGGCATCGCCTCAACGAAAAGATTAGTATATCATCACTTCGGGTCGGGCTTCCCCTGGCGCTCATGGTCATTCTGGGTGCTGTACAGTTCGCGCAGGAGGACCTGGCTCCCCTTCAGTAATCTGAGGCCATCCTCATTGAGAAGACAGCGCCTCGCTTTCGCGGGGCGCTTATCGCTGTCTGTAGGGTCTGGGTCTGTAGGTAGCGGCTGCCCTTTAGTAGTTCTCAGGCTTCGGCTGGTAGAAGCCCTGTGGATGGGCGCAGGCGGGGCAGAGCTCGGGCGCTTCCTTGCCCTTGTGGATGTAACCGCAGTTGCGGCAGTGCCACTTGATAGCTTCGTCGCGCTTGAAGACGGTGCCGTCCTTGACCCGCTCCAGGAGCCGGCGGTAGCGCTTCTCGTGCTCCTCCTCGACCTCGGCTACCTCCTGGAACAGCTCGGCGATCTCATCGAAGCCCTCCTCCTTGGCCTCTTTGGCCATCCGGCTGTACATGTCTGTCCACTCGTAGTTCTCGCCCTGGGCTGCTTCCAGCAGGTTCGCGGCGGTGTCGCCAATGAGGCCAAGCTGTTTCGCCCAGACCTTGGCGTGCTCCTTCTCGTTGTCCGCTGTCTCCTGGAAGATGGCAGAGATCTGGTGGTAGCCCTCGCGGCGGGCCACTGACGCGAAGTAGTCGTACTTGTTCCTGGCCTGGGACTCCCCGGCAAAGGCTTCCATGAGGTTCTTCTCTGTCTTGGTTCCCTTGAGTTCCTTGTTCACGCTTATCTCCCTCCTGAGAAAGAATATCCGGTTTCTACAATATACTTAACTCCTGCTCCCCGGTGAAACGTACCGCATGCTGCAATCTTGCTGGCCGGTGAAGCCTACCTGTCCTTGCAGTCAGGGCAGTACCCGTAGATCTGCACCTGGTCCTGCGTTACCTCAAAACCCCGGGCCTTCACTTCTTGGTTCAACTCCCTAACAATGTCTCTAATATCCGTATCGACATCCCAGATCCTGTCGCACTGAAGGCAGATCAGGTGGGCGTGGCCAGTTGGGTTGCCATCGTAGCGGGCCTGCCGCCCCTCCGCCGGCAGCTCCTGGATTAGCCTAAGCTCCAGCAGAAGCTGGACCGTCTGGTAAACCGTGTTGCGGCTGAGGCTGGGATACCGGTCCTTCAGGTCATCAAAGATGGTGTCCACAGCCGGGTGTTCCTTGCTCTCCTTGAGGTACTCATATATCGCCAGGCGCTGGGGTGTCAGGCGCTGGCCCCGTTCCTTGAGGGCTTGCTTCAGTGAATTCATGGGATATCTCCTTTCTAGTACAAAGTATATAATAAGGAATAATTACTGTCAAAAAGTAGTTTCAATATAGGTTTGACTCCGTTGTAAAAAGCCGTCAGTTCCCCTTGTGCCCTTCCACAACCCCACCCGGTCCTGTTTTGTACATTATAACAAAGGACAGCCAGTGTTTCCCCAGAAAGCTAATCACACATCCCAAGTGGATTGTGTCCACGCTGCAGACAAACAGTTGCTACCAGTATCACAGGCAGCCAGGATCTGCTAACTGCATAGAGCGATAAAGCACAGATGTGCTTACTGCAGCTAAGGGACAGAGGAGGCATTGGTGTGTCACTAAGAACCACCCCTGATTATTATCACATAGTGCTAGAGCGAATCCCGCCGAAAAGCACCCCGATCTTTGAGGAAGAGGGTATGCAAGAGCGTGTCTGGGGTAGGCGTTGGGGCGTCTACAATGATGTTGGGACACTGCGCATGGTGTTACTACATCGCCCAAGCGATGAGCTCAGTGTTCTATCCGCCGACAAGTATGACCCAACCATTGAGGCACTGATTGACGACAGGGCACAGTGGTATTACCGTTCTGACAGAGCTCCGGACCTGGCCAAACTGCAAGCAGAGCACGATAACCTGGCCCGAGTCTTGAGGGAAAATGGAGTCCAAGTAGAGTATGCCGACTGCTCACTAACAAACCCCAACGCAATGTTCATAAGGGATACCGCCATCATCGTTCAGGGTGGTGCAATCATAGGCCGCATGGGTCCCGTGGGCGAAGAGCCTGGGACCGGTAGACGTGGGGAAGAGGCCTATGTCGCCAGGAAGCTCTCGGAGCTGGGGATGCCTATCCTCAGGACAATTCACGGCTCGGGCCTTTTGGAGGGTGGTAGCTTCTGCCTCCTTGATGAGGATCATGCCGCTGTCGGCCTCGGTTTCCGCCAGAACCCAGCTGGGGTAGACCAACTCAGAAACGTTCTCAAACACCAAGACATTGAGCTCTTAGAGGTACCTTTGGTTGGTCACAGCCTTCACATTGATGGAGCAATCGTCATGGTTGATCACAAGAAGGCCCTTGTGAGAATTCCAAGGCTGGTGTATTGGTTCGTGGAGAAGCTTCAAGAACTGGACATTGAGGTGATTACCGTCGACCCCCGAGATCCGGAGTTAACTGTTAACTGCCTGGCTCTGGCTCCCGGTAAGGTACTGATGCGTGAAGGGGCTGATTGGACCGCTGAGAAGCTCCATAGACGTGGAGTTGAGGTCATCCAGATCCCCTATGATGAGTGTCACAAGGGTGGGGGTGGCATCCACTGCACTACACTACCGCTCATCCGCGATCGGGATTAGGCGCCAAGGACCATCCGTAGGGGGGACCCTTCTCAGAAGGGACCGTTGGCCCTTTGACACGGAGGAGATACAGTAACATCAAATCACGAAACGTGAACATGAGGAGGTTACTCAAGATGTTGGATCGGAATAGTGAACTAAACAGGCGCTTGTTCGTAACTGAACCCACTACACCCATGAGTGTTCATCTCAAGGTTTGGCATGACCGGGCAGACGGGGCTCTGAGTGATCCCTTCGACCGGTACGCCTTTTACATGTCCAGATCCCTGTTTGTGAAGCATCCTGAGATCTACCTGAGGGCTGACAGGAACTTCTATAACCACGTTTCATCTGTACCCGGTTATACTAACGCCTTCTTGGAGAACGACCGAGAGAGCCGGGAGTTCCTCCCTCACGCTCAGTACTACAGGTCGGCTCCCTTCTCCTTTGACCTGTTTCCCTGGGATGAGACCACAACAACCGTTTCCTGTCGCTCCCTCTATCCAGAACGGTACCCCTTTCTAGCATTTGTGGATCGGAGGATGTTACCCCTGGCAACGACTCTGAAGACCAGCGACAAGAAGATCACTGAGTTGGAGATGGCCTCCATCAGGTTCCTTGTAGCCGTAGAAGAGCAGGGCTCTTCCGATGAGATCTTTGTCATCTACTCAGAGGAAGGAATGGCCTGGGTAGCCGTGAGAGATCAGGTGATCTGTGCCGCTACTGGCAAAGAGGTGGCCAAACTCCCCGGCAGAGTGGTCCTGATCATGAACGACAAGGTTGCGTGGTACCCGCTGATGGAACGGGATGACACCCCACGGTCACCGCATCTCGCTTCCTTGGTAGACCGGCTCAAGGGTCAGGCTGGCCTTCCAGCCCTCACCAATGACGAGACTGGGCTTCTGGAGAAGGTCAGGGATGCAACAGCCCTGAATGGCGAGAAGCAGGAAGCCGCCGCCACCATAGCCGCCGTCAGGTCGACAGGCCGCTATACAAGGTGGTTCAAGTTTCACGCCCTTTGGGATATCGCCATGCCAGCCAAGAAGGTTCGGGCGTGGCAGTACTACGGTTTTGTAGAGCAGTTCATGATCCGGTCTAATTCCCTGAGCCCTATTGCCGCCTATATGGCCGCCTGCTCACTCAACGCTGAGGGGTACGACAAGATCCTGACCATAGACAGGGAGTGGATCGACCTGGCGGCACTACCCAATCATAACTACGTCTGGGGCCACCTCTGGGACGAGTGCCTCGTCGAGTACACGATGGATGAGTCTTTCCGCATCAACTCAGGCCACTGTATGGCCCAGGCCTGCATAATCAGCGCCGTCCTTGACCTGGCAGGCATTGATAACTACCTGCTGGAGGGTGAAGTGCCCGGTTCGCATCATTACGTGTACGTCCCCAGATACGAGTTCACTTATGATAACGGGAAGTTGCAGTCTTCGCAGAACACTATCCACTGGCATGGTCCGCGCGGTAACAAGGTGATGGCCCGCTTCCACTATAAGGGCAAGTTCTCGTCACCCATCGGCGGCGGTCATTATTCTGGAACGCTCTCACCTGCCGAGGCAGTTCAGGTATTAAGAGACCTAAAGAGCATCTACGATGACTCGATACCCATCTACCAGAATGGCGAGCATGAGACCAAGAAGCCGCGCATGAGCATGCATGACATACCAACAACCGAGGACTTTGAGATCCTGCTTAGAGAGGAATGGGAGGAACTTCGTCTCCCTTAACCTGCAATTCGATCTTCCCTAAGGGGTGGGTAGGTTGACAAAAAGGATGGAACTAGAACGAGTTGAGCTGACTGTTCTGATCTGCGATCGATCACGATACCTGAAGGATCTTTGGTCCCAGTTCGGGCTGTCGATTATGGCCGACTGCTGGTGGAACAATCTGGACCACAGAAGGATCCTCTTTGACACCGGATGGTCCGCGGAGCCCCTTCTTCACAATATGGAGTCCTTGGGGATTGCCGTTGACAGCATAGATACGTTGGTTCTGTCTCATGCGCACTACGATCATTCCTGGGGACTGCCGGGTCTCTTGCAGGAAGAGGGGTCACGGTTCAACATCGTGGCCCACAGGGAGATAACCAGGCCTGTGTACAGTACAAGGCGTGGCCTCCGTTACATTGGACTGGACCCGCGGCCGTTAAAGGAACTACCACCGGCGCGCCTGACGCTAATCGAGGAACCGGTAGAGATATACCCGGGGGTTATGGTGACAGGGACAATTCCCCGCGTAACCGACTTCGAGAGACCAGAGGAAGGCGTCGCCGTACTACACGACGGCAAGCTGGTTCCCGATCCGGAGTGGGACGACATGGCCTTGGTCTTCGACATGGGGCAGCAAGGGATTGTTATTGTAACTGGATGCAGCCACGCCGGCGTTGTCAATACAGTACTCCATTCACAGGACATTACCCATAATCCCCGGATACAGGGGTTGGTGGGGGGATTTCACCTTGTAGACCTGGATGAGGATGTTCGCGTCAAGACCGTCAATGCCTTGACCGACTTCAGCATCGACCACATTTGGTCTGGTCACTGCACGGGCTGGGAAGCGGAGTGGATGCTAAGGAAGAGGTTTGAAGACCGCCATCGCATGTTTTACTCCGGAGACAGGATCGCATTCGAGAGAAACTGAACGAAGACTTCTAACCAGGACACTGAGAGATCTGATTGGACACTTCTAACTGGAACACCTAGAGAAGCCGAAATCGGCAAGCTCAGAGAGGGAGGGGAAACTGTGAGACGATTCTTGGTACTGCTGGGGTTGGCCATTCTAATCGTGTCACTGTGCGGCGCCTGCGCACCAGTAACTGAGGAGCCCACAGGAGAGGATCAGCCGCCCGCCGCCGAGCCGAAGGTACTGGTATTCGGCGCTGGGAATCAGCCGGGAGACATCAACCCGCTGATTGGCAAGAACATCTGCGCTGAGTTTATCGACATCAATGTCTACGACACCCTTGTAGGGCGCGGCAAGAAGGTATCTCCTGAGGGCTACGCCATGGAGGACCCTGATAACGTTATACCCGGACTTGCGGAAAGCTGGGATATCTCTGCAGATGGACTGACCTATACCTTCCACCTGCGCGAGGATGTCAGGTTCCACAACGGCAATCCCTTTGACGCTGACGATGTGGTGTTCACCTTTGAGATGTTGCAGGCCAACGGCAGCTATGCAACGACTTTTGACGAGCTAATTGCGGAAGTGAAGGCAACCGGCCAGTATACCGTTGACCTCACGCTGAACAGGGTTGACCCGCAGTTCTTACGTCGGATAGGCACCTATAACGGCTGCATCCTTGACAAGGAGACCGTTCTGGCAGCGGGGTCAGATGTCACGACCCAGATGGAGTGGCTTGCCTCACATGCCATTGGTACCGGTCCCTTCGTACTGGGGGAATTGACCACTGATATTGCCCGTCTAGAGGCGAATCCGGACTACTGGGCAGGGCCAGCGGCGCTGGATGAAGTAATTATTAAGACTATCCCTGAGGCGGCTAACCGCAAGATCATGCTGGAGAAGGGCGACATCGACATCGCCCGCAGTCCGGGTACGACGGACTACGCTGATCTTGAAGCCAATCCTGACATTGACCTGGTAATTCGTCCAGGAAACTCCAAGGTATACTACTTCGCCATGAACACCCAGTATCCGCCCTTTGACGATGTGAGGGTCCGGCAGGCTATCGCCCATGCCATACCCTATGAAGTCCTCATCGAGGCTGTCTGGGGTGGTGACAAGTACTGCCCGCAGGCGCATTCACTGATAACCAGCCAGTTCCCCAGTCATATACCGGTGTATAACTATGAGTACGATCTGGACAAGGCAAAGGCGCTTCTTGCTGAGGCGGGTTACGCCGATGGGTTTGATATCCAGTTTGACCTGTTCGACGTCCCTGCCTATCGGAATTGCGCCGTCATGCTTCAGGCAGAGCTCGGGAAGATCGGGATAAACATGGAGATTCAGCCGATGGCCCCACCCGCCTTCTTCCAGGCAGGAGACGCCGGAGAGTTGAACCTCGTGGTCAACTCATGGTGGGACAACTCCGCTGATGTGGTGGCCCTCATGAGGAAACTGGCCCATACTGCATCAATCCCTAGTGAAGGTAACTGGGCGCAGTACTCGAATCCTGCTGTTGACCAGTTGATTGAGAAGGCGGAGGTCGAGATGGACCCTGCTGTGAGGATCGCCTATCTCGAGGCCATTCAGGAGATCTTGGCTGAGGATGTCCCGTATGCGGTCTTTGGTGAAGGCCAGATTGTCTTTGCAGCCAATAAGAAAGTCCAGGGCTACGTCCACTACACGGATGCCTTGTTCCGGTTCTACGAAATGGATATTGACACTGGCCAATAGGACAAATGGGTTGAAAGGGGAGTGGGCGAGGCCTTAATTGGCCCGCCCCTCCCCAACACCAAGCGCCTTAGTATGGGGATGGTGGACATGCAGTTCAGCAATTACCTGTTGAAACGAATGCTGCTTCTAGTGGTTGTCCTTATTGGGGCCTCCATTCTTTCATTTCTTCTGGTTCGCATCGCGCCCGGTGACCCAGCGAGGATGCTGCTACCCCCCCAGGCTAGCCCCGAGGACATTGCCAGGATGCGGACCCAAATGGGCCTTGATAGGCCCTATCACGAACAGTATTTGATGTACATGACGAATCTAATTCACGGCGACCTTGGTTTCTCACATCACACGGGGCGCCCTGTGTTGGAAGAGTTCAGGATGCGCCTGCCGGCCACAATTGAGCTTTCTGTGTTGAGCTTGGGACTGGCGACGGTTGTTGGCATCTGGCTCGGGGTGATGTCAGCCCTCAACAAGGACAAGTTCATTGACCACGCTGCCCGTGTTGTTTCTATCGCGGGGATTTCAGCCCCTAGCTTTTGGATTGGGTTGCTGGCGATCTTCGCCTTCTACTACCTCTTAGGTTGGGCTCCGGCCCCAACGGGCCGCGTTGACGTCATGGTAAAGTCAGTTCAGAGCATTACAGGACTGATGCTGGTAGATTCTGCCCTCACGAGGAACTGGGTCCTGTTTCGGGATGCCCTGTCACATCTTGCCCTGCCTGTCCTGGTTCTTAGTTTCTCTTTCCTGGCGATGATTTGCAGGTTGACCAGGGCTGGGATGCTTGAGGTAATGGAGCAGGACTACATAAAGTTTGCCCAATGCTGCGGGATCAGCAGGTCCAGGGTTGTTTGGCGTTACGCCCTTCGTAATGCCGTCAGACCGGTGATAACGATGCTAGGTCTGTTCGTTGCCCAACTGCTGGGGGGTGTGGTCTTTGTGGAGACGGTTTTTAACTGGCCAGGGATTGGCCGCTATGCCGTTGAGTCCCTGTGGTATTTGGACTACACACCTATCCAGGGGTTCATCATCTTCATGGCTATTATCTATGTCGTAATGAACCTTGCCATCGATTTGCTGTACATGGCCCTGGACCCAAGGGTTCAATACTGAGGTGAAAAAAGTGCGTCCAGACACAAGCAGGTACCATTATACTCGAAAAGTGTTCTTCTCCAACTACCTCTCGGTAGTAGGAGCCGTAATCGTCATTGCCTTTGTTCTGATTGGTGTGTTTGGGCGCGGGATCGTTCCATATGCACCGGACCAAATGGACTACAGCTCGATGATTGCGGCACCCAGTAGCGACCATATCTTTGGCACTGACCAGTTCGGCAGGGATGTCTTCAGCCGCGTCATCTGTGGGGCCGGCATCTCGCTTGGAGTTGGGTTGGTGGTCATTGGGTTCTCGACAGCGATAGGGATGCTTGTGGGGGTTCTGTCAGGATACCTGGGTGGGAAGATTGATACCTTTCTAATGAGACTTGTGGATTTGTTTATGGCCTTTCCTCCCGTAGTGGTGGCCATGGTCTTAGCTACGATCCTCGGGGGAGGGATTAAGACCCTCGTTATTGCGCTATCTCTTAGCAGGTGGTGCGGTACTGCCCGTTTGGCCCGCGGCGAGGTTCTTTCGGTCAAGAACAGCGGCTTCATCAAGGCGTCGAGGGCCGCGGGGGCTGGTTGGCTCTACATAACCTGGCATCACATTCTGCCCAATATCATATCTCCCATTCTGGTCAGCTCCACACTGTCCTTCGGCCGGATCGTGCTGAGTACCGCGGGCCTGAGTTTCATTGGGGTAGGTGCCCAACCGCCCATTCCTGAGTGGGGCACCATGATCTGTGAAGGTCGGGAGTACATAGTCTCCGGACAGTGGTGGCTGGTATTCTACCCTGGTATGGCAATTATGATAACGGTTATGGGTCTCAATCTACTGGGTGATGGTCTAAGAGATATTCTTGACCCCAGGCAACGGAGGTAATTGACGTGGACAGTCTCCTCAGAGTAGAAGACCTCAATGTTGTGTTTGATACCTTCGACGGAACGTCGCGGGTGCTAAGGAACATCAGCCTCAATCTCAAGGAGTCAGAATCCCTGGGACTGGTGGGAGAGTCGGGGTGCGGCAAGAGCGTACTGTCCCTTTCCATGATGAGGATAATTCCAGTGCCTGGCCGCATAGCCTCTGGTGCCATCTGGTTCAAGGGAAGGAACTTGGCAGCTGCTGCGGAGCGAGAAATGGAACGGGTGCGCGGTTCTGAGATTGCTATGATCCTGCAGAGTCCGATGACATCTCTCAATCCCGTTTTCATGGTTAAAGACCAGATGGTCGACGTTATACGCAGGCACTCTCCTATGAAGCCACGTGAGGCTGAAAACAGGGCGGTAGACCTACTTGATCTTGTCAGAATACCGGATCCGCGAAGTGTCTTGCGCAAGTATCCGTTTGAGCTATCAGGAGGTATGTCACAACGGGTGATGATCGCGATGGCGGTCTCCAGCAACCCTTCGCTCTTGATAGCTGATGAGCCGACCACCGCCCTGGATGTTACCGTGGAAAAGCAGATCATGAAGCTGATTGGAGACCTGCGTTCTGAGTTCGGCACTTCTCTGATCTGGATATCCCACGACCTGGGGGTAGTCAGGCAGGTGTGCGAGAGGATCGCGGTAATGTATGCGGGGACCGTTGTAGAGGTGGGGCCTACAGATGCGATACTCGACAGGCCGAAACATCCCTACACACAGGCCCTGATAGACGCTATTCCTTCCCGGCGCCAGCGGGGCCAGCCCCTTCGTGAGATCACGGGACTTGTCCCCAACCTGCTTCATGTTCCTGCGGGCTGCGTCTTTTCCGACCGGTGTGATCAGAGCCAGGACATATGTCGTACAGGGAGGTCACCGGAGCTCATAGAGATCGAGCATGGACGAAGAATCGCCTGTCACTTCAATTAGGGGAGAGTTGCGAGATGGTAAAGCCGGTACTCTCAATAACAAACCTACAGAAGCTGTTTCCAGTCAAACGCAATCTTCTCGGCAGGGTTGACGAGTTTGTCCACGCCGTGGATCAGGTCAGTGTAGACATCTATCCCAAGACCACCTTTGGGTTGGTGGGAGAGAGCGGCTGCGGCAAGTCTACTCTCGCCGAAACCTTGTTGGGCCTTACAATGCCGACGGCCGGTTCTATCAAGTTCCACGGTACGGAGCTCAGCGGCATGGGGGATAGGGACTGGAGAGAGAGGAAGTTGCGCTGCCAGATCCAGATTGTGTTTCAGGATCCAGCCGAGGTCCTTTCCCCGCGAAAGAGCGTTGAGTTCTTAATAGCAGAGCCGGTGTTGATAAACAGCCTGTATCGAGACTTGAGACACGCTCGTCCTCTCATCAGTGAGCTCTTGCAGAAGGTGAAGTTGGGTGACGAGGTTCTCACCCGCTTTCCACATCAGCTATCAGGAGGACAGCGCCAGCGGGTCTGCATAGCAAGGGCGCTGTCGGTCAGCCCGGATCTGATTATACTTGATGAGCCTACCTCAGCCCTTGATGTGTCTGTACAGGCCAAGATACTAAACCTCCTGGCCGAACTTCAGGAGCAGGAGTCCCTGACCTACCTGTTGATCACCCACGACATCAGGGTAGTGGAGTATCTTTGCCACCATGTTGGCGTCATGTACCTGGGAGAAATCGTTGAAGTCATTAAGGCTGAGGAACTTAGGGATAACGCCAGACATCCCTACAGCAAACTGCTGATAGCGTCGTCGCTGTCTAGCTACAAGGCAGAAGAACGCGGGGACGCACTGGCCGGTGAGCTCCCGTCAGCCATTAACATACCCCAGGGTTGCCGGTTCCAGAGCAGGTGCCCCAAGGCGCAACCGCTTTGCTCTGAGGTTCACCCTGAGCTTATACCGCTTGATGACGGCAGTATGTGCCGCTGCCACCTGGTAACGTCAGAGAACCTGTAGTCTGGTATCAGAGGCTGGTGCAGAAGAAAGCACCTGGCGCCAGCAGGCGTCTCGTTGCCTTTGGAAAGGAGAAGCACAGAATGAGTGAATCGCTGTGGCCGGAAGGTATACACTGCGGCGTAGCGCTGACATTTGACGTGGACGCGGAGACCCTCTGGCTTTCACGCAACCCTGACAGTGCCAACTGCCCTGGGCTCCTGTCAGAAGGGGCATATGGGCCCAAGGTTGGCATACCTCGTATTCTGAAGATGTTGGACCGGGTAGGTGTCAAGGCAACCTTCTTTGTGCCCGGGTGGGTTGTAGAGCGGTATCGGGATATCATCGGCCAACTGGTGGCTGCCGGGCATGAGGTGGGATACCATGGATATCTACATGAGATGGCGGAATCCCCGGAGGTAGAGGCACAACTCATCAGGAAGAGCAGGAAGATAATGCAGGATCTCCTCGGAGTAACACCGCTGGGACACAGGGCCCCTGAGGCAAACATACGACCAGGCACAATAGAGATGCTTATCGAGGAGGGATTTGAGTATTCCTCTACCCTTATGGACGCCGATTGCCCCTACCTGCACCCGCAGAAGGGGTCGCAATCTCTTATCGAGCTGCCCACAAGCTGGCTGTTTGATGACTCATCGCATTTCTTCTTTACCCTTCAAGATCCACCAAGGCGCCCCATCGCTTCTCACAGCACTGTGCTGGAGATCTGGAAGGCAGAGTTTGATGGCATCTACGATGAAGGCGGGTCCATGGTTCTGATGATGCACCCCCAGATTATTGGGAGAAACAGCCGCGTAAGGATGCTTGAGGAACTGGTGATTTACATGAAGAGCCGACCCGGAACGTTGATTGCCCCTGCTCTGGACATAGCCCGGGCCGCCGGCGGGGGGTTAGGGGTATGAGCTTGCGCCACACGCCTGACTACTACCATCTTGTTCTCAAGAGGATTCCCCCCCAGGCTGAACCGGGCTTTGAGGATGAAGCCATGCAGGAGAGGGTCTGGGGCCGTCGCTGGGGGGTCAGGAACGATGTGGGGCAGATCCGCCTTTGCCTGGTCCACCGCCCGGGCCCCGAGATAGAGATCATGGCCGCGGATAAATACGACCCGAAGATTGAGGCGCTGATTGATGATTCCGAGCAGTGGTATTTTCGATCTGATCGCGGCGCCAGTCTGCAACAGATGCAAGCTGAACACGATGGGCTTGTAGCTGCACTAGAGGAGGAGGGTGTTGAGGTCGTCTACATGGAGGGCTCCCCAAGGGACCCCAAGGCCACATTCACCCGCGATGTCGGGATAGTGATTAAGGGTGGCATTATCATCAGCCGTATGGGGCCTGTGGGCAATGCCCCCGGCACCGGACGACGTGGTGAGGAACGGTTTGCCATGAAGCAAGTTGTTGAGCTGGGTATGCCTGTTGTCCGGACCATTCATGGCACGGGCCTGTTTGAGGGTGGCAGTTTCTGCTGGTTGGATGAAAAGCACGCCGCTGTTGGGATGTCCTACCGGCAGAATGAGGAGGGAGTCCGGCAGATAGAGGAGGTTCTGACCGTTCTGGGGGCTGAGGTAATTCGCATTCCCCTGGTGGGCCACAGCCTGCATCTTGACGCCTGCATTGTCATGGTTGATCACGATGTGGCACTAATCCGGATCGCGCGGCTTCCCTACTGGTTTCTGGATACCTTGGCGGAGCTGGGCATTCGCGCGGTCGAGGTGGACCCCCGAGACAACAACATGACCACAAACTGCCTGGCGGTAGCGCCAGGCAAGGTCATCATGTGTGCGGGCAGTGACCGTACTGCCGAGAAGTTCGACAACCTCGGAATCACTGTGAAACAGATCCCTTATGACGAGATACACAAGAACGGGGGCGGCATCCACTGTTCTACGCTGCCCTTGATAAGAGACTAAGGGGGGTGTACAGAGTGGGGTTTAACCTGAAAGCCATTCGATACATGGTTCACAACTACAAAGAGTGCTTGGAGTTCTACCGGGATGTGCTGGGATTTGAGGTCTATTGGGGTGACGAGACCACCGTCATCTGTGACTTTAAGTTTGGTACCGCCATGATTGCCTTCTGCGATGCATCGGCGACAGCAGAGGGATCTGCAAGGGCAAGTCAAGATGCTGCGAATGTCGGTGAGGTTGGGAACAAGACCAGCGATGATGTTGGTGACGGTCTCGGTAATCGTGTCGACGACCGGGCAGTGCTGGTGTTCAGAGTAGATGACCTCGATGAGACCTGTCGGCAGCTCAGGACTAGGGGGGTCCGGTTTGTCACTGATCCAACGGACCTTCCTGATCTGCATGTTAGAGCGGCCAGGTTTCGAGATCCAGCCGGCAACCTCCTGGAGATCAACGAACGCTTAGGCTAGGCGCGCATTTACATTTACCCACGTTTCTTTTTAGGGAGGGAAAGGAATGCTGGCGATAGTCAACGGCAGACTGATGCCTGTTAGTAGTGATGCAATGGACTGCGGGACAGTCCTAATAGAGGGCGGCAAGATAGCCGCAATGGGAACTAGTGTTGAGGTCCCGGCCGGCGCCCAGATCATCAATGCTAACGGTCGAACTGTTACGCCAGGCCTGGTAGAGGCCCACGCACACGTTGGTCTCAATGAGTCGGGCATTGGTTGGGAGGGAGCTGACGGCAACGAGTCCAGCCACCCAATCACCGCCTATGCCAGGGCCATTGATGGACTCAACCCCCTGGATACCGCCTTTGAGGATTTCCGCGCTGCTGGGGTTACCTGTGCCAACGTGGTACCTGGCAGCGGGAACCTCATTGGCGGGACCGGACTGGCAGTGAAGTGCCGTGGAACGGTTGTTGACTTGATGGCTGTCAAGGACCCTACCGGGATGAAGGTTGCCCTGGGTGAGAACCCCAAGGGCTCCTGGGGTGGCAGGGGGAAGTCCCCCTCCACCAGGATGGGTAACTCGGCCATCATTCGGGAGGCGCTGTTTAAGGCCAGGGAGTACCTTGAGAAAGTGGAGAGGGCTGGCGATGATCTGTCCAAGCGCCCGCCGTATGACAAGAACCACGAGGCACTGATACCGGTGCTCAGAGGGGCCATACCTTTGTCGATTCACTGTCACCGGGCTGACGATATCGTAACAGCTGTTCGCATTGCCGAGGAATTCGACGTCCGATTTGTTCTAGAACACGTCACCGAGGTTAACTACATCATTGATCTCCTGAAGGACAGGGAGACTCACCTGGCCATTGGGCCGACGATGCACTATGGCTCAAAAGTAGAGAACCGGGAGCGGGATTTTCGGGCCCCGGTTGCGGTGTCTCGGGCGGGTATCCCCTTCTGTCTCATCACAGATCATCCTGTCCTGAATGGGAAGTACCTGGCGATGACCGCCGGCCTTGCGGTAACCTGGGGCATGGATTGGGACATAGCCTTTAAGGCGATTACCCTTATGGCGGCAGAGCATGTAGGTATAGGCGACAGGGTCGGATCGATTGAAGTGGGCAAGGACGCCGACCTGGTTATCTGGTCAGGTGATCCGCTTGATTTCATGACCTTTGCCGACTACACAATTATCGATGGCGAAGTGGTATTTCGGCGGGAGGTGGAGTAGGTGAAGGGTCTAGTAGCCTTCAAAGGGGCGGCAATCTATCCAGTGGATGCTCCAAAGATGGAGAGTGGGACTATCCTTGTTGCCGACGGAAAAGTCAAGGCCCTTGGGGGGGGCGAATCAGAGATCCCCACAGGAGCAGAGGTTGTCGATCTCACCGGAAAGGTGATCCTGCCTGGATTCATTGATGCCCACTCTCACCTGGGTATCATGGGCGAAGGTGAGGGCCAATCAAGCAATGACGCCAATGAGATGCCCGACCCTGTGAACGGTAAGATAAGCTCCCTTTACTCCGCCAATCCCGCGCACCGGAGTTTTGCCAGCGCGAGAGAGGGCGGTATTACTACAGTCAACATCGTGCCCCTGGGGAATCCCATTGCCGGCCTGTCCTTTGCCTGCAAGACGGTGGGGAGCATCATCGATGACATGGTCGTAAGAGACCCTACTGGCCTGAAGTGCGCTTTGGGTGAAGGCCCCAAGCGAGCTCACGGTCTCAACCGGAAACAGGCCCCAACCACCCGGATGGGCATAGCGGGCCTGGTCAGGGAGTTCTTCTATAAGGCCAGAGAGTATAAGGAGAAGAAGGAAGCAGCTAAGGCTGTCGCGGGCCTCGCCACTGATGATGCCTCTGAGGCTCGGGGAGAAGGAGACGGAAAGATGCCGGACATTGACCTCAACCTTGAGGCTGGCGTCAGGGTATTAAGGGGCGAGTTACCATTTCGTATCCATGCCCACCGCTATGACGATATCGTGACTGCCATACGGATATGCGAGGAGTTTGGCATCTCTTACAGCATCGAGCACTGCACTGCCGGTCATCTCATCGTGGACTTCCTGGCTGAGCGCGAGATAACCGCCCATGTTGGTCCAGGGCTAATGAGCCGTGGACCACAGGAGAGGGCTGAAGCTGATGACCGTAATCCGGCTATCCTGGATGCTGCAGGGGTGAAGGTCTGCCTGATCACTGACCACCCCTTCCTGGACAGCCGTTATATGCTGCCCTACGCGGCCGTGGTTCATAAGCATGGAATGCCTTTAGACAGAGTGCTGCGCGCCCTGACCCTCAATCCTGCCGAATCGCTGGGCATCGATGACAGGGTGGGGTCGTTGACGCCGGGCAAGGATGCTGACTTCTTGGTATTAAGTGGTGAGCCCTTCACCTACACCAGCGTAATCCTCTCTACTTACATTGAAGGGGAAGAGGTCTACTCAAGGCCTACTTATTAAGGCGTTCATGGGCCGCAGACCAGCTGTCATAGTGTCTGCGGCCGTGCTTTTGTCGTTTGTGGATGGCTCCAAAGAAATGCCGGGATACTTTGTGTCGGTGGACAAAGGCAAGTGGGGTTGGGTCACCAAAGGAAGGATTGCAAAACAGGGCAAGGTGGGGGCCAACATCAGCAAGCGACATAGACAGAAGGAGGAATCATCAAGCATGCGTGATAAGTTTCGTGGTCGGGATTTTCTTACGTTGATGGACTACTCCCGAGAAGAGATCAAATTCATTCTGGACACCGCTGCTGACTTGAAACGCCGCTGGGCAAGGCATGAGCCCCACGAGCTCCTGCGGGGACGGTGCTTTGCCGCCGTGTTTGAGAAGCAGTCTACCCGAACCCGTACATCCTTTCAGGCAGCCGTAGCCAGCCTGGGTGCTCAGAGCTTCTATATGAGGCCCGACGAGATGCAGTTGGGCAGGGGAGAGCCCATCAAGGACACTGCCAGGGTACTTGACAGGTACTGCGATGGCCTGTTCATCCGCACCTTCGGCCAGGAGATTGTCGACGAGTTTGCCGAGTACATGAAGACCCCGGTTATCAACGCCCTTACCGACCTGACCCATCCGTGCCAGGGTCTGGCGGACCTTCTGACCATCAGAGAGAAGAAGGGTAAGATTGAGGGACTGAAGGTAGCCTATGCAGGCGACGTCTTCAATGTCTGCCATAGCTTGATTATCGGCTGCAGCACTTTTGGTGCTGATATCTTTGTGGCCAGCCCTACGGGCTATGAGCCTGATAAAGGGGTCATGGCTGAAGCCGAGAAGCGCGCCGCCATTAGCGGGTCCAGGATCGTGATCACTGACAGCCTGGAAGAGGCCTTGAAGGATGCCGATGTCGTCTACGCCAACACCTGGCACAGTATGGGCGGACCGGAGAAGACCAAAAAACAGCGTATAGAGGACTTCGCCCCTTATCAGATCAACACCGAGGCTATGGCCTGGGCCAGACCTGACGTGATCTTCATGCACTGCCTGCCCGGATACCGGGGCGAAGAGATGATCGATGAGGTTATTGAGGGGCCGCATTCTGTTGTCTTTGACCAGGCCGAAAACCGCATGCACACTGAAAAGGCTGTGCTTGTCCTTACTGTAGGCTAGAACCACCGGGAGGGTTACAGATGGGTAGAGAGCTGTTAAGTGCCAATTCCTTCGGGTTGAAGACTGCGATCCCCGGGCCCAAGTCCATGGAGATACTCAAGAGGCGTGAAGCAGCGGTTCCCAGTAGCGTGTTCAATACCGTACCGGTATTTGCCGACAGCGCCCAGGGAGCGCTTGTGAGCGATATTGACGGCAATGTGTTTATCGACTTTGTTGGCGGGATCGGGGTGCTGAACATAGGGAGTACCCACCCTGAGGTTACGGAGGCGATAAAGGAGCAGGTAGACCGCTTTTTGCACACGTGTTTTAACGTGTTCATGTATGAGTCATATGTGGAGCTGGCGGAGAGGCTTAACGAGCTGACTCCAGGTAGCTTTGGCAAACAGACGATGCTAGTCAATAGTGGGGCCGAAGCCGTTGAGAATGCCATCAAGGTAGCCAGGAAGGCCACAAACCGTCCGGCAGTGATTACCTTCGAGAATGCCTTTCATGGCAGAACACTTCTCACAATGAGCTTAACCAGCAAGGTCAACCCCTATAAATCAGGCTTCGGCCCCTTTGCTCCCGAGATCTATCGGGCCCCCACCCCCTACTGCTACCGGTGCCCATGTGGAGCCACCGAGGATGCCTGTAACCTTGAGTGCCTTCAGGAGCTCAAACAAATGGTCCACCGGGACGTAGGGGAGGACGCCGTGGCGGCGGTAATCATAGAGCCTGTTCAGGGTGAGGGCGGCTTTATTACTGTTCCCCAGGGTTATATCAAGGAACTGCAGGCATACTGTCGAGAGATTGGCGCCGTGTTTGTCGTGGACGAAATACAGACCGGCTTTGGTCGCACCGGCTACATGCTGGCCAGCGACGGCTTGGAGATTGAACCAGATATGATTACGACGGCCAAGTCTCTGGCGGCCGGGATGCCGCTATCGGCAGTAACTGGTCGACGTGAGCTGTTTGAGGCCTTGCAGGTGGGCGGGGTTGGCGGGACATTCAGCGGCAATCCGGTTGCCTGCGTGGCGGCGCTCAAGGTTATAGAGGTTATGGAGAGGGATGACTACCCCGCCAAGGCGCGCGTCATCGGGGACGCCATCCGTCATCGGCTGGATAGGGTTGGTGATGACGTCATGCTCATCGGTGACGTTCGGGGGATGGGGGGTATGATGGCTGTCGAGCTGGTGCGGGACCGTACTACGAAGGAGCCGGCAGATACCGAGACATCAAGGGTCATCAAGCTGGCCATGGATAGAGGCCTTGCTCTTCTTAAGGCCGGGATCCTCAACAATGTGATCCGGTTCCTGCCTCCGCTGAACATCACCGACGAGCAACTGAGTGCAGGGCTGGATATCCTGGAGGAATGCCTGCGGCAGGTATAGCCTAGCCGAGATGATGCAGCTCAGTTTCACGTTGTAGGTAGCTATGCTTGGGAGGAATCGAAGGGTGTTTGGCTTCTACGGACGGGTACTAAACATTGATGTAACTGAGCAGAAGTGGTGGGTTAACCAGCTACCCGACAACGTGCTGGCCAGATGCCTGGGCGGTAAGGGACTTGGGACCTACCTGCTGCGGCAGGAGGTTGACCCCCAGGGAGACCCGTTGGGCCCCGACAATTGTTTCGTTTTGGCAACAGGTCCTGCCACGAGTCCTGAGATACCTGGCGGAGCCCGGTTTGGGGCATTTGCCCTATCTCCCCAGACCCTTGGGTACGCAGAGTCCTATGCTGGAGGCAACTTCGGCCCAGTGCTAAAGTCCTCGGGCTATGATGCGGTGATTGTCAAAGGCAAGGCCCAAGCGCCGGTGGTTCTCTCCATCAGTCCAGAAGAGGTGCGTTTTCTCCCGGCAGGTGATCTGTGGGGAAAGGACGCCTTCACGACAGAGCAAACGATGCTAGCTTCCAGCCCAGCCCAGAAGCCACAGGCCCTAGCTATTGGCCCTGCCGGTGAGAACCTGGTCAGAATTGCTTGCATTAACACGAGCAAATGGCGGCAACTGGGCAGAACAGGGCTGGGAGCGGTTCTGGGCTCCAAGAGGGTCAAGGGCATTGTTGTTAGCGGTGATCGTGCCCCAGTAGTGGCAGACCCCGGGGGGCTTAGGGAGTGGCGCCGCCGTCTAGTAGATGCAAGCCGCGGCAACCCTGGGGTGAAGTTCTACCGTACCTATGGGACTCCCGGTGTCGTTTCCATGACCAACAGCGCCAAGTGCTTTCCCACTCGCTATTGGCAAGAAGGGCAAAGAGAGGACTGGCCAAACATTGGCCCTGAGCGGTTCTTGGAGGTATGTGACGTGCGCTCCAAGGCCTGTCCGGGTTGCTTTATGGCCTGTGGTAAGCTGGCCACGGTAAAGGATGGACCGTACCGGGGATTGACCATAGAGGGGCCTGAATACGAGACGATCTACGCCTTCGGTGGTTTGTGCCTGATAGATGATATCCCCAGCATTATGTATCTAAACCACCTCTGCGACAAGCTTGGTCTGGACACGATTAGCGCTGGCAATCTGGTTGGTTTCAGTATAGAGGCCGCTAGACGCGGGAAGCTCCAACACGACATTGACTACGGAGATGTCGAGGCGGCTGCCAACCTCTTGAGACTCATAGCTGCGCGGGATGGCGTGGGTGATTTATTGGCAGAGGGTATCGCCGTCGCCGCCAGGGAGCTGGGACTGGAGGAACTGGCCATTCATGTCAAGGGCCTTGAGCCCGCGGGGTATGACCCCCGGGTTCTGAAGGGAATGGGCCTGGCGTACGCTACCTCCAGTAGGGGGGCATGTCATCTCAGGACAACCTTCTACAAGCCCGAGCTGGCCGGGATCATTGATCCCAAGGTGGTGGAGGGGAAGGCGAGGCTTCTTGTGGAGTATGAGGATCGTCTGGCCCTGTATGACTGCCTGATCCTGTGCAAGTTCTTCCGTGATCTTGTCCTCTGGGACGAACTCAGTGAGTTGATCCGGGTTACTACCGGACAACGGATGGGAGAGAATGAGATGCGGAGGCTGGCCAACGCCGTGATTACTGAGACTCGAGTCTTCAACAACGAGGCGGGGATGGCACGTGACGCAGATCTACTGCCGGAGAGGCTCGTGACGGAACCAATCAACCCTGAGCAGCACCTGCTTCTCCCTGAGGAACTCCGGCGGATGCTGGATGATTACTACTCTCTGCGTGGTTGGAGCGAACTGGGGACGGTTAAGTAAGATGACAGGGGGCTGCTGGACTTTCCTCCTCCGGAAAGTCCGGCGGCCCTTCCATTTCCTGTTCCCGTATATTCCCTCCATGAGTGGACTCCGCAAACTGCCAACAGCTGGTCCCATTATGAATGGCGGGCTTCCGATTTCAGGAACTTCTTTATCTTGAGGGCGATCTCCAGGTTAACGCGATGCTGGTTCCGGGATAGGGTAAGTCCTGTCCGCTCTTCAACCTTAGCCAAGCGGTATCTAACTGTATTTGGGTGAACGAACAGGTACTTGGACGTCTCCTCAACGCTCTCGTTATGCTCAAAGTAGGCCTCGAGGGTCTGCAGCAGGACGCTTTCGTTCTCGTCGCCTTGGTTCGCCAGGGGGCCCAAGAACTCGCTGGCAAAAGCGACCAATTCCCCGGCGTTAGCGGAATGCAGGACGCGGTACACTCCCAAGTTGTCGTAGTGGGCAATTGATCCCTGTCCCCAGACGATCCTGCCCAGACGCAGGGCCTTCTGGGCTTCATGGTAGGATGTGGATAGTTGGGTGACATTGGGATATACCCTGCCCGCCCCGATGGTAACCTGGACCTGGGGAACAAATCTCTCGACATATTCCTTCACCTGCTCGGCCACTAGCAGAATGATCTGGTTGTCCTGTTCCTGGTGATTTTGAGAGGCTGCTTCCCGTCGATGCCTTTCACGGATTTGGTCGTTGATTGGAACCAGAACCGTTATGGCCCCGCTGAGCTGCATAAGTAGGCTGTCCTTGCTGATGGATTCCAGGCATCTTCTGGTAGAGTAGAAGAGGTCCTCCCTGATCCGTTCAAGATCCTCTTTGCTCGACATGCTATCCCGCTGTCCATTTACTGAATCAATATCCATGGTAAATAAGCCGTAGTTACTACGGAGATTCCAATCGACATGTTGGGCGCGGGAACGGATAATCTCCTCGTCCTGCATTTTGCCCATGAAGATGTCGTATAGGAAGTTGTTGCGGAACCGGCGCCTAACGACGTTGATGGCTCGTAGCTTCAATATCTCCAATGATGCAACAGTTGCCGCATGCTCCATGGCCATCAAGTCCTCAGGTACGAGGGCCCGGCCCTCAGCCAGACATATCAGGTGTCCATACTGCTGCTCGCCCCGGGCCATGGAGCAAATTAGCGCTGGCCACGGCATCCCCGATTTCTCGGGATCAACCCTGAACACACTGTGGGCATCAAGCAATGTCTGATGGTCAAGCGTTGTAATGCTCACCAGTTTGTTAATGGTCAGTTGTTCGTACCCTGGCCAATCCTTGGGATATACCTGGAGGAGTTCCCTGTGTTGGTTGATCATGACCACAGGGATTTCCACGATCTGGCCCAGGGTTCGCGTGATTTCATCCAGCCCCTCACCTTCAAGGGATAGCCGCGTAAAACGGTTGTGGAGTTCGCTGGACTTGAGCAGGCGAGAGTACTGCTCACTGGTGATATGGTTGTATACAGGACTCATGATATCGACCCAAGCGCACTCCTCGGGAATCTCAATGACGGGGAGATTGAGGGCGTCTGCCCTTTCGAGCATCTGCCTCGGCAGGCCGTTGACGAACCTTCTTGTCTTGACTCCCAGTGCTGCAACGTTGCAGTTGTGGGCTTCAGTGACCAGTCCTATCTGTTGTTTCACATCGTCGCGGATGACGTAGGTATTGCAGAGCAGAAACTCACTGCCCCTGAGCCAGCGGGCTATGTCGGGGGTATCCATGACTGTCACATGTCGGATTTCCTGGTCAAGACCTCCCTCACCGGCCATGATGCGGCACTTCTGAAGGGCGGGGATGTTTAACGCTTGGCGGACTGTAAGCGACATTTAATCTGCCTCCCCATGTTAGACAACGTTCTTCACCTATATAGTGTTTTGACAATTCGCGTCAAACTCCTTGCCTATCTGTATACTGGCCGAAGCTTTATGCCCTGCTATGGTCGAGCTCTGGGAGTCCCATAGTCCAGCTCCAGTTCGACGGATTTGACGTGAAGGAGCACAGAACATCGAGAGCAGATTTGGAGACAGCCACAAAGGATGTCTGGGGGTTCTTGACAAAAGAATGTTCAGGCAACCGGCGATGGTACCTACTAAGATGATCCCAAAGAGAGGCTATTACACGAGAGCTAAAGGAGGCGGCGGGAGGGTTCAAGCAGGTGCTTCCTTTACGCATCGCTGAAATGGAGGTTCTAGCATGACAGAGTTCGACCCCTTGAGGAGGGTTATTCTCTGTGCTCCTGAATACTATGAGTTAATGCCGATCAACTCGATTGCCCGTAGTCACGCAAGTCAAGGGATTTCAATTCAGCAGAAAGTCTGCCTAGCAGAACATGAGGAGCTTGCGCACGCCTATAGAAGTCTGGGGACCGCTGTCAGTTATGTCGATCCTGACTCCCACCTCATATTCCAGACCTACATCAGGGATATAGCTTTCTTGATGAGGAACGGTTTGGTGTTAGGGCAGTTTGAGGAGCACAGCCGAAAGGGTGAGTCACAGGCCTTCATTGAGTCGTTTGGGGAGGAACTCACCTTTCTCGCGGAGCTTGATGCACCTGAAACCTATCTGGAGGGAAGTGACATCGTTGTCCTTGACGAAACTTGCATAGCTGTGGGCGTGGGACTTCGAACCAGTGGTGGTGGCGCGTCCTGGTTGTCCCAACTTCTAGCCCCAGGTGGTGTGCGAGTAGTACGAGTACCCTTTGATCCTGATTACGTCCACCTGGACATCTTCTTCAACGTAATTGCCCCAAAGCTTGCCCTCGCGGTTACAGAGCTGTTGCCGGACTCCTTTCTCTCGTTGCTAGAGGGGATGGGCTTCGAGCTACTAAAGGTGGACGTGCGAGCCGCTCTTGAGGACCTCGCATGCAATGTGGTTTCGGTGGGAAACGAGACCATCGTCTCTACGGCCAAGAATAGCAGTGTCAACGAAATGCTTAAAGCCCTTGGGTTTGAGGTGCTCACGCCTGACCTTAGGCAGCTGTTAGTGGGCGGCGGGGGCGTCCGCTGTCTCACACTGCCGGTTGAGCGGGATACAGAAGACTCTCTACTCAATCTCAAGGCATCGGAACCGCGTCAGGGTAAAGACGATCACCACCGCTATCAGCGCCAGTGATACTAACGCCGCAGGGATCAGATCCGCCACCGGGGTGACGCCCCTCAGCACTGCTCCCGCCTGGCTCACCAGGCTGTAGGGCAGGAACCTGCCGACCTCGGTCAGGGACAGGATCGAGCTGGGGATCCAAAGAAGGAAGAGAGACCCGAGGCCCCATCCGCCCGCCACCAGGGGGCTCTCGCCCAGGGCTGAGGCGGACCAGGTCACTGCTAGCACAATGCTGCCGTAGAGCCCTAACCCCAGGGTCAGAACCAGGGCCGGGACCAGCTCAAGCCGGCCCAGAAGCGACCATGTGTAGAGGTAGCAGAGGACGCCTCCCGCCAGGACGGCACAGAAGAAGGCGATGACACTGGCCGCCAGCTTACCCAGGAGGTAGTTATCCCGGGACACGGGCCGGGTCAGGACCCAGGCGGCAACCCCGTTTTCCTTCTCTCTTGCCACCAACCCCATGCTGATGACAATTAGGACTAGCAGCGCCATGCCGTTGACGTCTCCCAAGAAGGATGCGAAGGCATCGGCGGGGTGCGGGGGTGGGGCCTGGATAACCAAGTCGCCGGCGAACATCTTCAGGATCTCGGCCATGTACTTGGTTGATGGCGGGTCCAGGAGCGCGAAGAACATCACCACCAGGGCCAGGCCGGGGAAGCGGAAACTCCGCCAACCGTCCACTAGCTCTCGTCTTAGCATCTGAATCATTGCTCTACACCTTCCTTCTTGGCCGTAAGGGCCAGGAAGATCTCCTCAAGGTCTGGTTTGAGGGGCCTTAGTTCCGTCACGGTGCATCCTTTGGCCACCAGGACCGCCACCAGACCTTCCTGGAGTAGCCCGTATTGCTCCGCCGTGGTCCTGACGGTAACCCCATTGTCATCGCTGGCCACGGCAACCACTACCCAGTCTTTCCGGGTCAGCTCTTGGGCCGCCTCGCTCCCCCTGTCCAGCAACCGCACGAAGTATCCGGGGTGGAGCCCGGTGTACTCGTCCAGGAGGTTACCAAGCCTGGACTGCTTCAGGATCTGGCCCCTGTCAATGATGGCAACCCAGTCGCAGACCCGCTCCACATCGGCCAGGATGTGGCTGGAGAAGAAGACGGTGGCTTCTCCCTTCAAGCGGGAGACCATTTCCAGCACCTCGTAACGACCCTGGGGATCCAGGGCCGAGGCAGGTTCGTCCAGGATCATCAGGGGCGGGGCTGGCAGCAAGACGGTGGCCATGCCCAGGCGTTGGCGCATGCCCCTTGAATAGGCTCCTACTCTCCGGTTGGCCGCCGCCAGTAGGTCGAACTCCTGCAGCAGCCCCTCGGCCCTGTCATGCCACTCCATGCCCTGCAGGCCGTAGGTCTCCGCCACCATGGCCATGACCTCCATGGCGGTGAGCTGCGGCGGAAAGACCGGCTCTTGGGCCAGGTAGCCGACGTTACGCTTCAGGTCTGGTGAGATCTCGGTGGTGACAACCTCCCCGAAGAGCTTAGCCCTTCCGCTGGTCGCCGAGATCAGGCCCGTAAGGATCTTGATGGTTGTGGTCTTCCCGGCGCCGTTAGGGCCCAGGAAGCCAAAGACGCTGCCTGCCGGCACCTTCAGGTCTGCGTTATCAACTGCTATGTTGTCCCTGTACTCCTTGGTCAGACCCTCAATCTCTATCGGGTAGTCCATTGGATGCTGCGATCCAGTCATTGATCTGGCACCCACTTCCCATTACTTCCGGCTGCCTCCGGAGGTTATCTTTTCGCCTCTCCCGAAGATGAAGTAGGCAATTGCCCCGATTCCAGCGTTGATGAAGATGATGATGAAGACCCAGGCCACCTTGGGGAAGACCTTGGTCTCCTGGCGCCGCGACAGGTCCACCAGGGCCCAGATCATCAGGACCAGCTGGAATAGTATTAGGGGCCAGAAGACCCTTAGAACTTGCATAAGCTCTACCATTTGCAGCAACTCCCTTCGTGTGCTTAGACATTTAGGCAATAATCTAAATAAGTACCAGTACTATAATAAGGCCTGACCCTACTTCCCTGTCAAGCTATTTCTAATGATGGGCTATTGCCTTCCGTCGATGAACTCCTGGAGGTTGGTGACGAAGCCCTTGGGCCAGACCAGGTACGTCCCATTTGGGCTCAGGGTGGCGCCGCCTTCAAAGGCAGGCCCCAGGTAGGCTGAATCCACCCCGTCAGCGCCTATCTGGCAGAGCCAGATACCGTAGTGGGTCCACCAGTCGCCGTAGGATGGGCCTGTGGGCTCAGCGATGAAGAGCAGCCTATTGTCATCGAGCCAGAGAAGGGCTGTGACGGCGTATGACTCACTACCCATCTCCATCCAGGGAGCGATGGTGAAAGACGCTTCCGCTGATTCAAGGAGGATGTGGGCGGTTCCGTTCGTCTCCTCTGTGGGGTTTTCCACGGCGACGGGCGTTGCTGTCCAGGACTCGCCCTGCTCTCTCAGGTCTGTAACAGGGGCGGTGATCAGGTCGGATCTGTCCTCGGCCGAAGGCAGCACAAAGCCAAATCGCTCCCCGGGGTTCTGGGGGTCAATGGCGTAAAAGGCTTCGTCGCCGGGCTTGGGAATGAAGGAGTAGATCAGGTTTCCCTCCGACCAGCCCGCAAACTGGCTGCCCGAAGACCAGGCTACCCTGACAGTGCCAGGATAGTCTACCGTTGACAGCTCGCTGTAGGTAACCTCGCCGGTGGTGGCGTTCACCACGCAGAAGCCCCGGATTACTTGGTCTCCGGCGTGGTTCATTACTTCGCCGTCACTGAAGTCCAGATCCCACAGGGGAACGAGGGCATTCCCCTCAACCTGGGCGTAGAGCTCCCACCATGTGGGTTCAATGTCGGCGCCCAGCCCCTGACGGGCCTGATCAATGGCCTCGGCGAGGCTGCTTTGGCTGGCGGGATTGACCTCTATGTCGGGGCTTCCCTTGACTGCAAAGGCCCACCCCTCAGGAAAAGCGGGGAACTCGCCGTCGGTCTCTATGTATTGCACCTGCTGCATCTGGCCGTCCGCGGTACTATCTTTGAGCTGGTAGGTGACGGTGAGGACGCCGTCGGAGTAGTCAACCTCCATGGCTACATTGCTGGGCAGTAATATCGCGTAGGTCTTGGCATACTCCGTCGGTAAGAGGGGCTTAAGGGTGTTTTGCTCTCCCCAGGGCAGGGGCTCTCCCCCCGATGGTTCCGAGACAACCATGAAGCTCATCTGAGGTTCAGACCCTTCTCCGTCCCCTCCTGGCTTGCCATCGCTACCAGAAGGCTCTGGCTCACCGCTAGGCGGGGTGCCGTCTCCCGAGGGGTCGTCTTCCCCTGCCACCGGCGTCCCGTCCTCAGCCTGGCTGCAGCCAAGGACGGCGAAGGCCATCAGCAGTAATGTACCGATGAGAGCCAAGGCCACCAGCTGATCCAGCAGGGAAGAGCCGGGTCGCGCTGGGCGGTTACCGATTGGGTTTCCTGAGATAAGAGACACCTGCCCACCTCCGCATGAACATCCTGGGTTCCCCCGGTCTATAGGCACAAAACGGGCCCCAATTTTGGGCCCGCCTGCTGTTTCTAACAGTACCACGAAACGCCCTTTGAGGCAAGAAAACCCTGATTAAAGGAGGTTAGCGGAGCTCCGGGAGGGGTTCGCGAGCCTACCGCATAGCACCGCCCACAACCGGGTTTGAGCTACTGCAGGGCCTTTGATAGAGTGTCTTCGTGGCTCCGGCCGGCCCACACCACTCGCACCGATGCACGTCACCCATACCTTAATCTGATACGAGGAGGCGGTTACTGTGAATGAGAGTCAAGGTGGAGGTTAGCATTTGGGCCTTCCATGACGATGTCAACTATGGGGGGTCACCCGGTGGCGGCCCTCCCGGCTATGACTCACCGGCCTGGCAGGTCAAGGCGATGGAGGAGGCCGACGCCTACTTCAAGATCCTGCGGGAGCGGGACGGCTGCTGGCGCCTCGTCGGAGGGCTGGTCATCAACAAGAGAAAGAACCCCGGTAAGTACTATCTTGTCCGCATCTTCATCGACCCGGAGCACCAGAACTGCGGGGTGGGCTCTGCCGCCATGGAGTTCCTTTGGCGGCGATACGTCGACGCCCGCAGGTGGGTGCTGGATACCCCGTCTTGGAACTACCGCAATCACAGTTTCTATGAGAAGGCCGGCTTCACCAAGATAGGCGAAGAGCAAGTGGATGGGGAGCTGTGCCTGTACGTCTTCGAGCGTTGGATGGGCACTAGCAGGTGACTTAGCCTGATCTGAGCAGAGAAAGCGCCCCGGGTTCCGGGGCGCCTCTCGATCTGGGTGTCCTTTGCTACGGAGAATGGCGTAGACCTGACAGAGGGTATTTGTCGATTCATGTAGAAAAGACTACGGTATTTGTGGATAACTGCCCTGATTCAGGAAACGAAAAGATATCACTAGACGCTAAGAGAAGGGGAGATTGGCATTGTCATACTGCTCAAAGTGTGGAAGTGAACTGGCTGCCGGCGCGAAGTTCTGTAGTGGGTGTGGCACCCCAGCGGGTACTGGAGAGAACGAGGGTAAGGCCACAACAACCACTAACACTGGAGACACCGCGCCGTTAACCGCATCAGCCATTCAAGACAGTCAGATTGCCAAGTGGTTTCAGGAGATATGGCAGATGGTTCAGCGCATGGCTCAAGGACCCATTTCAGCCGTCAACGGTTTTGCCGCTGACCCCGCTAAAGAGCCGGCGCTCCTGCTCGCGGTTGTACTATCTGTAGCAGCTGGATTCATGAGTATGTGGGCTGTAAAGCTAGCGGTGCTATCTGTAGCGCGAGCCAGCAGCGGATATATTGCCGTGCCGCCCGGCTACATTACCTATGGGTCAGTGTTCATGTGGTCTGGCATCATGTTCCTGGTGGCCATAGGTGGGCTCTTCGGTGGCACCTACCTCAGTGGGCGTTATCTATTCGCCGGGAAGAACCGGCCATTAGCCATGGCCAATGTGACGGTTCTTGCAATGGTTCCCTATGTGGTCTCAATGTTGCTGGCTGTCATCCTTGCCTATATACTTCCCGCCTTAAGTGTGGCAGTGCTAGCAGCTGGAGCCGTGTTGATGCTACTGGGCATCTATGAAGGAGCCAAGGAAGCGCTGCAGCTCACCCCTGACAGGGCTGCCTACGCCCTTCTTTTGGCATCAGCATGCACACTGGCGATCCTGGCCTTTTTCATCAGGACCGGCGTAAGCAACTGGGCCAGTAATCTACTGTAGGAGCACCTGGATAGTCCCAGCGACAACACTAACAGCCCGTGACCCGAGTGGTTACGGGCTTTGTTTGTAGTAGGGCTCATTTCAACTCTTCCAGCTCAATACCTGTCAGCTGTGGAGGGTGACCCATCCAGCGCTACAAGGATTTGGCACCCCTTGCTGGTGGGATTTAAGGGGCGGGCCGTTGAATCATACAAGACCAACGACAGAAAGTTCGCTTAATTGACAAACTTCTTCCCCATGACAGTCATCTGTTTTAAGTTATGAGAAACGGGGCATTGAAGCAGATGCCCACAAGGGATCGATTTCTCTTCAGCACAATTAAATGCGCTAAGGCTATTGAATAATTCCTCATGGGCTTGTATACTTATCCCTAAAGTTGCTTCCGGAGTCACAGTTCAATCACACTAGAGCTCAAGCACAATGGGGGGAGGGAATGGTCTTGAAGATGGCTATCTGTATGATTATGCAAGCGGCCGCCCTCCGTCGGAATGACACCTACCACCAGAATCCAACCAGGAATCGTCTCCAACCAGTTATGAGAAACGGGGGTATCCAATCAAATGTCGGAAATTAAGGCCTACGGTGAACGCTGGTTCGCGAAGAAGACCTCCTTCCGGGAGGATATCAAGGAGCTCTGGGGCGACTGGGGGGTCAACACCGAGTACAACAACCTGGAAGCCGTCCTGATGCGTCGGCCCGGCAAGGAGTTTGAGGGGCTTGACGACGCCAAGGCAATCCGCTTCAGGGAACTCCCAGTCGACGTTGAGAAGGCCCGGGCAGAGCACGACAGCCTGGCCGAACTCTACCGGCAGCACGGGGTGGAGGTCCACTACATGGATGAGGTCCCAGATGACCTCCCTAACGCCGTCTACACCAGGGATCTCTGCGCCCCCTGCCCCGAGGGCACCATCCTCTGCCGGCCCGCCCTGGGGGTGCGCCGGCCTGAGGCCCGCTGGATGTCCAAGGCCCTGGCCGACATCGGTGTGCCGATTGTAAAGACCATCACCGGCGACGGCACCTTTGAAGGTGCCGACCTGATGTGGGTTAACCCCCAGACCGTCATCATCGGGGTCGGCAACCGCAGCAACGCTGAGGGTGGCCGCCAGGTTGAGGCGGAGCTGCGGAACATGGGTGTCGAAGACATCCTCTGGCTCCACATGCCCTACGGGGCGGTCCACGTCGACGGCATCGTCAACATCATCGACGACAAGACCGCCGTCTGCTTCCCCTGGCAGACCTCCCACCTTGTGGCCACCGCCCTGTTGGACCGGGGCTTCAAGGTTCTCGAGGTCAGCGACATCGACGAGGCCAAGGACTTCGCCCTGAACTTCGTCGCCCTGGCTCCCCGGCTCTTGGTTGCCCCCAAGGGCGCCCCCAAGACGGCGCAGATGCTCAAGCATGAAGGGATTGAGGTCATTGAACTTGATCTCGATGAGCTGAAGAAAGGATGGGGCTCAGTCCACTGTATGACGGCCTTCCTCAAGAGGGAATTGGCCTAGGCTTTGTGACAGACAGAATTCATTCGATAAACCACTCAGAATAATCAAAGGAGGGGCACGTATGTTTATGAAGCATCGTACAGGTCTCATGATGGTAGCGGCGGTCCTTCTGGCCATGATGCTGGTGGTCGCCGGTTGCTCAGCCCCATCGACAGGCGACACCGGTGACGCGAAGGGCCACTACCCCACAATCAAGGCCATCAAGGAGAGGGGAGAGCTTGTGGTTGGCACGGGCTCCGGTTACTTCCCCTTTGAGATGGTAGACAAGAACGGGGATGTCATTGGCTTTGACATGGCTGTAGCCCAGAAGATCGCCGACGTCCTCGACGTCGAGCTGGTAATCCAGGACATGGACTTCACCGCCCTGATACCAGCCCTACAGAACAACAAGATTGACATGGTCCTGGCGGGCATGACCATTACCCCTGAGAGGGCCCTGACCGTCAACTTCACCCGCCCCTACTTCGTGACTGGCCAGGGCATGATCGTCAATAAGAAGTGGGAAGGCCAGGTGAGCTCCTGGGAGGACCTGGACAAGGAGGGCATGGTCATCGCCCTGGCCATGGGCACCACCGGCGACCTGCTGGCTCAGAGCATCTTCAAGCACGCCGAGCTGAAGCAGTTTGACGGTTCGTCCACCGCCGGCCTTGAGGTCATCTCTGGCCGTGCCGACGCCATTGTCTACGACATCCCCTGGTGCGCCATTTATGCCAAGATGAACAGCGACAGTGTCTTCACCCTTCACCTCACAGACCCCATCAGCGAGGAGAAGTTTGGGATCGCCGTCGCCCCTGGCGAGGAAGACCTGCTCCAGTGGCTGGACACCTTCCTCTGGAGCTGGGTAGATACCCTCGACTACATGGAGATGATCGACTACTGGTTCGTCGCCATGCCATGGTGGGATGATGTCGAGCATTAGAGACAGATTTGTGGCGAGGTGGGGGAGGGAATTGGTTTACCCCCTCCCCCTGCCTCTCACAGTGACTACCACCAGCAGTAATCGCGGCATTGGCTCCCGGAAGGGGTGACGATTAGCAGTGTATGAACTCGACTGGAGCGTTCTCTGGCAGTACCGGAACGTGTTTCTGCAGGGCCTCCAGATGACCCTGAAGGTGTCTTTGGTTTCGACGGTGATTGCCATCATTATCGGCATCATCATGGGGATAATGAGGCTATCCAAGATCAAGGTCATCCAGGCCATCGCCTACGTCTATGTGGAGATCATCAGGAACACCCCTCTACTTGTGCAGCTTTTCGTGATCTACTTTGGCATCGGGAACTTCATCAACTACAAGACGAATTTCTGGCCGGCGGTGGCTGGCCTCTCGATCTTTGCCGGGTCCTACGTCACCGAGATTGTCAGGGCGGGGATCCAGTCGGTATCAAAGGGCCAGCAGGAGGCAGCCCTCTCCGTTGGCATGACTGAGGGCCAGGCCATGCGGCTGGTGATCCTGCCCCAGGCGATGATGAAGATCCTGCCGCCCCTGGCGGGACAGTTCATCACCCTGATCAAGGATTCATCGCTGGTGTCCTTCCTGGCGTTGACGGATATCACCTTTGCGGCCCGGAAGATCACGGCCTCAACCTTCCGTCCCCTTGAGGTCTATGTTGGCGCCGCCCTTCTGTACTTCGTGCTTACCGCGACCCTGTCACAGGGAGTGGCTTTGCTAGAAAGGAGGACTGCCCGCAGTGCTGGTCGTTGATAACATATATAAATCATTCGGAGAACTTGAGGTGTTGCGCGGTGTGAGCATGGAGGTTGACGAGGGCCAGGTGATGGTTGTTGTCGGCCCCAGCGGCTCTGGCAAGAGCACCCTGCTGCGCTGCATCAATGCCTTAGAGCCCATCCAGGGGGGCGAGGTCTACCTTGAGGGTACCCCTGTCCACCACAAAAAGACGAAGCGGCACAAGATCCGGGAACAGATGGGCTTTGTCTTCCAGCAGTTCAACCTCTTCAGCAACAAGACCGCCCTGCAGAACATAACCCTGGCCCTGTCCCAGGTCAAGAAGATGTCTGAGGGAGAGGCCAAGGGGAAGGCCATGGAGCTGCTGGAGAGGGTAGGGCTCCCGGAGAAGGCGGCCTCCTATCCCCATGAGCTCTCAGGGGGGCAGCAGCAGCGGGTGGCCATCGCCCGGTCCATCGCCATGAACCCCAAGCTCATCATGTTCGATGAGCCCACCTCAGCCTTGGACCCGGAGATGATTAAGGAGGTCCTGGATGTTATGATTGAGCTAGCCAGGAGCGGCATGACGATGATTGTTGTCACCCACGAGATGGGATTCGCCCGCGAGGTGGCCGACGAGATCCTCCTCATCGACGAGGGCAAGATCATCGAAACGGGGGCCCCGGAGCACTTCTTCACAAGCCCCGAGCATCCGCGGACGGTGCAGTTCCTGAGTAAGATTTTGATCCACGCCTGAGAGCTAAGAGGTGAGGGCTTAAGAGGATGAGAGCTAAGAGATATGATAACCCCCCGAGGAGGAACCAGAGTGGCTGAATACCATGAGTCAAAAGAGAAGTGGTTTGCCGTTGAGACCCCCTTTGAGGATGACATCAAGGACTACTGGGGCGACTGGGGGGTGGCGTCGGAATACGGCAAGCTGGAGGCGGTGCTGCTGCGCCGGCCCGGGGCCGAGATAGAGGACATCGGCGACCCCGCCCAGTGGCGTTGGAAAGACCAGATGGACCCCGAAAAGGCCCGGGCTCAGCACGACGAGATGGCCATGATCTACCGGGAGGTGGCCGGGGCCCAGGTTCACTACGTCGAGGAGATGCGGGAGGACAGGCCCAACGCCCTCTTCATGCGGGACCTGGTCTTCATGACCCCGGAAGGCGCCATCGTGGGGCGACCCGCCATTGCCTGCCGGCGCGGCGAGGAGCGGTACGCCGCGGCAGCCCTGGGCAAGCTGGGGGTGCCGGTCCTGCGCACAATCACCGGCACCGCCGTCTTTGAGGGGGCCTGCGCCATGTGGGCCAACCGGGAGACCGTCATCCTGGGAACCGGTGTCCGCTGCAATGCCGAGGGTGCCCGCCAGGTCCGCGAGGTCCTGGAGCCCATGGGGGTTGAGGTCATACCCTACCAGATCCCCTACGGCCACGCCCATGTCGACGGGCTCTTCAACATTGCCGACGCCGACCTGGCGCTGATGTTCCCGTGGCAGACCCCCTACGATGTCTGGAAGCCCCTGGTTGACCGGGGGTTCAAAATCATCGAGGCCCCCTCAGTTGAGGAGGCCACCCAAGGGGGAGCCGTGAACTTTGTCGCCCTGGGCCCCAGGAAGATACTGATGGCGGCGGGGAACCCCTTGACCCGGAAGGCCCTTGAGGCCGAAGGGGTCGAGGTTTACAGTATCGACATTTCAGAGATTCAAAAGGGATGGGGCGGCCTCCACTGCATGACCGCCTTCCTGAAGCGGGCTGACTAGGGCGGATGCCTGACGCCTGATGCTGAAGGCTGATTAGGGCGCGGTGGCCAGTATCACTGAAGGTCCTGGGCCCAGTCGTCGCCTCGGCCCCCTTGGAGGAAGTGGTTCAAGGCGAGGGTCTCGCCCGGCTCCAGGACTATAAACTCGTTGTCCCAGTCTCCTCTGAACAACCTTTCGAGAATATCGACGGTTCCTCTCACAGTCTCCAGCCTGAGGTCCAGGGTGGAGGCGAAGAGCTGGGCCAGGGTCAGCGAAGCCTCCACGTCGTAGGCCCCGGTGTCAATGAGCATGGCCCGGGAGTAGTGGGAGAGCATCTTCTTAAACAGCCGGCGGGCGCGCTCCTCGCCGTAGAGTTTCACTGTCCGGCGGTATTCCTTCTCCAGGTTGCGTTCATTCTCGAGCCAGCCGCGGGTGAGGAAGTAGGTGCCGCAGTTGGTCCCGAGTTGGTGGCGGCGGTCCATGGATCCCAGGAGAAGGGAGATGCAGTCGTCGATCCGGGGTATGACCAGGGCGCAGTCCCGGGCTGTCACGCCCACCAGGGAGTTGCCGCAGGCCCCGAAGGCCAGGAGCACCTGCTCAGTCTCTGGCCGCGCGCAGGCGCCGTCGATCTCCTCCTGGACCCGGACGCGGAGTTTGTCGGGGAGGTTATGAAGCCCTGATTCAACCCACGAAACGGGCAGGTTCAGGCCGCTGCGCTCCAGGGCCAGTCCTACCTCGTCTTCGATTGTCTGACAGGCCACAACGGCAGCTCTCACATCTTCCACCTCACCTTCACCATAAAGGGGCACTAGAGGAGAAGTCAATGGGGGAAAATACCACAGGAGTTTGGTTGCCGTGAATAGAAGTAATATTTATCCATAGCAGACTACCGTTAAGACTTGAATGACAGAGATGCTCTTATATCAAAGTAGAGGTAGGCGTCAGTTGAATAGGACACGAAAGGATGGATGTTTATGGCGACACTGGAAGACCTGAAGAAGGCTGTCGCGGGAATTGAGGAAGAGGAGTCGTTGAAGCTCACTAGCGAGCTGCTGGCGGCCGGCATCGCGCCCCTGGAGATCGTGGGCGCCTGTCGCGAAGCAATGGAGGTTGTGGGCAGCCGCTTTGAAGAGGGCGAGTACTTCCTGCCGGAGCTGATGATGGCCGGCGAGATCCTCACAGGGATCTCCGACAAGATCCGGGACGAGGTTGAGGAAGAGGCGGACATGGGGGCCAAGGGCGAGCTGGGCACCGTCGTCATCGGCACCGTCGAGGGCGACATCCACGACATCGGCAAGGACATCGTGGCCTTCATGCTTGAGGTCAACGGCTACAAGGTCGTCGACCTCGGCGTGGATGTGGCACCCGATGACTTCGTGAAGGCCGTGCAGGAGCACGATGCCAAGGTAGTGGGTATGAGCTGCCTCCTGACGGTTGCCTACGACCCCATGAAGGCCACTGTAGAGGCCTTTGACAAGGCGGGCCTCCGCGACAAGGTCAAGATCATGATCGGTGGCGCGGCTACCGACGAGCAGATTCGTGAGTACACCGGCGCCGATGCCTGGGGTAAAGACGCCACCGCCGCTGTCTCACTAGCGCAGAAGTGGATCGGGGGTGCTGCCTGATGGTAGCTGAAGGCTGGAAGGAAAAACGGCAGCAGAGATTGGCGGCCTGGAGGGCTGGCGCCGACGAAATGGAGTTTGCTAGCCCTGAGGTCAAGGAGAAATACCTTGAGCGAATGAGTATCATCATCGACGCCCTGGATGGCAAGAAGCCTGCCCGGGTGCCCATCTGCCCGGCCATCGGCTTTTTCCCGGCCTTCTACGGTGGTATTACGGCGGAGGACGCCATGTATGATTACGGAAAGCTGGGGCAGGCCTGGGGCAAGTTCCACGCCGATTTTGCCATAGACTCCCATGCAAGCCCGCTGATCATTGGTCCAGGCAAGCTCTTCGAGCTCCTTGGCTACCAGGTGTATCAGTGGCCTGGTCACGGGACCCCGCCGGACACACCCTACCAGGCCGTCGAGGGCGAGTACATGAAGGCGGAAGAATACGACCTGCTGATTAACGACCCGTCCGACTACTTCACTCGGTGCTATCTCCCGCGTGCTTTCAGCGCGCTGGCACCCTGGCAGGCCCTTGCCCCCGTTACTGATCTGGTGGAGCTGCCCTTTGTAGGGGGCGGGTTCATCCCCTTTGGTATTCCCCCTGTGCAAGAATCCCTCCAGAAGCTCCTGGCCGCCGGTCAGATAGCGATGGAATGGATCGGTACCGTAGGAGCCATTGCCGGCCAGATCAAGGCAACCACCGGTGTTGTCGATACCATTGGCGGGTTCTCGAAGGCCCCCTTCGATATCCTGTCAGACACCATGCGGGGCACCCGGCCCTTCATGATCGACCTCTACCGGCGTCCTGACAAGGTGAAAGCCGCTATGGAGCGCCTGGTGCCCCTGGCGGTGAGCCAGGGGATCCGCAGCGCCCAGGCGGGCGGCCTCCCCATTGTGTTCATTCCCCTGCACAAGGGAGCCGATGCCTTCGTATCTGATGACATATACCGCGAGTTCTACTGGCCGACCCTGAAGGCCGTGATGCTGAACCTCATTGAAGAGGGGTTAATCCCGTACCTCTTTGTCGAGGGCGCTTACAACACGCGCCTTGAATACCTGGCGGATCCGGAGCTTCCGCCCTTCAGTTCCGTCTATTTCTTCGACAAAACCGACATGACCAAGGTCAAGGAGGCCCTCGGTGGCGTCCAGTGCTTTGCCGGCAATGTGCCGGTGAGCATGATGAAGGCGGGAACCCCTGCCGATGTGCGGGAATACGTACGAGACCTGATCGTGAATGTCGGTAACGATGGCGGCTTCATCCTGAGTACCGGTGGCGTTGTAGATCATGCGTTACCAGAGAACCTGACCGCTTTTGTTGAAGCCGGCTTGGAGTTTGGACAGTACTAAGAGAAACAGTACCGAGACTGAGCCGTTGCGCGCACTTTCTCCATAACTCTGCAGGTGTGGAGTTGCGTTCTTCGGTCACTACTGCGACCTCCAGACAGTACACGGCTGGAGGTCGCAACATATTCAATTCGTGGAAATCACAGGCTATTGCTGACCGACGACGGTTGACATATACTTATAATAATTATGTAACCTAGTCTTTTGGTCCAGTAGAAGGGTGGGCGAGGATGCAGGAGTATCTGGTCGTATTTCAGCCTTCTGGCAAGCGCGGGCATGTGACGGAAGGGACCCTCCTTTCCGAAGCGGCCCGGCAGATAGGTGAGGACCTGGAGTCCCTCTGTGGAGGCCAGGGGTCTTGCGGAAGATGCCTTGTTCGCATTGAAGAGGGCCGCTTTGATAAATACGGGATAGAGTCGCGGATGGGACATCTGTCTGCGTTGGAAGAGGACGAGAAACGGGTTCTCGGGAGACGGGGCTCTGCAGAGGGCCACCGCCTGGCCTGCGTTGCCAGGGTTCAGGGTGATGTGGTTGTCTTCGTGCCCGAGGAGACCCGCCGGAGCAAGCAGGTAGTGCGCAAGGAAGCCACAGGCAGGACCATTGAAGTAAAACCCGCTATCAGAAACTACTATGTAGAGTTGACGAAGCCGGCCCTGAACGAGGATGTAGAAGGGGATTGGGAGCGGCTCTCCGCCAAGTTAAAGGAACTCTTTGATCTGGACAATCTGGCCATAGACTACCAGGCCCTGCGCGCCCTTCCCGGAGCGGCACGAGCGGGCGGTTGGAGGGTGACGGTAACGGTCTGGGATGACAGGGAGGTTGTGGCCGTCCGACCGGGGATGATTGAGGTCAGTTACGGCCTGGCGGTGGATGTTGGGACAACCACTGTCGCCGGTTATCTCTGCGACCTGGCCAGCGGTGCGGTACTGGCGACGGCTTCGCTGATGAATCCCCAGCTGGCTCAGGGTGAGGACCTTGTCTCCCGGGTCACCTTCGCAAAATCCAACCCCGACGGGCTTCAGCGCCTTAACCATGCTATCATCGAGGCCCTCAACGAGATCGCCCGCATTACAACAGAAGAGGCCGGCCTTTCTCCAGACGATATCATGGAAGCGGTGCTTGTGGGCAATACTGTCATGCACCACATCTTCCTGAACATTGACCCCCAGCACCTGGTCCATTCCCCCTTTGTGCCAGCCCTCCAGGGCCCTGTCAATGTGAAGGCCCGGGAACTGGGACTCAGGTTTCACCCGGGGGCTAATGTCCATGTTTTGCCTGTAGAGGCCGGATTTGTGGGGGCTGACAATGTGGCCGCCCTGCTGGCTGAAGAGCCCTATAACCAGGATGAGCATTGGCTCATCGTGGATATCGGCACAAACGGTGAGATTGTTTTGGGCAACCGCGACCAGCTTCTCTGCGCCTCCTGCGCCTGCGGCCCGGCCTTTGAGGGCGGACATGTCCGATCTGGCACCAGGGCAGCCCAGGGGGCCATCGAACGAGTCCGGATCGACCCCAAGACCTGGGAGGTTCGCTTTAAGGTCATCGGCCGTGAGGAGTGGAGCCCTGAACTTCCCTCCGCGGAGATCCGGGCCAAGGGTATCTGCGGCAGCGGTGTCATCGATGCGGTGGCCGAGATGGTTACAGCAGGCATCATCCAGCACAGCGGTCGGCTCAACGATAAGGTGGAGAACCCCCGCCTCCGGCGGGGCGAGGACGGCCTGGAGTTTGTCCTGGCCTGGCCTGACGAGACCGCTTCCGAGCGGGCCATCACCATCTCGCAAAAGGACCTGCAGGCCATCACCCTGGCCAAAGCGGCGCTCTACTCCGGCAGCAAGATGCTACTGAAGCGGATTGGGCTGGAGAGCCCTGATCGAATCATCCTGGCTGGCGCCTTCGGCAGTTACATTGACAGGGAACGGGCAGTGGTCATGGGCCTCCTGCCCGACTGCCACCTGGACCGCATCCACTCGGTGGGCAATGCCGCCGGCGACGGGGCCCTGATTGCCCTTTTGAACATTGACAAGCGGGCCGAGGCGGAGACGGTCGCCCGCAGGGTGGAGCATGTGGAACTGACCCTGGAAGACAGCTTCAACGACGAGTACTTTTCGGCCCTGTTCTATCCCCACAGGCACGACACCTTCCCCCGCTTCACCGCGTCCAGGGTAAGCCGTGAGGAGGCAGGGGCGTAGATCATCCGAGCGACTCCTGAGCCCGGGGTGCCTGGGCGGAGCGCCTGGGGCAGAGTTTCTGGGCCAAATCATCTGAAGGAGAGGATAAGCAGCATGCTAATCATTGGAGAATCTCTTAACGGGCACATACCTCCAGTTGGTAAAGCAATTAAGGCAAGAGACGAGGATTACCTGGTTCGACTGGCGCGGGAGCAGGTTGAGCGCGGCGCCGACTATCTCGACGTCTGCGCCTCCATCGCCAAGGGCGACCAGGCCGAGCACCTCACCTGGATGGCCCAGGTTGTCCAGGGTGTCACTGACAAGCCCCTGGTCCTGGACAGCGACGACTCGGCCGCCCTTGAGGCGGCGGTGAGGGCCTGCCATGGCCCTGTTGTCCTGAGCTCGATTACCGCCGAGGAAGAGCGGATGAAGAGACTCATTCCCCTGGCAGTAGAGACAGGCTCCGACCTTGTCGGCCTCTGCATGGGCAGCGACGGCATCCCCAAGTCAGCGGAAGGCCGGCTGAAAGTGGCCCTGGAGATTGTTGAGGCCGCCGGAGAGGCGGGGATCGCAAGGGAGCGGCTGTGGCTTGATCCCATGGTAATCAGTATCGGCACTGACGACCAGGCAGGGAGAGTAACCCTGGAGACGGTCAGGGCCCTTCGGGAGGAACTCCCTGAGGTCCACATCATGGGGGGCGTCAGCAATGTCGGTTTCGGACTTCCCAACCGGCGCGCCCTGAACCGGGCCTTTGTGCCCATGCTGATAGGGGCAGGCATGGACGGCTTCATGGTTGATGTGCGCGATGCCCAGCTGATGACGATGCTCCACGCGGCGCGGGCGCTGGCGGGCCAGGACCGCTACTGCCAGAAATACCTCAAGGCCTACCGGGCAGGTGACCTCGTATGAAGGACCAAGACCGCGCCCCCTACAGGTGGGTAATCCTTGGCATCGCCTGGCTGAGCTTCTTTGCTGTGGCAATGTCCTGGTATATCATGCCTACCCTGGAGCACCAGCTGCTCGACCTCTACAATATCAGTCCCGCTCAGTACTCCGCGGCCCTCACCGCCCCCTTCCTTGTGGCCGGCCTGCTGTCGATAGGCGGCGGCATGCTGGCGGACCGCCTGGGGATCCGCGTCGCGGGGGCCATAGGCGTCGTGGTGGCGGGTATCGGTATCTTCGGCAGATCCTATGTTGAGCCGGACTTCGCCTACCTGATGGGACCAATGATGGTTGTCGGCGTCGGCCTGGGGTTCGTAATGCCGAACCTCCCCAAGCTCGTTAGCGTGTGGTTCCCACCGGACGAGACGGGCCTGGCCACCGGCATCTACAACACGGGCCTCATGGGCGGGATTGCCACTGGCCTGGTGATAGCGCCTTTCCTCCCAGATTGGTCTACGGCCAACATGGTTCTGGGCGCAGCGATTATCCTTCTAGGGCTTGTCTTCTTCGCTGTGGTGCGTGATGCGCCTCTGGGGAAGGAGCTGCCGCTGGCGTCGTTGGTTGAAGGCCTGGGGGCCGCTGTAAGGAGTAAGAGCGTCTGGGCAACAACCCTGGCCGTGGCGGTGGCCCTGGCGGGCATGGTGTCACTCCAGGCCGCTCTACCCGCCGGCCTGAACGCGGAGTACGGCCTGCCGATGTCAACTGCAGGGCAGATCGCTTCCCTCATCTCCTACTTCGGAATACTGGGTGCTCTGACGCTACCGGCCCTTGCAGACAGGCTAAACCTGAGAAGGCTCTTTCTTGTCGCCCTACCCATTAGCTTCTCAGTCATAATGTATCTGAGTTGGCTGTCGGGGGAGAATACTACCGTTTTGTGGCTTGGAACGGCTGTAGCCGGGTACCTGGCTGGCGGCTCCCTGCCGCTGTTGATGGAGGTGCCAGCCTTCTTACCCCGCATTGAAGGGGATCCAGTGCGGTGGGAGCACGTCGGCGGCGCTGCGGGGCTCATCGGCTCCATGCTTAACATTGGCGGTTTCGCGGGTTTTCCCTTTATCGTGATGCCGGTCATCATCTCCTCCGGCTACAGCGCAGGTCTCCTGCTGGCCGCGGCGCTCTTTGCCTCACAGGCCCTGTTCGTGTTGGGGATCGAGCTGCCCAGGAAGGCGACGGTGTCCGCCGCACAGTAGGTAGTGGGAGTCATGAGACACATGAAACACAGGGGGGACCACGACGATGAGCAGGCTCAAGACCCTTCTGAGCGCTGGCCAGTTTGTGGTCAGCGCCGAGGTGGATCCGCCGAAGAACACCGGCTTGTCCTCCCTTCGGGAGGCGTCGGCGCAACTGCGCGGCTACGTTGATGTCGTAAACGTGGCCGACAACCCTGGCGCCCGCTGTCATGCTTCGAGCTGGGCAGGGTCTCTGGCGGTGCTGCAAGAGGGCCTTGAGCCGGTGCTGCAGTTGACGACAAGGGACCGCAACCGGCTGGCCCTTCAGAGCGACCTTCTGGGGGCCTACGGCCTGGGTATCAGGAATGTCCTCTGTCTCTCTGGCGACCATCCCGAAAGGGGCGACCACCCTGAGGCCCAGGGTGTCTGGGACATAGACTCGGTCCAGTTCCTGAAGATGGTGCGGCGGCTGCGGGATGAAAAGCGGCTTATGAACGGCAACGCCGTTAACCCCGAGCCGCGGTTTTTCATTGGCGCCGCGGCCAATCCCTTCGCTGAGCCGCTGCGATTTCGCGTTGACAGGCTCGCCAAGAAGCAGGCCGCCGGGGCGGAGTTCATCCAGACTCAGCCCGTCTTTGACCTGGGGCGCTTTGAGGAGTGGCTTTCAGAGGCGAGGGAGCGCGGCATCACCAGGCGGATCCATATCATCGCCGGGGTAATGCCTGTGACCTCGGCGCGAACCTTTGAATACATCCGGGACAATGTGCCGGGGATCCCCGTTTCGCAGGGGCTCATCGATGGGCTGAAAGGGGCCGCCGATCCTGTCGAAGTTGGCCTTGAGAGGGCAATATCCACCGCAAGAGAGCTCATGAGAATGGAAGGGGTGAGCGGCATTCATGTAATGCCCCTTAACAGGCACAAACTGGTGTCGACTATTGTGAGAGAGGTCGGCCTTTTCCCCAGGCCAGAGAACCCAGCCGGGAGTGACTGAGCTATGGAAGCCAGATCCCCTCTTCATAGAATAGGTCGGTGGGCCAAGAATTTTGGCTCACGCCTCATCTGGAGGCTCGAGCGACCTGTGAAAGAGACCCTGTTTGACTGCCGCTCCTGCGGCCAGTGCGTCCTGACCCACACCGCCTACATCTGTCCCATGCGCTGTCCGAAGCAGCTTCGCAACGGCCCCTGCGGCGGGGTTCGAGAGGGCGGACGGTGCGAGGTCTACCCCGAAAAGCCCTGCGTCTGGTATCTCATCTACAACAGAAGCCATGCCCTGGGCAGGCGGCCGGTGCTAGCCGCCGTCAGCGCTGCCCTTGACTGGCGGCTCAAGAACACCTCATCCTGGTTAAACCGCCTGGCGGGCCGAGACCGGCACATTAGAGAGGCCTTTAAGGGGAGTCCCCCTCGCGATAACAAACCAGGGTGATGATCTATATTGCAGGGGTTTGTGTCTTTCTTCTTCAGGCATTGACAGACAAAACTGTGCAATTGTACAATGGGGCGAGGGGTGATGACCATGGGCCACGACTTTGTGTTCACTAACATCCGGCTACCCGAAGACCTGCACCGGCAGCTCAAAACCAGGGCCGCTCGGGAAGGGATCAGTCTTGCTGAGATTGTGCGCCGCGCCGGAAAGCAGTACCTTCTGACCCTCGAGGAGAAGCAGGAGCAGCAAGATCCCCAGGGACTACTTGCAGACCTCCGTCGAGACAGCCTCCATTTCCTCCAGCAGCGGAAGCGCGATTGGGAAGAGGAGCGTACAGACCTGCAGGCTCAGCGAGAGGAGTTCCGGTCAAAGCAGTCGCACTCTGGCCGGCAGACCCAAAAACTCAGTCTGTCTGAAGAGATTGTCAGGTCCCGGGAGAACGAGCGCCAGTGAAGGTCCTCTACTTCGACACCTCGGCCCTAGTCAAGCTATATATTAAGGAGCAAGGGTCCGCCGCCGCGGCCAGGCTCTTTGATTCCCCCGACGGACTAGTCTTTGTTTCGGAGATTGTCTTCCTGGAGTTTGAATCCGCCCTGTGTAAGAAAGTGGTCAGGGAAGAGGTCAGCGAGTCCTTCGCCCAGGAGATCAGAGAGATTGCCAACCGGGAGGCAGAGGCAGCCATTGCCAGTGGGCACCTGGAGGTAATCACGCTAGACTCGGCCCTTATCGCCAGCGCCTCCCGGTGGATTGGATCGGTTGCCAGTGAGAGCAGGCGGATATTGACTGCCCTCGATGCCCTCCACCTGGGCAGCGCTCTGAAACTCCAACGTCTCAGGCCCGTCTTTGTCAGCAGCGACCAGTATCTATTGGCCATTGCCGATGACTTGGGCCTGGCGACCATCGACCCCGAGCAGGAGTAGGGCCCCTGGGTGGTCCTGTATCAGGGTTGCGGGGCGTTGGCAGCATGACCGGAACCGCGGCGTAATCTACAGCAGCGCCCTGGCGACGGTTCCACAGGAGCCGCGGGCAGCTCGACAAAAAAAGTAGTACCCCGCCCCACCTCGGTTTCAAACCACAGCCTTCCACCGTGCACCTCTTCTATTATGCGTTTGGTTATCGGTAGGCCAAGGCCCGTCCCTTCGGGCTTGGTGGTGAAGAGCTTGTCAAACACCCTGGGCCTGTCTTCAACGGGGATACCAGGACCGGTATCACTGATGCGGAGGCGGATAAGCCCGGGTTCGCCTGCCCGGCACTCATGGGTGGCGGCAAGCCCTATCAACCCGCCGGCGCCTTCCATGGCCTGAGTGGCATTTGTGAGCAGGTTCACGGTTGCCTGGCGGAGCGTCCGCGAGTGGCCGTTGACCGGGGGCAGGCAGGGCGGGGAGTTAAACTCAAGCCCGATGTCCCGCCCCACCAGCTGCGCCTGCCAAAGGAGCGACACCTGCTCAAGCAGGGCGCAGATGTCGAGGGGGGCCAGGGGCAGGGTTTCATCCAGCTCTCCCAGGACCTCCCGGTTGTTAAGGTGGCTGATCTCGGCCATCAGGGCTCTCAGGTCATCGGTAGAGCGCATGATCTGCTCGAAAAGGCGCCCGTAGGCGCCGCTGTCTTCCTTAGCCGTAATCATCCCCAGTTGCGCGCAGCCCCTGATGGTTGTCAGGAAGTTGTTTGCCTCGTGGAGCACCCGGCCGCTGAGTTCTCCCATCAGCGCCAGGCCCTCGGTGCGTTGCAGGCGTTCATAGGCCGTAAGCAGCTGCTCATACGGGTGGCGGATGGTCAGGACGAAGAGTCCGTAGTAGATGAAGGCGTAAGAGGCCAGCTTGTAGAGGTGGCCCAGCAGGTTGTAGGTGTCGTAGACATTTATGTACAGTGTGAAACAGAGCTCGCTGATGCAGCTAAAAACCATGGCGCAGGTCAGGTAGTAGCTCATCTTATCTCCGCGGCTCTGCCAGCGGTGGAAGAAGAGGGTGCCTGCCACCGCGTAGAGCCCGCTGACGAGAATCTCAAGCCGGATCTTGAGAGGAGTCAACCCACTCCCGGCGACGAACATGGCGGGGAGGCGAGCATCAAAGTTCACAACAGTGGCAAGGGTGGCCCAAGCCAGGGCCACCCACAGCAACAGGGAGAGCCACCTTATCTTCGGGGTTACCGACCTGATCGTCACAAGGGGCCACAGGATAAAGCCAATCCCCGCCGTCAGGCGGCCGGCAAGCCAGAAATAGATGGCCTTGTCGGGAGAACTGGGCGTAAAGAACCTGGGCATTCCGTTATAGGAGAGCAGGTGGAAGACATCGAGCAGGCCAATCAAGCAGAACACGGAGCCCAGCCAGAAAACCAAACGGTTTGAGTCAACGACGGAATTGTGCCAGACAAGCCCAAAGACCATGAAGGCAATGGCAACACAGGCTGCTTCCAGAACCGTGTGAATCCACAGGTAGTGTGATGCCAGGTACTGGTGATACAGAATGCCCTCGGCTCGCCAGGCAACAAGCAACGAGACAGCGGCCGCAAGAGCAATCACCGCCAGTTTGGTCGCTTGCCGCCTCTTTTGCGTTCTGGGGGCGTCAATTCGCCTCTCTACCGTCAAATTCACCTGCGTACTCCCTTAGGTTCCCAGTACTTGTGAGTGCCGTTACCTCCCTAATTTCCACTAGCGTGGACTAGAGTCCTTCCCGGAGTGTGTGGCACACCAGGGTGGGAGCAGTGGAGGGACGATTGGGAGGGGAAAGGCGTGAAGCCCTTCATGTCGGATTAGAAACCGAAACCTGTCTAGCCCTGATGCAGCTGCAGGAGCAAGGGCTTTTGAGCGTTGATGACAAGGTCAAGCTTGGCGAAACTCAGTACTTCTCGTTCCCGAATCACAGCTATCGTTTAGGAAAGGGGACCTCCACCAGGCGGGTCCCACATATGTTCAGGAACAAGTGGGCTTGTCCTGTATTAGTGGTGTAATGACCCAGATGGAAGCAGGGCGTGGACTCCTCAGTCTTCCGCAGAAGATTCGATGTGAACTGCTCCGGCCTGTAGCTTACAGCCACAACCTCCATGACCACAAGGTTATGGTCCCCAACGGGGGTTATGCTTGTGGCCCTTCCCTCAAGATGAGCGGCACATTCCTTGATGCGGTCAGGCTTAACCTCTTTAGAGGGCAAAGCTGAAAACCCTGCAGCTTTGAATTTCTTGACTCCCGGCTGCTGTTCATAAGAACAAAGCACCAGCTGTTGGGCTTGTTCAAGCCCGGGAACATTTATGACTAGCTCCCCTTGACGCTCAACGTTCTCAAGGGTGTGTTGCTTCTTGGGTTTGGCCAGGAGTGCCAACCCCATCAGGGCCGGCTTGACAGAGAGCGGTGTTACCCAACTGAAGGGCGCTACGTGAGTGGTGCCGTCTTCATCAAGGGTTGTTACAAGCACTGGACGACTGGGCTGCAAGAGCATGTAGGCCTCATCATAGCGCTCAGCCGGTAGGCCAGTTCTCTTCATCAGGATCCCACCTTCGTCTTCCCAAGTTACGGCTATCGTCCCCACCAAGCCCAGGAGTGAACCCTGTCAGGAGGTGGGCCTAATCAGGATCATTGACTTCCTGGCAGTCTTTTGGCAGGCGGCGCACCTCAAAGACAATAGGGTTCTCAGGGTCTGGACATGCCATGTAGGTCAGTCCAGGCTCCTTATCCCAGGGGTTTGAACCACCTGTCCTGTAGACAGCGATAGCAGACCACAGGCAGTGGAAGGCTTCGCAGCAAATGCCTGCTGGGGTCTTGAGGTCCACGACCCATGATTCCCCTTCCCTGTGACCAACGTCGCAAGTACCCTTCTGGGAGACAATTGTCACCTTTACTAGATGTGCTTCAGCCACTGGTATCCCACCTCTGTCTGATTGTTATGAAAGATTTCGCTATGACTAGTAGGATTCCCCCCCGTCTGTGTAGAAAAGGTGAATCATAAGAAACACCGTTTCACAATGTGAAACCGGGGGTAATTGGGGGAGAGTGGTTCAGGTTGCACGGCAGGGGATCGAATGTGCAGACCATTCAGTCTGTTGAACGGGCTTTTAACTTGCTAGAGGTACTGGCCCGACATCCGGAAGGGATAGGCGTTACCGACCTGGCTCGGAAGGTAGGGCTTAACAAGACAACTGCTTACAGGTTGTTAGCTACGATGCAGGGCTTGGGGTACGTCAGAAGGTCACAGGCAGGTAGCAATTACACTTTGGGCTGGAGGATCGCAGATCTTGCAAGTTTTCTGCTTGAGGGTACCGAGCTAATCTTCATCGCTCGGGAACCCTTGAGGAAGTTGTCACGGCTGACCAGAGAGGCGGTTCACCTAGGCGTATTGGAGGGGAATGAGGTCGTCTATGTCAGCAAGATTGAGAGTCCTCAGCCCATTAGGATAGCTTCACGGGTTGGCGGTCGGATGCCGGTCCACTGCACAGCCCTGGGGAAGTCCATCCTGTCTCACCTTCCACGACGCAGGGCAGAAGAGATTCTTCGCCGAGGGCCCCTAACACAACGAACAGCCCTGACAAAGACTGATCCCAAGCTGATCCTGCAGGACCTTGACGAGATCAGGGATCGGGGGCATGCCCTTGATGCTGGCGAGAATGAGAAAGGTATCCTGTGCATCGGCGCCCCCATATTCGACAATAGCGGAACGCCGGTTGCAGCCGTCAGCATATCGGGGCCTGGTTTCAGGCTCACTGAGGATGTTGTTAACGAGATGGCGGCCCATGTGGAGGATTGTGCGAGGGAGATCTCAGAGGGTCTGGGCTATGACCGGGAGAACCTCCGCACGCTTTCAGGTTCCTCTTGAAGGCAGGCACTAAGGCAGGCACTACAGTTCATCAGGCTCTTTGAGAAGGGGAGGTTCACAAATGCCTGACAGGGTTTTGCGTACCCAGAATGAATTGGAGGATTTCGTTCGCGGGTGCGCTCTTCTTGGTACCGGAGGGGGTGGTGACCCAGCCACGGGTCTCCAACTGCTCGTCGAGTTACTGGAAGAGGGCAAGGAGATAGGTTGGGTAGATGCAACCAGGATATCCGGCAACGGATGGGTATGCTGCCCTTTCTACATGGGTTCAATCGCCCCCCATACCGACGAGGTCAGGCGCAAACTGAAGGCATTGGGCCTCAAGCGCAAGGTTAAGCATGAGCTAGTGGAGGCCGTTCGGGAACTGGAGCAGTACACCGGCTACGAGATACTGGGGCTGGCCTCCGCCGAGATGGGTGGGATTAACACCCCGGCCCCCCTTGCCGCCTCAGTACGGCTCGGAATCCCCCTGGTTGATGGTGACTACGGAGGCGGCAGGGCCATTCCCGAGATCGCCCAGTCCTTAACGGCCCTTCACTACCAGGACGTGTGCCCGATCGCCTTTGTTGACTACAGCGGCACTGTCACCATTCTCAAACAGGCAACATCCTATGCAATGGTCGAACGGGTCGGCAAGATGATTAGCCGTGGCCCCTTCTCCCTCATTGGCTCCGCCGGGTTTCTCTTGCGCGGAGAAGCAATGCGCGAGGTCATCAGCACCAACACCCTTACTAGAGCCCTAGAACTCGGTGGGATCATTCGAACCGCCCGTGACAGCGGTTCTAATATCGCTGCCAAGGTTGCGGCCCACCTCAGTGGTTGGGTGCTGGCCAGGGGCACTGTTGTCAAGAGGGAGTGGGAGGACCGGGACGGCTACATGTTTGGTGAATTCAGGATAGAGGGTACCAACGAATTTAGTGGCGAGGGCTTCAGGGTCTGGTATCAGAACGAGAATCACCTGATGTGGCGGGGCGACCGGCCAATCGCCATGAGTCCGGATATAATCGCGGTGATGGATGCCGAAACAGGAGAACCGGTCACAAATACCAGCTTGCGGCAAGGGGATAGGATTGCCGTTATCGGTGCCGTTGGCAGCCTCAAATATCGTTCGGATTACGGCCTGGAGATTCTGGGACCGAGACACTACGGTTTCGACCTTGATTACATACCCATCGAGGTGCTTCAGGGTTGAGATGGGCGGGAGGAGCAGTCTGACATGATTAACATGAGTGCCGGACAGACAATGATGTCGAAGTCTTGCCTTGAAGAGATCTCGAAGCAAATGGGTACTACCATATACTATCCCCCTTACTGGGACCTTGAAGAAGAGGTACTGGTGATGCTTGCCGAGCTGCTTGAGACTGAGGCTAACGTCTTTCTGATGGCCGGAAGCGCTACCTATGGGATTGAGGCGGGGTTCAGGAACCTTCTCAAGCCTGGGGACAAGGTAGTGGTAGTGAACGGAGGGGTTTTCGGCAGTGTTGCGGCAAGCCTGCTGCGGATTGTTGGCTGCGAACCCCTGGAGATACGCGTTTCCTACGGTGCAGCGGTGGATCTCAATGCAGTGGCCAGGGCTCTCAAGGAGCCCGGCGTCAAGGCCCTCTTTGCGGTTCATATTGAGACCTCTACTGGCACCAGGTTCCCCATCTCCGAGCTAGGCGCCCTAGTCGCCGCGAGGAAGGGCGTCTATTTCCTGGTCGATGCCATCTCATCGGTGGCCGGTGCTCAGTTTAAGATGGACGAATGGGGTGTCGATCTCTGTTTCACCAGTCCACAGAAGTGCATCTCTGGTCCTCAGGGCGTTGCCATTGTTGGCGTAAGCCGCCGCGCCTGGGAGGCAATCAGCGCCAGGCCCGAAGACGACTTAAATTCGCTTTGCCTGGACATGAGGGCCTGGAAGCGCTACCACGATTATAATGTTAAGGCCCTCAATGAAGCCTGGCGTCAGGGGGAAAAGGCCCCAGAGGTCAAGCGGCGCTCGCCGCACGAGATCTCGCCCTCTGGCCCTGTGGTTCGGGGACTCTACGGCGCCCTGAAAGACATTTTCTACGAAGGGCCTGCACATGTTCGTAGAAGGCACCAGATCTGTTCTACAGCCCTTCGACGCGCCGCTGACGCCCTGGGGCTCAGAACCGTGGCTTCAAATGACGAGTTGGCAGCACCAGTTGTAACCGTTATTTACCTTCCCGATGGCATCTATGAACGAGACTTCCGGGCAGTTCTCTTTGAGGAGCTGGGTGTGGTCATTGCTAATGGAGAGATTGGGGATGACAATGTACGGATTGGGACCATGGGCGTTGGCGCTCAGAAGTCCTTTGTTCTTCAGACCGTTGCGGCTCTGGAGAAAGCCCTTGAGAAGTTCGGTTACGATTTCCAACCTGGCGCGGGCGTTGGCGCGGCCGAGACCGTATTCGATGCAGTAGAGGATGTTGACTGGGATAGAGTCCCCAGGTAGGGGCTTCCGAGATCAAGCTAGGAGAGATGAATGTGCGTGAGCGACTTACTTCTTATTTTGACGATATCATATCGGGGCGGGGCCAGACGCTGTTTATCGCCTTGGCCTCAGTCATTCTCTCCCTCGCCATATTGAGCATCTTTGCCCTGATTGCAGGGGCCGACCCTTTTGAGGCCCTTTACGCCCTGTTCTATGGCGCCCTCAAGGGAAGATACGCCATATCGGCGACCTTTGCCGAGATGTCAGCCCTGATACTCACTGGCCTGGCGGTGTTGATTCCCTATCGAACAGGCTTCTTCAACATCGGGGGCCAGGGGCAACTGGAACTCGGCGCCCTCGCAACGGTGGTAATCTCCCTGTACCTACAGGCCCCGCCGAACATTGTTCTTGCCGTGGCGCTCCTGGCTTCTATGCTGGTAGGAGCCCTGGCCGTTGTGGTGCCCATGATTCTGAGGATCTTCCGGGGGGCCAGCGAAGTAACCACAACCATTATGATGAATTTTGCCAGTATTATGTTTATGTACGCCATGGTTACAGGGCCCCTGAAGGATCCGGCTGCCTTCTACGGCACCACCAAGGCGGTCCCTGCGGCTGTCAGATTACCCATGCTACCGGGAACAACAGTTCACTCTGGGGTTCTCTTGGCCGTACTGGCGGCAGTAGTAATGTTCATTGTTACCAGGTACACAGTGTTTGGCCTCCAGTCTAAGATGATTGGAGCCAATGCGCCGGCGGCTCGAGCAGCCGGCGTAGACGTCAAGGGTGTCACCATCAGGGTAGTATTGCTTGGGGCGGCCCTGGCCGGTCTTGTTGGCGGCATTCAAATCCTGGGGTTCAGCTTCAGGGTGGCGGAGGGTTGGTCAAAGAGCTGGGGGTTTGGTGGCATTCCCGTGGCATTCTTGGGTGGCAATCCCCTGGGCGTGGTCCTTGTAGCGTTTATTTTCGCCGTTCTCGAAACTGGATCCCGGCAGATGCAGGCCATGACCGGGGTTCCGGCCGCGCTGGTCAGCCTGTTTCAGGGCATTCCAGTATTAATATATGTAGGCCTGAAGGCAGCGGCTTACATCTATAAACCCAAGTCCATTGCGGCTAACGACAAGATTGTAACTGACTATGATGATGAACCACCCGTTAGTTCCGCATCCTCGTCGGCTTCACAAGGTGGTGTCTGAGATGACTGAAGCTTGGTTTGCTGACTTTCTCTTGGCAACGATACGGGCAGCGGTCCCACTGGTTTTTTGCGCTCTTGGGGTACTCCTGTCCGAGCGAGCCGGCGTCTGGAACATCGGTGTAGAAGGGACCATGCTCGCCGGTGCTCTGGTGGCAGTCTTAACGGCGATTGTAACAGGAAACGTCTGGCTGGCCCTGGTTTTTACTGTCCTAATAGGGTTTGCAGTCGGAGCTCTTCAGGGCGTCTTTACCGTGTTCCTGCCAGCAGATCAGGTTGTAGTAGGAATTGCCATTAACCTCACCAGCTTGGGGGCGACGAGTTTCGCCTACAAGATTATGATAAACAAAGGCATACCGCTGGCGGCGCCACGAACCTTAGTGTCTACACTGCCTGGGTTGAGGGAGGCCCCGGTGATAGGGTTTTTTGCGTCGATCTCGCCCCTGGCTTACTTGGCGATCGGGCTCGTAATCCTTACCTACTACTTCCTCTTTCGAACGGGCCCTGGCCTCCTGCTCCGCTCTCTGGGTGAAAGCGCCCATGCCGCCCACGCCGCCGGCATCAATGTCAATGGGGTACGGTACCTGACCCTGGCAGTCGGATCAGCAATGGCCGCTCTGGGCGGGGCGGCCCTGACACTGGCCTGGGTTCCAAGCTTCACTGACAACATCACCATGGGACGCGGCTTCATTGCACTGGCTGCTGTCTACTTTGGGCGTTGGAACCCCGTTCTTGCCCTTGCGGCAACGCTGTTGTTTGGCGCGGGCGAGGCCCTCGCTTTTCGCGCCCAAGCTGCCGGCGTAGGTCTGAATCCATTCTACTACATGATGATGCCCTACATGTTGACCCTTCTGGTCGTAGGCTTGACAGGACGAGCAGTTGGACCGAAAGACTCTGGTAACCCCTTTATACGGCGATGATGCGCATACTGGCTGACGTAGACTGGCTTAGAGTTGGGGACGCGCGTATTAAATGTAGGTTTAATGGATCTGAGCTAGATGAGCAATGCTTTAGGGAAAGCCCGTGGAGACCGGAATCTAAACAAGAGAAGGGAGAAGCAATATGATTTTGGAACGCTTAAAGAAGTCTAGGCTCCTGTTTGTGCTGCTTGCAACCCTGACAGTAGTTGGGGCCGTGGCTGGATGCACACCGGCGGCCGACAATGGAGACGACACAGGTGACGATGAACCTATTAAGGTCGGCGTCATGTACGCCATCACCAACCCAGCCAAGGCTGGCGGTTGGGACCGCGCTGACTGGGTGGGCATTGAGTACATGCGCGAACAGGGCTGGGAAGTCAATGTAGCTGAAGGGGTTCCCTATCCCCAGACAGCTGCAACGGCTGCTGGATACGCTGAAGACGGCTATCCTATCGTTATCTTCCCAGATAACGGACAGATTGAGGCCTTCAAGGAAGTTCCACCTCAGTATCCGGACACCTGGTTCATCATGACATCACTCGTTGACGAGTTGCCTGACGCTGACAATGTGGCAGCCTGGATGCCCGATTTCTATCAGTACGGCGCGATGCTTGGTATAGTCATGGCTAAGACCACCGAGTCCGGGGTAGTGGGCGTATCAGGTGGCATGCCCATTGGCGCCCTTACGGAGATGTACAGCGGTATTATTGAGGGTGCCAAGTACGCTGACCCCGACGTCGAAGTCCTCGTTTCGTGGGTAGGCGACTGGGTAGACATTCCGAAGCACCATGAGGTAACCCAGCTTCAGATTGACCAGGGCGCAGACGTGCTCTTCACTGTTACCGGCCCTGGCACTACAGGCGTCTTTGAGGCTGCCGAGGCCGCAGGTGCCAAGGTCATCGGCTACGCAGCCGACTGGTATGAGGATGCGCCGGAGGTTGTAATGACCAGCGGTATCATCGACAAGGGGCTTATGTACAAGGAACTGGTTGAGCGCTACAACGACGGTACCCTAGTGAAGGAGATCGTGAACTGCGGCCCCGAGTACTTCAAGCTCGCCGACTTCCATGGCAGCATTCCCTCTGAGCTTGAGGCGGAAGTTCTTGAAATGGTCGAGGACTTGCGGAGCGGCGAGATCGAAATTCCCAAGGTGGATCATCCTGAGATTGTAGGTCAGTAGTCCGAGGTCTGCAATTGGAGGAAGAAGCCTAGTGTAAAGATGCTCTTAGAGGAGAACGCGGGGCCAGTGGTCTGGCTGTAAAGGGACGCTGGCTCTGGCCCCGCAGCTCTCCGTTTAAAAAGGTGGAAAAGGTGGTTACCAGTATGGAATTGCTGCAACCCGACACCCATCAGGCAATGACATTCTCCATGAAGGACATTAACAAGAGCTTCGGTGATGTTCAGGCCCTGAATAATGTTAGCTTCCAGTTGGAAGCAGGCGAGATAAGGGCCCTGGTCGGCGAGAACGGTGCCGGCAAATCAACGCTGATGAATGTCCTCTATGGGATGTATAGCCCCGATTCTGGTTCCATCACTGTTTTGGGCAGAGAGGTGCCTGCTGACTGGTCTCCCCGAAAGGCTATCAAGAGCGGCATCGGCATGATCCACCAACATTTCTCGCTGATTCCGCCACATACGGTTTTGGAGAATGTTGTTATGCCCTTACTTGGCTGGAGCGATATTCGACCCAGTTGGGCTCAGCACCGCAAGGATTTGGAACAGCTCTGTGAGGAGTACAACTTTGAGCTAAGATTGGAGCAGCCAGTAGAGGACCTATCCATAGGACAGCAGCAACAGGTTGAGATCCTGAAAATGCTCTACCAAGGGGCTAAGGTGCTCATTCTTGATGAGCCTACAGGTGTTCTCACTCCGCAGCAGACCGAGGGGCTTCTGAACCTCTTGAGGCGTTTCAGGGACGAGGGCCACTCTATTGTCCTGATTACTCATAAGCTCTCCGAGGCAATGGCCATCTCCGACAAAATAACCGTGTTGCGTAATGGTGAACACATCGCGACGGTTAAGAAGGAAGACACCACTTCGGAAGAGGTCGCCAGTATGATGGTGAGCCGGACGGCCGTGCTAGACCAACACTGGGAACTCCCAGAGGTACGTGGAGGGCTTGCTCTCAGAGTTGAGGATCTGTGTGTCACGAACCATGGAGGCGATCAGGTCGTAGACAATGTCTCTCTGCAGGTCCATGAGGGCGAAATTGTCGGCATTGCTGGTGTCTCTGGAAACGGTCAGACGGAACTGGCTGAGGCCCTTGTTGGATTGCGGGATGCCACCGGCAGCATTGTCATCAATGATGAGGATGCCTCCCACTGGTCAATCGATCGCCGCAGGCAGGCTGGATTGGGCTACATTCCAGAAGACAGACATCTTCACGGCATCATCTCGGGGCTCACAGTGGCAGAAAACCTGATGTACGATAGGGCCACAATGGATCATTTTTCAAACACCATTGGGTTTCTCAAGGGTGGCTCCGTTGCATCCCATGCTGAACAGGCCATTGACCAGTACGATATTCGTACGCCCGGCAGCAGTGTACCAGCGGGTAACCTTTCCGGTGGCAATCAACAGAAAGTCGTTTTGGCGAGGGTGCTGACAGCCGCGCCCCACATCATCCTGGCGTGCCAGCCCACTCGTGGCTTGGACTTCTCAGCAATGGACTATGTCCGTACTCAACTGGTGTCCGCGGCGGAGAAGGGTGTTGGCGTGCTGCTGGTCTCCAGCGAACTTGATGAACTGCTTGCTCTGACCCACCGCATTCTGGTGATGTATGAGGGCAAGATCGTTGGGAATCTGACAAGAGCAGAGTATGACCTCAACAGGATTGGCCTGATGATGGCTGGGCGACTAATCGATACATGAGAACTAGGACAAGAGCGCGACAGGAGGTTAAGGCAATGCTATCTGTTCTAGGTATATCGGGCAGTCCGCGTAAAGGCAACAGCGAATTCCTCCTTGAGGCGGCCTTAGCAGCGGCCAAGGAGATAGATCCTGAAGAGATCAACATTGATCAGTACTCTTTTCGTGGCAAGAAATTCGGGCCCTGTATCTCCTGTTTTCGTTGCGGTGACTCAGGTGGGGACTGCATCCTTAAAGATGATTTTAGCGAGTTGAGGGACCTATGGGTGAAAGCCGATGTTGTCATCTATTCGGTACCTGTCTATCACATGAGCATCCCCGGTCAGTTGAAGTGCTTCATTGACCGGCTGGGCAACAGTCTCTTTGCCCGTTACAGTCGCTTGTTCCCAGAAGGTAAAGAGTCCTTGCCCAAGCTAATGAAGGTGGTTGGCAGCATCGCCCAGGGGGTTCACCTCTTTTCGGGGCAGGAACACACCCTGACGGACTTAGTTAACCATGCCCTGCTTATGCAGTGTATACCTGTCGGGGGTGACATGTGGGAATCATATATCGGGGCAGGCGGATGGACAAGTAATGATATTGACAGGCAGGCCCTAAGGAACCAGGTGGACGATAACCTCTTCGATGCAAAGGTGGGACTCAAGGCCGCTCAGGATGTAGGCAGACGGGCCGTGATCCAGGCCCAGTTAATCAAGGCCGGAGGGTTAGCCCTGAGGGATCAACTGGCCACGGATCCGGCCTACAAGCCCTTTCTGGCCCGGATAACCGGGGACCTGGCGAACCTTTAGTAACCCCAGCTATTCTCAGTTCAAGGAGTTGACCACGTTGCTCTCCATCAGGGTAGACAATGAGAAGTGTAACGGCTGCCGCCTCTGTGAGGTGGTCTGCGCTGTGGCCCATTCCCTTGAGACGAACATCGCCAAGATTGACTGGGCTGATCTGCCAGCTCCAAGGTTAAGAGTGGAGGAAACGGATAGCGGAGAGGGCTACTTCCTCTCAATCTGTCGCCACTGCGAGCAGCCCGCCTGTGTGGATGGTTGCGTAAGCGGCGCCCTGTTTGTTGATGAGAAGAGCGGGGTCGTTGACATCAACATTGAGAGGTGCATTGGGTGCTGGAGCTGTGTTATGGAGTGTCCCTTTGGCGGTCTGTCACTGGTCATTACAGATGACCTCGGACACAGATCCCACACCACGGATGGAGAGAGCCTTGAGGGCAACACCCATCACCATGCCGTATCTATCAAATGCGATGGCTGCCGTGAACTTAGCACAGCCCTCTGCCTACGATTTTGCCCCACCGGCGCCCTGCGAGGAGAGGAAGGAATTGGTGGTAACGGTGGAGGCCCAGCTTTGGCCAGGCGGTTGCGCCGGGAGCGGGTAATGGCCCAGCTTAACTTGGGGTCTAACCGGGGTAGTGGCGCGGATGGGGGTGATGGCCAATGAAGCGTTATCTGATCATTGGTAACGGTATTGCTGGCCTCACTGCTGTCAAGGCCATCAGAAATCTCGATCTGGATGGGAAGGTCACCGTTGTCTCTACAGAGGACTATCCTGCCTACTCAAGAGTGCTACTGACTCATTACATAGCCGGCCATGCTGAGGAGGATGATCTATTCCTCATTAAGCGATCTGGTTATGACGAGCTTGGTGTCAGTGTGGTCTGGGGTATCCCCGCCCAGGGTGTTGATGCCTCATCGAACTCCGTTCAACTTAGGGACGGACGCAGACTGGCCTATGATTCACTGCTAATCGCAACTGGGGCCAGACCCCGGTTCCGTGGGTCAGTCGGGGCTAATGACTACACAAATGCAATCGGTCTTCGTACCATTGACGATGCCAGGACCATCCGGGAAGTGGCTGTCCAGGGCGGCAGTATTGTGGTTACTGGTGGCGGTCTAGTCGGCGTCAAGCTGGTCAGCGCCTTGGGAGAGGCGGGCTTCGTCCCGCCGCATCTACTGGTAAGGTCACCACATCTACTGTCCCAGGTTGCCGATGACGAGGCTGCTGGTATGGTGGCGAATCAGCTCGCTAGCAAGGGTGTCAGGCTTCACCTGGCAACGCACATTGAGGAGGTAATCTCAGAGAGCGGTAGGGCAAGTGGTAGCAGGGCGAGTAGAGCCGATCTACCCTCAAGAAGGATTACCCGACTGCGGCTTAGCACCGGTGAACAGCTCAACTGCGACCTTCTTGTGATGTGTAAGGGAGTAACCCCAGCGACTGAATGCACTTCGGGTCAGGTTGAGCAGGACTGGGGTATCGTTGTTGATGAGAAGATGCGGACTAATAAGCCTGACATTTTTGCCGTAGGAGATGTCGCGGCGACCCGCGACCTGATCAGCGGGGAGCGTCGAGTGAGCGCAATTTGGCCCCATGCCGTGTCCCAGGCCCGGGTTGCGGGGATCAACATGGCCGGGGGCGAGGCTGCTTTCAGTGGCGCCCTTTCGCGCAATGCCATGGATGTCATGGGGCTGCCCTTCATATCCATGGGTCAGGTGCGAGTACCAGCCGACAGCTCTTACGAGGTATTGGTCGAAAGGAAGCCTGATAGCTATCGAAAACTGGTTTTGCGTGACAGGCATCTTGTTGGTGCCGTGCTGGTAGGCAATGTTGCTGAAGCAGGCCGGCTGCAAGCCCTCATTCGTAAAGGGGAACCTCTGTCTTAAGCATGATGGGAGGAAGAGACAGTGAGTCAACGATACATCTTGGTAAACCCCGAGGTATGTATAGGGTGTAAACAGTGTGAACTGGTTTGTTCCTACGAGCATGAGGGGGTCTACTCGTCAGCCCTCTCAAGGATTCGGCTGGTGAGATTTGAGGCGGAATGTCTCAATGTCCCAGTAACCTGCGCCTACTGTGAGGAGCCGGCCTGCGAGAAGGTCTGTCCCACAGGAGCCATGACCGTTGACCCCGCGACAGGAGCGGCCAGGGTCATTGAGGCAAAGTGCATAGGCTGCAAGGAATGTATAGCAGCCTGTCCCATAGGGGCCGTTGATATGAATTCACGGACTGGGGTCGCGATGCGCTGTGACCTCTGTAAGGGCAGCCCAGCTTGTGTTGATATATGCCCTACTGGAGCCCTGACCTTTGGTTTCGTAAACCAGACCAGCCGCGACAAACGGCGTTCCAGGGTTCTGACACTGTTATTTGATGAACCCGAAGGGAGGAGAGCCTAGATGCGTTCACTGGCTGGTGATATCCTTTTTATTGACCTGACAGAGAGACGGGTTTGGAGAGAGGCGGTAAAGAAAGACGACATCCTGAACTACCTGGGTGGCCGCGGGATTAACAGCCGTTATCTGTGGCACTTGGCCGATGCTGGCATAGATCCTCTGGGTCCCGATAACCCCTTGATATTCGGTACTGGTCTTCTTACAGGTACCGCTGCCCCCAGCTCGGGGCGGACAACGGTAACCTGCAAGAGTCCAGCCACGAACTGGTATCTCAAGACATCGGGGGGAGGACACTTTGGCGGTGAGATGAAGGCTGCCGGTTACGGTCATATAATCGTCCTGGGTATAGCTTCTGAACCCGTGTACATTTGGATCGACGATGATAAAGTTGAGATCCGTGACGCAAAGGCTTTCTGGGGAATGGATGTCAGGCAGGTCGACGGCGCCATCAAGGCTCAGCTCGGAGATGACGAGGTTCAGTTGGCGACAATCGGCCCGGCAGGTGAGAACAAAGTACTATTTGCCAGCGTGATGTTCTCGGTCTACAACGCGGCTGGAAGGGGTGGTGCTGGCGCTGTAATGGGGTCGAAGAACCTCAAGGCCATTGCCGTCAGGGGGAGCGGCGCCGTGGCTGCCGCAAAGCCAGTCCTATACCACGAGTTGGCAATGGAGGCGCACCAATCAGTTCTTGCTGATTCTGGCGCCGAGGGGATGCACCTATACGGAACCGCTGGCAGCCTCAATGGTGTTAACGAGGTTCGCGCCCTTGCCTCCTATAACTTCCAGAGAAGTCATCTGGATGATGTCCATACCATCACAGGGCAGTACCTGAGCGAGGCAGGTTACCTGAAGCGGGCAGTGGCCTGCTACGGTTGTGTTGTGGGGTGTCACCGCTACAGCAAGATTGACCAGGGGCCCCTGGCGGGCACCTTTACCGGAGGCCCGGAGTATGAAAACTTTGTTGCCCTCGGGTCTGGCTGCGGCACCCTGGACACCGAAGCAATAATCAAGGCCAATGAGCTGTGTAACATCCTGGGTATGGATACAATCTCGGCCGGCTCGGTCATTCAGTGGGGAATGGAGTCCTACGAGAAGGGCGTCATCAACCGGAATGATCTCGATGGTGAGGAACTACTATGGGGTGACGGACAAGCCATTATCGACATGCTTAGCAAGATTGCTTATCGTGAGGGCTTTGGCGATGTTCTGGCTGGTGGTGTTAAGCGCGCCGCCGAGAAGGTTGGCGGCGACTCCTATAAGTGGGCTGTTCATGCCAAGGGGTTGGAGCAGTCCAGGGTTGACACCAGGTCAGCCAAGGCATATGCTCTTGCCTTTGCTGTCAACCCAAGGGGCGCCGATCATCTACATACAGAGACCTTTGCAGAGTTTGGTATGAGCCCAGAGGCGAGGGAGTTGATTGAACGCATCACTGGTGATGAAAAGTACGTTACTCCTTACTCCAGTGAGAAGCGAGCCGAGATTGTGCGTTGGCATGAGGACACCTACGCTGTCACCGATGCCCTTGGCTTCTGCGCCTTTATGACAACAGCCATGTATGGAATAACGCCGAAAATGATGGCGGACCTCTTCTCGGCCGCCGCGGGGCATGACTTCTCTGAGGAAGAGATCATGCTAGCTGGCCGCAGAATCCTTACCCTGGAGAAAAGCTTCAATGTCAGGGAAGGCGCTCTTCGAGAGCATGATACCCTTCCCTGGAGACTGATGAACGAGGTTAACCCTGACCGGCCCGAGCCTGATGCCATCAACTCCCAAGAGGAGCTGGACAAGATGCTCGACGAGTACTACCAGTTGCATGATTGGAACAGAGAGACCAGTAGGCCCACAAGGAAGACTCTGGAGCTACTCAATCTCAGCTATGTTGCCGATGAACTGGAGGAAGCCGGGAAGCTCGACCCGGCCGGTTGAGAGCCATGATCTCAGTGACGATGCGCTTCGGCGGTGGCATAGCTGGCAGGTCTCGGGTTGAGATGAGCAGTCTGGAATTGCCGGAAGGAACAACGGTTCAAGATGTGCTGGACCTGGTACTCGAAACCGTCCAGGAACCAGTTGACTGGACTACCGTCTTGATAGCGATTAACGGCAGATGGGTTCCCGAGAAACAAAGGGATTCGCGGACCCTTGAAGAGGGCGACGTACTGTCAGTAATCAGGGCACTACCTGGAGGTTGAGCCAACAATGATAAGACTGGCGGAGGAGACACCGCGGGATGCTCTGAGAGGCTTCATTCCCATCCTGCCTACAATCTTCAATAAGGACGAGACCATTGATGAGGATGGCATACGGAGCGTTGTACGCTATCTAGTCCGATCTGGCGCCAATGGAACTACTATTCATGCCAACTCCAGCGAGGGGTACGCGCTGGCAGATGATGAAAGGGATCAGGTTCAGGATATCGTGCTTGATGAGGCAGGTGGCCGGCTTCCTGTGGTTGTGACGGTGAACCACTACAGTACAGAGGTGGCCTGCCGCAGAGCCCGAGGGGCGCGTGAAGCGGGGGCCAGCGCAATCATGGCCCTTCCACCCTTCTTCGGTTCCATGGCCGCTGACGCCGCCGGTGTCCACGGCTTTTTTGCAAGGCTGGCGGAAGCCGCTGCTGAGGTGCCTTTGATTGTTCAGGATGACCCTGCCCTTAGTGGGTTCAGCTTGACCCCGGAGTTTGTGGCCAGGCTGGCAAAGGACGTTCCAGGGGTCAAGTACCTGAAACTGGAATCGCCGCAGGCGCCGCACAGGATGGATCGGATCAAGAATTTACTGGGCGACAGGATACAGCTCTTTGGCGGTATGGGAGGCCTGGTCTTTCTTGAGGAGTTGGAGCGAGGCGCGATTGGGACCATGCCCTCTGCGGCCCTGCTTGAGATGGGTACTGTCTACCGTCTGTATGTGGCAGGGAAGTACCTAGAGGCGCGCCATCTTTTCTACAGTAGATGCCTGCCCTACATCAATTTCGAGATCCGGTTGGCCCTGAAAAACATCACCAAGGAAGTCCTGGCTATGGCCAACATAATCAGGGATCCATCGGTGCGTCACCCCTGGCCTGGTTCCTACGATAGTGAAACTAAACGACAACTGAAGCAGTTAATCACAGAGCTTAACCTGGACGTATTCAAACTCTAAGGAGGTGACGTTTAGATGCCAGAAGTCTCTAGGATGGTTCAGGGCTTGGAACAGTCTGGTATACGAAAGGTCATGGCCCTGGCCGATGGGGTGCCTGACATTATTCACCTGGAGGTGGGGGAACCCCTCTTTCAGACCCCAGAACATATCGTCAGGGCAGGCCAAGAGGCGCTTTCTCATGGCTATACCAAGTACACCGCCAACTGGGGCATTGCTTCACTGCGAAAGGCAATTGCTGAAAACCGTAATGACGACTATGGCCTTGAACTAGACGAAAGCAACATTGGCGTTACCGTGGGTGGTGTTGGCGCCGTTTCAGGTATCGTCCGAGCCATTGTTGATGCGGGGGAGCGGGTTCTGGTTCCTGACCCTGGATGGCCCAACTATGCCATGATTGTAAGGACCGCCGGCGCTGAAGTCGGGTTTTACCGGCTATCACCAGAAGAAGGTTTTCTACCAACAGTAGATGCCCTTGAAGAGGCCCTTACACCGGACACTAAGGCTATAATCATAAACTCGCCATCAAATCCCCTGGGAACTGTGTTTCCTGCCGCTGTAATGAAGGAAGTCGTTGACTTTGCCAGCAGGCATGACCTCTTCGTCATCTCTGATGAGGTGTATGAGAAGATCATCTTTGATGGCAGACATGTCACCGCTGGAAGCCTTGATATTGATGGTAGAGTAATCGTGGCATCCAGCTTCTCCAAGACCTATGCTATGACCGGCTGGCGGGTGGGCTACGCTGCAGCCGATGAAAATATCATTCGGCAACTGGCCAAACTCCAGGAGGCCTTTGTGTCATGCGCCCCTGGTGTTTCCCAGAAAGCAGCCGAGGCAGCCCTGATGGGACCCCAAGACTGCGTTGGAGAGATGAGAAGCACCTACCAGCGAAACCGGGACGCCGCTGTGGATGCCTTGACTGATGCCGGCATTAGCTTTCTAAGGCCCAAGGGTGCCTTTTACATCTGGGTTGACCTGGGGTGTGAGGACTCAACCCGTTTCTGCCAGGAATTCCTGAGGCAGAAGAAGGTCGCCGTGGCGCCGGGGTCGACTTTTGGCCCGTCAGGCGAAGGGTTCATTCGAATCTCCCTGGCTTCGAGGGAAGAGGACATTAGGGAGGGCATTCGCAGGTTGGCTCAGTTTATCTAGACTGACATTGTCTAACAGTTGGGAGTGGACTATGGTGCTTAAGACCACAGAACGCAATACCCTGAAGCAGGCCCTGGAAGAAAGGGATTATCTGCTTGGGCCCTTTATTAAGTTGTCGGCTCCTGCAGTAGCAGAGATCATGGGGTTAGCTGGCTTTGACTTCATAATCATAGACATGGAGCATGGGCCCATGGATATAGAGGCAGCCCAGAACATGGTCCGGGCTGCGGAACTGGTCGGAACCGCCCCAGTAATCAGGGTTGCCAATCTAGATTCCCATTCCATTTTGAGAGCGCTGGACATCGGCGCCCACGGCGTGGAGATTCCCCACATCAACAGTCGCGAGGCTGCAGAGAGAGCGGTTCGTTGGGCTAAGTATTCCCCCAGTGGCGAGCGCGGGATCTGTCGCTACGTCAGGGCAGCGGGCTACTCGTCAATGGACCGGCACAGCTACTTTGCAGAGGCCAACGAGAAGACGACAGTGATCATTCACGTAGAGGGAATTGAAGGTGTTGACAATATAGACCACATACTTTCTGTCGATGGTCTGGATGTGGTCTTCATCGGGCCATACGACCTCTCCCAATCTCTGGGTGTGCCAGGGCAGGTCGATCATCCTCTAGTCATCGAAAAGATGGAGGAGATCGTAAGACGGTCGAGGGAAGCTGGTAAGCTTGTGGGCACCTTTGTTGACGATACTGCAGGAGCGGTACGGTGGATTCGAAGCGGCGTCAAATACATGTCCTATGCAGTTGACACTGGAATACTCTATAACGCCGCCGCCGCGGCAGTGCGGGGCGTTAGTGAAACACTTTCGGGAAATGGCGAGGACAAGCAGAGATAAACAGCAATCAGGGGTCAGGGAGGGGAAGGGGGTAAGGCCCACGATGAGTGGTAGAGACAGAGCGCTGCACACCATTGAAGAGCAAGGAATCATCGCTGTAGTCCGGGCGGCATCCCCTGAGAAGGCTCTGGTGTTGGCTGAAGCCATTGCTGCTGGCGGTATCCGCGTCATCGAGATTACAATGACAGTGCCCGATGCTTTAGGGGTTGTCAGGGAGCTCATCCGCCGACAGCAGGACGGTGCTACTTCACGGTTTAGCCTGGTTGGCGCTGGGACCGTAATGGATGAAGAGTCAGCCAGGGCTGCCATTGAGGCCGGTGCCAGTTTCGTAGTAAGCCCTCACTTCGATCCCAATATCGTTGCGGTCTGCAATAGCCTGGAGACTGTCTGTGTACCTGGTACCATGACCGTGAGCGAGATTGCTGCCGCCAACAGGAGTGGCGCTGACGCCATCAAGCTCTTCCCAGGCGGGATCCTGGGGCCTGGTTTTGTAAGGGCCGTCAGGGAACCAATGCCCGGGATAAAGGTCATCCCAACAGGTGGCGTCGATCTTGACAACATCAAGGATTGGTTTGGCGCGGGCTGCATCGCTGTTGGAGTAGGCAGTGGACTGACGAGCGCGGCAAAGACCGGCGGTACTGAGTTGGTTACTGTGACGGCAGCGAGGTTCCTGCAGAGGGTCAGAGAAGCCAGGGGTATGGAACCGGCCTGAACAGCTGAAACATGCCTACCCCTTTATATCGGGAATAATCAGGGAGGTTTCATCATGGCAAATAAAGTTGTCTGTCTCGGGGAGATAATGCTGAGATTATCTACACCAAATAGCCTTAGAATTGTACAGGCAGATGCGCTGGATGTCCAGTATGGCGGCAGTGAAGCCAATGTTGCGGTGTCGCTCGCTGGCTTCGGGTTCGACTCATACTTCGTTTCCAAACTCCCTGCCAACGAGCTTGGTCAGGCAGCCGTTAACCATCTGCGTAGACACGGCGTTAACACTGACCACATTATCAGAGGCGGTGACCGCCTGGGGGTGTACTTCCTCGAAGTGGGTTTCTCCCAACGACCGTCAAAGGTGGTCTATGACAGGGCTGGCTCGGCTATCTCAGTGGCCTTACCAGAGGAATTCGATTGGGACGCCATATTCCAGGATTGTAGCTGGTTTCACTTTACCGGCATTACCCCCGCCCTCAGCAGTGAGGCAAGGGCCCTTACCCTTGAGGCTCTTCACAGGGCACGGTCCCATGGATGCACAGTCAGCTGCGACATTAACTTCCGGCAGAAGCTCTGGTCTCTGGAGCAGGCCAGAGACGCTATGACGGAGTTGATGCAGTTTGTGGATGTCTACATCGGGAATGAACAGCATGCCGAGGACATCCTTGGTGTTGTTTCGAGATTCGAGGGCGAGAAAGGCTATATTGACTCCGCAGAGCAACTGATAGAGGCGTATGGTCTGAAATCCGTGGCAATGACGCAGCGTGATGGTCAATCGGCATCGACCCAGAAGTGGGCCGGTATCTTCTTCGATGGTCAGCAACTATATACAAGCAGGGAATACGAGATCGAGGTAGTTGACAGAGTGGGGGGCGGTGACGCCTTTGCCGCAGGCTTAATCTCCTCACTTATAGGTGGAAAGGGCCCGCAAGAGGCCCTGGATTTTGCGGTAGCAGCGTCCTGTCTAAAGCACAGCATCGTGGGAGACTGTAACCTGGTGAGTGTTGATGAGGTCGAGGCCCTTGTTGCTGGCGGGGATTCTGGGAGAGTCCAGAGATAGCACTGATTTGGAGGTTGGAGAGATGACCAAGTACCGTCTGAAGGACGAAGACATATCACCCCTCTGCAAGGGGTTAGCAGTTCTCGGTACCGGGGGTGGCGGCAGCCCTGACTGGGGTGAGGCGATTCTTAGGAAGGAGTTAGCTGACGGTCGGGAATTAATCATCATTGACCCAGAGGATATAGATGATAGCGCTCTAATTGTAAGTGGGGGCATCATGGGGTCCGTCAAGACCTTTGAACAGATGAGTATAACGCGCCTGCTAGAGGCCTGGGATGAGCGATTTGAGTTGCTTGAGGCAACCAGGGCCATGGAGAGATACCTGGGAAGAAGTGTCGATTATGTAATTCCCTTTGAGGTCGGAGGCCTTAATACACCTGTTATCATGGCACTAGCAGCCAGGATGGGTACGAGCACCGTCAATGGTGATGCCCTGGGCCGTTCGGCACCGGAGACCCAGATGACAAGCTTCCTCATGCACGGTGTTCCCCTCATACCTATGCCCCTTGTAGACAGGTATGGCAACACCATCATTGTAGCGGAACAGAGTAAGTCTACTTTTGCCGACGAGATGGGGCGCTGGATGGTCACAAAGGGTGGCGGCCTGGGAGCCAATAACCACTATCCTATGAGTGGAGCCCAGGTTAAGAGGGTCGCGATACCAAAGACTGTCACAAAGGCGCTGGAGATTGGCCGGGTTATTGAGGGCGTGGTGGCCAAGGGTGACGATCCAGTGGAAGCTGTACGGGATTGTTTGGAGGGTCACGAGTTATTTAAGGGAACGGTTGTGCAGGTGTCCGCCGAAGACAGGGGTGGTTTCTACATCACCAACGTTGATCTCAAGGGCCACGGTCTGTCTGCGGGGTTGGAGGCGAGGTTGGTCATTAAGAACGAAACGATGGTGCTGTGGGTCGATGACGATTTGAAGGCGGTCTTCCCCGACCTGGTCTGTATGTTGGACCCCCAGACGGGAGAAGGCATTATGAGTGTCGATATTGCCGAGGGTAAGGAAATGGTCCTGGTTGGTACTCCATGCCACGCGCGGCTGCGGCAAGGGCTGAATACCGAGATGGGCAGGGAGGCCTTCGGGGGTGCTCGCTACGGACACCCTGAGGTTACCTATGTTCCTATTGAAGAACTCAATCGGTTCTAGCTGAGAGTAACTAAGTACTACCTTGAACTTACTGAGACTCAACACGTGTCACCCCCCAAGTGACTGGGCAGCTCTAGAGCTGCCCAGTCGACGGTTAGCCAGCTTAAGGAGGCCGCCAGAATGAAGCTTGTACGCCTTTACGACCCGCAATACGGGCCGAGACTAGGGATGTTGTCCGGAGAAAGAGTTTACGACATTACCGGTATCATTGGTAGTGGCATCACTTCCCCCGTAGCCCTGCTCAAGCATTCTGGGTATGAGTTGTTGACCTTCTTAGAGCGAAGGGTCACACCCTACCTGGACAATGCTGCTTGTTATCTTTATGACGAACTTGATGTTCCTGCTCGTAATGGAAGGCGCCACCTGATGCGGCCTCTTGATCCTCCCGAGGTCTGGGCTGCAGGTGTTACTTACCTCCAAAGCCGCGATGCTCGTGAGTTTGAGACCCAGACAAAGAGCATCTACGATCGGGTGTATGAGGCTGAGCGTCCAGAGATCTTTCTCAAGGCTACCCCCCACCGAGTTGTAGGACCATATGACCCTGTTGGTCTTAGGAGCGATTCCCGTTGGATGGTTCCCGAACCGGAACTGGGGCTAGTGCTAGGTGTGGATGGGAATATCATCGGGTATATCGCTGGCAACGACATGAGCTGTCGCGATATTGAGGGAGAAAACCCGTTGTACCTTCCACAGGCGAAGATCTTCAAAAACTGCTGTTCCCTAGGCCCAATCTTGGCCCTGGACCACCCGGACTTTGACCCAACTAGCCTGACGATTAGCTGTAGGATAAGTCGGCAAGGTGCTGTGATCTTTGATGCCAGTACAAGTACCGCCAACCTCAAACGTTCTTTCGAGGAGTTGGTTCAGTGTCTCATCAGGGACAACGTCATTTTGCCGGGTACGGTTCTCCTAACCGGGACCTGTGTTGTTCCACCCGATGAGTTCAGCCTTGAACATGGGGACCTCATTGAGATAGCTATCGACGGTTTAGGGGTCCTACGAAACAGGGCCGAGTGTATATAGGGTTCCCAGAATTGGAGGTTTTGCTGCCATTGGGGGTGAATGAGGAAGTGATAACGCCATTACAATGACGGCATTGGATGGTATCCATCGGAGGTGTGAACTGTGGCAGGTTTTCGAGACCTGGATCAACTGGTTTTGGAGAAGATATCAAAGGCTAACATGCCGGGCGTCAGTCTGGCGGCGATCAAGGACAATGAGGTCATCTATAAGCGAGGGTATGGGCTGCGGGACCTGGAGAAGGGGCTTCCCGCCACCCCTGCCACCCTCTACGGCATCGGCAGCGTTACAAAGTCCTTCACCTGTCTTGCCCTGATGCAGCTACAGGAGCGCGGGCTCTTGAGCGTTGATGACAAGGTCAGTAACCATCTGGATTTTTCCATCAAACCCTTCGGCGAGGATGTCAAGGTGCGGCACCTCATGAGCCACACCAGCGGTATACCAGCTCTGGCCTATGCCGAGGCGGTAATCCGTAAGAGTACCGGGGCCACAAGCCGGGGCCTGTCCATGGGTAGTGTCGAAGATATGCTCACCTTCATGGAGGGCGCCGGTGACTGGGCCCACGCCAAACCTGGGGAGCGCTGGTTCTACCTCAACGAAGGCTACATCCTCCTGGGCGCCATCATTGAGAAGGTGTCGGGCCTGTCCTACCAGGAGTATGTGCGGCAGCACATCCTTGAACCCCTGGAGATGGAGAGGAGCTTCTTCAATCGGGAGAGCTTGGAAGAGGATAGTGAGGCCGCGGTTCCCTACGCCATCGATCAGGAGGGCAATCGCAGGCCTGGTGAGTACCTCTTCGGCGTCATTTCCAGCGATGGCGGTCTGATTAGCAGTGTCGAAGACCTGAGCCGGTACGTGGGCATGTTCCTGGGTAGCGGTAAGGTGGATGGGGCCCAGATCATCTCTGAGGGAGCCCTGCAGGAAATGATGGCGCCCCGGGTTGCCACACCGCCGCTGCAGGCGCAGGAACCCATTGATGGCGGCGCGGGCTACCGCGTTGATCTCAGTGAAACGGAGCCTGCCCGCCACTACGGCTACGGACTTGGGATGCAGGATGACTTCTTCGGCGAGACCGTGATCAGCCACGGCGGCAGCGTGGGGATTGCCACCGCCTACATGGCCTTCGTTCCCCAGCGCAGTGTGGGCATCGCCCTCCTCAGTAACGGGGCCGGGTACCCCCTGGGCTACTTCGCCGAATACGGACTGGCGCTGCTCTTGGGCGAAGACCCTGAGGCCTTGTCCTTCCGGCAGGCAGAGACAGCCCTTGATGGCCTTGAGGGTACCTATGAGACCTTCAAGGGGACAATGCAGGCAACCCTCCGCCGACAGGGGGATCTTCTGCTCTTCGAGGCCAAGGACAAGCTCAGCAACTGGCGCGCCACCCTGATCCCAGAGCTTCTGGGCAGCGACGCCGCCCAGTTCTTCCGCCTGGAGGGCGGTTACCGGATACCCGTGGAATTTGCCATCTCCAGCGACGACGTGGAGTTTCTCTTTGAGCGCTACAAGTTCAGGAAGATAGGGGCTCTTACGGGATAAGGGGGACCAGCAGGGAAATGCTTTCGGAGTTCCAGAGTTCCTGGGTCTTCGCTCCAGGCCCCTTCCTAGGGGCCCGAAGCGTTAACCGCAGGGGGGTTGAACCTGCCAAATCTTAGTCGCGAGGTTTAATGGAGAATAGACAGCAGTCATCGCCGTCATTAAGGTTTTTAAGATGAACGCACTCAAGATTGCCGTAGGCCTCAAACTTGGCCTGGTCAACAAAGCAATAGATACGGCCCAGTTCTGTGGAGCCCTTCTCCAGCCAGACGGCGGCCAGGGGGCAGTGACTGACTCGCGGCCCGTCTTCCGCCTGTTCTGAAACCCAACCGTACCGCGGCAGGTCAGGCACCTTGTTGTAGTTCTCCGCCGTCAGGGGCAGGCCCATGGCCTCAACCCCGGCCCGCACCTTCTCACCGCTCTCAGCGCCGTAGCGCCAGATGGCCTCTTTCAGTAGTTCCTTGGCCTTCTCCAGCCCGAGCTCCTCAGTGAGAACCTGGCCAATGTGGTGGTACATCAAGGCCAGCCGACTGGCCATCAGGACCACCTGCTCTTCGGTTTCCTTCTCGCTGATCATGCCTGATTCTGCCTTGGGTGGCATCTCTGCCTTGTTTGGCGTTTCTGTCTGCTTTGGCGCATTCGTTTTCCCTGAAATCTCTGTCATTGTCTGTTTCCCTCTCCTTCCTGCTCCAGGTTGCCCCCGGCCGAGCCCTTGTCCTTGCTCAGGTCCCGCAGGGGATTTGCTTCCTGGGTCATGCCGACGCTGACGTCTCGAAAAGCGATTTCCCTGTCAGGGTCGTACTTCAACGCCTCACGGTCCAAGACCTTGCCCGCCTGGATCACGGTTTCGACGTTGCGAGAGAGGGAGATATCCTGATCAGGCCTGCCGCCCACAAGCACCAGGTCGGCGACGAGTCCGGGAGCGATGGTTCCCCACTCCCTCTCAGCCCCCAGCATCCGGGCGGCATTCCCCGTGGCGCAGGCAATGGCCGCCACGGGAGAGAGGCCGGCCTCGACCAATAGCTCAAGTTCCCGGTGGAGCCCTTCACCGAAGAAGACCCCAGGATAGGGCGCGTCGGTACCTGCAACCAGCGGGACGCCGGCTTCATGCAGGGTGAGGGCGTTCTTCATTGCCTCTTCCAGGCGGCTCGCCGAGGTGAGGTTCTTCTCGCCGGGATTGGCCACGGCTTCGGCGGCGTGCTGGCGCAGGGCCTCAATCGTATAGTCTGGAACGGTATCGGCAATGAGCGGCTGCCCCAGGAAGGATGTATCCCGCAGGCGCCGCAAGGCAAAGGATTCATAGACCGTCAGGGTGGTGAACTGGAAGAGGTCATTGTCTACCATGTACTGAACCTCGCTGTCCTCCATGGGGCCGCCGCCATCAAGGTGGGCCCAGGCCTTGATCCCGGTATACTTCATCATGTCCAGACCGCCAATCAGGCGCCAGGCGTCAAGGACCACGGGCAGCCCATACCTCTCACCCTCCCGGGCAATGGCCGCTACGTGCATGAAGGAGAGTTGGGAATAGGCCTTGAGGGCGTCAACCCCGGAGGCAGCCAACCCCGCCACAACTGATGGGATCTGCGCAATAGAGGTGATACTCTGTGAGATTGGGCCCCAGGAGGCGTCGGGTCCGTCAATGAGGGGGCCTACCATCATGATCCTGGGACCCTGGATGCGGCCGGCATAGATCTCCTGGCGGAGTTGCGCGATGTAGGGTAGTACGTTTCCAACATCAAAAAAAGTGGTGACACCGGAATACAGGTAGGAGTTGAGATGGCGCTGATAGCTAAGGAAGTCCGTAGACTCCCCGTCCCAGCCCCCGCAGAAGTGCGCGTGCATATCGGCGAGTCCGGGCAGCACTGTCTTGCCGGCGCCCTCGATAATGGGCACCCCTGCAGGCACCTGAACCTCATCAGCCCTCCCCAGGGCCGAGATCCTGTCGCCGGCGATGAGGACCACGCCCTTCTCAATGGGCGGTCGGCCGGTTCCGTCAATAATAGTAACGCCCCGTAGGGCCAGGGATACAGTCACAGGAATTCTCCTCTCTAGCTGTGCACATCCATCTTGGGATCAAAGGCGTCCCTTAGGGCGTCTCCTACCAGGTTAAAGGACATTACGCAAAGGAAAATGAACATGCCAGGCAACAGCGTCACCCAGGGCGCCATCCGGAGATAGTCGCGGCCATCAGCCACCATGTTACCAAGGCTCGGAGTGGGCGGCTTGACTCCGACACCGATAAATGAGAGCCCTGCTTCCGCCAAGATGGCCCAGGCCACCTGCAGGGTGGCAATGACCATGATTGAGCCGATGACATTGGGCAGAATGTGGCGGAAGAGGATCCTGCCGCTCCCTACCCCAAGGGCCTGGGCGGCCTGGACGAAGTCTCGTTCCTTCCAGCTCAGGTATTCACTGCGCACAAGGCGGGCTGGAATGGGCCAGGCCGTGGCCCCGATTACCAGGATCAAAACCGGTAGGGAACGCCCCAGGACGGCGGCCATCCCCAACATCAGAAAGAAGCGGGGGAAGGACATCACAATGTCGGTAAATCGCATCAAAACATTGTCAATCAGGCCGCCAGAGTAGCCGGCCACAGCGCCTATGACCACACCCACCAGGATTACACCGGTTACCGCTACCCCGGCCACAGTCAGCGAGACCCTGGCGGCGTAGAGGACCCGGGAGAACACATCCCTGCCCAGTTGGTCTGTGCCCAGCAGATGCTTGGCGGAGGGCGCCTGCAGGCGTTCGCGCAGGTTAGGCAGGTCAGGGTCGTATGGGGCAAGCCACGGCGCCAGAAGGGCTCCAATGACCAGGATTGAGATTATCGTAATGCCGACGACAGCAGCGGTGGAGCGGCGAAATCTTCGCCACAGGGATCGTCGTCGGGGCTGAAGTTCAGAAGGTTGACTCACAGTATCTCCCCCTACCATCGGCAGATCAGGCTCAGAACGAAAAAAATAAGTAAATCAGAAGTTGAGCGATCAAACAATCAGCTCAACTTGACCCTCGGGTCAATGACGGCGTACATGATGTCGGTCAGTAGGTTGGACCCTATAACGATGGTGGCCGCGATCATGTTTGTGGCCATGATGAGCGGATAGTCGCGGGCCAGGGCGGCGGTTACTGCCAGGCGGCCCATGCCGGGAATGGCGAAGACCGTCTCCAACAGGACGGACCCGGCCAGCACATAAGGGATGTTCAGTCCAATCATTGTGACTACGGGCAAGAGGGCGTTTCGCAGGGCGTGCTTCATGAACACATTCATCTCCGCCACACCCTTCGCCCTGGCCGTTCGGAGATAGTCTTCCGACAGAATGTCAAGCATTGAAGAACGGGTAAACCTGTAGAATTCCGGTATTAAGAGGCAGGTCAGGGTCAAAACCGGCATGATCATATGCGGCAGGATCATGGCCAGTCCCCAGCCTTCAGTACCCGGCGGCCGAATGCCAGACGCCGGCAAGACCCCCCATATCTCGGTGAGGAAGTAGATGAGGATCAGGGCGATGACGAAGGACGGCATGGAGATCCCACCGAGGGAAGTCACGGACATGATCTGGTCAAAGATGCCGAAGGGCCGCCGCGAGGCAATGAGCCCCAGGCCGATTCCTACCGGTACCGAAATGAGCATGGCAGAGAGCCCGATCAGGGCAGTTACCGGCAGTGTCTTGCCGATGATGTCCATTGCCGGGACCCGCTGACTGAAGGATACGATGTCGCCTGTGATGATGCCCTTGATCATGTAGACATACTGCTCCGGCAGGGGTTTGTCCAGGCCGTACTGGCGCCTGACGGCGTCCAGGTCAACAACGTCCTGCTTGTCTGGGGGTACCAGGGCATTGATGGGGTCACCCGGCACAAGCTGAAGCATTATAAAGACAACGATAGATATGCCAATGAGAATTGGCAGGGATTGAACAAGGCGGCGCAGGATGTAGCTTGACACGGTCTTCCCCCCTTTGTTTGCGGCCGGTACCGGGTAGGTCCCTCACGGGCGGCTGCAGCGCCGCCCGTGAAGGCTTACCCACTATCATGCACCGGTTGATCGGGGTCAGCATTTCGCTGAGCCCGGCCAGGAGTCTATCTGACTTGAGTGGTCCGCCGAAGGTGTACCTACTTGGTCAGGTCTGTCCAGTGGGCGTGGCGGCCGAACTTGAGCCACATGATGTCCCAGATCGGCTGGCTCAGGTCAACCTCAAGCTTGTTGTTGTATGCAATGAAGTAGTTCTCGCGGAAGGCGTGGATGCGGTAGACGTTATCGTGAATTCGCTCCTGGACCTCATTCCAGAGAACCTTGGCTTCAGTCTGATCAGTGATGGTAAGGACTTCCTTGATCATGGCGTCGAGTTCCTCATCATCCCAACCCTCGCGCTGGTGCTGGGTTGTGCCAACCCCTGCGAAGTTGTACTCCATGCCGCGGGCTGATGGCCAGGCGCCAACGAAGCTGCTGCCCCAACCCATGAACATGAGGTCCCAGTTGGTGGAGCCTGGAGTGTAGACCTCGCTCCAGAACAGGCTTGACTCGTACATCTCAACTTCACCGTCAACGCCAATGGCCTTCAACTGCTCCTTGAGAATCAGGCTGACGTCTTCCCTGAGCTTGTCGTAGACAGGCAGCAGGACGGAGAGCTTCTGGCCATCAGGCACGCCTTCTACTCCGTGAGCCTCCAGGAAGCCATCGCCGTCCTGGTCAACCCAACCGATCTCGGCCAGGAGTTGCTTGGCCAGTTCAGGGTCGTAGGCGTAGGGGTCAAGATCATCGTTGTACTCCCACTCAGCTGGGTGGAAGAGGGCAACGGAGAGGTTACCCTTGCCATAGAAGAGACCGTCCAGGATGGCGGCCCAGTCAAAGGCATGGCTAATGGCCTGGCGGGCCTTCAGGTTATCCCACTCAGGCTTGTTCTGGTTCACCAGCAGGTGGCGACCGTAAGGGCCAGGGGTCTCGAAGCCTGAAAGGCCTTCATCAGAGATGACGCTCTCATAGTCGGTGACTGGCACATTGAGAACAACGTCGACCCTGCCGGCCTTGAGCTCGGCGATGCGGGTGCTGGCCTCAGGGATGATCCGATAGATTATCTTGTCGAAAGCGACTTCAGGTCCATAGTAGTCGGCGAATTTCTCAAAGACCATCTCGCTACCCTTGTCCCACTTCACCAGCGTGTAGGGGCCGGCGTAGATGGGGGCGGTGTTGAAGGCGTGCTCTGCCAACTCAGATGCAGGCACCTCGCCCAGGATGTGATAGGGCAGGATGGCGTCGGCGCCAAGGATGTTCATGACCTGGCCCGACGGAACCGCGAAGGTCATCTTAATGGTGTGGTCGTTAACAATCTCGATACCGGCGATGTGATCGGCCTCTCCAGAGGCGTATTCAGCAGCGCCTACAAGTAGTGTGCTTGGACCGCCGCCAGAGGGTATCTCCGGGTTGACGGTGAGTTCCATGGTGAAGGCCACATCGCGAGCGGTCACCGGAGTCCCGTCTTGGAACTTGGCGTCCGGGTTCAGGAAGAAGGTGTAGACGGTACCGTCAGGCGAGATCTCCCAGTCCTCCGCGAGAGCGGGCTCCAGGGTCCCATCGGGTTGCAGCCACACCAGTGGCTCGCCCATCCAGGTGAGTAGTTGGTCGACCAGGAACAAGCCCGAGTGGGTCCAGAGGGCGGTGTCGAGGTCAGCGTCACCGGCAATGATCAGGTTGTTATCGCGTTGCTCTTCTCCTGGCTGCTGGGGGCCGCAGCCCACCACCACCAGGGAGAATGCCAGCGCGACAACGCCAACAAGGGTAATTGCCTTTCTAAAGGTCTTTCCTGTCAAGTGGGTCACTCCTTCCAAAGCTCTTTGTCGTTTGTCCATGTTGAAGAGGGTTTCACCATAGCACAGTTAGTGGAAATCACTGACACTACTGCCCTTGACATCCAGCCGGTTGTCGAGATATACTGTTGATATTCCTCTGATATATCACCCGAGATATCAATTTCGACGGCGGTAGGCGGATTCCTGCATGAACAAGGATTTTAACGCCAACTGGCTAAATGTTCAAGGAGACCTGAGCAGTTGGAGAGGTTAAACCGCAGGGGACGAACCAAACGCCGGGAGGGGCTGAAGTCGCTTGGCATCAAAGGGGAAGGTTTCGCACAGTGAGAGGATATATGGTGACCTGACATCCAGGATCAGTCGTTGTGAGATTGAGCCTGGTCAGATGGTTTTTGAATCCGAGTTAGCCGAGGAGTACGGGGTGAGCAAGACCCCCGTACGTGAGGCCCTACACCGCCTCGTCAACGAGGGCCTGGTGGAGAAGTATGCTCGGGTCGGATATATGGTCACCAAGATCGGTATCAAGGACGTGCTTGACGGGTACCGGTTGCGCAGCCTATTGGAAGGCGAGGCAGCGGCTCTCGCGGCGGAGAACATCAGTGCCAGGAAACTGGCATCGCTTGAAGGCCTCCTGGAAGAGATCAAGACCTCCAGGGGTGACGACCTGATGACTGCCAACCGTACCTTCCACCTGACAATCGCTGAAGCGTCAGGTAACGACCGGCTGGTGCGAATGATCCGCATCCTCTTTGACGACCTCCACCGCCTATTCATGTTCGATCCCCACCTGCAGTTCTGGTCCGAGGAAGGGATAGAAGCAGAGTCCCGCATCCTCCAGGCGTTGAGGACCCGAAAGCCAGATGTAGCTAGAAAGGCCATGCATGAGCACATCCAGGCGGGGGTGTCCCGCATTATGAGGCTCCTAAATGTCGTTTCTGCTTGATTCCAAGTAAAATAGTAGTCGCTGGATACAGCGGCATTTCGCTTTGAAAGGGGAGAACAGACCAATGGCAGCTCGCTATACACGCGAAGAAATGATGGAGATGGACCCCCTTCTGCTGCGCATGCACCTGAGGGAACGCGTCCATCACACCGTTGAGCATCAACTATATTCAATCATCTACGGCGATAGAAAGGTTCACCCTAAGCTTGGCGATACCGCCCGTGAGATCCTGAGGGTCTGGGAGGACCGGGGCCTGCCCCGCGACCTGCCGGACATAAAGTGGATCTACAGTCTGATGGACATGCTGGACAGGGTCCAGGCGGGAGAGGAGATCACCGAGGTTGAGGGGGCCTTTTACCCGGAACGGTTTAGTGACGATGAGTTGGCTACCGTTGACAAGCTCATTACGACGCGCCGTTCTTTCCGGCAGTGGAATGACAAGCCGGTGCCGCAGGAGTTGGTCGATCAGATCCTTGAGGCGGCTCTGTGGGCGCCTACCGGCTGCAACCTGGAGATCCTGCGTTTCATCATCATGGACACCAGGGAGGAGCTTGATCGCTTCCACAACATTGAGTTTGGGCTCGAGCAGGTTAAGATTGTTGCCTGCATAGACCGGCGGCCCTATGACGAAGTGGAGTTCCCGCCGCCGGCCAAGAACGCCCTCCTCGATGTGGGCGCCGCCATGCAGACCATGGCTCTGAAGGCCCACGCCCTGGGTCTTGGGGGCTGCTGGTCCACCTTTAGCGATAAACAGATTGAGGAAATCCATGACTACTACAATCTACCCGACTACATTCAGGTGATGACGTATCTGTCCCTGGGTTGGCCGACGGAGAAGGTACTTCCGCCCCTGCGAATGGGGTTCAAGGAGGCCATCCTCAACAAGAAGTAGGGTTGTGGCGGTAAATGATGGGCCAGAGCTATTGTTCGAAGAAAAGGAGAGACCACCCACTTCTGCGGGTGGTCTCTTCAGCGCATTTTCACCAAGGCGAACAAATGCATAAGCCCTCTTCCCAGAACTGTGCAGATATACCATAGGAAAGGAGGTACTCATAGTGTCAACACAGACTGTTTCTCTTCGCAGGGCCGCCATCTGGAATCTTAAGAAGCAGGGGCTGTTGGAGCCCTTCTCTGACCCTGTTCAGGCCGTGAAGGGCCTGGTGGCCGCGCAGGCCCAGGACTATCCCTCTGTCAGGTATGGGATTGCCGCGAGAACGGCAGGTGACCACAGTGAAGACGGTTGCGTTGATGAGCTGATCAGTTACGGGGGACCCCTTACCCGGATCTGGACGGTACGGGGTACGCTTCACATTGTTCCAAGCGACGAGGCCAACCTGCACCTGGCCGCCACCCGGCATGACTGGCTGACACGGTGGGGCAAGTACCTTGAGCGGCGGCTCGATGGCGAGAGTGGGAGGGAGCGGGCCCAGAACGAGCTCTACCCGCGAATTGCCGAGGTTTTGGGTAGTGAGGGGGTCACCGCCACAGAGATTGGAGAGAGGCTTAACCTGCCCCCTGACCTCAGGAAACAGCTGCCTCACATCCTCAAGGAGATGTGTTACCTTGGCCTCACGGTCCGGGGACCCCAGACCGGGAATAGGGCCCTCTACCTGAAGCCCTGGTTTCATCTTCCTGATGGGCCTGCTGCTGCCGATGCCGATGGAGTGGTCAGGTCCGACGCCCAGAGACGCCTGATAGAGAGGTTCATCGGCTGCTACGGTCCCGTGACATACCAGGACATAGGTCAGTGGTCAGGCTTTCGGGTCGGCGATGTGAAGCAGGCCCTTGGCCGTCTCGCCGACTCCTTGACCACGGTGGCGCTTGAGGACAGCAGGCACCCTGCCTATATCCTCGAGGAAGACCTGGACGGCCTGATGGCCCTTGATACAGCCGTCACCGTGCCGGACATCAATCTTCCATCATATGATGGGCTGCTTTTGGCCTACAGGGACCGCCGGCGCTTCATTGATGATGAACTCCTCAGCGAGGTCTTTCTTTCTGCCGCTCGCGTCGAACCCATTGTACTGCGGGACGCCCGCGTAGCAGGGGTCTGGGATATGTCCTCTTGTCGGTAGAGACAGCGGCGCTTACACTCTACCCGCGCCGGCCCTTGCCCTTGGAGCTGCCATAACCCTTTGACTGCTGCTGCTTTCCACGCCTCTTCTGGCCGCCCTTATAGGGGCCTTTCTTCCAATTAGACTGCTTAGACTGCTTGCTCTTGCCTCCGCCCTGCTTTGTTCCCACCGGCCTCTCCGCCGTTAATTCCACTGGCGTCTTCCGGTCGGAATCCTTGGTTAGAATCTTCAGGGCCGCCGCCACCAGGGTGACGGAGTCGGTCTCGTCTAGCAGGCCCTCGGCCACTGCCTTGTACTTCTCGATGTCGTTCTGCTCTGCCGTCAATAGCAGTTGGTCGGCGGCTATCTGCTGTTGGCCTTCGAAGGCCTCTGTAATTGTGGGGATCGGCCGCCTGGTGATGCCGCCCTTGGTCATGCTTTCGATCAGTCTCATGTGCCGCATCTCCCTGGGGGTCACAAGGGTAAGGGCGGAGCCCTCCTTGCCAGCGCGCCCGGTCCGGCCGATGCGATGGGTATACCACTCTGGATCCTGAGGAATGTCAAAGTTGTAGATGTGGGTCACGCCCTCAATGTCCAGGCCCCTGGCGGCAACGTCGGTTGCTACCAGTTCCTCAATGGCGCCCTCCCTGAACTGCCGCATGACCCGGTCGCGCTTGGCCTGGGGCATATCGCCGTGGATGCCGCCGGCCAGGTAACCGCGTTTACTCAGGGC